>C687J26845_10000083_pt1 | contig 56904 bp, 51 predicted proteins | sample RifCSPlowO2_12_FD_26845 | JGI IMG/M metagenome (IMG submission 26845)
ATTCTGCGCTGGCGGCGTCGCCGTGGGGGGGGGCGGCCGCCGCATCAGCGGTCGGAACATCGCTGGCTACGGTGGCGGCCACCGCGCCGTCGAACATCATGCGGGGTTCGAGCGCACTGATCAGCGGCTGCGGGCGCGGCAGTTGATTGGCGTGCGCCAATTCGGGCAACTGAGCGTTCTTATTTACACCTGCCTGCTTGGATTTTCCCCACCACATGATTCTGTCCCTCGAAATGATGGTGCCGTGACCAGCGACCCTTAGCCGGTTAAGCGTTCTCGCTATTGATGCTCTGGGCTTCCCGGGAAGCCCTGATTACGTTGGCTTCGCTGCTGCGCGAGTCCCTCCAGAAGTCGAGCCCCGCGTATTGTTCGAACAGGTCGGGCGGCAGGATGGTGCGACGCGCCTCGACTTCCACCCTGGGCCGAACCTTGTGCAGCCCTTTCAAACCGAGTGCCTGGTCGAATTCGGGGGCGTCGTATTCGATGTGCTCGAAGTCATGCTCGAACCAGGGTTCTTCAAGAAAATCGTAGACCAGGCGCAGCACCTTCTCGGGCGTTGCCGCCAACAGGTCGTACTCCACCAGCAGCAGCGACTTGGCGTGTTCGCCGTAATAGGCGTCCTTCAACGCCGCCCAGGAGAACCCGACCAGGCGGTTGCGCTGGGCCAAGGTTTCGACGCGGCTGTAGACGGTATTGCGCTCGACGTCTTCGCCGAACAGCTTGGTGTTCTCGTAGGGATTGGCGCGATAAAGCCGCTCGATGCTGTCCATCACCCAGGCGACATTGCGCACACAGGCGATCACCTTGGCCTGCGGGAACAGATCCATAAGCGCGGGCAGCTTGGCGCACCATTGCCGGTTGGTGTCGAAGACGATGTCTGTACCGGCCTGTTCGGCGTAGTAATTGCTGAACAATCCGGCCAGCAGCCGCTTGCGTTGCTCCTGGGTGATCGCCGGGCCGAATTCGCTGCCGGCACTGAACTGACCGAGCAGCGCCGAGAGCAGGCTACCTACCGGGCTGGTCATGCCCGCATGAAAGCGCGGATTCTGCCGCAGCAAGGCGGCCAGCAGCGTCGAACCTGAGCGGGGTAAACCCGAGATGAAATGAAATGTCGGCACTACCTGCCCTTTTTTTTAATTCCATTAATCGGCTAATCGTAGCCGCGATATTTGATTCTTACCAGCGCACAGAGATAAGTTCCGTCTCGGGCAAAATAAACCGACTGCGAACGCCTATTCCCCCTCAGAAAAATCAGCCAATCACCCTTCCAGCACGAGACTTTTTGCTATGTCAATGGATGGACCGCTCACGCTCCCCGACCGTCAACAACGCGAAACACGCCATGGCCATCGCGGAGTCGCCATCCTGCTGACCGGACTGCCCGCCGCCGGCAAGTCGACGCTGGCCCACGCCTTGGGAGCGCGGCTTTTCGCCCTCGGCGGGCAGTGCCTGGTCCTCGATGGCGACCGGCTGCGCGCGGGGCTCAATCGCGACCTGGGCTTCAGCGAAAACGAACGCGAGGAGAACCTACGCCGCGCCGCAGAAGTAGCCGCCCTACTGGTGGATGCGGGAGTCGTGGTAGCGATGGCGATGATCGCCCCCTTGGCCCAACATCGACATCTGCTGGCCGAACGACTGGGTGCCGATTACCGTGAGGTCTGGTGCCGAGCCACGCTGCACAGCTGCGAGAGCCGTGACCCCAAAGGGCACTATGCGCTGGCCCGGGCCGGTAAACTTGCCAGCTTCACCGGGGTTTCCGCGCCTTACGAGCCACCGCAGGCTCCCGCGCTGATACTCGACTGCGACACCTGCAGCGTGGCGGATAACGTCGAGCGGCTGCTGCAGTGGATGGGCACCGAAGAGCTGCTCGGCTCGCTTCTGCAGAGCAGCCGATAGCGTCCCCGCCACGCGTTTCTCACAGGTACCGAGCGCCAGCGGAGGTCGGGCGGAAGAGCGCAGCGACGAAGCCTGATAACGATCACCACAGGCCGACCCGCAGCCCCAGCGGCTTTGCCTGGCAACGAACAGTTTAGCTATAGCCGAGCATTTACTTCCGGGACTTTTCGACTACAACTTTCCGAGCAGCTTTTCAGCGTGTTCAGCAAGCCTTCTGCTGAAGAAGCCGCACCCCTGATGCGGGTCGACCATTCAAGAACCAGGAGTAGCATTCATGGAAGTATTTATCGGCACTATCCAACCCTTTGCCTTCAACTTCGCTCCACGTAATTGGGCGCTGTGCAACGGCCAGATCATGTCCATCGCCCAGAACACCGCGATGTTCTCGCTGCTGGGCACCACCTATGGCGGCAACGGCCAAACTACCTTCGGTTTGCCCAACCTGCAGGGGCGGATGCCAATCGGCATGGGCCAAGGTCCGGGCTTACCGGACTACAGCATCGGCGAAGCCGATGGCTCGCCATCGACGGTACTGACCAGCAATCAGATGCCTTCGCACACCCACGCAGTGCAGGTACAAGTGGGAAGCGCGCCATCCAACCCAACCGTTGCCCCCAGCGCAACCAATCAGTTTCTCGCCGCCTCCAACGCAGGCGGCCAGCTCGCGGCGGCAATCTGGTCGAATGAGTTAACCTCGCCGGTCAACATGGGGGGCGTACAGGCCGGTTTGGCAGGAGGCAACCAACCCATGGATCTAATGAACCCCTACCTGGCGCTTAATTTCAGCATCGCCATTCTGGGCATATTCCCTTCGCGCAACTGAACAGGCTAAGCCGACTCGCTTCCACGTCATACCGGCGGCGGCTCTTCGCGCCGCCCACTACCACGCCTGAAGGAACAAAAAAGATGCTGAATCTCATCAGCGCGGAGCATTTTCGCCAACTGCAAGGCCAGGTCTGTGAGTTCGCCACGGATACGGGTGAAAAACTCTTGCTCCGGGTGGACACGGTCAACTTGAAACCCAACGCCCGCATGCCCAGCGCCGCAGTGGAAACGCGCGTGCCGTTCTCGGTCGGGCTGACCGCCGTGCAACCGACCGGCTTCATGGACGGCGGCTGCACGGTGGCGCTACCGCAACTGGGCCAGGTATCGCACTTGATGGTGTTGCGTGAAGCGGCGCTGGATCGCGACCCCAAGCAGCACTACTTCCAGATCCTGTTCAACTGAACGCAACCGAGGGATACCACACCAGGCGGTCGGCTACCGGCGGGGTTTCCTCGACGCGGAAGCCCAACTCCAGGTACAGCCGTCGGGCCTGCAAATTGTTGCGCCACACCACTACCGCAAGCGAGCTGGCGACTTGTTGCGCGGCGCGCTGCACTGCCTGCAGAACGACCTTGCTGTAACCCCGCCCGCGCGCGGCGGGAATCAGTGCAAGATAGATCAGGCGTACCTCGTTATGGCCGAAATCGACGCTCACGGCGCCAATCGCCGAGCCGGTTTTCTCGACGATCAAATGCATGGCATTGGGGTATTGGTTGCCCATCCCCGCCTGCTGTACCTGGTATTGGTTGGCGACCACAGTGTCGATCAGTTCGGCTTCGCCGTCGATCCATTGCAGATCCGCTCGGCTCGATTGATACAACCCCTGCAGAAAAGGCTCGTCGCTCGGTTTGGCCGGGCGCATGCCGATGCCGTCTGCCAGGGATGAAAAATTGCTCATGCAACACTCCTTATGATGAACACGGTTGCTGCAAACGCAGCGCCTCCAACTCGCTATATGGCGCCTCTGTCCAGCGGCTGACCGCCTCGCGTAGCGCTGTAGTAGCCCCATCACGCTTACGTTGGGTATCCGCGGTAAAGGCCTGTTCGGGGCGTTTGGCGTTTTGAACACTGCCATCCAATGCCATGGAAGCTTGCACCGCATCGAGGCCGAACATAGCGCGTAACCTGCCGCCCAGTGCCATGGGCAACTCGCTGTAGTTGAGCAGCAGGCCGCCGTGTTGCCGGTGCAGGTCGGCAGCCGTCTGCAACAGACGAGCGAGGCGACGGGCAATAAATTCCTCGCGCGGTGTTGGCGCCTCGTCCGCCAGGTTCAGCGGTGACTCGCCAATCAAGCCAGGCACCATATGCATGCCGGACTGTTGCAGATGCGAGGCGGCGATTTCCAGTGGGTCGCGATAGAGGAACAACCAGGGCGTATCGGGAAAGCAGCGGCGTAACAGCGGCAACTCATAGATATTCCAGGCATCCAGCTTGACCACCAGCCGGGACGCCCGACCATCACGGCACTGGCCCAACGCCGAGAGCATGGCGCCAATCGCGGCGCGCTGCGCGTCACCCTTCAGCGGGCTGGCATAGTGCGCGCGCAACAGCTGATCCAGCGGCGGCGGTTCGGACAGCACGATATGACTGTCGAGCCGCGCCAGCATTTGCGCCAGCAAGGTTGAGCCGCAGCGCGAGGCGTGAAAGATAAACGCACTGGGCGCCAGGCCGGGGCTGGTGGCCTGCCAGGCGAGCAGCGTCGCCAACGGCGTATCGCGGCGAAACGCCTGGTTGAACGGCAGCCGCAGGGCCTGGTCAACCTCATCGCGATAGAACGGCTGGATCAAACGCTGCTCGCCGAACCAGCACCAGTCGACGCGCCATTCGCCGTCACGCGGCCAGGCCCTGATGGGCAGCCAGCCGTGCATCTCTTCATTTACCATTGGTTCATGGATCATCAGGCTCGCCATAGCGCACTCCAATCGCTCTTACCCTGGCGCATCGCCGCGCGAACGTCCGCCGCGGAAAACTCCAGCCTCAGCTCCTCGCCGATCCGCAGCGTCGCTTCGATAAACTCACCGGCGTCGGTCAGCGTGCGCAAGCGCTGTGCCAGGCCAACATCCTCCGCGATGCATTGGCGCATGCGCTCGAATGCCTGCACCGCGGCACTGGTCTGCAGCGCCGGCGTGGTCGCCTGACCCTGGGCGATAGCCTGCAGCAACCACGCCTGCGGCAAACAATCGAGCACCAGATGAATGCGTGGCAGGCTGCTGGAATTGCTCACCCGATGCGGCCGGGAAAGATCGAGAAACCAGCACTCGCCCGGCTGCATCGGCACCTGCAGGCCGTCCAGCAAAAATTCCACGCCTGGCGGACTGAGCAGCGGGATATGCAGCCGCAGGTCGCTGTCCGGCTGGCCAAGATCGTGATCGCAATGCTCGTGGATAGTCGACCCCGGCCCCAAGCACAGCAGGCGCGCGCTGCGCAGCGAACGCTGAAAGTTGCCGAGCACCTCATGCCAAGCCGGCTCGTTCTGCCACCAGGCACTGCGGCGCGGGGCACCTAGCCCTGGGGCGAGCGGCAGCGGGGCATCCTCTGCGGAAATCAACGCCACCCCGCTCCAGTTCCCTTGGTAGTAAGCGCTATTGAAATGCCCCTGCCAGGCAGCGGCCGGTATCCGCTGCAAGGCTTCGAGCAGCGGCGGTAGATTGCAGCGCAGGGGGAGACGCGAATAGACAGGTAGTGGGCTGGACTGCATGGAACCCTTCCTTGCTCCGAATAGTGTGTGGCAATAGCAGTGATGTCACCGCCTTAAAAACCGCTTTCCCTCACCCCCAATGCCGCCACCCTCCGCCAGATCGCCCCCAGGATGGACTCGCCCTTGCCCTGCAGCACCACCACGCCAAGCTGCGGCTGTCGCGGCGCCTGCAGTTCATCTCGCGGCACCAGGCGTACGCCGTATTGGCCCTGCTCGGGCGCGGGCCGCTGCTGGGCATCGCGGCGCACCGCGATAGGGCCGCCCTGATCCGACGCCAGCGCCGGCTGATCGAGATAGGCGGAACCGGTGACATCCACCTCGCTCAGTTGCACCGGCAAGCCGGCCAGCCAGGGGTCGGCACTGGCGATAAATCGTCCCTGGGCGCCGACCTCGATGCGCCATAACGACTCTTCGGCCAGGTAACCGCGTAAGCGCGCCTGTTGTGCAACCACCCGCAGCAGCGGCTGTTGCGGCGCCAACCAACGGCCGGCGGCCAGATCTGCCGGCAGATCGCGTACCACGCCGTCATGGGGCGCGCGCAGTTGCAGGCGCTCACGCTGCGCGGCCAGGCCACGGTACTCGGCCACGGCTTCGGCCAGATTCTGTTCGAGGATGCCGCTGTCCGCCACCGTCTCGCTGCGCCCAGCCTGACGCCGCAACTGCAATTGCAGAATTTCGATCTCGCTACGCACGATCAGCTGGCGTGAATCCAGATCGGGCGACTCCAGCTCCAGCAGCAGGTCGCCGCTGCGCACCGCCTGGCCGTTGCGCGCATGCAGCTGTTTAAGCCGCGCCGCCAGCGGCGCATGCAGCGCGCTGACCCGGCTCGCCTCAAGCATCGCCGGCACCTCCACGGCACTACGCCAGGGCACTAGCAGCGTGACCAGCAGCCCCAGCAGCGCGCCGCCGACCAGCAAGGCGCGCGCCGGTTGCGCCTGCTCGCGGCGCTGCCACCATTCCTTTATTTCGCGCCAGATCGGCAGGCCGATAAACCAGGCCAGTTCCACCAGCATCAGTAACACGCCCATCAGCTTGAAAAACATGTGGTAGACCAGCAGGGCGATGCCGAAGAACAGCGCGGCCCGCCATAGCCAGGCGCCATAACCCCAGACCAGCAGCTTACGCCGCATGCTCGGCGGCCAGGGCTCCGGCGCTGCCTCGCCATAACGGAACAGCGCCTCGCGCAGGCGCCAGCGACACAGGGCGAAGGCACGCGCCTGCAAGTTATCCATCCCCCATAGATCGCTGAGCAGGAAATAGCCGTCGAAACGCATAAAAGGGTTGAGGTTGATCACCACCGTGGTGATCCAGGTGGCGCTGGCCAGCATAAAGGCGGCGCTGCGCAGCGGCCCATCCGGCAGCAGCGACCAGGCCAGCAGTGCGATGCAGGCCAGCAGCAACTCGGCCAGCACACCACCGGCGCCGATCAGCAACCGCGAGCGACGATCATTGACCCGCCAGGCGTCGCTGACGTCGGTGTAGAACATCGGCAGCATGACCATAAACGCCAGGCCCATGCTTTGCACCCGACATCCGGCGCGCTTGGCCATGTAGGCGTGGCCGAATTCATGGCAGAGCTTGGCGAACGTCAGGGCAACGGCGAAGGAAAGCATGCCGCCCAGGCTGAAAAAGTTCGGAAAGGTGGCGATAAATCGCTGCCAGTCGCGCACCACCAGAAACACGCCCAAGGCCAGCAACAACGGCAGGCCATAACGCAGCAGACCGGGGCCACAGCGCTTGAGCCAGGGCCAGGTGCGGTCGAGAAAGGCATCCGGTCGCCACAGCGGGATGCGGAAGAACAGGTACTGGTGCAGCAAGCCCTTCCAGAAGCCCTGGCGCTGCGCCGCCGCCTTGGTTGCGAAGCTGCCGCGCTGCTCGGCATCCTGGGCGACGATCAGGTCATGGCCACGCAGAAAACGCAGCATCGCTGCCACATCCGCCTCGCCCAGGGGTTGACCGGGTTCGGTATTGGCGGCGCGCAATACCTGTCCGGCATCGCCCAGGGGCCAATGGCGCAACAAACGCATGGCGGCGACGCCGAGCTTGAAGTAACGCCCACGCAAGGGGTCGGCCAGGGTCCATTGCGGCGCACCGTCCAACGCCGGCGCGGCAGCGGTCAGTTGCAGATCGGGGCGTAGCGCCGGCAACTGCATCTACAGCCCCACCGTCTGGCGCAGCGCCGCCAAAGGTCGGCGCAACAGATAGAGCGCCAAGGGGCCACGCTCGCCATAGAGCTTGGCGGTGCCGCGCAGGCCGATACGCGGCGGCGCTTGATCGAATTCGGCATCCAGGCGATAGGCCAACTGGCCGCCGGCAACGGTCTGCGCCTCATAGGCCAGGCGCTGCAAGCCAGCACTATGGCGATGCAAGGGATCGCTATCGAGAAACAGCGCCACTTCGCCGCCCGGCTCGAAGGCCAGCACATCGGCCACCGCCAGATCGATGCGCAGTTCCGCCTGCCCCGGATCGGCCACCACCATCAGGCGCTCGCCGGTTTGCACCGGCAGGCCAGTCCAGCGCTGGGCATCGGCGAACACCGCGATGCCGTCGCGCTCGGCCTTGACCTCGGTACGCGCCAGCAGCTCGCGGGCATAGTCGCGCTCGGCGCGCTTCTGCGCCACCCGGGTGGTGAACAAGTCGATGCGCGCGCCAGACTCGGCATCGCTGAACGCCCGCTGAGCATTGGCGCGCAGTTCGGCCTCGGCGACCTGCAAACTGCGCTCGGCGACATCGGCCTGGGCCTTAATGCTGGTGGCGTCGAAACGCACCAGCACATCACCCTTCTTCACGTTCTGATTGGGCTTGACCAGAAACTCGGCAATCACCCCATCCAGCGGCGCGGCCACCACCTGACCATCGAACGGCACCACTTCGGCCGGCGCCAATACCGACTGACGCACCGGCAGCAGCAACAGCAGCAGGGCTGCGGCGGTCACGCCGAGGATCTTCTTCCGCGGCCAGCGCAGGCGCCACGGCTGGCGCGGCTGTAGGGCCAGCCAGGCATGGCTGTAGCAGTCGCCAAGCGGTTGCAATAGCGCCTGTTCGGCATCGTTCCAGGGCTGCTCCCGGGCCAGCCACAGGCCACCGAAGGGTTGCTGCTGCGCGTCGCGCAGCGGCAGCCAGTACACCGCTGCGGCCGACAGGCTCTGCCAGTCGGCGCGGGTCTGCGCGTTCAGGGATTCGGCGTGGATCACCTGGGCCTTGGCTGAGCGTCCCTGGGCCAGCAACTGCTCGGCCGCGCTTTCGACGAAGGCGACGAAGGGGGCGTTGGCTTCGATCAGGCTGATACCGGTCAGCGCCCGCACCTTGCCGGCGATCAGTAGGGCGGCGTGGCGAAAGCCGAACAGGCCCTGGGCATCGTTGGCCAGGGCATAGGCCAGGCTGTCGAGGTCCTGGGCGGCGCGGGCCTGGCGCTCCAGGGCGAGGAACTGGGCGAACACCCGTTCGGCCAGGCCGGGGCCGGGCACTTGGGCGGTCATGGCGCCGCCGCGAAACGCGCGCTGCCACTCATGCCGGCCAGCAGGCCGCTGGCGTCGGCGGGCAGGGTGGCGATTAGCTGCAGGGTCTGGCTGCCTTCGTCGATGCGCGCGCCGAGGCGTTTGATTTCGACCTGCAGCGGCTGGCCGGTTTCATCGGGGACGAACTCGAAGTGTTCGCCCGGCTGCAACCGGCCCAGCCAGCTGGACGGCACCAGCAGATGGACTTCGAGGGTCCGGTTGTCGACGATTTCCAGCAGCGCTGCGCCGCTGGCCACGCTTTCATGGGGCTGCGCCTTGCGCTGCACCACCCGGCCGTTGAAGGGCGCGCTGATGCTGCAACGCTTGACCTGCACCTGATAGACCTGGGCTTCGGCCTGCGCCTGGGCCTGCTTGGCCTCGGCCAGGGCGACCTCGAAGCGGCCGACCGAGTTGAGCGCGGCCAGCTGCTTGTTATGGTTCAGCTCCTCGCGGGTGGCGCGCACGGCGGCTTGGGCGGCATTGAATTGGGCTTGGTAGGCGCTGCAGTCGAAGCGCACCAGTACATCGCCCTTATTGAAGTTTTGGCCGTCGGCATAGGGCATGTCGACGATGCGCCCGGCCAGTTCGCTGGAGAGCATGGCCTGGTCGCGTGCGCGCAGTACGCCGCGGGCTGCTCGCTCAGTGTGCTCTTGAGCGCGTTTGACGCCCGTTTCGGCAAGGATGTCCTCGGCGGCATTTGCAGCACTGGTTGCCAACAGACAGGCCACAATAAGGGCCAAACATGGCTGCATCATCAAATAGTCCCTAATTTGGATGGTTTGTGTTGGTTACAGATAATCTGTCTCACGCAGTCAGCTTATCTGCCCTGGCTGGGTAAGTGTATGTATGAATAGCGCTTTATCGTCCCACGCATTGATCCTTGAGTCAGAGTAGCCGTATGCCGTGCACTGACGTCGGCAATCCCCCTGCTTGCGCCGTCAGCGACTCAGTACTGATACCACTTGAGCTCCAGCATCAGCTCGTTGGTCGGCGCGGTCAGTTGGCTGAACTGGCGCTCGGCGCTTAGCCGTAGACCGAGGTTTTGGCTGACTTCCCATTGCTGGTTAAGGCTCAGGCGCCGGCGGATTTCGCCGTTGGCGAAGTAGTCGCCGGCGGCCTCCAGACGCAGGTTGCCGAGTGGATTTCGCCACAGCAAACCGGTATCAAAACCCAGCCCCGGGGCCACGAACGGGGCGAAGTCATGGTTGTGCTCAAGCCGGCCAGTGCCCAGGCTGAAGGCCAGCAGCTCATCGCTCAGTTGCCAAGTGCCGCCGGCGCCGCCACTGATATGGCTGACCAGAGCTTCCTCGCCATCTTGGTCGCTTGTGCCAGGCACTCGTTCGAGGCCGCCGCGCACTTGCCACGACAGCGGTTGCAGCAACTGGTTGCGCGGGGTCAGCGAGCGGATGCTGGCCAGGTCCAGTTGCTGCAGTTGCCAGTCGTTGCCCTGGTATTGGCGCACCTTAAGGTTAAGGATTTCGATCTGCGCACCGAGCGGGAAGCCATACAGGTTGTCCTCCAGGTCGTGATAAGCCATGCGCAGGCCGTACTCGGCAAAGGCTCGATCGCCCAGGCTGCCGGCGCCCAGTTGCCAGGTGCGCGAATCGTGGCCGTCTTCCGGGCGGCCGGGCCGCTCGATTTGCAGCGGCGGTGGCGGGTTGCGGCTGATGGCTTGCAGTAATTCAAAGCTGCGCTGGGCGGTAGCGCTGTCGCGTTCTTGGCCGTTGGCCTGATAGCGCAGCAGGCGGAAGGCGCCGTCCTGCACCAGGGCTTGGCGTTCGCGGGGCAGGGCTTTAAAGGCCGCTTGCTCGAGTTGCTCGCTCCCGGCGGCCAGCTGCAACAGTTGCTCTTGCTCGGCGGCGCTCAAGGGCGCGGCGCGGCTCTGTAATTCCCGTTCACGGGAGGGGCGGTAGTCGATTTGCTTGACCAGGCCGGCGTCGTTGACGGCTTTGACGGTGTCGGTGGGGATTGCGGTCAGCTGGAAGTCTGCGGTCAGTTGCAGGCCGGGGCGCGCCATTTGCAACAGTTCCAACAGGCGGTAGGAGCAGTTTTCGTCGAAGAAAAAATAGTCGAAACGGATCTGCTTGAGTTCCCAGACATGCTCGATCATCCGCCCGGTTTCTTCCGGGGTCAGATTCAACCGGTATTCCCACAAATCACGGTTTTCCAAGCGGGTGTATTCGGCCAGTTTCTCCCGGTAGGGCACCAGCGCGAACAGACCGGGGTAGCCGCCCATCAGGCCTTTCCAGGCATACAGCATGCTGTTGTCGGAGCCCTCGATAAAGGCGCCAAAGTTCAGCGCATAACTCAGCAAGGCGGTGTTGTTGCTGTCGCTGTCGGCCTGATCGATGCGCAGCAAGGTGTGGCCAAACATCGAGGACGGGCTGTTGAGGTAGGCGGCCGGGTAAATCAGCACCGCGCTGTGCGGGGCGATGTCCTGGTACCAGGTGTTGAATTCGGCGCAGGCCGGCTGCGGCAAGTCTTGCAGTTGCAGCTGGGCGCGCAGCCAGCGGGTGCGGGCAGGGAACACGCATTGGGCGTGCCGGTCACCAAGGTTGGCCGGGGCGTATAGCGCGGCCAGGGTGGCGCTCAGTTCGGCTGCCGGCTGGCTCGGGCCAGTGGCGGCCAGAAAGAATTTGGGGTCGTCCACATGGCTGCGCCAACCGCTGAGTTTGCCGGTTTCATAGTGACCCAGGGATAACCAGTAAGAATCGGTGGCGAGCTGCTGCAGGCGGGCATCGCTTAGCTGTGGTTGGGCCAGCGCAGACGCGCAGACGCACAGCGCCAACAGAGGAATCAGGCGTTTGAACATGCGGGGGCAACTACTGAGGTGAATAAACCCGCTCCCTGGGGAGCGGGTTGAGGCAAGGTTAGCGGCGCTAAGTGGCTAGCGCCGTAGCCTTATGCTTCGTGGCTGTACTGGGCCAGACGTGCATCGTTTTGCATCACGGCCAAGGTGGCCGCTTGCACTTGCTCAGCAGTAACGCTGGCGCTGCTGAAGATTTCACTGAAGTGCGCGTGGGTTACCGCGGCGAAGTGCGCGCGATCTTGTGGCTGTACACCCAATACCACGGCGTAGGTGGTCAGGGCTTCGCCATCGCCTTTGGCCATGTCTTCGGACAGTTCGTCCATCATGCCGTTCAGCGCCAGCATCGACTTGCCGCCGTAAGTCAGCATGCCTTTGGTCGAGCAACCGTTGGTGCCGGAGGTCATGCCAAAGGTGGCGTTGCCTGAGGTGCCGTTGGTGGTCGAGGCGAGGAAGTGTGCGCCCATGCCTTTATCGCCTTTGAACAACATGTTGCCCCAGCCACAGCTTGGGCCGCCGGGTGCTTCGGCGAAGGCGTTAACGGAAAGAGCGGTGAGTAGCGTACCTAGCAGGAGTTTTTTCATAGTTTTACTCTCAATGCAGTCCTTGGTAATTGGCGTCAAAAAAGTGCAACGCCGGGTTGCAGCTTTTCGACTTGTTAACAGCCTGTCAAGGCCAGGCTGTTGTCGCTGTGGTCGAGTCGGCAGCGGCGCATGATTTAGATCAGTGCAAATTGCCGATCAGCAGCCACACTAACCATAGACCCATCTATGGAGTGTGCCGCATGACCAGCTTTGATCCCCATAGCCGTTTGGCTATTTTGGCCGCTGAGTATGCCGCTCGTGCCGAGGCGATTCGGCGCGACTTGGCGCGCGCGCATTCGGCCGATTTTGCTGAGCAGGCGCAGCAACGACAGAACGATGAAGTACTTGAAGCGCTGCTGGCCGAGGCCACTGCGGCTCAGCGCCAAGTTGCTCTCGCCAAAATGCGCCTGGCCGAAGGCAGCTACGGCCAATGCCTGCGCTGTGGTCAGCCGATTGCGCCGGCGCGTTTGCAGGCCATGCCGGCGGCTGAGTTTTGCTTGGGCTGCGCCGATCTGCCGGCCTAGCCTGGCGCGCAGATTCAGCTGTGGGCTTGGGTTGGCGCCTTGCCAGTGCTTAGCGGGCAGCGCCAGAATGGCAACATCTTCCGCCTGTAGTAAGGATTACCCATGGCCGATTCGATTGCTGCTGCCCTGCGTGTACCACCCGATGCTTTGACCCGACCCTTTGCGCCTGCGCAGTTCGATTTCACCACCACCGATGAATTGGAGTCGTTTCGCGGCGTGCTTGGCCAGGAGCGCGCGGTGGAGGCCATGCAGTTTGGCGTGGCCATGCCGCGCCCCGGTTACAACGTCTATGTGATGGGCGAGCCGGGCACCGGGCGTTTCTCCTTCGTACAGCGTTACCTCAAAGCCGAGGCCAAGCGCCTGGCCACTCCGGCGGATCGGCTCTATGTCAATCACTTCGATGAGCCCCGCGAACCCCGCGCCCTGGAGTTGCCGGCCGGCAGCGCCAGTGCCTTTATCGCCGACATCAGCCAGCTGATCGACAACCTGTTGACCAGCTTCCCGGCGGTGTTCGAGCTGCCGTCTTATCAGCAGAAAAAAAGCGCTATCGACCGCACTTTTAACCAGCGCTACGACCGTGCTCTGGATGTGGTCGAGCGTTTGGCGCTGGAGAAGGACGTGGCGCTGTACCGCGACAACAGCAACATCGCCTTCACTCCCATGAGTGACGGCAAAGCCCTGGATGAAGCCGAGTTCGCTCAGCTACCGGAGGCCGAGCGCGAGCGCTTTCATGTCGATATTGCCGCCCTGGAGGAGCGCCTCAATGAGGAGCTGGCCAGCCTGCAACAGTGGAAGCGTGAGTCGAGCAATCAGCTGCGCCAGCTCGATGAGGAGACCATCAGCCTGGCCCTGCAACCCTTGCTGGCGCCGCTGTCCGAGCGTTATGCGGAGAACGCTGGGGTCTGCGCCTACCTGCAAGCGCTGCAGGTCAATTTGCTGAAAACTGTGGTCGAGCAATTGGTCGATGTCGACCGGGCCGCCGCGCAAACCCGCAAGCTGCTGGAGGAGCAGTACAGCCCCAGCCTGGTGGTCGGCCATCACCGCCAGGGCGGCGCACCGGTGGTGTTTGAGTCGCACCCGACCTACGACAACCTGTTTGGCCGGATCGAGTACAACACCGACCAGGGCGCGCTCTACACCAGCTACCGACAACTGCGCCCGGGCGCCTTGCACCGCGCCAACGGCGGTTTCTTGGTGCTGGAGGCGGAAAAGCTGCTGAGTGAGCCCTTTGTCTGGGATGCGCTCAAGCGCTCCCTGCATTCGCGGCAGTTGAAGATGGAATCGCCGCTGGGCGAACTGGGTCGTATCGCCACTGTCACCCTCAATCCGCAGGTGATACCGCTGCAGGTCAAGGTGGTGATCATTGGCTCGCGCGAGCTGTATTACACCTTGCAGGACCTGGACCCGGACTTTCAGGAGATGTTCCGGGTGCTGGTCGACTTTGACGAGGACATTCCGCTGCTGGAAGACAGCCTCGAGCAGTTTGCCCAATTGCTGAAAACCCGCACCAGCGAAGAGGGCATGGCGCCTTTGACCGCGGCGGCGGTGGCCCGGTTGGCCACTTACAGTGCGCGGCTGGCCGAGCATCAGGGCCGTTTGTCGGCGCTGATTGGCGATATTTTCCAGCTGGTCAGCGAGGCCGACTTTATTCGCCAGCTGGCCCATGAGCAGCACACCGATGTCGGCCATATCGAGCGGGCGCTGAAGGCCAAGGCCGACCGCACCGGCCGAGTCTCGGCGCGGATTCTCGAGGACATGCTGGCTGGCATCATCCTGATCGACACCAGTGGCGCGGCGGTGGGCAAGTGCAACGGTTTGACCGTGCTGGAGGTGGGTGACTCGGCTTTCGGCGTGCCGGCGCGGATTTCCGCCACCGTCTATCCGGGCAGTTCCGGGATTGTCGATATCGAACGCGAGGTCAATCTCGGCCAGCCGATCCACTCCAAGGGCGTGATGATTCTTACCGGCTACCTGGGCAGCCGCTATGCCCAGGAGTATCCGCTAGATATTTCCGCCAGCATCGCCCTGGAGCAATCCTACGGCTATGTGGATGGTGACAGCGCCTCCCTCGGCGAGGTCTGCACGCTGATCTCGGCCCTGTCGCGCACCCCGCTAAAGCAGTGCTTTGCCATCACCGGCTCAATCAACCAGTTTGGTGAGGTGCAGGCGGTCGGCGGGGTCAACGAGAAGATCGAGGGTTTCTTCCGGCTGTGCGAGGCCCGTGGCCTGACGGGCGAGCAGGGGGCGATTATTCCGTACTCCAATGTCTCCACCCTGATGCTCGATGAGCGGGTGTTGCAGGCGGTGCGCGCCGGCAAGTTTCACGTCTATGCGGTGCGCCAGGTCGATGAGGCCTTGGGGCTGTTGGTCGGTGCGCCGGCGGGGGCGGTGGATGCTCAGGGCGCGTTCGCCGAGGGCAGCGTCAATGCGCGGGTGGTGGAGCGGCTGCGCGAGATTGCCGAACTGGGTCTGGGTGATGACGAGGATGAGGCGCCAGCGGCTAAAACTACCGAGCCGGCCGTCAAACCAGTGCGCAAGAAACCGGTGAAAAAACCGGCAGCGGCCAGTCCGGCCGCTTAACCCCAGGTCGCTTAAAGGCCCGGCGGACGTTTGGTGGCTGGTCAGTCACTGAGCGTTGGCCGCTGGCCGCGAATTCTCCGGGCGCAAGGCGCTTTTCCAATGTTCATCCACAGAGTTATCCACAGCTATTGGGGGTAACTTTTGGCCTTTCTTGGGCCGCATTGCGGGTGTAGGCTGAAGCTAAGCCCTGTCCGGAGTCACGGCCATGTCGCCTAGCCTCTGTCTTATCCGTCAGTATCTTGGAGTGGTTACTCGGATCGAGTGTGCGGTGCGCCCGTTGGCCGGCAACCAAGGCCACTGGGTGGTGCTCTGTGTGGCCGGCATGGACGGCCAGCAACCCTCGGTGGTTAATGCGCAGGGCCCATTCTGCGGGCCTTGCGCGGCCCAGGAGATACTCGCTGGGATCACCACCAGTCTGCAGTCCCAAGGTTATCGGTTGACGCGTGATGTGCCGATCTGGTGCTTGCATATGCAGGCCAAAATGCGCCAGCTAAACGGCCTGCACGGTCACCCATCAGTCGATTTCCAATCCCATCCCGAGCGCTGAAATCAGGTTGTGCGCCTGCTGCCTGGGCGCTGCTGCTCCGCTCATCAGTGGCGCAGGGCGAGTCGGCGGCAAAAACCTTATCCACAATTGGTCTGCGCCGAAAATAGGTTCTGTTGGCATAGGCGCGGCAACGCGGCGCGCTCGCTTACGTCAACAGAACCTCAGCATTACTACGCATTGCGCAGGCGGCGTTGCGCCTTGTCGGTAACCGTAGTGTGGGTATACTCGCGGCCGGTTTTTATCTTTCTGCGAGGCAGTATGGAACGCATTATCGAGAGCGCGATGTACGCCTCCCGTTGGTTGTTGGCGCCGATCTACTTTGGTTTGTCGCTGGGTTTGCTGGCGTTGTGCTTAAAGTTTTTCCAAGAGGTTTACCACATTCTGCCGGGCGTATTTGCCATGGCCGAGGCGGATCTGATTCTGGTGCTGTTGTCGTTGATCGACATGGCGCTGGTAGGTGGCTTGTTGGTGATGGTGATGTTGTCGGGCTACGAAAACTTCGTCTCGGCCCTGGATATCGAGGAGGGTAAGGAGAAGCTCGACTGGTTGGGCAAGATGGACTCCGGCTCGCTGAAAATGAAAGTGGCGGCGTCGATCGTGGCGATCTCGTCGATCCACCTGCTCAAGGTGTTTATGGATGCCAAGAACACTCCGACCGAATACCTGATGTGGTACGTGATCATTCACATGACCTTCGTGATCTCGGCCTTCGCCATGGGCTATCTGGATAAGCTGACCAAGCACTGAGGTCGTCCGGGGTAATACTCCCGGCAATAAAAAAGGAGCACCGCGGTGCTCCTTTTTTGTGCCTGAAACTTACTGTTGCTGGTTCAGGGCCGGGTCGTGGAAGATGCCCTTGCTGTCGGTGTTAAGCATGAACTCGGCGGCGGCGCGGCGGATCTCCGGGCTCAGGTAGTCCTGCTTGGGCATGGCCGGGTAGTCATCACGTTTCTTGGTTGGATTGGTGATGTAGTCGACTATGCCTTGCGGGTTGTCCATGTACAGCGCCTGAATGACTTCCACCGGTGGGCCGATCATGCGCATGTTGTAGGCGTGGCAACCGGCGCAGACGCCGTAGTAGACCATTTTGCCTTTCTCTTCGAGCTTGAACTCACGGGGTGCCACGGGTTCTGCTAACAGGTAGGTGACGGTGTTGGCCGTGGTGGAGAAACCGCAGGTGCCGAAGCTCTTGGTGCCCAGGGTCGGGTACTGGGGCGGGTTGAGCAGGCAGCTGTCGCGGCTGGTGCCGATATTGATGATGTCGACGTTGCCGCTGGTCAGGCTGGCGATTTTCAGCGCCTTGATTTCGTCCATCGGTTCGGTGCCGTTGTCGAACATCAGGTTGTTGAGGATCGAGACTTTGTCCGAGTTCGGGTCGGAGTCCGGGTCCTTGGTGATGTTGGCAAAACTGTCGTGGTCGGTGATGACGATGCCGACGTTCTTGTTGCCGCTGATGATGTTGTTCTCGATGGTCACCTCATCGGCGGCCATGACGATGATGCCGGTGCCCGCCGGCACGCCGGCGACGATCGAGCCGGGCGCGCCGAAGTTGGGGTGGTTGTTGTTGTTGATGAAGTTGTTGCGAATGATCACATCGAAGGTGGTCTTGATCGGCAGCCCTGGGGTGATAAAGGTCAGGATGCCGCCGGTGTTGTTGTAGACCTTGTTGTTCTCGACTATGGAGTGCCGCGAGTTTTCGATCTCGATGCCGGCGACGCTGTCGAACACCTCGTTGTTGTTGACGTGCACGTTGTCGCACATGCCGATGTAGATGGCCGCGTCTTCGATGCCGCTGAGCACGTTGTTGCTGACCAGGCCATTCTTGCCCAGTTGCGGGAAGATGCCGTAGACGCCGGTGTCGATCACCCGGTTGTTGCGGATCAGGAAGTTGTTGCCGGCCTGACCCATGATCGCATTGCCCTTGTAGTGGGTGATGTGCAGGTTCTCGACGGTGATGTTGTTGCCCGAGTAGAGCACCGCATCGTTGAGCTTTTGCTCGCCCTCCATGGTCGGCCACTGGCCGTCGACTATCACGCCGCTGAGCAGGATGTCGTCCTTGTCGATGTAGACGGTTTCTTTGTAGGTGCCGGGGAATACCTGGATCACATCGCCCGGCTGGGCCTTCTGCACTGCGGCCTGGATCAATTCGCCGTCGCGCACCGCATGCACCTGACCCTTGCCGCTGGCGCCGACCGATTTGGCCAGGCTGCTGACCGCGGCGCTGTTATTGCCGGCTTGCTTGGCGTAGCGGTCGGCGCCGCCGACTAGAGTGGCGCTGTTGTCGCTGCCGAGCTGGCTGCCCAGGTAGGCGCCGGCGGCGAGCAGGCCGACGGCGACGACGGCACTGATGATCTTCTTGCCCATTATTATTCTCCTTGTGACACAAGACGTGCGGGTGTGGGGTCGGCTTTTGCTGTGCTGCTTTGCAGGGCCGCCGGCAGGCGCCCGCCGGGGGTTAAACCGGACGGCACCTGGCTGGGTATGGCGGGGGTGAAGCTTTCGTCGGTGAGGCTTTGCATGAAGTCCACCAGCCGCTCCAGCTCCAGGTCGGCCAGCTTGGGTTCCCAGATGTGCCAGTGCAGGATCACCCGGGCCTTTTCTTCCTCGGGCAGCGCATGGCCGCGGCCCTTGGTGTAGAACTCGCTGGCGTCGCGCAGGTTGGCGAACGCGCCGTTGTGCATATAGGGCGCGGTCAGGGCGATGTTGCGCAGCGACGGCACCTTGAAACCACCGCGCCAGCTGGGGTTGTGAGACTGGCTTTCGGCGCCGGTATCGAAGGGCTGGCCGGGGGCCTCCGGCACGCCGATCACGGCGATCTGCTGGTTGGTGAACAGCGGCGGCGTGTGGCATTCGGCGCAGCGGGCGACGAACGAGCGAAACACATTCATGCCTTCCAGCTCATTGGCGTTCAGCGCCTCGGCATAGCCGTGGGCATAGTGGTCGTAGCGGCTGTTCAACGAGATCAGCGAGGTCTCGAAGGCGGCAATGGCGGTGTAGATCTGCGCCAAGCTGATGGGCTGCGCCGGTTCGCCCGGATAGGCCGTGGCGAACAGCCGCTGGTAGGTGCTGTTGGCGTTGATTGAGCTGAGCAGCTGCGCCGGATTATTGCCCATTTCGTTGGGCGAATAGAGCGGCCCGGTCATCTGCTCTTCCAGTGACTTGGCCCGTGCATCCCAGAAGAAACTGGTCAAAAACGCCATGTTCCACAGGCTCGGTGCCCCGCGGCTGGCAGTGCGTCCGTGGATGCCAGTGCTCTTGGCCTGGCCGTCGGCAAAACCCAGTTTTGGGTGATGGCAACTGGCGCAGGACAGCGTCTGATCGCCGGACAACAAGGGATCAAAAAACAGCTGGCGGCCAAGGTCGATCTGCTGCGGTGAGAAACCTTCGCGGCGCGCCGGCAATGCAGTCTTCAGGCCGCCGACTCCCTGGTTGTACAGCGAGTTGTATTGGTCATAGAGGCTGTGCAGGGCGCAGCTATTCGCGGCGGTCAGTTCGAAACCAGGCGGGCAGTGGCTGGCCAGCTCGATGCGGGCAGGATTGCTTTCAGCCTGGGCGCCGCCCATCAGCAGGCTCAGCGCCAGCAGCCACGACCGAGAACCCTTGTTGGAGCGGCTCATGGTTGTGGCAGGCTACTGATGTGGGCGATGACGTCGAGCAGCTCTTGGTCATTGACGGTGGCGGCCATCATCTTCATTTGCTTGCCGTAGCGGTCGCCCGGCGCGCTGCCGCGGATACCCTGTTTGAAGTGGTTAACTTGCAGCAGTAGATAGCTGTCGAGCTGCTGGCGCAGGCGCGGGCTGTTCATGGCCAGATTGCCTTCGGCTTGGCCGCCATGACAGGCGCCGCATTTGGCCTGGTACAGACGGCTGCCGAGGGCGGTGTTGCCGCTCAGGCTTGGCTTGATCGCCGGAGGGGGCAGGCTGGTGAGATAGGCGCTCAGGTCGGCGATGGCTTGCTCGTCGCCGAGGGTGGCGGCCATGGCCTGCATCTGCGCCCCGGCGCTGTCGGCGGGGTTGCTGCCACGCAGGCCACTCTTGAAGTTGCCCAATTGCCGAATCAGATAGCTCTGTTGTTGGCCGGCCAGCACCGGCGCAGCGAATGCCGGATTGCCTTGCGCCTGCTCGCCATGGCAACTGCTGCAGGCGCTAAACAAGGCCTTGCCGTGGCCGAGGTCGTCCGCCAATGCCGGTAGCGCGCAGCTCAGCAGGGCGATCAAGAGTAGGTGCGATGGGCGGACTGCAATCATGGGGCATCCTGCGGCGGCGGCGGCGGCGTTGCTGGCGCAGGGCAAGCGCGGCACGAGTGAAATCAGGTGAATGGGCGTTGGCTGGATATTAATTAGTACTATCGTGCCAGACAAGTAAATTGTATCGGCATGCCTATTTTTCTCTGGCGGCAGATAGCTGGGCGTGTCGGGCATCTGTGCTAGTCTGGCGGCCCTTTTTTCAGCGCATCCGGAGCCGAGCTATGTCCGAACTCAATCTGTCTACAGACGAAACCCGTGTTAGCTATGGCATTGGTCGTCAGCTGGGCGATCAGCTGCGTGACAACCCACCACCTGGCGCCGATCTGAATGCCATAGTCGCCGGTCTGACCGACGCTTTTGGGGGCGTGGCCAGCCGCGTCGGCCAAGAGGAGCTGTCGGCCAGCTTTAAAGTGATTCGCGAAATCATGCAGGCCGAAGCTCAGGCCAAAGCTGAAGCAGCGGCGGGTGCCGGGATTGCTTTCCTGGCGGAAAACGCCAAGAAAGCCGGGGTTACCCTGCTGGAGTCGGGCTTGCAGTACGAAGTGCTGATCGCAGGCAGTGGCGCCAAGCCTTCGGCCAACGACACAGTGCGCACTCATTATCACGGCACCCTGATCGACGGCAGCGTGTTCGACAGCTCCTACGAGCGTGGCGAACCGGCCGAGTTTCCAGTGGGTGGCGTGATTGCCGGCTGGGTTGAAGCCTTGCAGTTGATGAATACCGGCAGCAAGTGGCGTTTGACCGTGCCGAGCGAATTGGCCTACGGTGGCCAAGCGGCGGGCAGCATTCCGCCGCACAGCGTGCTGGTCTTTGATGTTGAGTTGTTGGCCATCTTGTAATGCTTGGCCTGGGGCGTACAGTCGCGCGCCCCAGCTGTTTACCGGCTAATCGTGCAAGTTAGACGCATTGGTATGACTGGGCGGGCGCAAGGCTCGCGCAAAGCAAAATAGAAATAAATTGCGCAGTAACTCCTTGAGTACCAGCGGTTCATTGGAGTTCAGGCTGGCCAGATCCAGGTCACCTTGTTCGCGTAATTCCTCCAGTGCAGACTCGTCAATCATTACGCAAACCTTGCCGCTGTCTCGATGCAGAATGCGCAGGTAAGGGTGCGGACGATCCAGCCAAGCATCAATTAAATAGGTCATGCCTCATCTCCTTTTGCTTTGGGTTTAGATGAGAATAATTCTTATTCAGATAATAGCAAGGCCTAAGCTTTCTCGCGCCCACAAAAAAGCCCGTCACCTGGACGGGCTTCTCGCTGCTTGGCAGGCTTAGTGGGTGCGTGCTACGGCGAAGCGGCTGAGTTCGATCAGGGCGTCGCGGTATTCGCTGGCGGGCAGGGCGTCGAGGCAGCGGATGGCGCGCTCGGCATAGTCACGAGCCTGCTGGGCTGTGTAGTCCAGGGCGCCGGAGGCTTCAACGGCGGCGCGGATGCTTTCCAGGTCCTCGAGGCCGCCTTTTTGGATGGCTTGGCGCACCAGGGCCGCTTGTTCTGGAGTGCCTTCGCGCATGCAGTAGATCAGCGGCAGGGTCGGCTTGCCTTCGGCCAGGTCGTCGCCGACGTTTTTGCCCAGGGTTGCCGCGTCGCCGCGATAGTCGAGCAGGTCGTCAACCAGCTGAAAAGCCACTCCGAGGTGGTCGCCAAAGGTGCGCAGCGCTTCGGTTTGCGTGGCGTCGGCGGCGGCCAGCACGGCCGCGCTGTGGGTCGAAGCCTCAAACAGCATGGCGGTTTTGCCGCGAATTACTTCCATATAGGTTTCTTCGCTGGTGCTGGCGTCGCGAATTTTCGACAGTTGCAGCACTTCACCTTCGGCAATCACCCGGGTGGCCTTGGCCAGAATCGACATCACCGGCATCGAGCCCAGCTCGACCATCATTTCGAAGGAGCGCGAATAGAGAAAATCGCCGACCAATACGCTCGGCGCATTGCCCCATTGGGCGTTGGCGGTGGAGCGGCCGCGGCGCATGTCGGACATGTCGACCACATCGTCATGCAGCAAGGTGGCGGTGTGCAAAAATTCGATGGTGGCCGCCAGTAAGCGCAGCTGATCGCCTTGCTGACCCAGCGCCTTGCCGCACAGCAACACCAGCAGCGGGCGCAGGCGTTTGCCGCCGGCGGAGATGATGTAATCACCAATCTTTTCTACCAGCGGCACGCGCGACACCAGCTGGCGGCGGATGATCTCATCAACGGCGCTGAAGTCGTCGGCTACTACGCTATAAAAGGCTTGGGGCTGCATCGCTGATTGTGGCTCCACTAAGGTTGCGCGGCATGCTAGGTGGCGGGGTCTACGCTGTCAAGGCAAGCGCTTTAGGTGCTTGCGCCGGGCGTGTGGCTTGCGTACAATCGCGGCCCCTGAACTTCCTGGGCATTACCTGCCTTACGCAATTGCAAGGGCGTCCATCCGGCGCCATGCAGCCATGCCAGCCGAAGACTATTCCTATAAAGCGCTGGGTGAGCAGGATTTAACGGAGCAAAATTATGTACGCTGTAATTGTTACCGGTGGCAAGCAATACAAGGTTGCCCAAGGCGAATACCTGAAAATTGAAAAGCTCGAAATCGCCGTTGGCGAGGCCGTGACTTTCGACCGCGTTCTGTTGGTTGCTAATGGCGACGACGTGAACATTGGTGCCCCAGTTGTTGAAGGCGCTAAGGTTGTGGCTGAAGTGATTGCCCAAGGCCGTCACGATAAGATCACCATCATCAAGTTCCGTCGCCGTAAGCACCACATGAAGCGTCAAGGTCACCGTCAGTGGTACACCGAGATCAAAATCACCGGTATTCAGGCTTAATCTTTTTAGCTTGATCCACAATTTGGAGTATTGAACTCATGGCACACAAAAAAGCTGGCGGTAGTACNCGCAACGGTCGCGACTCAGAATCGAAACGCCTTGGCGTTAAGATGTATGGCGGCCAGGCTATTATCCCGGGCAACATCATCGTGCGTCAGCGCGGCACCCAGTTCCACGCCGGTTATGGCGTTGGCATGGGTAAAGATCACACCCTGTTCGCGAAAGTGGAAGGCGTGATCAAGTTCCAAGTTAAGGGCGCCTTCGGTCGTCGCTACGTGAGCATCGTTCCGAAGACTGAAGTCGTCGCGGCGTAATCTCGTAGTTGCTGCAAAAGCCCTGTCTTGCGACGGGGCTTTTTTGTTTCTGTATTCCTGTGTTCCTTGTTTCATTTTGCCTGCTCTTGTGGCGGGAGGCGTAGCCCATGAAATTCGTCGATGAAGTATCGATTTTTGTAAAGGCCGGTGACGGCGGCAACGGCTGCATGAGCTTCCGTCGCGAGAAGTTCATTGAAAACGGTGGCCCTAACGGTGGCGACGGTGGCGATGGTGGTTCGGTGTATATGCTTGCCGACGAGAACCTCAACACCCTGGTCGACTACCGCTATACCCGCCGCTTCGATGCTGAGCGTGGCTCCAATGGTGGCAGTGCCGATTGCACGGGCCGCAAAGGTGAAGAGTCGGTGTTGCGGGTGCCGGTTGGCACCACGGTGATCGATGCTGGTACCCAGGAGGTTATTGGTGACCTGACCAAGGCGGGGCAGCGCTTGCTGGTCGCCCATGGTGGTTGGCATGGTCTGGGTAATACCCGGTTCAAGTCGAGCACCAACCGCGCGCCGCGCCAGACCTCGCTAGGTAAGCCGGGCGAGTCCCGCGACCTGAAGCTGGAGCTGAAGGTGTTGGCCGATGTGGGCTTGCTCGGCTTGCCGAACGCCGGCAAGAGCACGCTGATTCGCTCGATCTCGGCCGCCAAGCCGAAGGTGGCAGATTATCCGTTCACCACCTTGGTGCCGAACCTGGGTGTGGTCAGCGTCGATCGCTACAAGAGCTTTGTAGTTGCCGATATTCCTGGTCTGATCGAGGGCGCCTCCGATGGTGCCGGCTTGGGGATTCGCTTCCTCAAGCACTTGTCGCGTACCCGTTTGCTGCTGCATCTGGTCGACATGGCGCCGCTGGATTTGACCGATGCGGCCGATTCGGCCGAGACCATCGTCAATGAGTTGACCAAATTCAGTCCATCCTTGGCGCTGCGTGATCGTTGGTTGGTGCTGAATAAGTCCGACCAGATCATGGAGGAAGACCAGGAGGCGCGGATCAAGGAAATTACCGATCGGCTGGAGTGGACGGGTCCGGTCTATGTGATTTCGGCTATTGGTCGCGAAGGCACCGAGAAGCTCTGCCAGGACATCATGCGTTATCTCGAAGAGCGCGCCGTGCGCCTGGCGGAAGAGCCGCAATATGCCAAGGACTTGGCTGAGCTGGATCGTCATATCGAAGATGAGGCGCGTGCCCAGTTGCAAGCGCTGGATGATCAGCGTGCGCTGCGGCGTACCGGCGTCAAGCCGGTGGGTGCTGAGGAAGATGACAGCTTCTGGGATGAAGAGGATGACGAGGACGGGCCGGAGATTATCTACGTCCGCGATTGATTGCCTCCACAACGCCGCTAATCAGCGGCGTTGTGCTAACTAACTGTTGGGCGTCGCCGCGCAGTGCGTCGCCCTTTGAGCAAGGTTGGATAAACATGCGGGACAAGGTGACGGGTGCGCGGCGCTGGGTGGTGAAAATTGGCAGTGCGCTGCTGACGGCCGATGGTCGTGGGCTGGATCGTGCGGCCATGGCGGTTTGGGTTGAGCAGATGGTTGCGCTGCGCGCCGCGGGCGTGGAGCTGGTGCTGGTGTCGTCCGGCGCCGTGGCGGCGGGCATGAGTCGGCTGGGCTGGACGACGCGACCGAGTGCGATTCATGAGCTGCAGGCGGCGGCGGCGGTTGGCCAAATGGGCTTGGTGCAGGCCTGGGAGTCGAGTTTTGCCGAGCATGGCACCCATGCCGCGCAAATTTTGCTGACCCATGATGATCTGTCGGATCGCAAGCGCTACCTGAACGCCCGCAGCACGCTGCGCACCCTGGTTGAGTTGGGCGCAATTCCGGTGATCAACGAAAACGACACAGTGGTCACCGACGAAATTCGCTTTGGCGATAACGACACCTTGGCGGCGCTGGTGGCTAATCTGGTCGAGGCCGACTTGCTGGTCATTCTCACCGATCGCGATGGCATGTTTGATGCTGATCCGCGGCACAATCCTGCTGCGCAGCTCATCAGTGAGGCGCGGGCCGATGATCCGGCGCTGGATGCGGTGGCGGGCGGCGTCGGTGGCGCGCTGGGCCGTGGCGGCATGCAGACCAAGTTGCGTGCGGCGCGGCTGGCGGCGCGTTCCGGGGCGCATACGGTGATTGTCGGTGGGATGATCGAGCGGGTGCTGGATCGGCTCAGGGCCGGTGAGAATCTCGGCACTTTGCTGACGCCGGAGCGTGGTCTGCTGGCGGCGCGTAAGCAGTGGCTGGCTGGGCATTTGCAGACTCGCGGCAGTTTGACTCTGGACGCGGGGGCGGTGCAGGCCTTGCTGCAAGGGCATAAGAGCCTGCTGCCGGTGGGTGTGACTGCGGTGGCGGGGAGTTTCCGTCGTGGCGAGATGGTGGTTTGTCTGGCGCCCGATGGTCGCGAAGTGGCGCGGGGCTTGGCCAATTACAGTGCGCTTGAGGCGCAAAAAATCATTGGTCAGGGTTCGGATGCCATCGAGGCCTTGCTTGGCTATGTCGATGAGTCGGAGCTGGTCCATCGCGATAATCTAATTTTGGTCTGACTGCTGGAGGCTGCTGATGCGCGTCGCAAATAGCTTGCTGGGTTTGTTGCTGGCCTTGCCGTTGACTTGGTCGCTGCCGCTGAGCGCCGAAGAAATTGGCGAGGTCTCCACTGTGTTCAAGTGGGTCGGGCCGAATGACAAGATAGTGGTCGAGGCCTTTGATGATCCGAAGGTGTCTGGGGTGACCTGCTACCTGTCGCGGGCCAAAACCGGCGGAATCAAAGGCGGTGTCGGCTTGGCTGAGGATCGCGCCGAGGCCTCCCTGGCGTGCCGGCAGGTCGGGCCGATTGAGTTCAAGGCTGAGCTGAAAGAGGGCGAGGAGGTCTTTAAGGAGCGAACCTCGCTAGTATTCAAGAGCATGCAGGTGGTGCGCTTCTTCGATCGCAAGCGCAATACCCTGGTCTATCTGGTGTATAGCGACAGAATCATCGAGGGTAGTCCGCAGAATTCGGTAACGGCGATCCCGATTCTGCCTTGGCAGAAGTGATCTTGCGCTAGGCGCTAATGCCTGAGTAAGCCGCCGCTGTGCTTTTGCGCTCGGCGGTTTTTTTATGGCTGCGCAAACTGCGTGCGGGTTTTGGTGTATGACTGTGCTTTTTGCGGGGCAATAAAAAACCGGCCTAAGCCGGTTTTTTAAGCGTTCGCAGTTTTAGGCTGCGATGCTGAGTGCCTTAACGTGTGCGTTCAGGCGGCTCTTGTGACGTGCTGCTTTGTTCTTGTGGATGATGCCTTTGTCGGCCATGCGGTCGATTACTGGCACGGCCAGAACGTAAGCTGCTTGAGCTTTTTCCAGGTCTTTGGCAGCAACAGCCTTAACCACGTTCTTGATGTAGGTACGAACCATCGAGCGCTGACTGGCGTTATGGCTATTACGCTTCAGGGCCTGTTTGGCGCGTTTTTTGGCAGAAGGTGAATTGGCCACCGACAAGCTCCTCGATAAAATGGGCGATTACAAACAAATAAGGCCGCGAATAATGCCGGCGCCTTGTGCTGTTGTCAAGGGTGATTAGCCTGGCAAGCTTGGTCACTGAATGCATGCTCGGCGCTGGGCGGATGATTTATTTGCCGCAGAGCCCTACACTCGCCGGCTTTGCAGGCCGGCTGCGGCATGCACGGCAAAACTTGGGCAGGCATTGCCCCCTGCTTGTCTTCAAAAAACAGAAGCCCATGCTATGAATTTACTCAAGTCGCTGGCCGCGGTTAGCTCAATGACCATGCTGTCGCGGGTGCTTGGCTTTGTGCGCGACACCCTGGTGGCGCGGATTTTTGGGGCCGGGATGGCCACCGATGCCTTTTTTGTCGCCTTTAAGTTGCCTAATCTGCTGCGTCGGATCTTTGCCGAGGGCGCCTTTTCACAGGCATTTGTGCCGATTTTGGCCGAGTACAAAACCCAGCAAGGCGAGGAGGCGACTCGTACCTTTATCGCCTATATCAGCGGCCTGTTGACCTTGGTATTGGCGCTGGTGACCCTGCTGGGCATGCTGGCGGCGCCTTGGGTGATCTGGCTGACGGCGCCGGGCTTTGTCGATAGCATCGAGAAATACGCGCTGACCACCTCGCTGTTGCGGGTGACCTTTCCCTACATCTTGTTGATTTCCCTGGCTTCGCTGGCCGGGGCGATTCTCAACACCTGGAACCGTTTCTCGGTGCCGGCCTTTGTGCCGACCCTGCTCAATCTGAGCATGATCGTCTTCGCCTTGTTTCTGACTCCGTATTTTGATCCGCCGATCATGGCGCTGGCCTGGGCGGTGCTGGTGGGCGGCTTGTTGCAGTTGCTCTATCAACTGCCGCACCTGAAAAAAATCGGCATGCTGGTGTTGCCCCGGCTGAATCTGCGCGACGCCGGCGTTTGGCGTGTGCTGCGGCAGATGGGACCGGCGATTGTGGGGGTCTCGGCCAGCCAGTTTTCGCTGATCATCAACACCATCTTCGCCTCGTTTCTGGCGGCGGGTTCGGTGTCCTGGATGTATTACGCTGATCGTTTGATGGAGTTGCCTTCCGGCGTGCTGGGTGTGGCGCTGGGGACGATTTTGTTACCTGTGTTGTCGAAATCCTTCGCCGGCAAGGACCCTGCAGAGTTTTCCCGGGTGTTGGATTGGGGGCTGCGCCTGTGCCTGTTGCTGGTGCTGCCCTGCGCGTTGGCGTTGGCGATTTTGGCCGAGCCGTTGACGGTGGCGCTATTTCAGTATGGCAAATTTACCGCCCATGATGCGCAGATGACCCAGCTGGCGCTGATCGCCTATGCGTTCGGCCTGACCGGCATCTTGCTGATCAAGGTGCTGGCGCCGGGCTTTTACGCCCAGCGCAATATCCGCACCCCGGTGCGCATCGCGCTGCTGAGCATTGCCGTTACGCAACTATTCAACCTGCTGTTTTTCTACGTTTTCCCCGAGGGCACCAAGCATGCCGGTTTGGCGCTGGCGATTGGCCTTGGCGCCTGCCTGAATGCGAGCTTGCTGTTTTGGCAGTCACGTAAGCAGGCGATGTACACGCCGTTGGCGGGTTGGGGCGGATTTTTACTTAAGTTGCTGGCGGCTGTGTTGGCGATGGTGGCCGTATTGCTGGGGGTGATGCATTACATGCCTGTCTGGGAGCAGGGCGGCATGCTTGAGCGTCTGCTGCGGCTAATGCTGTTGGTGGCGGCCGGGGCGCTGAGTTATTTTGCGGCCCTGGCGTTGCTGGGGTTTCGCGTGCGGCACTTCTCGCGGCATCAGTTGAGCTGATGCCGTCTGTCGATTGAGCTGTGCGCGGTACGTTCAATCGCTGTTGTACGGCTGTGCGCCTGTTGTCTGCTGCCGGGTGTGCGTATAATCGTGCACTTTTTAGGCAAGAAGCGTGCTATGCAGCTGGTCCGAGGCCTACACAATTTGCGTCCCGAGCATCGGGGCTGCGTTGCCACTATCGGCAACTTCGACGGCGTGCACCGTGGTCATCAGGCCATCTTGGCGCGTTTGCGTGAGCGCGCCGCCGAGTTAGGCGTGCCCAGCTGCGTGGTGATTTTCGAGCCGCAGCCACGCGAATTCTTTGCTCCGCAAACCGCGCCTGTGCGCCTTAGCCGCCTGCGTGACAAACTTGAGTTGTTGGCTGCCGCCGGCGTTGATCGGGTGTTGTGCCTGGCCTTTAACCGGCGCTTGCGCGAATTAAGCGCCGCCGAATTTGTCCAGCGTGTGTTGCTCGATGGTCTTGGCGTGCAGCATCTGGAGGTCGGTGACGACTTTCGTTTTGGCTGCGATCGCGCCGGTGATTTCGCCTTTTTGCAGCAGGCCGGGCAAGCGCACGACTTTACTGTTGAAGAGGCTTCCACCATTGAGGTGGATGGCGTACGCGTGAGCAGTACCGGGGTGCGTGATGCACTCACTGCCGCAGATTTTGCGCGAGTTGAGTCCTTGCTCGGGCGGCCGTTTCAGATTGCCGGGCGGGTTTTGCACGGGCAGAAGCTCGGGCGCCAGCTCGGGACGCCAACTGCCAATATCCAGCTCAAGCGTTGCCGCGTGCCGCTGACCGGCGTGTATCTGGTCAGCATCGAGTTGGCTGGCGTGCAGCAACCGGGGGTCGCCAATATTGGTGTGCGGCCATCGGTAAAAAGTGATGGGCAAGCCCATCTAGAGGTGTTTTTGCTCGATTTTGCCGGCGATCTTTACGGCCAGCATTTGAGCGTGACCTTCAAACACAAATTGCGTGATGAACAGCGGTTTGCCTCGCTGGACGCGCTGAAGACAGCGATTGCTGCGGATGTCGCTGCCGCCCGCGCCTACTGGCACCAGCCTCTTGCTGACTAGCCTCTTGAATGATGAGCCTCGACTGACATGACCGATTACAAAGCGACCCTGAACCTGCCCGACACGGCGTTCCCAATGAAGGCCGGTCTGCCCCAGCGCGAACCGCAAATCCTCGAGCGCTGGAACAGCCTTGGGCTCTACCAGAAACTGCGCGAGCAGGGCCAAGGGCGGCCTAAGTTTGTCCTGCACGACGGCCCTCCGTACGCCAACGGCAGCATTCATATCGGTCATGCGGTCAATAAAATCCTCAAAGACATCATCACCCGCTCCAAGACTTTGGCGGGCTTCGATGCGCCCTATGTGCCGGGCTGGGACTGTCACGGTCTGCCGATTGAGCACAAGGTCGAAGTCACCCACGGCAAGCATCTGCCCGCCGACAAAACCCGCGAGCTGTGTCGCACCTATGCCGCCGAGCAGGTAGAGGGGCAGAAGGCCGACTTCATTCGCCTAGGCGTGCTGGGCGATTGGGCTAACCCCTACAAGACCATGGACTTTGCCAACGAGGCCGGCGAGATCCGCGCGCTGGCCGAGATGGTCAAGCAAGGCTTCGTGTTCAAAGGCTTGAAGCCGGTGAACTGGTGTTTCGATTGCGGCTCGGCCCTGGCCGAAGCCGAAGTCGAATACGCCGACAAGCAGTCGCCAACCATTGACGTAGCGTTTCTGGTTGAAGATGCCGACCAGCTGGCCGCCGCCTTCGGTTTGGCCAGTTTGCCAAAACCTGCCTATGCGGTGATCTGGACCACCACGCCCTGGACCATTCCGGCCAACCAGGCGCTCAACGTCCATCCAGAGTTTGACTATGTGCTGGTGGATGTCGGCGACAAGCTGTTGCTGCTGGCGGTCGAGCTGGTGGAAAGCTGCCTGGCTCGTTACAGCCTGCAAGGCGCAGCCATAGCGACCGCCAAGGGCGCGGCGCTTGAGCTGATTCGCTTCCGTCACCCGTTCTACGCGCGCTTCTCGCCGGTCTATCTGGCCGACTATGTCGAGCTGGGCGCCGGTACTGGCGTGGTGCATTCGGCGCCGGCCTATGGCGAGGAAGACTTCCGTTCCTGCAAAGGCTACGGCATGAGCAACGACGAGATCATCAGTCCGGTGCAGAGCAACGGCGTGTATGTCGAGTCGCTGCCATTCTTCGGCGGTCAGTTCGTCTGGAAGGCCAATCCGCTGATCGTCGAGAAGCTCGCCGAAGTCGGTTGCCTGCTGGCCAGCGATAAGATCATGCACAGCTACATGCACTGCTGGCGGCACAAGACCCCGCTGATCTATCGCGCCACCGCGCAGTGGTTCGTTGGCATGGACCGTCAGCCAGTCACTGGCGCGACCCTGCGCGAGCGAGCAATTGCCGCCATTGAGCAAACCGCCTTTGTGCCGACTTGGGGTCAGGCACGCCTGCACAGCATGATTGCCGGCCGGCCCGACTGGTGTATCTCACGTCAGCGCACCTGGGGCGTGCCGATTCCATTCTTCTTGCACAAAGAAAGCGGCGAGCTGCACCCACGTACCGTTGAGCTGATCGAACAGGTCGCGTTACGGGTTGAACAGCAAGGCATCGAAGCCTGGTTCAAGCTCGACGCCGCCGAACTGCTCGGTGACGAAGCCGCGCACTACGACAAGATCAGCGACACCCTGGATGTCTGGTTCGATTCCGGCACCACCCACTGGCACGTGCTGCGTGGCTCGCACCCGCTCGGCCACGACAGCGGCCCGCGTGCCGACCTGTATCTGGAAGGCTCGGATCAGCACCGTGGCTGGTTTCATTCGTCACTGTTAACCGGCTGTGCCATCGACAACCAGGCGCCGTACCGCGAGCTGCTCACCCACGGTTTCGTGGTCGATGAGAACGGCCGCAAGATGTCCAAATCGTTGGGTAACGTGGTCGCCCCGCAAGAGGTCAATGACAGCCTGGGTGCCGATATCCTGCGCCTGTGGGTGTCGTCCACCGACTACTCCGGCGAGATGGCGGTGTCCAAGGTTATCCTGCAGCGCAGCGCCGATGCCTATCGGCGCATCCGCAATACCGCGCGCTTCTTGCTGTCCAACCTCAGCGGCTTTAATCCGGCCGAGCATCTGCTGGCACCCGGCGACATGCTGGCGCTGGATCGTTGGGCGGTGGATCGGGCCTTGTTGCTGCAGCGCGAGCTGGAAGAAGCCTACGGCGAATATCGCTTCTGGAACGTTTATCAGAAAGTGCACAACTTCTGCGTCCAGGAGTTGGGTGGTTTCTACCTCGACATCATCAAGGACCGCCAGTACACCACCGCCGCCGACAGCACGGCACGGCGCTCCTGCCAGACTGCGCTGTTTCATATCAGCGAGGCGCTGGTGCGCTGGATTGCACCGATTCTGGCCTTCACCGCCGACGAGCTTTGGCAGTACCTGCCGGGCGCGCGTAACGAGTCGGTGATGCTCAACGGCTGGTACGCCGGCCTGAGCGAAATGCCGGCAGACTTGGAGCTGGATCGCGCCTTCTGGGAGCGGGCCATGGCGGTCAAAACGGCGGTTAACAAAGAGTTGGAAAACCTGCGGGCGGCCAAAGCCATCGGTGGTAACTTGCAGGCGGAAGTCACCCTGTATGCCGAAGACGCCTTGGCGGCCGATCTAGCCAAGCTCAGCAATGAGCTGCGCTTTGTGCTGATTACCTCAACTGCCACTGTGGCACCGCTGGCCAGTGCGCCAGAGGATGCTGTGGCTACCGAAGTGCCGGGCTTGAAGTTGCGGGTGCTGAAATCGGCCCACAGCAAGTGCGGTCGTTGCTGGCATCACCGTGAGGACGTCGGCCAACACGCCGCCCATCCAGAACTGTGCGGTCGCTGTATCGAGAACATCGAAGGCGCGGGTGAGGTGCGTCATTATGCTTAATCAAAAGCGCTTTGGCCGGTTGGCCTGGCTGTGGCTGAGCGTAGCGGTGTTGTTGCTCGATCAGCTCAGCAAGGTCTATTTCGAAGGTGCCTTAACCCTGCATCAGCAGATCACCGTAATCCCGGATTACTTCAGCTGGACCTTGGCCTACAACACCGGCGCGGCTTTTAGCTTTTTGGCCGATGCCGCGGGTTGGCAGCGCTGGTTCTTTGCCGCCATCGCTCTGGTGGTCAGCATGGTGCTGGTGGTTTGGCTCAAGCGCCTGAAGGCTCATGAAACCTGGCTGGCCGTAGCGCTAGCGCTGGTGTTGGGCGGCGCCATTGGCAATCTGTTTGATCGGGTCGCCTATGGCCATGTGATCGATTTTATCTTGGTGCATTGGCAGAATCGCTGGTACTTTCCGGCGTTTAATTTGGCCGATAGCGCCATTACCCTCGGCGCAATCTTGTTGGCGCTGGATATGTTTAAGACGCAAAAGAGCGCAGAGCTTAGTCATGACTGAACAACGTATAGGCGCGGCTACCCAGGTGACCCTGCATTTCGCCATCAAGCTGGACAATGGCGATGTGGTCGACAGCACCTTCGGCAAGCAACCGGCCACCTTCAAGGTCGGCGACGGCAACCTGCTGCCAGGCTTTGAGCAGGCGCTTTACGGCCTCAAAGCCGGCGATAAGCGCAACTTGCCGATCTTACCGGAGCAGGGTTTCGGTCAGCCAAACCCGCAGAACGTACAGGTGATGCCGCGCAGTCAGTTCAAAGACATGGAGCTGGCCGAAGGCTTGCTGGTGATCTTCAATGACGCCGCCAATGCCGAGTTGCCAGGCATGGTGCAGAGCTTTGACGACAGCCAGGTAAGCGTTGATTTCAATCACCCGCTGGCCGGCAAGACGCTGGGCTTTGAGGTGGAAATTATTGCGGTGCAGGCGCTCTAACGCTGCTGTTGGTTTTCGTAGGGTAGGTTAACTGCGCAGCGGCGTAACCCATCGGCGGCAGCAGTGTGTGGTGTTAGCGATCTGAATGGCGGACTGTTCGCTGCGCTTCTGAGTCCGTCCTACGTCCGCCCTTGGTTTTGCGTCTGTCTTTAGTCCTGGGTTTTACCCAAAATCGCCATCACATTCAGAGGCGCACGCCATGCAAATCAAACTCGCCAACCCCCGTGGTTTTTGCGCTGGCGTCGATCGCGCCATCGAGATCGTCAACCGCGCCCTGGAAGTCTTCGGAGCACCTATCTATGTGCGCCATGAAGTGGTGCATAACAAATTCGTGGTCGAAGACTTACGTTCTCGCGGCGCGATCTTCGTCGAAGAACTCGATCAGGTGCCGGACGATGTCATCGTTATCTTTAGCGCCCATGGCGTATCCCAGGCGGTGCGCCAAGAAGCCGCCAGCCGCGGCTTGAAGGTTTTTGATGCGACCTGCCCGCTGGTGACTAAGGTGCATATCGAAGTGACGCGCTACAGCCTTGATGGCCGTGAGTGCATCCTTATCGGTCATGCCGGCCATCCAGAAGTCGAAGGCACCATGGGTCAGTACGACCGCAGCAATGGCGGTGAAATCTATCTGGTCGAAGACGAAGCCGACGTCGCTAAGCTCGAAGTGCGTAACCCCGAAGCGCTGGCTTTCGTCACCCAGACCACCTTGTCGATGGACGACACCAGCCGCGTCATCGACGCCCTGCGCGCCAAATTCCCCTGCATCGGCGGCCCGCGCAAAGACGACATCTGCTATGCCACCCAAAATCGCCAAGATGCGGTCAAACAACTGGCCAGTGAGTGCGATGTGGTCTTGGTGGTCGGCAGCCCTAACAGCTCCAACTCCAACCGCCTGCGTGAGCTCTCTGAGCGTTTAGGAACGCCTGCGTATCTGATCGATGGCGCTGAAGACTTGCAGCGAGAATGGTTTTTCGATACTGCGCATATAGGCATCACCGCCGGCGCATCGGCGCCGGAAGTGTTGGTGCGCGGTGTGATTGAGCAGCTGCATGAGTGGGGGGCGAGTGGTGCTGAAGAGTTGCTGGGGCGGGCAGAGAATGTAACGTTTTCGATGCCAAAAGAGCTGCGAGTAAAGATGCTGAGCTGAGTCAGGCGGCTGGCGCCGCCCTTGATGGTGTCAGCCTAGAGCTGTATCTCAACTGATTTTTTTCGTCACTAGCGCTTGGAAGTAACGTCGTAAGCGTTTATGCGCACGACGTTCTCCTGAAACTTTTAGCGCCAGCAGTCGTTAGCAACGCCGCCTACGGCGCTGACATCCCTAGTGCCAAGAGCACTCAGCGTTAGATTTAAACATTTGGTGTCTCCAACCTGAGGTCCTCCAGGGGTAGGAGTGGCTGTCAATGTATAGCCGCCGTCATTTGCGACGGCGGCTACAGTCAGCCGATATCTGTCCCTGTCTGATCTCACAATAAAGTCAGGTGCAACTCCGCTGGTATTGCGCAGCCCTAGCCCGTTTATCGTGGCCTGAGTGGTGATGTAGAAGTTGTTTTGTGCGTAAAAACGCTCCTGGCGCGCCGCTGCATCACTGAGTAAGGTTTGTGCTTCGGTACGATTGCTCCGAAGTATGTACTCCTGATAACTAGGGTAGGCAATGGCGGCCAATATGCCGATGATAGCCACCACTATCATTAGCTCTATCAGGGTGAAGCCGTCGATTCGCTGCTGATTCATTGAGTCATTCCTCATCCTGGGGGACTACACGCCAGTTTTGTCGGCCTGAAGAGTTCGGGCCCTGATCAATGGTTGTGCACTTGCCATCTGACCCTCGCAGGCATGGTTTATCGAGAGGGCCTCCAGCGCCATCGGTAATGATGGTTCCACCCGCTGAGGAGTCCACTGCGGAAACTAGGGAGTCAAGAGTATCTATCTTGCCATCGCCATTTAAATCGAAAACCTTGAAACTGGTGCGTCCGCCAGTCGCTGGGTCAATGCCATAGTAACGCCCGTCTACGCCAGACTCGCAGGGGTCTGAGTTGGGTGTGCGAGTGTTAATGATCAGCACATCGCCGCGTTTACTCATGTCATCGACGATGCGCTCGCCGGCTGAAGTGGTAGTGGTCGACAGATCCAAGTACCAGCCATATTTGCCGGCGCTGTTTGTATCACTAAACCAGGCAACAGCAGTATTGCTCAGCGTGCGGACGTTTCGGGTTATTGCCGTGCTGCCTGTGCCAAACGTGATGCTGAGTGCTGAGGTGATGGTTTGTTGTTGCAGGTTGGTTCGATTGAGTGTTGGAGTTGTGCTTGCTGCTTGGCCAAGTGTCTGGCGATCCCAGATGCCATATAGAGTTTGCATTTGGTAAGGGCTCACTTTATCGGTGACGCCCAAGTAACGGCCGGTACCGAAGGCCACTATGTAGCCGAGCCTAGTCGGGTGGCGAATAAGAGATGGCGCCGAGGTGATCGATTGCTTTGTTGGCGCGCCATCGCCTGTTCTTGCTTGATAAAGTGCTGTGCCGCTAAAGCCAACTCGGAACTCATCGGCTAACGAGTCGCCATCATTGGTGCGAGCGAATGGGGTGGTGGTTGCAGATGTGCCAATCAGATCAAAACGCCACATGTTTCCTTGCAGGTCGCCGGCATAGGCATAGTCGGCAACACCATCGCTGTTGTTGTCTGCAAGTTTTGGGCTTGAAAGGCCGTTGGCGGCAGTTTCGCCTTGCGCATCCAGCCTTTTGACCAAGGTACCGTCTTGGATGTTAAGAACAAATAGTACGGCTTTGCCCGTGCCATTGTTTGCACTGTTATAGCCGTTAGCGATTACTACACTCCATTTGCCGTTATGCAAGCGAGCGGTAACTGGTGCTGCCAGGCTAAAGCCTAGATCGCTAGTGCAATTATTGCTGGCTGTGCAAAGGGCGGTAGTGACGCAGCCGCTGTTCGTGTCGCAGATGCCGCTGCTGATGCTGTCGCTGGTGAACTCCCAGAGCAGGCTTACGTTGTCTGGGTCGGTAACGTCCAGCGCGAAGACCTCTTTACCGCCAGCGCCTAAAGCCCCAACCAGTACTGTATGCCAGGCACCGCCGAAATACACATCAGTAGCGGAGATAGCGCCATCAACGTAGTAGTGATGATTGTCGCTGCTCTGGCTGGTGTAGTCAGCGGCGGGAAGTCGATTTAAATCCCGAATGACTGCGGTGGGGATAAAGGCTAGCGTTTCTGCACCGTTGGTCTCATTGAACGCATGCAGCATGCCGTCGTTAGCACCTACATAGATCTGTCCGCGACGCGCAGCCTGGGTGGTTTTAAAGGTGCTGTAGTCACCTGCTGCGCCGTCAACACGATCCGCCATGTAGCTTAGGTATTGGGCGCCCTTAACCACGACGGGGCTGGAGCCAATAATGTCGCCTATTTTTTTGTTCTTGGTGCGAAAAGTGCTGCACCCAGTGAGCGATGCGCAACTCTCGCCCCTGACGAAGGCTACCCGGGCTTGACCCGATGAGTCGTTCAAGGTGGTGGCTGGGTTGAGGTTCAGCGCCGTTTGCAGTCCTACGCCATTGAAGCTACGACCGGCCAGGTTACTCCAGTTGAAGTCGACAAGTGCCGTGCCTGCGGTGTTGCTCATTTTAATATTGCGGCTGGCTGGGACGTTGTCGCTGGCTTTCCATATTTCAGTTACCTCGCCTGTTGCGGAGTAGGTTTCCTTGATTAGGTCACCGCTCCAGCTCTCAACCTCGAATTCGGTGCGGTAGATGGCTTGCAGCGTATCGGTGCTGTGGGGTACTGGCGCCCTCGCTGCTGCTGGGCGCGACACCGAGTTATTTTTTTGCGAGAGATCACCGAAAGCCTTGTCCAGCTGGGCTTTGAGTGTGAGCGCATTGGTGACCAAGAAATAGTTGTCTGGTACACCATTTAGGTCGGCATCCCAAGTCGGGGACGTATTGCCGTATTTGGCTGCGTACCAGAGTGGGTCGTTCAGCAAGCTGGCGCTTGATGTATTGGAGCCCGTAAAGGTGCGAGTGGTAGTAATCGGCAGGGTCTTGCACTCGGTATCAGACGCTCTGCTTGCACAGTAGCCTGGATTGCGTCCAGGCGGCGTATTGAGGCCGTAAAAATAGACTCCTGGGCTGTCGCAGGCTGTGGTGCTGTTGCCTGCTAGATCGCAAATTTCAAGGAAAATACCGTCATTAGTGGTGCCCGAAATGATGTAGCCCATGTTTTGTACTGCGCCACCGGCGGCGTATTCGGAGTCGAGGCGGATATCCAGTGTGCCAGCAGTGTTTAGCGACAAGGTATATAGCGCAATCGCATCCATGTCGTGGTCAGCACCTTGTTCCACATCCTCATAGTTAATGCGAAATTTTGCGTAGGGACGGCCGCCGTTAACGGTAATATTGGTGTTGTTGCTGTCCGTGTTGGCAATTTCGGCAACATAGAAGTCAACGATCTGGTTGGTGGGTTTATAGCTGCTGTTTTGTACCGATTTGGCGAATGGAACTACGGTGACGGTTCTATTGTTTCCTACCGGGAATTCGATTTTCGGTAATGGGGAGGCGAGGGCAACCGAGTACGTTAGAAGTTTTTTATCGCCGCCAATGTTGTGTTGTGCCGCGAAGCGGGAAACCCCTGCAGAGTAGTAAGTGCCACTTTTGGTTGGCTCTTCTGGTGCCAGTCCTCTGACGGTTGATAGATTAGTGACCGTTTTAGCCGTAGGCGCATCGTCGCTTACACCATTGGACTCGCCAATAAAGATGTTCCGCGATGCGGTGCCTTCGGCTGTCCAGATGGCATCCACCTCAGTGGAAACATTCAAGCCTCGAATGGCCGTGGGGTCGTCTGAGTTGGAGAATGCAGTGCCGCCGTTTTCAGTCTGCCAGCTTGCTGTACCCCCTGGTAGCTTGAAGTCATAGGAAGGGTTGATGTCGCTGATCACTGTCATTGCAGGCACGGAGCAGCCGGGATAGGCCTCTCGTCCGTTGCTGACAGCAGAATAGGGGGGGGTCCAGTCTGGTTTTGGCAATGCAAGGGTAACGTCTGGTCCAGAGGTGGTGCTGTAGTCATACAGTAGCGTGGGTGTTGTGGCGCCGGCAAAGTAGCGGGTTGCCTCGTACATCATTTCGCCAATGGGATTGCCCCACATATAGCAGGTATCGGTTTGTGTCATGCGCCTGCTGGTGATAAAGCCGCAACCATACACATGGCTGCTATAGCCAAAATCGTAAGTGCGTAATTTATTGATGGTATCGACTATGCCCGATGTGCCGCTGAACTGACCGGTAGTTAGATTCAGTTCATTGGTAAAGCTTTGAATGTTGCTGCGTAAAATGCCACCGCTCATATTCTTGGCATAAGAACCTGACAGCAGACCGAAGTACATTCTATTGGTTTGGCCGTAGTCATGGAGAATACCCGTCGGCTTATAACTGCCACTTGGATAGCCCTTGCAACTGGTTTCTTGCAGTGTGGTATCGGTTGCTCCGCTTGGCCCTGCGGTACATGTTGCTACCCGAATGCTGTAATCGGTCATGTTTGATGTGACACTGCTAGGTGACTTGAAATAAAGATTCCAACCATCGCCGCCGGCGCCTTCTTCGTGCCGGAATTTTATTGTGTGGGATTGCCCGGCAGTCAGATAAACCGTACCTGAGTGCGAGTCGAGTGATGCTGCGGAATTGCTGGCACCATGGCCGCCGTACCAAGAGGCTACAAGCGCGCCATTGATCGTGACATCCACAGCATCGTCGCCGTCTACGGCAAAGCTGTAGGTGCCGGTGGTTGGTACCGTGAGAGTCCCTTCGATCAGGCTGTGGTAGTTATCCTGAGTACAGCTCTTGGCGCCGGGTACAAAGGGGTTGCTGTTGGATGTTCCGCTGGATCTAACAAGGGTGGTGCTTGCTGTGCCGCAAAATTTACTGCTGGTATTATTGGTGGCGCTGAATAAGGTGTTCATGTCCGCATTATTTGCGGGATTTGCGATACTGTCCTTCCATGTGCTCACTGTTAGTCCAGACAACGCGGAGGCTGGCACTTCCGCCCAAGCTCCCGAGGCGCTGCCAGCAGTAGAACAGGCCACCGTCGAACCAGAGCTGTTCACACAAGTTGAGTCAGCAACTGTTCGTTCTTTTGAAACCCAGTTCCAGATGCGAAACGCACTGTCATTAAGTACTCGTAGATTGGGGGCGGTATTTTCAGTCGTGGAAGTCACTGCAAACAAATGATTGAGCCCTGTGGCCGGCAGGCTCAGCGGCGTATACAGGTTGATGTTATAGCCGTTGATCGCAACGCTGGTGTATTCCTTGCCCCAGCTGTGGGCATCCTGCGGAATATAGGAAGCTTGTAGCACTGTTTCGGTCGTGCTATCGGTCGAGCGGTAGCCGCCATACAGTACCTTGCGCAAGGCATCTATTCGGGCAGTGGCAACGTAGTTGAGAAAGTCTCCGCTCCATTTGCCGCTACACTCTTTACCATTGCTACCAGTACCTAGAACTGCGGGAACGAATTTGCTTCCGTCATGGGTGTAGCAAACTTTAGAGTTAAAATAACCGTAGTAATCAATGCCGCCTTGTGCTGGTAGTAAGTAACCTTTGTAACCAATATCCAGCTTCCCGTCGCCGTTAAGGTCTGATGCGTCGTTATAGGCTTCGTAATAAAGCTTATGGTCGCGACCCATAACCAGCATATTCAGTGGCGGTACGGCAGCACTGACGAAAATGGGGGTTTGAGCAATATCAATATCTGCTTGCGCTGGGGGCAGGTAGGTAAGTAAGCCTGCGGCTGCAACTGCCGAGAAAATTTTATTCATCATGTTCTCCGATAAAGCCGGGAGCCAGTTGCTGATGCGCGAGCCATAATGGTCAGCGCCAAGCATTAAATGGGTTGATTTTTTTAAAGGCGAAATAGGCGTGATCATCATTGTATTTCGCTCAGTTGAACACTTTAGCAGTTACGGAACGAAGACTTACTTGCGCGCCTGCGGTGTTAGCCGCTTGGCTATTTACTTCGTAACGGAAGGTGCCGATGCCTAACATCGGATTACCGTACTCGGGATTTTCGGCTTGACCTTCGGCTTCGCCTGAGGGCGCTACCTGTGAGTACCATTTGGTGGTTCTTTCCAGCGTGGAGGCATCAGTAGGCGCGTAGTCTTGCGCCTGAGTGAAATCCTGCGCATAGGCAACAGCTGTGCTGAGAAAGCACGGCTGGGTGCTTTCACAATTCGGTACGGTTTGTGGCTCTCGAGGCTTGCTCGTGGCGCGCATGGTGTTTTCAGCGTCGCGTAAGCCTGCTTCGGCAGAGTTGGCGAGGCGTTGTTGCTCAATGTAGTTGCCGGATATACGTGACTCCAAGGCGGCTTCGCGGGCGCTCGACATCGCAAGCACGGTGACAACGAGCAAGATAATTAAGGCAATAAACAAGGAGGCACCTTGCTGCTGCTTGGGTAGGGGTGTGCGGGTGCGGGTGCGGAACGTTTTCATGGCGTACGGTTCCTCAGGGTTACTGTGCCTTGCGTAACTTGATATATCTGGCCGGTATCCCCGTCTCTTACCGAGGCGTAAAGATCATCACTTGGGTTGGTGAGATTTTTCCAGTTCAGCAGGGCTGCAGCGGCATCGGCATTTTCGCGCAGCTGTTGGCCGCTGCTGCGTAGCAAGCCGCTGAAGCGCACCGCGAGAATTGGCTGCGTACCAGGATCTTCGATTGTGTAGCTTGATATGTCGCGGGCGGCGCTGTTGGCACCTACGCCAAGTTCGAAACGCAAGTCGACGATCCCGCTGACGAGCGCGCCACTGTGTGTTGTGCCTGCCACCTCGCGCGTGCAAGTCAGCTCGTTATTGTTGAGCCAAAATCTCTCGGTAAAAATTTCGGGCGTTTGTGTGTAAGGGTTAGCGATGGCTGCCGCCGTGTCGGCTTGCACTGCATTGCCAGTGCAGTCGCGATCTTGAGCATCGCGTGGTTGGTAGCGGATGCACAGTGAACTGCTACTGATATATTTTACGGTCTGTCCTGCTGCTAAAGCGCCACAACCGGAGATATTCCCGCTCGCAGGGAAGGACTGTTCTGCCTGTATGTCTGGCTGACGGCGATAGCCTGCCTTAGCCAGTTCATTCTGCAGTAAGAGCAGGGTAAAACGGCTATTTTCCTGATTCTCGGACTGGTTTTGCTGAAAGATATAGCCGCGCTTGTTGTCGACGAAAATCTGGGTGACGCCAATAATCAAAACGCTACTGATCACCATAGCAACCATTAATTCAATCAACGAGAGCCCTGCTTGGTATTTGCTTGCATGCATTGGGGGCGTCCTAGATTTGGGTGCGTAGGCGGTAAGAACAGAGGGTGCTGGCTGCATTGTTGGCATCGGTACTGTCCATGCACTCACCAGCCTTGACGGTCCAGACCAGTTTGATTTCCACGGCTGAGCCTGTGGCTGGGCAGGCGGTTGCGTCGCCGTCGCCGGGAGTCAAGGAGCGGCAAATGTAGAAGTCACTGGTCAGCAGTGTTGTTGTTACTCCGGGAAGTATGTTTGTTGCTTTTTGCGCCCAGCATGCCAATTGCTCTGTTGGTACTTGGGTTGTGCTGCTGCAACCTGTCCCTGGTGTGTCGGCGAAGGCAGTACCTTTTGCCTTGTAGAACTCAGACGGGCCGAGAGGGTTGGCGCGTATGAGTTCAATCAGGTCGTTCGCGAGCATGGCTGCATTATTGCGTTGCACGGAGTCTTGGGTGTACTGCTGTGTGCGCCCCTGCATGGCGACCATGCCAAGTACGCCAATACAGACCAAAAGCAGGGTGATTAGGACTTCGATCATGCTGAAGCCTAGGTTGCTGTACGGTGTTTTATTCATGGATTGCAGCTCCCCATTTGGCCATTTACTTCAGATCTTCCACGAGGCCATGAGCGGATATTTCCAGTGTTTTGAATGGTCAAAGTAATGCCGTCGGCAAACTCGGCGTTATGGCAGATGATAATTTTGGTCGTTTGCGAGGCAGTGCCGTTAGAGTTAAAACGAATAGAGTTGAAGTTGGATGCTGTGGTCAGAGTCGCCGGATTTTCAAGGTTGCGGACTGCAGTGGTGTCATGGTCGGCGCAGGCTTTTTTCAGTCGCCAGATACCGTTGTTGAGGCAGGCAGTCATGCTTGACTGATTTTGCACAGAAGTGCTACGGGCGTACTGGAAAAAACTTAGCAGTTCGTTGCTGGCAGATTGAATTCGATTGTTATTTATTAGAGTCGCAAAGCTAGGTACCGCGATAGCTGCAAAAATACCCAGCAGGGCTACAACAACCATTAGCTCTATCAGGGTAAAGCCATGCGCCTGCTCTGAACGTCCCATCAAAAACTCCTCGAATGATTACGCAGTGGATGATGCCGAGGCAGTTGTCAGTTGTCTTGTTTGGCAGGATAACTGGAACTTAATGAGTGATAGTCGGTAGGCACCAATATATTGCCGTGTGGATTAATGGCATCGAGTGGTTGGATTCTGGTTGGGCTCAAGGCCTGCTACCTGTCTTAGTCGTCCCTGGCGGCTGATAACGATTTGCGCTACGACCTTGCCGCTTGCATCACAGAGGTAGAATCGGCCATTACCTAGTGGGCTGGTGCCGTTGCTGTGAAAACGTATCACGGGGCGGGCGCCGGCCCAGCGCAAGTGATCTTCAGACGTCAGTTGCTGTTGGCTGATGAGTTGATTAGTGTCGGGGTAGTGCAGTAACCAACCATGGTTCCATTGATTGTCGCAAGTTAGTCCGTTGCTTGAACCACAGGCATCTACGTCGCGATTGTGTAGCACGCTAGTGGCTCGCGCTTGGTTAAGCTGGGTGTGTAGAAGGTCGCGCTGACTTTCGATGTGGTTACGCTGGATCCATTGGCCGAAGGCGGGCATGGCGACCAGTGCAAAGATGCTCAGAAGGGTGATGCAGCAAAGTAGCTCGATCAGGCTGAATGCCTTATAGCATTGGTTTCTCATTGGTTAAGCTTCCATGGCTTGTGGGTGGCCGTCCTGGCCCTCTGGGTTTAGTTGAGGTTGAGAGGTTGTCAAACTGCCAGCTGTATAGATTGTGCGGTTAGTGCGTTTGTCTGAATGTAGGTTTTGGGCTCTTTCAAGCGTGTAAGGGGTATGAATGAAAGCTGAGTGTTTGGTTGTGGGTGGCGGCGCCATCGGTATGTTGAGTGCTTTCAGTCTGGCGCTTCAGGGATTGTCGGTGACCTTGTTGGAGCGTCAGCAAGCTGGGGAGGAAGCCTCCTGGGCCGGCGGCGGGATTGTTTCGCCGCTATATCCCTGGCGGTACAGTCCGGCGGTTACCGCGCTGGCGCATTGGTCGCAGGATTTTTATCCAGGGTTGGCGCAGCAGTTGTTGGTGGATACCGGGATTGATCCCGAGGTGCATGTGACCGGTTTGTACTGGTTCGATCTGGAGGATCAGGCCGAGGCCTTGGCTTGGGCGGCGCGTGAGGGACGGCCGTTGGCTGAGGTGGATATTGTCGAGGTGTATAAGGCCTTGCCGATGTTGGCGCCGGGATTTAAGCGGGCCTTGCAGATGCCAGGGGTGGCCAATGTGCGCAATCCACGGTTGGTGCGTGCCTTGCGTCAAGTGTTGTTGCAGATGCCGAACGTCACGCTGCATGAACATTGTCCGGTTACTGGTTTCGTTCGCGACGGTCAGCGGGTTTGCGGCGTGCAGACTGCGCAGGGCGAGCTGCTTGCCGATCAGGTGGTGGTGGCGGCTGGTGCTTGGAGTGCGCAGTTGCTGGGCAGTCTTGGGATTGAGCTGCCGGTTGAGCCGGTTAAAGGGCAGATGATCCTTTATAAGTGCGCCGAAGATTTTCTGCCGAGCATGCTGTTGGCCAAGAGGCGTTATGCGATTCCGCGGCGCGATGGACATATCTTGGTGGGTAGTACCTTGGAGTTTGAAGGCTTCGATAAAACCCCGACCGACTCTGCCCTGGCGAGCCTCAAGGCTTCGGCTGAGGAGTTGCTGCCGGCTTTGGCCGATGCTGAGGTGGTCGGTCATTGGGCCGGTTTGCGGCCGGGGTCGCCGGAGGGCATTCCGTTTATTGGGCCTGTGCCTGGGCATGAGGGCTTGTGGCTCAACTGCGGGCATTATCGCAATGGCTTGGTGATGGCTCCGGCCAGCTGTCAGTTGCTGGTTGATCTAATGCTTGGGCGTGAGCCGATAGTCGATCCGGCGCCTTATGCGCCGAGTGCGCGGTTGGGGGCTGCTTAGGTCCGCTTGGTTGCGTTGCTGCGGCCTATTGGGTTACGCGGCGGCCGAGGCAGGCGTCTGGTTCAAGCTGGCGGTCGCGCCGCCCAGTCGACGGCCTGCCGGCGCGAAGATCGTCGCAGCTTGGGGCTAGGTCGGTAAGCGGCTCAGTCGATGCCGAGCTTTTTCAGTCGGTAGCGTAGGGAGCGGAAGGTCATGCCTAGGCGTTCAGCGGCGGCGGTGCGGTTCCAGCGGGTTTCTTCCAGGGCTTGTTCGATCAGCTTGCGTTCGATGCTTTCGAGGTAATCTTCGAGGTTGTCGATACCGGCCAGACTGATTTCGCCGGATTCGCTGCTGGTCTGGGTTTCGGCAAGGCGCAAGTCGCTGGCTTGGATTTGCTCATTTTCGCAGAGGGTGTAGGCGCGTTCGAGCATATTTTCCAGCTCGCGGACGTTGCCGGGGAAGCGATAGCTCTTCAGTTTGGCGAGCGCATCATCGCTCAGTGTGGCGCTGTTCAAACCGCTGCCCTGGGCGAGGCGGGTGAGCATGCGAGCCGCCAGCAGCGGAATGTCTTCACGGCGCTCGCGCAGCGAGGGGACGCACAGTTCGATAACGTTAAGGCGGTAGTAAAGGTCTTGGCGGAAGCGCCCTGCGGCGACTTCGGCGGCCAGGTCTTTATGGGTAGCGCAGAGCACGCGCACATCGACTATCAATTCTTGCTGGCCGCCGACGGCGCGCACCGCCTTCTCCTGAATGGCGCGCAGCAGTTTGACCTGCATGGGCAGCGGCAGGTCGGCGACTTCGTCGAGGAATAGGGTGCCGCCATTAGCCGCTTGAAATAAGCCCTGTTTGTCTTCAATGGCGCCGGTGAAGCTGCCTTTTTTATGGCCGAAAAACTCGCTCTCCATTAGCTCGGAGGGGATGGCGCCGCAGTTGACCGGCACAAAGGGTTTTTCCAGTCGCGGCCCTTGTTCATGGATCAGCCGGGCGACCAGTTCTTTGCCGCTGCCCGATTCGCCGCTGATATACACCGGCGCTTGGCTGCGCGCGAGCTTGCTGATCTGGCTGCGCAAGGTGCGCATCGGTGGCGTGTCGCCAAGCAGGCGATCGTCGACGCTGCGTTCATCGCTGCCGGTAGTGCCCAGGCGCAGGGCACTGTTGACCAGTTCGCGCAGGCGGGTGAGATCCACCGGCTTGGTCAGATAGTCAAAGGCGCCGGCCTTGAGTGCGTTGATCGCGGTATCGAGGCTGCCGTAGGCGGTGATCATCGCAACGGGTACGTGCGGATGGCGTTGCTGGATATGCTGCACCAGCTCAAGGCCAGTGCCGTCGGGCAGGCGCATATCGGTCAGGCACAGGTCGAAGGGCTCGCGGGCCAGCCATTCGCGCGCCTCTTTGACGTCGCGGGCGCTGCGGGTGTCGAGTTTCATGCGGCCCAGGGTGATCTCCAATAACTCGCGGATATCGGGCTCGTCGTCGACGATCAGGGCTCTCTGCCGGCTCATGCTTAACTCAATTTTCGTGGGTGGGCGAAGGTGATGCGAAAGCAGCTGCCGCCGCTGTCGCGTCTTTGGTAGTCCAGTCGCGCTTGATTGCTTTCGCAGAGTTCGCGCGAGATATACAGGCCCAGGCCGGTGCCTTTGTTGTCGGTGGTAAAGAAGGGCTCAAAGATACTCTGAAGTTGCTCGACCGGCACGCCGGGGCCGTCGTCGAGCACCTCTAGTACCGGCAGGTCGCTGTCGGTGGCGCGAAACAGCTTCAGCCACACCTGGCTCTGGCTGTGTTTTTGGCCGCTGTAGCGCAGGCCGTTCTGCACCAGATTGGTCAGTACTTGGGTGAGTTGATGGGGGTCCATGCGGGTTTGCAGGCTGCCGCTACAGGTCTCTAGGTGCAGCATTTGATTGGCTGGAGCGGTGCTGCGGTATTCGCTGGCAAAGCGATGCAGCCAGTATTTTAGGTCGAGCAATTGTGGCTCGGCCTGGCGGCGGCGCGACAGTTGCAGCACGTTTTCGATGACTTGATTCATCCGCCGCGAATGGTCTTGGATTATTTGCGCCAGGCGCCGATCCGTCGCCGGCAGGTGCTCGGACTCCTGCAGCAGTTGCGCTGCATGGCTGATGGCGCCGAGCGGGTTGCGAATTTCATGGGCGATACCGGCTGTCAGGCGCCCCAGTGCAGCCAGCTTAAGTTGCTGCGCTTGCTGGGCGATTTGCGAAATGTCATCGAGAAATACCAGGGTGTCCAGTTGCGCTCCGCGCTGCAACGGTACGAAGCTCGGCTGTAGCAGTGGACCATTGCTCAGGGGTTGCAGGCTTTGTGGGCGCAGCGTCGGGTTATGCCGCCATTGCTGCAGGCTTTTGATCAGTTCGATGCAGTGTGGGTCGAGAACCTTGCCTTGCAGCTGTGCATGCCCAAGCAGGGTGAGCGCGCCAGGGTTGGCCATCAGGACGCGGTGCTGGTCGTCGAGCAGCAAGATGCCGGTACGCATGCGCTGCAAGATCAGGCTGTTTAGTGCTTCGAGGTTGGCGACTGCAGTTGCGCGCTGCGCGGCCAGGGTTTCGCTTTGTTGTAAGCGCCGGGTTAGGCCCTGCAAAAACAGCGCGGCGGCAAAGCACAGGGCGCCGAGCGCGCCGGCCTGCAGGTATTGCCCACTGGCGGCGGGGCGGCTGATGCTCAGGTAGAAGGTCAGATAGATCATGCCGCTGGCGGCAACGGCTGCAATCAGCAGACCGATGCGGCCGCGCAGCAAAATATTGGCAATCGCCACCGCCACTATCAGCAAGTTGCCGAGCCCGCTGGGGCTGCCGCCGGCGGCATAAAACAGCGCCGACAGCAGCAGTACATCCAGCAGGGCGACACTGAAGATTTGCAACACATGCTTGGGTTTGCGCACGAAGGCGGCGAACAGCAAGTTACTGCTGAGATAAGCCCAGCTGACATAGCCAAACAGCTTGGCGTTAACCAGGTCGAGCACTTGTGCGTCGAGCTCGGCATACGTCAGGCCGACCAGTGCCAGACCGATGATGACTCGATACAGGTGGTAGAGCCGCAGGATGCGTAAGCTTTGATTGTCGCTTAGCTCGGAGGTGTCAATTTTCACTGTGGCGAGGGCCTAGTTGCAAATGAGCTTGGTTGCAGTAGCTGGTTGTCCCCGAGGTGAGTGCCAGGTGCTGGGGAACATACAGGCCGCAATGGGCGCAGCGCAGCATCGGCTCGCCGTTGGGCTCTACGGTTTTTGTGGATTTTGCTGGCGAGACTTGTCGGTGGCGATGGCGCCACAACCAAGTGAGCACGCCGATCAGCGCTAAGGTGAGCAGTAGGCGCAGTAACATGAGTGGGTCTTCTTCAGTGTGCGTTGTGCAGTTTAGCCAAGCCGCTGGCGTCAACACAAAGGTTAAAGCGGCAACTGTGCCTTGTTGGCTTTGGTGACCCAGGGCGTGTTGGGCGTTAAATAAAAAGGGAGGCCGTTGGCCTCCCTTTTTATTTAATCGTTTGCGCTTTAGTCGAATACACCAAAGGTCATGTAGCTCCAAGTTGAGCGGTCTTCGCCATTGGCTTCGGCTTGCTGGTCTTCTTCCTCGGCTTGCTCGTTATCGTCCTGGTTCTGCGGTTGCAGTTCTTCCGGGATTTCGTCGACGGCGTTTTGGTACTGGCGAATAACATCCTGGCTGGCGCGAGTTTCGCCGGGCGGCAGCGGTGTGTCGTTTTCGAGCAGGCCCAGGGTGGCTTTGCTCAGCCAGGTGCGGTTGTCGGCTTCGGCTTCGCTCGACACGAATTGGCCGTCGACCAGGTTTGGCGACTCGGGGTAATTGAGCTTCAGCACTTCCAGGCTGGTGGCGGCCAAGTCGGTCAGGCCCAGGCGTTGGTAGGCTTCAACCATCAGCGCCAGGCCGTCGGCGACCGCAGGGGTTTCCTGGAAATTTTCTACCACGTAGCGCCCGCGGGTGGCGGCGGCGACATAGGCCTGGCGTTTGATGTAGTAGTGGCCAACGTGAATCTCATAGGCCGCCAGCAGGTTGCGCAGGTAAATCATCCGCTCTTTGGCATCGGCCGAGTAACGGCTGTTGGGGTAGCGGCTGGTTAGCTGGGCGAATTCGTTGAACGAGTCACGGGCCGCTCCTGGGTCGCGCTTGGTGACATCCAGCGGCAGGAAGCGGGCCATGATGCCGCGGTCTTGCTCAAAGGAGGTCAGGCCTTTTAAGTAGTAGGCGTAGTCGACGTTCGGGTCTTGCGGGTGCAGGCGGATAAAGCGCTCGGCGGCCGATTTGGCAGCTTCCGGCTCCATGCTCTTGTAGTAAGCGAAGATCAGGTTCAGTTGCGCTTGTTCGGCGTAGCGACCAAACGGGAAACGTGACTCCAGAGCTTTTAACTTGCTGACGGCGCTGGCGTAGCTACTGTTGTCCAAGTCGTCCTGCGCTTGCTGGTAGAGCTCGGTTTCGCTGAGGTTTTCGTCCACGGTATCGCTGGATGAGCACGCGGCGGTGAGTCCGAGGATGGCGATCAGCAGCAGGTGTTTCACTTGCATGGCGGCTTGCGTCCCTGTTACGGCTGGCTGTCTTGAGCGCAGTCGTCCTGTTATGATGGGTGTCCCTAATCGGGGACAAAGTTTTCGTATTTAACCACAAGCGCGCAGCTGAAACCAAAAGCTACACGCCCTTCGCAGCAGCCCATGCCTGAAATTATTCAACATAGTGCAGAAATCCCGTCCGATTTAGGCGGCCAGCGTCTCGACCAAGTTGCCGCGCAACTGTTCGATGAGTACTCGCGTTCGCGGCTTACGGTGTGGATCAAAGACGGTCGTTTGACCGTTGATGGCGTCGTGGTGCGCCCACGCGACATCGTCCACGGCGGTTCGGTGCTGGTGTTAAACGCCGAGCAAGAAGCTCAGGGTGAGTGGATTGCTCAAGACATTGCACTGGATATCGTTTACGAGGACGACCAGATTTTGGTCCTCAACAAGCCGGCTGGCCTGGTGGTGCATCCGGCGGTCGGTCACGCCGATGGCACCTTGCTGAATGCCTTGCTGCACCATGTACCGGATCTGGTCAATGTGCCGCGCGCGGGCATTGTTCATCGCCTGGACAAAGACACCACCGGCTTAATGGTGGTGGCCAAGACGCTGCAAGCGCAGACCAAGCTGGTCGATCAGCTGCAAAAGCGTTCGGTCAGCCGCATCTATGAAGCCATAGTCATCGGCGTGATTACCGCTGGCGGCAAGATCAATGCGCCGATCGGCCGGCACGGTCAGCAGCGCCAGCGCATGGCGGTGATGGAAGGCGGCAAACCGGCTGTCAGTCACTACCGCGTGCTGGAGCGTTTTCGTCTGCACACCCATACCAGGGTGAAATTAGAGACCGGCCGCACCCATCAGATTCGCGTGCACATGTCGCACATCAACTTCCCGCTGGTGGGCGATCCGGCTTACGGCGGACGTTTTCGCATTCCGCCGGCGGCCAGCCAGACGTTAGTGCAGTCGCTCAAAGACTTCCCTCGCCAAGCCTTGCATGCGCGCTTTCTTGAGTTGGATCATCCGACCACGGGCGTGCGGATGAAGTGGCAGGCGCCCTTGCCGGATGATTTCGTCTGGTTGCTGACGCTGCTGCGTCAGGATCGCGAAGCCTTTATTGGCTGATCGGCGAGTGATGACTGACTGGCCGGCGGACTGGCTGCTGCCCGATTGGCCAGCGCCGGCGTGGGTTAAAGCCTGCGTGACGACTCGTGTCGGCGGCATCAGCCAGCCACCTTTTGACAGCTTCAATCTCGGCGACCATGTCGAGGATGACCCCCACTCCGTATCGATTAATCGCCAGCGCCTGCAGGCAGCGATTGGCTGTTCGCCTGCCTGGTTACGTCAAGTGCATGGCATTCAGGTGGTGGCAGCGGACTCCGGACAAATACTCGAGGCGGACGCCAGCTACTCAGCAGCGGGCGGCGTTGCCTGTGCGGTGCTGACCGCCGACTGCTTGCCGGTGTTGTTCTGTGATCGTGCCGGCACTCGGGTGGCGGCGGCGCACGCGGGCTGGCGCGGCTTGGTCGGTGGGGTGCTGGAAGCCACAGTGCAGGCCATGGCCTTGCCGGCGGAGCAGTTGCTGGCCTGGTTAGGGCCGGCCATTGGTCCCGCGGCGTTCGAGGTGGGGGGCGAGGTGCGCGAGGCCTTTGTGTCGAAGCATCCCCAAGCAGAGGCAGCCTTCGTGCCCAGTCTTAATCAGGGGCGCTTTATGGCGGATATCTACGCCTTGGCGCGTATTCGCTTGGCTGCTTGTGGGGTGGCGGCGGTCTACGGTGGCGGCTTCTGCACCGTCAGCGACCCGCGCTTTTATTCTTACCGGCGCGCCGCACACACGGGCCGCTTTGCCTCGCTGGTCTGGCTGGTTTAATCCGCCCCGTCGCGCCGGCCTTGGCTCTGTTATGCAGGCACCTGACCTATATCAAGGTCGCCGGGCTTGAATCGCCCAAAATCATCCTTATCTAGACTGTAAGACCACGGGCTTACTGCGCGTATCGCGCCGGCCTGTTCGCAGATAAAGGGTGAAAGCAATGCGCATTGATCGTTTAACCAGTAAGTTGCAACTGGCACTGTCGGATGCCCAGTCCATGGCGGTTGGGCTTGATCATGCGGCGGTAGAACCGCTGCATCTATTGCAGGCCTTGCTCGAGCAGCAGGGTGGTTCGATCAAACCGTTGCTGATGCAGGTGGGTTTTGATGTGGCCGGCTTGCGTCAGGCGCTGAGCAAGGAGCTCGACAAACTGCCGAAAATCCAGAGTCCGACCGGTGACGTGAACCTGTCGCAAGACTTGGCGCGCCTGCTTAATCAGGCGGATCGCTTGTCGCAGCAAAAGGGTGATCAGTTTATTTCCAGCGAACTGGTGCTGCTCGCCGCGCTGGACGACAGCACCAAGTTGGGCAAGTTGCTGCTGGCCCAGGGCGTATCCAAGAAGGCCTTGGAGAATGCGGTGAATAACCTGCGAGGCGGCGAGGCGGTGAATGATCCGAACGCTGAAGAGTCGCGTCAGGCGCTGGATAAATACACGGTCGATCTGACCAAAAAAGCCGAGGAGGGCAAGCTCGATCCGGTGATTGGCCGCGACGACGAGATTCGCCGCACCATTCAAGTGTTGCAGCGGCGCACCAAAAACAATCCGGTGCTGATTGGTGAGCCGGGGGTGGGTAAGACCGCCATAGTCGAAGGCTTGGCCCAGCGCATTATCAACGGCGAGGTGCCGGATGGCCTGAAGGACAAGCGCGTGTTGTCGCTGGACATGGGCGCGCTGATTGCCGGGGCGAAATTTCGTGGCGAGTTCGAGGAGCGCTTAAAAGCGGTGCTCAACGAACTGGGCAAGCAGGAAGGCCGGGTCATCCTCTTTATCGACGAGCTGCACACCATGGTCGGCGCCGGCAAAGCCGATGGCGCCATGGATGCCGGCAATATGCTCAAGCCGGCGCTGGCCCGTGGTGAGTTGCATTGCGTGGGCGCCACCACGCTCAATGAATACCGGCAGTACATCGAGAAGGACGCGGCGTTGGAGCGGCGCTTCCAAAAAGTGCAGGTGGACGAGCCGAGCGAAGAAGACACCATCGCCATTCTGCGCGGCCTGAAAGAGCGCTATGAGGTGCATCACAAGGTGGCGATCACCGATGGTGCGATCATCGCCGCGGCTAAGTTGAGTCATCGTTACATCACCGATCGACAGTTGCCGGACAAGGCCATCGATCTGATCGATGAGGCCGCTAGCCGCATCCGCATGGAGATCGACTCCAAGCCTGAGGTGCTTGATCGCCTGGAACGGCGGTTAATTCAGCTCAAGGTTGAATGCGCAGCGCTGAACAAAGAAGACGACGAGGCAGCGCTCAAGCGCTTGGAGAAGCTCAAGGAAGACATTGCCCGGTTTGAGCGTGAGTACGCCGACCTGGAAGAAATCTGGAAGGCCGAGAAAGCCGAAGTGCAGGGCTCGGCGCAAATCCAGCAGCGCATCGAGCAATCGCGGCAAGAGTTTGAAACCGCGCGGCGTAAGGGCGATCTGGAGCGCATGGCGAAGCTGCAGTACGAGACCATTCCCGACCTTGAGCGCAGCCTGCAGATGGTCGATCAGCACGGCAAGGCCGAAAATCAACTGCTGCGCAGCAAGGTGACCGAGGAAGAAATTGCCGAAGTGGTCTCCAAGTGGACCGGCATACCGGTGGCGAAAATGCTCGAAGGTGAGCGCGACAAGCTGCTGAAGATGGAGAGTCTGCTGCATCAACGGGTGATTGGCCAGGATGAGGCGGTAGTGGCGGTCTCGAATGCGGTGCGCCGCTCGCGGGCGGGGTTGTCCGATCCGGATCGGCCGAGTGGCTCATTTTTGTTTCTCGGCCCCACTGGCGTCGGTAAAACCGAGCTGTGTAAGGCTCTGGCCGAGTTTCTGTTCGATACCACCGAGGCGATGGTGCGCATCGATATGTCCGAGTTTATGGAGAAGCATTCGGTCGCCCGCTTGATTGGCGCGCCGCCGGGCTATGTCGGCTACGAAGAGGGCGGTTATTTGACCGAGGCAGTGCGCCGTAAGCCCTACTCGGTGGTGTTGCTGGATGAGGTGGAGAAGGCTCATGCGGATGTGTTCAACGTGTTGCTGCAGGTGCTGGAAGATGGTCGCCTAACCGATAGCCACGGCCGCACGGTGGACTTTCGCAATGCGGTGATAGTGATGACCTCCAATTTGGGCTCGGCGCAAATTCAGGAGTTGGTCGGTGATCGCGAGGCGCAGCGTGCGGCGGTAATGGATGCGGTGAGCGTGCATTTTCGTCCGGAGTTCATTAACCGTATCGATGAGGTGGTGGTGTTCGAGCCGTTGGGGCGTGAGCAGATTGCCGGCATTGCGCAAATCCAGTTGGGTCGTCTGCGCCAGCGCCTGGCGGAGCGCGAGTTGAATCTGCAGTTGAGTGACGAGGCGCTGGATAAGCTGATTGCCGTGGGTTACGACCCGGTTTACGGCGCGCGGCCATTAAAGCGGGCGATTCAGCGCTGGATCGAAAATCCACTGGCGCAGCTAATCCTGGCGGGTAAGTTTGCGCCGGGTAGCCAAATCCTCGGTCGGGTGGAGGGTGACGTGATCGTCTTTAACTGAGTGGAGTCATAAACAAAAAAGCCCGCTGAGCGGGCTTTTTTGTTGGCTTAAATATGCTCTAAGAGTATTGCCAGCGCAGCGGCCTGGTCGTCGGCCAGATCGATAATGTGAAAACCGCTCCAGCAGTGTTGACCATCGGCGCCGGGGCGGCTCCATAGGCAGTCGGCGCCCAGGCGGATTTCGCGGATATTGCCTATTGGATTGGCGCAGACCAGGCGTAAATCCCACACCGAGTCGGCGCTTACCGCCGTCTCACTGAACAGCATAAAGCCGTCATCGGTGAGATCGACTACGCGACCGAGGCTTTCCCCGCTATTCATGTCGAAGACTTCCAGCTGCAGCTCGGCATGATGACGGCTGCGCTGACGACGATCATCCATGGGCACTCCTTAATCTTCGGTGGTCGTGCGGCCGCTAAAGCGCTGCAAGACTCGGTAGATGGCACTGAGGGCGCGGTCCACCAGCGGCGCGGCGCGTTCGGGGGCGATGATGCGGGCCAGACCTTGTTCCATTTCGCTGGCCAGCAGGGTGAGCGGTTTGATCGCAACCCGCTGACCGCTGTGGTCAACAAACATGTAGTTGCGCGTGGTCGGGCTGTACCACGACAGTTTTAGTTCGCGGGTTTCATCGCCACTCACAAACTCAAACCAGGTGCCAAATTCGATCTGCTCAAGTTCTTTGACCAGTGCCTGCGCGCGGGTGGATAGTCCGGCGGCGCGGGGCGCGCTGGTGGCCAGGGCGGCATCTTCGCCGAGCATGGCACCTAGCGGGCTTTCTGGCAGTGCGGGATTGAGCTTGGCGGCGATCTGCGGCTGCTTGGCTTGCACGGCGTGCTGGCAGGCTACGAGGTCTTGTAGCAGGCGGCGAATGCCGGCGTCATGGTAGCCGCCCAGCAACTCAAGGCCTTGGTGCAAGTCCTCGAGGAGCGCGACGCGCAGTGCCTGCAGGCGCTCGCGGCCGTTGGCGTCTTGTGGTGTGCCGCTCCAGGCGAGTTGCTCGGCGACCTCGCTGGCGCGCTGCCATTCGGCGCTGCGCTCGCCATGGCGAAGGCAGACAAATACCAGCACGTCGGCCCAGGTTAGCTCGAGAAAGTTGCGGATAATTGCCGGCGGCTGGCGGTCATGCAGTGCTTGGGCCACCACCTCGACAGCCAGTTGGCGGGCGCCGAGGAGTTTGTCGCGGCCCTTGGCGGCTTCTACAGCGCGGCGTTCGCGCAGTTCAACTTTGTGCTGCAAGGTTGCGGCGTACTCATTGAACTCTTCAAGCAGGCTTTCAAAGAGCTGCAGATCGCCGGCAAAGCCATGAATGACCCGCTCAACCACCCACTGCATCTTGGCCAGTAAGCCGCGTTCGTCACCGTCGCCACCGTACAATACGCCAGCTTGAGCCATGGCGTTGAGGAGGCGGCGGGCGGGATGCTGGTGCTGGGTGAACAGCGCTTTGTCTTGCAGCGCGACCTTTAGATACGGGGTGTGCAGGTGCGAGAGGGCAGTTTTGCAATTGTCTGGTAGGTTGTCGTCATCAAGGATGAAGTCAAACAGCATCCCGACCAGGTCAATTACGTCAGCCTCTTGGTCGGACAGTTTTTGCTCGCCGGGCTGACTGCTGTAGCTCTCGAGTTGTTGCTGCAGGTCGGCCTTGAGGCCTTCGACGGCCTGGGGTTTATGCAGGCGATGACTAAGGTCGTTGGCGGACTGTTGTTGTAGGCGGTTGAGGGCGTCGAGCAGTTCTCTGGCGCTGTAGACGCGGGTGGCGCCCTGCGGGGCAAAACTGGCAATGCTGCGCGTGCCGCCGAGCAGTGGCGCATCGATATCACGCTGGCGATGCTCGCCGAGCAAGGTCGCCAATCCGCTAAAAAGCACAGCAGGATCGCTCGGCGGCTCACCATTTAAGTCGGCAGGGCCCGCTGGATAAGCATCTGTCGGCACATAGTGGGCGGTCGATGCGCCGCTTGCGGCGGGCAGCTGGTTGGCGCGGTGTTGCTCGTATGCCGCGTCAGTTGTATGGGTTGACGGGGCTGCTGTCGGCGCGGTGGCTGGCTGCTCTGCGGGTTCTGCGTTGGATGTCGGGCGGTTACGAGTAGCGGCGCGCTGCGCGCTGTATTTCAAGTTGGGCAGCACGTCGGCAGCTATTAGTCGTTGATTCAGCGCGTCGTAGAGGCTGTCGAGGTTCTGCATCATATGTTGGTCAAACAACATATAAAGGATGGTCTTGATCTGTAGCGGGAATGGAGTTGCTGCTAGAGCCTCGCGAAAGGTCTGAGCGATAGCCTGTGGCCCGAATGGATTATTGTCTTCATCCAGTTTTTTGCCGTTATTGAGCAGTGCTAGGCGTTGATCGAGGGCAAACAACGCTTGCGCGCAGCGCGCCTTAACCCGGCTGGCCATGTTGGTGATTTGCAGGCTCTCTTCATAATCGTCGTTCTGCACCAATGACAGCTGATCGGCGTTCAGTGCGCGAGATCCTTGCTGGGTTTTGAGCTTACCCTCTAGGAGATCTGCAAAGTTTTGCGCGATATGTTGAAGGTAGGTTCGCTCAATCTGCGGTCGTTGTTTGCGGATGTCGCGCATGCTGTCGAAAAACAGCGTCTGGATTTGATTGTTCTCGGCCTTTTCGGCGCACTCAAACAGCGTGTCGTCAACTTGTGCGAAAACTCCGCTGAGATGCTCGGCTAGGCGATTCATGGCGAGCTTGTGGCAGCCTTGCATCAGCTCGCCAAAACGCGGCTGAATAGCGCGACTGGCAAGCGTATGCACCGTTGCTGTGGGGTTTTTGGACGGTGGTTGGTTGCTCATCGACTTTCCTGGCTGGGGGCTTTACAGCCCCCCACGTCCTGTTGTGATCACACTTTGGTTTAAAGATATAGCAGTCTGCCATCTAGCTGCAAAGAATTGTCTGAAGTCGAATTTTAATATTGACAGTCTATGTCAGATCTATAGAATAGCGCTCCTCAGACGGGGCAGCGGAAACGCCAAGCGCTGAATGAGATGGAAGCAAGTAGTTCCGCGATAGCTCAGTTGGTAGAGCAAGTGACTGTTAATCACTGGGTCCCTGGTTCGAGTCCAGGTCGTGGAGCCAATCTTTCGCCGGGGTATAGCGCAGTCCGGTAGCGCGCCTGCTTTGGGAGCAGGATGTCAGGAGTTCGAATCCCCTTACCCCGACCATTTTTGGGTCGTTAGCTCAGTTG
>C687J26845_10000090_pt1 | contig 56376 bp, 53 predicted proteins | sample RifCSPlowO2_12_FD_26845 | JGI IMG/M metagenome (IMG submission 26845)
GCAATGGACTTGCCGGCTCCCGCCCGGCAAATCGGCGGCCGACTTGGCGAGGGCGCCCGCGGTGGGGGAAGAAACACCGCGTGCGGCCGCACCGGCTCCGCTGATGCGGAATCGGGCGGCGCCTGAGGCTGCGGCGTCGGTCGTGCGGCCGGCGGCTCAGAAATCAGCGCTCATCCGCGAGTATGAAAACCGGACGCCCGAGAAGTGGTTGGAGAAAATCGCCGAACTGCGACGCGACGGGAAAACTGCCGAGGCGGACGAGATGCTGGCGGAATTCAAGAAACGGTTTCCGGAGCATCCGCTGCCGGCAGCGCTGCGGTGACGAGATCGGTGATGAAAATACCAATCTTTCAGAGGGTTACGATCCAAGACCGGAACCGCCGCGCGAACCTGAGCCTGGGGACTGCCGTCACAGCGGCTGCAATTCGTCATCCTCTTTTGCAATTGTCTCGGGGCCGGTCTTGCATTAGGAGTTTGTCGGGGCTAAGTCCGACAAACTCCCGACAAACTCCCAGGTTGACAAAATCACGGAAAAACAAGACAATGCATTGATGGTGCATAGCACCATTCCTGTTGTGTTCCAGCTTTCAGACTAGCCGCCGAAGATTGCGAAGAGGTTGCCGGCGCTGGTTCGAGCTACTAGAATTAGCCCGTTATTTCATCCGGCCCACGCCCCATTGTGGTTATTCGGGCCGACCTTGCGGTGGGAGCTTCGTTACCGGACCGAGGTAACCGCGCCGGCGATATGCGCGCTGCCGGCGATCAAAATGAAAGGAGGTTTTGCAATGTTCGCAAAATCGATCCCCAGTTCGTTTCAAGGCCTGAGTACCAGCCGGCTCGCGCAGCGGATGCGGAAAGCGTTGTCGCTCCTGGTCTTGATCGCGAGCTTGGCGGCGCTGGCGCTGATCGTTCGAGATCAGCACGCGCAGCGGTTCGTTGATTTGCATAAACGTTTTCTGTCGCTGGACGTGCTCCAGCCGGATGCCGTTTCAGCGAATGCCGCCGTTTCGGGAAACACCTATCCGGAGGATGGGCGTTACCGGGCAATTGCGGAGTTTCTGGCCAAGAAATACAAGGTTTCCCACGAGGTGACCTTGGATCTGGTAAGCATTGCCCACGCTGCCGGTCACCAGCTCGGCGTCGATCCGCTGCTGATCATTGCGGTAATGGCGGTGGAATCACGATTCAATCCGATCGCCGAGAGCGTTGCCGGCGCCAAGGGCCTGATGCAGGTGATTCCCAAGTACCACACCGAGAAGTTCGAGGAGTTCGGTGGCGAGGAAGCGGTATTCGATCCGGAAACCAACATCCTGGTCGGCTCGCAGATCCTCAGGGATAATCTCAGGCGCACCGGCAACCTCAGCATGGCGTTGCAGATGTATGCGGGGGCTTTGAACGATGAGCAGGACTTGTATTCGTCCAGGGTCATGAACGAAAAGCAACGTCTGCAGCGCGTCGTGAGCCAACTCCAACCTAGTACTCCCGCCAAAACCGCTTCGGCTCGCAGTGTCGTGCTGCAAGTTTCGCCGCTAACACCATAAGCCGTCAGGCTTTTTTCAGTGGCGAGAATCCGAATCGCATGGCAGTCAGGGGAAGTGACCGCTAACTTGCGGGCAACACCTGCCGCACAAAACCTGCTCGCGGCATTGCCCTGTGAATCCACGTCGAACTGCTTGAGAAATAACGCGACCTGGCCGCCAAGCTTGCCCCTGACTTGATCCGGGGACACCACGCCGCCAAGGCCGCCAAGAATGCGGGATAGAAAACGCCGGTCACGCATTCATAATTTCATTGTCGTCACGGGGCACGGGCGGAGCTGGTCCTATAATAGAGCCGTCCTGAGCAGCGGTCACCCAAGGAGAACGACATGGCGGAACCGGGCCTTCCGAAGGATTTTTTCGAGTTCATGCAGAAGATGTGGAATCCGTTGTCGTTTCCGATTCCCGGCATGTTCACGCCGACCGTCAGCGTCGAGGAGATCGAACAGAAAATTTCCGAGCTGAAGACCGTCGAAACCTGGCTCACCATGAATCTCGGCTTCGTGCAGATGACGATCAAGACGCTCGAGATGCAGAAGGCGGCGCTTGAATCGCTTGCCGGGACCGCATCCAAGAATCAGCCAGAGGACAAAAAGTAGCGACCGGCATCCAAGCCGGCTGCATACCAGGCGCATTTTCCAACGCGTTACCCAAGGAGGTCACCATGGCAACCACCATCCGCAAGACCGCGTATTTCAGCATGCAAACCCCCAACCGCGCCGGCCAGGGTGCTGGCCTGCTGCATGGTTTGGCCAAGCACGGCGTCAACCTGCTCGCATTCACCGGCTTCCCGAACGCGGGGCGCGCTCAGGTCGATTTCATTCCGGAGGACCTCGCCGAGTTCACACGCGCAGCACGCCGGATGGGATTGAAGATCAGCAAACGCAAGACGGTGTTCTGGGTGCGGGGGACCGACCGCCCCGGCGCGATTGCCGCAATCTGCGACAAGCTTGCCAAAGTCCGCATCAACATGATCGCAATGGACGCGGTGAGCGCGGGCGGGGGCCGCTACGGCGCGATCTTCTGGGTCAAGCCGAAGGACGTCGCAAAGGCGTCGCGCGTGCTCGGCGCGCGTTAGTCAAAGCCGTATCTTTAGCCGCCGATCTTGTTGTGCAGGAGGCCGAGGCCGACGATCTCGGTTTCGAGAATGTCGCCGGCTTTCATGAATTCCGGGGGGGTGCGCGCGTGCCCGACGCCCGCCGGCGTCCCCGTGGAAATGATGTCGCCGGGCTCAAGCGTCATTCCCGCCGAAAACTCGGCGATCAGTCATCGAGAACCTGTTCGCCTTCGAGCACGACGCCCAGCCGCGGTGCGCCGCCGCGCTTGGGTTTAAACGTAATTAATCGCATGAGTCCTCCCTAGTTTGAAACCTTGCTCTTGAATTTTTCGGTCGCCTTCACGAGTTCGGCGCAGATGCCGGGTTCCCACGCCGAATGGCCGGCGTCCGGTACCACGAAGTACTCGGCTTCAGGCCAGTCTCGGTGCACGTCGTCGGCGGTGACGATCGGGCATACCGCGTCGTAGCGCCCCTGCACGATCACGCCCGGAATATGCCGGACGCGGCGGATATTGTCGAACAGCGAATTCTCCGGCAGAAAAATGTCATGACTGAAATAGTGCGCCTCGATGCGAGCCAGCCCCAGCGATACGACGTCGCCGGCAAAATAGGCCACCGTTTCGGGGCTCGGCAGGAGCGTGGAGCACGCGCCTTCGTAGACGCTCCAAGCACGCGCCGCCGGCATGTGCATCTTGGGATCGGGATCGGTGAGACGCTTGTAATAGGCCGCGAGCAGGTCGTGCCGCTCGCTTGCCGGGATCACGCCCGCGAATGCGCGCCAAGCTTCGGGAAAGAGGGTGCGCAGTCCGTAGAGGAACCAGTCGATTTCGCTCTTGCGGCACAAGAACATGCCGCGCAGGATGAGGCCGCGGCAGCGCTCAGGATGGTTTTCGCCATAGGCGAGCGCGAGCGTGCTGCCCCATGAACCGCCGAACACGAGCCAGCGCTCGATGCCGAGGTGTTCGCGCAGCTTTTCGATGTCGGCGACGAGATGCGGCGTGGTGTTGTTTCTGATTTCTCCCAGCGGCATCGAGCGCCCGGCGCCGCGCTGGTCGAAGATCACGACGCGGTAGTGCGCCGGATCGAAAAATCGACGATGTGCGGGCGCCGCGCCCGCGCCGGGTCCCCCGTGCAGAAACAGGACGGGCATGCCTTGTGGATTGCCCGACTGCTCCCAGTACATGCGGTGCAGGCCGTCGAGATCGAGCATCCCGGCGCTGTGCGGTTCAATTTCCGGATAGAGCTCGGCGCGGACGCCGGCGGAGAGATCGGCCATGGGCGTAAGAAAAAAACAGGCGTGAACATAACATAAAGCCGGCGCCCGATGGAAACAACCGGCTCAGTGCGCGCGTGTGGCGTCTTGCCCGGGGTGGTGCGCCGGCGGATGACCGAGGTAGAGATAGACGCAGGGGATCCAGCCCGGCGGAATCGGCACGTTTTCGGAATGGACGCGGCCGGTCTTGAGCAGTTCCGGCAGCAGATGGGTGTGCGGCCCCTCCGGCGTTGTTTCTCCGGCGCTGGCGATACGCTGATAGACCTCGATGCGGCCGAGCCGGGAGACAAACACGCGGTGCGGGTGCATGGCGAGGATATCCCGCAGCAGGCTGTGGCGCGCGTCAAACAGCGACAATCCGCTGCCCTTGCGCAGGATCTTGATTCCGGCAGGGTCCGCGGTGCGGATGTAAAAATCGAAGTACGGCGAGCCGAGGCCGAGATCAAACAGGATTGCATCGCGGTCGCGATCTCGCAACGCGCCGTGATCCGGCCCGGCGTCGGTGATGACGCTGCGGCCATGCATGGTGCAGTCCGCCGCGGGCAGGCACAGCGCGATGCTCGAAGGCTCCCCGCCGCCGGCGGGACAGGCAACGGCGCGCGTCGCACCGTTTACTGCGACGCGGATTGCTCCTCGCCCGGTCACAACGCGGGTCGCGTTGTCGGTCGCAAACGTTTCGTCCCGCGCACGGAAAAACTCCGCGATCGCGCCGATCATGCCGATACTCCAACTGGTCGAGGCGAGTCCAAGGTGGGCTGCGATCAGCCCGCTCGGGCTGTCCTCCTCTTGTTCGATCGGTTGCGTGCGCGGCTTGGACATGCGCGCAGGCTAAACCACGTTGCCGCGCGTGGCAACCCGGGCGCGTTCGGATAGGCACGGGTTGACCGTGCGGTATAATTGTTGTCAACCCGGACGCATGGCGCCGGGTTAACTGCGCGCGTTCAAGACGGCAGCCATGCCGCTTAGCGCGCGCAATCATCTCCCGGATCGCCACATGGATGAACAAGTGCGCCAGGCGGCGCTCGACTATCACCGCTCGCCCACGCCCGGCAAGATTTCCGTAACCCCGACCAAGGGTCTCATCAACCAGCGCGATCTCGCGCTGGCTTATACGCCGGGGGTTGCGGCGGTCTGCGAGGCGATCGCTGCCGACCCGGCCGAGGCGCGCACCCTCACCGCGCGCGGCAACCTGGTGGCGGTGATCACCAACGGCACGGCGGTGCTGGGTTTGGGCGCGATCGGCCCGCTCGCCTCGAAACCGGTGATGGAAGGCAAGGCGGTGCTCTTCAAGAAATTCGCCGGCATCGACGTGTTCGACATCGAGATCAACGAGTGCGACCCCCAAAAGCTGGTCGACATCATCGCCAGCCTCGAGCCCACGTTCGGCGGCATCAACCTGGAGGACATCAAGGCGCCCGAGTGCTTCATCGTCGAGAGAAAGCTCAGGGAGCGCTGCAAGATCCCGGTGTTCCACGATGACCAGCATGGCACGGCGATCATCGTCGGCGCCGCGATCCTCAACGGGCTCAAGGTCGTAGGCAAGGAACTTTCCAAGGTGAGGCTCGTGGTGTCCGGAGCGGGAGCCGCGGCGCTCGCCTGCCTGGACCTGCTGGTGAAAATGGGCCTGCCCAAGGAGCACATCACCGTCACCGACATCAAGGGCGTGGTCTACAAGGGCCGCAAGGAAGAGATGGATCCGGACAAGGCGCAATATGCGATCGAGACTAAGGCGCGCACGCTCGCCGAGGTGATCGGCGGTGCCGATGTCTTCCTCGGGCTTTCGGCGGGCGGGGTGCTCAAGCCCGAGATGGTGAAGAAGATGGCGGACAAGCCGCTAATCCTTGCGCTTGCCAATCCCGAGCCGGAAATCCGCCCCGATCTTGCGAAGTCGGTGAAGCCGGACGCGGTGATCGCGACCGGTCGTTCCGACTACCCGAACCAGGTCAACAACGTACTGTGCTTCCCGTTCGTGTTCCGCGGCGCGCTCGACGTCGGCGCGACCACCATCAACACAGAAATGGAGCTCGCGGCGGTCAAGGCGATCGCGGAACTGGCGCAGGTCGAGCAGTCGGACATCGTGGCGATGGCCTATGGCGAACAAAACCTGTCTTTCGGTCCGGATTACCTGATTCCGCGACCGTTCGACCCGCGGCTGATCGGCAAGGTCGCGCCGGCGGTGGCGCAGGCGGCGATGGAAAGCGGCGTGGCGACGCGCCCGATACCCAATATCGAAACTTACCGCGACCGGCTCAACCAGTTCGTGTACCAGTCCGGTTTGATCATGAAACCGGTGTTTGCCGCGGCCAAGCAGGCGCCCAAGCGCGTGGTTTACGCTGAAGGCGAGGACGAACGCGTGCTGCGCGTGGCGCAGGTAGTGATCGACGAGGGCATGGCAAGACCGATCCTCGTCGGGCGGCCGGAGGTTGTGGAGAGGCGCATCGACCGCCTGGGCCTGCGCCTGAAGAAGGGCGNGGACTTCGATCTGGTCGACCCTGGCAACGATCCGCGNTACCGTGNGTACTGGAACGCCTACCACCGCTTGGCCGAGCGTAAAGGTGTGACGCCGGAGATCGCCAAGCTCGACATGCGCCGGCGCGCCACGCTGATCGGCGCCATGCTGATGCGCCGGGGCGAGGCCGACGCCATGCTGTGTGGTCTCGTCGGCAAGTACCAGAGCCACCTGCGCTACATCGACCAGGTGATCGGAATGCGCGCAGGCGTGAAGAACTATGCGGCGATGAACATGCTGATTTTGCCCCGTCGCACAGTATTCATTTGCGACACCTACGTCAACTTCGACCCGAGCGCCGAAGAGATCGCCGAAATGACGATCCTCGCGGCGGAGGAGATACGCCGCTTCGGCATCGCGCCCAGGGTGGCACTGCTATCGCACTCGAGCTTTGGCGGATCGGATATGCCGACTGCGATCAAGATGCGCGCCGCGCTGGCGCTGATCGAAAAGGCGGCGCCCAACCTCGAAGTCGAGGGCGAGATGCATGGCGATGCCGCGCTGTCCGAGGAGATCCGCGCACGGGTGTTCCCGAATTCGCGTCTCAAGGGCGACGCCAACCTGCTGGTGATGCCGACGCTGGATGCCGCCAACATCGCTTTCAACCTGCTCAAGACCGCGGCCGGCGACGGCATCACCGTAGGACCGATCCTGCTGGGGGCGGCGAAACCGGCGCATATCATGACTTCGAGTGCGACCGTGCGGCGCATGGTCAACATGACGGCGCTCACCGTGGTCGACGCCGGCGCCCAGCGCGGCGAGCAGAAGAGTCTGCTTTAGTGAACGCATTTCCCAGGACAAGAGACATCATGGCAAAGAACGTACGAATCGAGCACGACACGATGGGCAAGATCGAGGTGCCCGCCGACAAACTGTGGGGCGCGCAGACGCAGCGCAGCCTCATCCATTTCCACTTCCCGGGCGAAACCATGCCACTCGAGGTGGTGCACGCGCAGGTGCTGGTGAAGAAGGCTTGCGCCGCGGTCAACATGGCGCTTGGCGTGCTCGACAAGAAGAAGGGTCAGGCGATCGTCACGGCCGCAGACGAGGCGCTCGCCGGCAAGCTCGACGAGCATTTCCCGCTGGTGACGTGGCAGACCGGCTCCGGCACGCAGACGAACATGAACGTCAACGAGGTGCTCGCCAACCGCGCCTCCGAGCTCATGGGCGGCGAACGTGGAGAAGCGCGGCTCGTACATCCCAACGACGACGTCAACAAGGGACAGTCGTCGAACGACACCTTCCCGACCGCCATGCACGTCGCGGCGGTGATCGCGCTCGAGAAGCAGTTGAAGCCCCCGGTGAAACGGCTGCACGACACGCTCGACAAGAAGTCGAAAGCCTTCATGGGCATCGTCAAAATCGGCCGCACCCATCTGCAGGATGCGACCCCGCTCACGCTCGGGCAGGAGTTTTCCGGCTACGTGGCGCAGCTCGGCCACGGCTTGAAACACGTCGATGCGGCGTTGCCACACTTACGCGAGCTTGCCCTGGGCGGCACTGCGGTCGGCACGGGGCTGAACGCTCATCCCGAGTTCGCGGTGAAGGTGGCGGCGGAACTGAAGAGGCTTACAGGGCTGCCGTTCGTCACCGCACCCAACAAGTTCGAAGCGCTCGCTTCCTGCGACGCGGTGGTGCATGCACACGGCGCGCTCAAGACGCTTGCCGCTTCCCTCATGAAGATCGCCAACGACATCCGCTGGCTCGCGAGCGGGCCGCGCAGCGGCATCGGCGAGCTCAACATCCCCGAGAACGAGCCGGGGAGCTCGATCATGCCGGGCAAGGTCAATCCGACGCAGTCGGAGTCGATGACGATGGTGTGCTGCCAGGTGTTCGGCAACGATGTCGCGATCAACCTGGGCGGCGCGTCCGGGAACTTCGAGCTGAACGTGTTCCGCCCCCTGGTGATCCGCAATTTCCTGCACAGCGCAAAGCTCATCGCCCACGCCTGCGAAAACTTCGACGGGCACTGCGCGGTCGGCATCGAGGCCAACATGGGGCGCATCGATCAGTTGATGCGCGATTCGCTGATGCTGGTGACGGCGCTGAATCCGCACATCGGCTATGAGAAAGCGGCGGCGATCGCCAAGAACGCGCACAAGAAAGGCACGACGCTCAAGGAATCGGCGCTCGAGCTCGGGTACGTGACCGCGAAACAGTTCGATGAGTGGGTCAAGCCTGAGAAAATGGTGGGCAAGATCTAGAACCCGTGAACAGGTGATCGAGTGAACGGGTAAAAGCTCCCTGTCCCCGTACCCGGAGAGAAGGTTGGGGGCGAGCCGGGGTTTCGACAGACGTCTGCGCACGACTGAGCTGGCGAACGCCGACCGCTGTCTTAAGCGTAATTTAAGTTCCCCGGCCTACCGTTCGCGGTGTGGCCCGGCAATGGCGTCCGGCCCGATTATTAGGAAGGGGACACATCATGGTTGCCAGCTATACTATGGCTATTCTGTCCATCGTCACGATGGTGGCGATCGTGCTTGTGGTCTACAGCGCTGCGCACCGGGCAACAGCCGGTCCGATGCCGCGGATAAACATTAAACATCCCATGTTGACGGCTTTTTTCTGTGCGACACTCCGGAGCAAATCGTGCGTCTGCTGCTCGTTGAAGACGATCCGATGATCGGGGCGAGCGTGCAGAAAGGGTTGCGCCAGGACGGGTTCACGGTCGACTGGGTGCGTGATGGCCAGGCCGCCGAACTGGCGCTGGGCAGTGAAAGCTACGACCTGCTGTTGCTCGACCTCGGCCTGCCGAAGAAAAGCGGACTCGATCTGCTGCATACGCTGCGTACGCGCGGCAACGTAATCCCTGTGCTGATTCTGACTGCGCGCGACGCCGTTGCCGATCGCGTCAAGGGTCTGGACAGCGGCGCTGACGACTACCTGGTCAAGCCATTCGATCTCGACGAACTGGCTGCGCGCATCCGGGCTTTGCTGCGGCGGCGCGCCGGTCGCGCCGACCCGGTGATCCGCCACCGCGAACTCGTGCTCAACCCCGCCACCCACGAAGCAAGCTTCGCCGGCACGCCGCTCGTGCTGTCGGCGCGCGAGTTCGCGCTACTTGAGGCTTTGCTCGACCGTCCCGGAGCGATCCTGTCGCGTGCCCAGCTCGAGGAACGCATCTACGGCTGGGGCGAGGAAATCGAAAGCAATGCCGTCGAGGTCTACATCCACTCCCTGCGCAGGAAGCTCGGGGCCGACTTCATCAAGAACGTGCGGGGAGTGGGTTATAGGGTGCCGAAGGGATAATGACGTCGATCCGGCGGCAATTGCTCTTCGGTCTGCTCGTAGTCGTGGTGATTGCCGGCCTGGTCGCCGCGTGGGGCGTGTACCTGCGCGCACACCGGGAGCTCGATGAGTTGTTCGACTACCACCTGAAACAGATGGCGCTCTCGCTGCGCGACCAGAGTTTCGAGCAGCTCGCCGGCGAGCCGGTCGAACTGACGGACGCATTCGATTTCGTGATCCAGGTCTGGCGCCCGGACGGCGCGCGGCTTTACTTCTCGCACCCGGACGCCACGCTGCCGAACCGGGCTCAGCTCGGGTATACCACCGTGGCGACGAACGAAGGCGAGTGGCGGGTCTTCAGCATCCAGCAGCGGGGGCTGACGGTGCAGGTGGCGCAGCCGATGAGCATTCGCAACCGGCTCGCCGCCGCCGCGGCGCTCAGCACACTCGCACCTTTTTTGTTCCTGCTGCCGGCGCTTGGTGTGCTGGTCTGGATCACGGTCGGGCGAGGTCTGAAGCCGCTCGCCGCGGTTGCGAGTGCGGTGAAGGCCCGCACTCCGGCCGCATTGCATCCTTTGCCCGAGCACAGTTTGCCGGGGGAGATCCAGCCGCTGGTGGCGGCCCTCAACGATCTGCTCGCACGGCTCGAGCGCGCGCTCACCGCGCAGCGCGAGTTTGTTGCGGACGCCGCGCACCAGCTCAGAACACCGTTGACCGCCCTGCGGCTGCAGGTGCAGCTCGCCGAGCGGGCACACGATCCGGAGGAGCGCGCGGCGGCTTTCGCCACTTTGCATCAAGGACTCGGTCGCGCCACCCATCTCGTCGAGCAATTGCTCACTCTCGCACGGCAGGAGCCCGAGGCCGTGCAACGGCCACCTACGGAAATCGATCTCGCCGAGCTCGCGCGCATGGTGACCGCGGAATGCGCGCCGCTCGCTGAAACCAAGGGACTCGATCTTGGCGTAACGCGTGCAAACGCGGTCACGGTGCGTGGCGACCGCGAGGGCCTGCACACGCTGCTCGCTAATCTCGTCGACAATGCCGTCCGCTACACACCCGCAGGCGGGCGGATCGACGTTTCCGCCTACCGCGAAACCGGTCAGGCCGTGCTGGAAGTCATCGATACCGGGCCCGGCATACCCCGGGAAGAGCGCGAGCGCGTCTTCGATCGATTCTATCGGCGCGCCGGAAACGAGATGCCGGGCAGCGGTCTTGGCCTCGCGATCGTCAAGAACGTTGCCGACCGCCACCGGGCGCGCATCGTGCTTGAGGACGGTCCCAACGGAGTGGGACTCGCGGTGCGGGTGCTGTTCCCCATCCCGTAGCTCGGGCCGCGCTGCCGCCTCGGTCGTTTCGGGCTTGCAGCCAGAGCGCGCGTCTTATTCTTCGGCTGCGGCGCCGCGCGCGGCGTGAAATATTACGGGCCGTTCGCGGCTCATGCACACCGCGCTCCGGCGGCGCCGCAATCTGTGGCCGCGCCGCTTGTGACGCAAACGCTGCCGGACTTTTCGGTCCTCGTCGACCGCTACGGGCCGGCGGTGGTCAATATCAGCGTGACCAGAAATGTAAAAACCGGATTCAACGTGCCGAACGTTGACCGCAACGACCCGTTTTACGAATTCTTCCGCCGCTTTCAGATCCCGGTGCCACCGAGTGAGGCGCCGATGGGCGGCATCGGCTCGGGTTTCATCGTGAGTGCCGACGGTATGATCCTCACCAATGCGCACGTCATCGACGACGCGCGGGAAGTGTCGGTCAAGCTCACCGACCGCCGCGAGTTCAAGGCCAAAGTGCTCGGCAGCGACCCGCAGACCGATGTGGCGGTGCTCAAGATCGACGCCAAGGACTTGCCCACGGTCAGGCTCGGCGACTCAGACAAAGTGCGGGTCGGGGAATGGGTGGTCGCAATCGGATCGCCATACGGTTTCGACAATTCCGTCACCTCCGGCATCGTCAGCGCGAAGGCGCGCTCGCTGCCCGACGGCACCTACGTGCCTTTTATCCAGACCGACGTGGCGGTCAACCCCGGCAATTCCGGCGGCCCGCTGTTTAACCTCAAAGGAGAAGTGATCGGCATCAACTCGCAGATTTACAGCCGCACCGGCGGCTACCAAGGCCTGTCTTTTGCGATCCCGATCGACGTCGCGGTCAAGGTACAAGAGCAGTTGGTGCGGAACGGCAAAGTGACACGCGGGCGTATCGGTGTCGCGATTCAGGAAGTGAACCAGCCGCTGGCCGACTCGTTCGGATTGAAGAAGCCGTCCGGTGCGCTGGTGAGTTCGGTGGAAAACGACAGCCCGGCGGCCAAGGCGGGGGTAGAGCCGGGTGACGTGATCTTCAAAGTCGACGGCAAGGATATCAATGGTCCCATCGACTTGTCGGGTTACGTCGCCGACCTCATGCCCGGCGCGAGAGCCAAGTTCGAGGTCTGGCGCAAAGGGGCGCAGCGCGAACTCAGCGTGACGGTGGGCGAGATGAAGGCGCTGAAAACCGCTGCTGTCGCCGGCAATCCGGACCACGGCCGTCTCGGCCTGGTAGTACGTCCGCTGGATGCCGATGAGCAGAAGGAAGCCAAGGTGAGCGGTGGACTGCTGGTTGAAGACGTGAATGGACCGGCGGCCCGCGCCGGCATCCAGCCCGGCGATGTAGTGCTGGCTGTGAACGGTGCCCCAGTGAAAAGCGTGGGCGACCTGCGAAACCTCTCGGCGCAATCCACCAAGAGCGTGGCGCTACTCGTACAGCGCGGCAACGCGCGCATTTTCGTTCCGGTCGAACTCGGGTGAGGCAGGCATGCGCTGCGCCGTTTCGGCGGAGGCCCGGTAACGCGCCGGCCGGCGCGTTCCGGGGGACTGCGCGGACTAGGTGTTGCGGTGCTTCAGACGTGCCGCGCGCTCATGGCGGCATTATCGCGCGCTGAACGGCGGATTGATCCGCGTGGGAGATACGGTAGAGTACAAAAAAATTCCCCGCCACTCGGGCGGGGAATCGTAAGACGGATCCCAGCGCTTACTTGATGCCGAGAATTTTCTCCGCCTTGGCCAACGTGTCAAGGGCGTCTTGATGCTTCCCGGCCTTATGGAACGTCTCGCCTTCGGCGCGGTATTTCTTGATATCCGCCATCTGCGCGTCAGAGATCTTGGCAGTCGCTAACGCAGCGTCGATCGCCTTCATATGCTTCGGGCAGCTGAAGGCGAATGCGGTGCTGCTTGCAAGGGCCAAGCTTAATGCAACGACAATGCTACTTATCCTCATTATGTGCTCCTCTCTCAAAGGTTGGGATGGCACCGGGTGCCAGTTTAAGCCGCGCGATCGCCTTTCACAACAACTGCGCCAGGGTGTGCGGATGCCTTGGCGGGCCACCCGCGCCACGGGTAAAATTGCTGCAACTTTAAGGCATTACATCGTCGTTTGGCTCAACAACCGCTAACACCGGAAACCAACCGGTTATTCCCGCTGACGCGTCAGGCCATCGTGGCCCGGCTCGCACGCCCGGCTCCGCCCCACGAGCCGAATGACCTTCACGTCATTGCCTTGCGGGAGGGTGTGCGCGTCACCGAGGCGGCGGTATTGGTGCCGCTGGTACACCATGCCGACGCGATCAGCGTGTTACTCACGCAACGCACCGCGCACCTCGCTGATCACGCGGGCCAGATCAGTTTCCCGGGCGGGCGTGTCGAGTCATCCGATGCGAGCCGCGAGGACACCGCATTGCGCGAGACCGAGGAGGAACTCGGGCTGGGACGCGCGCGGGTCGAATTGCTCGGCCGGCTTCCCGCCTACGAGATTCCATCGGGTTTCCGCATCACGCCGGTCGTAGGCTGGATCGAGCCGCCGTTCGACCTCAAGCCTGACCCGTTCGAAGTAGAGGCCGTGTTCGAGGCGCCGCTCGCATACTTTCTCAACCCCGCGAATTATCAGCGCCGCGAGTATCGTTTCCGCGGCCGCCACCGGCACTACATGGCAATCCCCTTCGAAGGACGCTACATCTGGGGCGCGACGGCGGGCATGCTCTACAGCCTGTGCCGCATGCTCACGGACTGATGGCGTCCAGGGAAAAAATCCCGTCGACGCCCGCAGTGACACAAGACAGGCGAGAGGAACAAGGCGAGAGGAACAAGGCGAGAGGAGTAAAGCGCGGAGCCTTACGTACAACTCGCCTCTCCCCTCTCTTCTCTCTCCTCTCATGTTGTGACGGCTGACCGTGGTTGAGCTATTTGGCATCGTGATGATCCTCGGCGCGGTGTGGCTGTGGCTCGCCAGCCTGCGCGCTCGCGAATCTGCGGTTGAGGCCGCACGCCTGGCCTGCACCGCCGACGGCGTTCAGCTGCTCGACGATACGGTGGCGCTTGCTTCGCTTTGGCCGCAGCGGGCGAGCAGCGGGACACTGGCCTTGCGGCGCATTTATCGCTTCGAATTCAGCGATACCGGCAACAACCGGCTCTGCGGCAGCATCACCCTGCTCGGGGCGGCGGTGCAGGCGCTCTATCTCGAACCGCATCGCGGGCAGGCCACGGGTCAGGAGCGGCTCGTCAACTGAGCGTCGTGAAAATACCTGACGACGCTCAGCCCTCATCCCCGCCCGTCTCCCGGCAGGAGAAGGGAGCCCGCCACGCAAGCCCGTAGAAGCGCGCTGTGAGATGTGGCACCATAGGCCGCGATTGCTCTGGGGAGGCGGGTTGAATCGAGACCGGCGGGGTACGACCAACAAACGGCCAGCGCCGGGGGCGCTCTCACGATGAAGCAAGCACCGAGAGTAGGGTTGATCATGACCGGCGGTGGCGCCCGCGCCGCGTATCAGGTCGGTGTGCTGCGCGCGCTGTCGGAGCTGCTGCCGCCGCATGTGCGCACCCCTTTTCCGATCATCTGCGGCACTTCCGCCGGCGCGCTCAACGCCGCGGTGCTGGCGGCGGACGCCTCGAATTTCCGGCACGGGGTGCGGCGCCTGATGACGGTGTGGAGAAATTTTCGCGTGCACCATGTCTATCGCGCCGACCCGGTGGGCGTCCTCCGCAACAGTTCGCGCTGGATTTTCACCGCGCTGACCGGCGGCACGTTCAGCCGTAAGCCGGTGTCCCTGCTGGACAACGCTCCGCTGGTCGAGTTGCTCAAGCGCCGTCTTGATTTTGCGGCGATTCAGCGTTGCATCGATGCCGGCGACCTCATCGCGTTCAGCGTCACCTGCTCAGGTTACGCCTCGGGACAGTCGGTGACGTTTTTCCAGGGGCGACCGGAGCTTCAACCCTGGGAACGCGCGCGGCGCATCGGCGTGGCGATGCCGATCACGGCCGCTCATCTGGTTGCCTCCAGTGCGCTGCCGTTTATTTTCCCGCCGGTGCATATCAACCGCGAGTATTTCGGTGACGGCTCGATGCGGCAGATTGCGCCGGTGAGCCCCGCGCTGCATCTCGGTGCGGACCGCCTGCTCGTCATCGGTGTCGGCCGCCAGCTGCAGCATAAGCTCGAGCGCGTCAAGTCCGAGTCCTACCCCTCGCTCGCGCAGATCGCGGGCCACGCGCTGAACAGCATCTTTCTCGACAGCCTCGAGGTCGATCTGGAGCGACTGCAGCGCATCAACCGCACCATCGAAATCATTCCCAAGGAAGCGCTGGAGCAGGCCCATTACCCGTTGCATCGCGTCGATTTCAGGCTGCTTTCGCCGAGCGAGGAGCTGGAGAGAATCGCATCCGGCCACGCCGATGAACTGCCGCGCACCATCCGCACGCTGCTCTACTTCGTTGGCGGCCTGAGACGCAGCGGCTCCAACCTGTTGTCCTATGTGCTGTTCGAAAAGTCCTACTGCCGCGCCCTGATCCAGCTTGGCTACAAGGACACGATGGAGAGGAGGGACGACCTGCTCGCGTTCCTCGGCTATCAGTAATCCGGCTTTCCGGCATCCGCGATTTCGAGGCGGTCGATCGCCTGGCGGGGGAACAGAACCTCCAGTTCGTGCGGGAGTTCGCGATGCCCGCCAACAACCGCGGCTTGGTGTGGCGCAAGCCGGCGCGCGATAGAGGTTGCCATGCCTTGCCGCTGTCGGTATAAGTAGAATCCATCCCGTTTTGACCACAACGCATCGCGCGTCTATTATTGAGACAGGCTCCGGCATTAACGAGAGGCAGGCGTTCCGCTGATTCGTGGAATTACGCCGGACATCGACGACGATCGGTGCCGGCAAGTTTCGCGAGTTTGAGATCCCCATTTTTCGGTGCACAGATGAGCAGAGCATTCGTCAAAGAGAGTGATGACGACCTGGTTGCCGGCGAATTGCCGGAACGGCCGCTTCCCACGCATGCGAACTACGTGACGCCGCAGGGACTCGAGCAGCTGCAGGCGCGCGTCAGGGAACTGCAGGAGCAGCACGAACAGCTCGCGTCACGCGCCCGTGACGACTCGCAGGCGAAGCAGAAGCTGCGTGAAGTCGAACGCGACCAGCGCTATTTCAACGCCCAACTCGAGCACGCAATCGTCGTCGATCCGGCGGGGCAACCGCGGGACGAGGTTCGCTTCGGCGCGCTGGTCACGATTGTCGACGAGGATGGCAAGGAGCACCGTTTCAGCATTGTCGGCGACGACGAGGCTGACGTTGCGGCCGGCAAGATCAGCTGGGATTCTCCCCTTGCCAAGGCGATGATCGGCTCGAAGGTCGGTGACGTCGTAAAATGGCGCCGCCCCGCTGGCGACACCGAAGTGGAAATCGCGGAAATCCGTTATCCGAAGAACGGGTGAGCGGTAAACCGTGAGCAGTGAGCGGTCAGCGGTGAGCGGTGAATCGGAAGCGTACTGCGGCCGGCCAGGTTTCCCGCCTTCGCCGCTCGCCTCTCGCCGCTCGCCTCTCGCCGCTCGCCGCTTACCGCTTCCTCGACAAGAATGAAATTCCTTTCCCTGGTCGTCGCGTTACTGCTCGAACAGGTGCGCCCGCTGCGGCAGGGAAACCGCGTCTACCTGTTGTTCACCCGCTACGCGATGAGCATCGAGCGCCACTTCAACGGCGGGCAGTACCGTCACGGCGTCATCGGCTGGTTGCTCGTGGTGCTGCCCGTGGTGCTGGTCACGGTAGCGGCCCACCTGCTGCTTGCGCGCGTGAGCCCGTGGCTCGGGTGGCTGTGGAATGTCGCGGTGCTGTACCTGACGATGGGGTTTCGCCAGTTCAGCCACAATTTCACCGATATCATGGAGGCCCTGCGCGAAGGTCGGCTCGATGTGGCACGCGACTATCTGGGCAGATGGCGCGGCGAGTCGGCAGCCGAATTCAGCGCCAATGAAATCGCGCGCGTGGCGATCGAGCTCGGGCTCATCAGCTCGCACCGGCAAGTATTCGGCACCATCGCCTGCTTTATCGCGCTCGGGCCGGCCGGCGCCGTGCTTTATCGTATGGCGGCGGTGCTCTGCGAGAAATGGGGGCTGCGCAGCGATCCCGAGTTCGGCCACTTCGGGTGCTTCGCCGACCGCTTTTTCTTCTGGCTCGATTGGCTGCCGTCCCGGCTCACGGCCGCGAGCTTTGCGATCGTCGGCAACTTCGAGGACGCGGTCTATTGCTGGCGCACCCAGGCTCTGTCGTGGGCGATGCATACTCACGGCATTATCCTGGCGAGTGGCGCCGGCGCGATCGGCGTGCGGCTCGGCGACACGCTGCATCAATACGGCACTCTGCAGTTCCGCCCCGAGATGGGGACCGGCGACGAGGCTGACGTCGACTACATGCAGAGCGCGGTGGGGCTGATCTGGCGTGCACTCGTGCTGTGGGTGTTCCTGCTGCTGCTCGTCAGCGTCGCGTACTCGTTAGGCTAGAAGCGGTCTCAAAAACCTAACCCCAATTGCAACTCGTGGCGTTCAGGTGATAGAGCCGCGCGTACGTGGTGGTGTGCCGCCCGGAATCAAGTGCGGCAGAAACCTCGGCAACGCGCGCCGCCGCGCCCGGCACCAGCCGGTTGATGATTGTCGACTTGCCCATTCCAGATTGCCCGACGAGCGCACTCACCTCGTTTTCAAGACACGTACACAGCGGCTGCACATCACGCCTGGCACTGAGCGCACGCACGCGGTAGCCGAGAGCGCGATAAAACTCCAGCGAGGAAAGCGCCGCCGCGCTTTCCGGAAGGTCGGATTTGTTGAGCGCGATGAGCGCCTTCATGCCGCCGTACTCGGCCGCGATCAGGCAGCGGTTGACAAGGTCTTCGCTGAAGGTGGGCACTGCTGCCACCACGATGATGATTTGTGTCACGTTGGCAGCAATCAATTTTTGCCGGTACGCGTCAGAGCGGTACAGCAGCGTCATGCGCGGGGCAATCGCTTCGATTACGCCCTGGCCCGGCGCACTGCGGGCGACACTGACGCGGTCGCCGCACGCGACATCGCCACGCTTGCCCCGGGTAACGCAGTCAAGAACCGTGGTATCGGGGAGTTCAACCAGATAACGCCGCCCGTAACTGGCGACGATCCGACCTTCGACCTGGGAATCGTGATGCTGTTGCTTCCCGCCCGGCATCAAAAACTCAAACCGCGGATGAACGATGAACGCCGATACTTAGGGCGGGCGATCAACGCAGTCCATTTGTCTGTGTTTATCGGCTTGCATCGGCGGTTAAGTCTCATAGCGAAAACAGCGCGTCGATCTTGGCTGCGCAAATGAAGTCATTCTCGGATAACCCGCCAATCGCGTGCGTAGAGTATTCGACGCGGCACTTGTTGTAGCCGACAGAGACATCCGGGTGATGATCCTCGCGGTGCGAAATCCATGCGATTGCGTTGACGAACGCCATCGTCTGGTAGTAATTCTTGAACGAGTAGGTCTTGGCGATCACGCCGTTCGCATATTCCCAGCCGTCGATCTGCTTGAGCAGATGGTCGATCTCCTGCGGCTTGAGCGGCGCCACGCCGCCTTCGCACGGCTTGCATTTTTTCCGGGCTAGGTCTTCTGTCATACGGGACTCCATCGAAAGTGGTTGATACGAGACAGCGAGCGGTAAGCAGTAAGCGGTGAGTCGCGGGGCGCGGATGAATCTCCGTTGCTCAGGAAAAAAGGGTTATTGCCGCTCACCGTTTACCAATCACTTGAACTTGTAAAAGTCTCGATTGAGGTACGCGGCGATATGGTCGATGTCCTCGGGAAAAATACCGGCCCCGGTCTGGCTGACGCAAAATCGCACCATCTTGGCGAGCGCCTGTGCGTCCTTCACCTTGCGCTCGGGACGCGTGAAGATGCGATTGCCGTCGCCGCCCATCAGCGAAACATGACAGGCATTGCACTTCGCTTCGTCGAAGCGCTTCTTGCCAACCTTCGGATCGGCGTTGGGGAAGGGATCGGCCTGTGCTGCCGTAGAAAACGACAGTATCACGGTTATTGCCATCAAGCATTTGATGACCAGCTTCATGCTCTCTCCCAGGTAAGTGGTAAGCGGTAAGCAGCAAGCTCCAATGTCTTCGGTTAACGCGAGATTCCAGCCGCTTACCGCTCACCGCTCACGAAGTTTTAAGCCGCGCGATGCGACTGAGCGCCGGCGGGTGGGAATCGTAGAATGCAGAATGCGCGGGGTCCGGCGTGAGCGTCGACGCGTTGTCCCGGTAGAGCTTCACCAAGGCCGTCATAAGGTCGCTGGCCGATGCATTTTGCACCGCATACTGGTCGGCTTCGAACTCGTGCTTGCGCGAGTACATGGCGCCGAGCGGTTGCAACAGGAAGGTGAAGCTGGGAAGCACGATGAAGAACAGGACCAGCGCCATCGCCGTCGATGGGGCTGCCACGTTCAGTCCATGGAAAAACCAGTCCTGTTGCGCGAGATAGCCGAGCAGCCACAAGAACCCAAGGCTGACCGCAAAAATCCATGCCATGCGCTTCGCGACGTGGCGCAACTTGAAGTGGCCCAGCTCGTGCGCGAGCACCGCTTCAACCTCGGGCGGGTTCAGGCGCGTGAGCAGCGTGTCGAAAAACACGATGCGCTTGGACTGGCCGAAGCCGGTGAAATAGGCGTTGCCGTGGCTGCTGCGCCGGGACCCGTCCATCACCATGAGCCCCCTGACCTTGAATCCACATCTGGCGAGCAGGCGCTCGATCCGATCCTTGAGCTCGGCATCCTCCATCGGCGAGAACTTGTTGAACAGCGGGGCGATCCATGAGGGGTAGACCGCAAGCATGAACAGGTTGAAGCCGACCCACACCAGCCAGGCGTAGAACCACCAGTAGGTTCCCATCTTTTCCATCAGCCACAGCACGCAGGCGGCGAGCGGGATGCCGAATGCCGCCGCGATCAGCACCGACTTGGCCATGTCGAGGAAGAACAAGCTGAGCGTCATCCGGTTAAAGCCGAAACGCTCCTCGATGCGGAACGTGCGGTAGATACTGAACGGCAGTTCAGCCGCCGTCATCACCGCCGTGATAAGGGCGATCAGCGCCAGGCCGCGCCCGATTCCAGCGGACAGCCATGCAACGGTAAGTTCGTGCATCGCTTGCAGCCCCCCGCCGAACGTAAGCCAAAGCACGATCAGCGCTTCCACTGCCACGCTCGCCATCGTCAACTGCGTCTTGGCGCAGGTGTAGTCGGCGGCCCGCTGGTGCGCGTCGAGGCTGATCTGCTCCGCGAATTCGGCCGGCACCGTCCCGCGGTGTGCATGAACGTAGCTCACGTGGCGCCAGGCGAGCCACAGCCGCAGCAGGGTGGCGAGCGCAACTGCGCAGAGAAAAACAATGCCGAAGATTGTCATCTGGTGAAAGTTAACAGCGTTGCGTAAACTGTGACACAATAAACGCTTCAAATTACAAACAACAATTATGGCACAGGACCCCAACAACCTCATCTGGATCGACATGGAGATGAGCGGACTCAACCCCGACGTGGACAAGGTCTTGGAGGTGGCCATCGTGGTGACCGATTCCCAGCTCAACACCGTCGCCGAAGCGCCGGTGCTGGCCGTGCACCAGAGCGATGCCCTGCTCGGCGCGATGGACGACTGGAACAAGTCCGCCCACGGCAAGTCGGGACTCACCGCGCGTGTGAGGGCGTCGACGCTTTCGGAAGCCGGCGCTGAGGAACAGTTGGTCGCTTTCCTGGGTCAGTATGTTCCCGCCAACGTTTCGCCCATGTGCGGCAACTCCGTGCACCAGGACCGGCGCTTCATGGTGCGCCACCTGCCCAAGCTCGAGGGCTATTTCCATTACCGCAATCTGGACGTAAGCACGCTCAAGGAGCTCGCACGGCGCTGGAAGCCGGAAATCGCGGCGGGGCTCACCAAGCACGGCAAGCACGAGGCGCTGGCTGACATCTACGAGTCGATCGAAGAGCTCAAGTACTACCGCGAACACTTCCTCAAGCTGTAAGCGTGAGGGCGGGAGAATATGAACACGTGAGAGCGTGAGAGCGAAGCAGAACACCCTCTCCCGATTTCCCGACCTCACGATCTCACGGGGGTCGTTTCACTCGAGTTTGATTTCGCCGTCGAACTTGACGTCGAGGTTGAGCGTGCCGACCCTGAGCGTCATCGTGGCGGGAAAGGACTCGCCGCCCTTGAGCTTCCCGTCGGCAATTGACTTGTGGACCGCCTTTTCGATCGCGAGCTGGGAATTGACGCCTACTGTTTTCAGGAACTTGCGGATACTCATGTTCAGCGCTTCGTCGTTCACGGTTTCCTCCTTTTGCGTTTGGCTTTGAAGTAGTTGATGAGTCCGGCGGTCGAGGCATCATGCGATGATACCGGCGCGGTATCGGCAAGTTCCCGCAGGACGCGATCGGCGAGCGTCTTGCCGAGCTCGACCCCCCATTGGTCGAAGGCGTTGACGTTCCAGATCACCGATTCCACGAACACCTTGTGTTCGTAGAGCGCGAGCAGTGCCCCGAGCGCGCGCGGGTCGAGTTGCTCGATCAGGATCGACGTGCTTGGGCGGTTGCCGGGAAATGCCCGGTGCGGCAGCAGCCGTTTGACCGCGGCTTCGGGTAGACCCTGTGCGCGCATCTCAACTTGCGCTTCCTCGGCGGTCTTGCCGCGCGCGAGCGCCTCGGTCTGGGCGACAAAGTTGGCGAACAGGATTTCGTGGTGCCTGCGCAGCCGGTGGTGAGGTTTGCGACAGGCGATGAAGTCGGCCGGAATCAGATGCGTACCCTGATGCAGGAGCTGAAAATAGGCGTGCTGGCCATCAGTGCCTGCGGTGCCCCAGACGACGGGCGCCGTCGCGTAGTCCGCCAACTCACCATCGCGGGTGACGCGCTTGCCGCACGATTCCATCTCGAGCTGTTGCAGGTACGCGGGCAGCAGCCGCAGCCGCTCGTCGTATGGCAATACCGCGTGCGTCGCGCTGCCGAAGAAATTCACGTACCACACGCCGAGCAGCCCGAGAATCGCCGGCACGTTGCGCTCGAGCGGCGCGCTGCGGAAATGCTCGTCCATGTCTCGCGCGCCCGCACGCAGCGCGTCGAAGTTCTTCATGCCGACAGCAAGCGCAACGGGAAGCCCCATCGCCGACCACAGTGAGTAGCGGCCCCCCACCCAGTCCCAGATGACAAACACCCGCTCCGCCGGTACGCCGAACGCGCCGGCGCGTTCGGGCGCGGCGGTCACCGCGCAGAAATGTTTGGCAACCGCCGTCTTGCCGCGCAACCTTTTTTGAAGCCATGCCTTAGCCGTCGTCGCGTTGGCGAGCGTCTCCTGCGTGGTGAAGGTCTTGGAGGCGATGCTGACGAGCGTGGTCGCGGCATCGAGGCTTCGGAGGAGGGCGGTGACCGCCGCACCATCCACATTGGAGACGAAATGAACCCGCAGCCGGCCTGTCGCGTAAGGCGCGAGCGCTTCGCAGACGAGCCGCGGCCCCAGATCGGAGCCGCCGATACCGATGCTGACAACATCGGTGAACACACGCCCCGCAGCGCTCCTGATCCTGCCCGCGCGCACGCCCTCGCAAAAGCGTCGCATCTGCGCGAGCACGGCGGACACGTCCTGCATCAGATCGCGGCCGTCGAGCATGATCCGCTTTTGCGCACGCAAGGCGGTGTGCAGCGCCGCCCGGCCCTCGGTCCCGTTGATCCTGTCGCCCCTGAACAGGCGTTCGATCCACCCCGGCAATTCGCGCTGCCGCGCGAGATCGGCGAACAGACGCAACGTTTCTTCCGTGACAAGGTTCTTGGAATAGTCGAACAGGATGTCGCCGCGGTGCACTGAGAACTTCTCGAAGCGCGCCGGGTCCTGGATGAACAACTCGCGCAGGTTCAGGTTCACGCAAGCCCGCTGATGATCGCGCAGCGCCTGCCAGGCGGGGAGTCGGGTGAGGGCGTCGGTCATCGCCAATCAGGGGGCGGGTTTGAGCGCTATGAGCATTATTCGCCGCATGAACCATTTTACCTTTTCCGGCTTACGGTGGGCGCGTTTAGAATGGCCGCTTAAGCCGGACGCAAGCCCCGGTTCAACTCCACGCGTTGGAACGGACAACACTGTGAAACAATCGTGCCGCAGGTTCTGAGCGCTCTCGGCAGCGCGCTGCGCGACCTTCGCGAGCCGCGCATTCTCGCAATCGTGCTGCTGCCCATGCTCGGCGCGCTCGCGATCTGGGCAACGCTTTCCTGGGTGTTCTGGGACGACTGGACGGCGTGGCTCAACGGAATCGCTACCGGGACCGCAGCGGCGCGCTGGCTGGAAGATTTCGGGGCGGGCTGGCTGATTGGGTCACTGACCGCGCTCGGGGCGATCGTGCTGCTGGCGCCAGCAACGTTGATCACGGCCATGGTGATTACGGAGGTCGTCGCCCTACCGGTCATCGTGTCATTCGTCGGCGAACACTACTACTCCAGGCTGGAGAAAAAACACGGTGGCACGATCGCCGGCAGCATCATCAACTCGATTATCGGCGTCCTCATGTTTTGCGCGTTGTGGCTCGTGACGTTGCCGCTGTGGCTGACCGGCGTCGCCGCATTCGTCCTGCCGCCGCTGCTGTCGGCGTATCTGAACCAGCGCCTGTTTAGTTACGATGCACTCGCCGAGCATGCGGCCCGCGACGAATACCGCGCATTGCTCGCGCGGGCGAGGGGACGCATGTTTCTGCTAGGACTGCTGCTTGCCGTGTTTTTCTACGTGCCGCTGATCAACCTGCTGGTGCCCGTGTCGAGCGGGCTCGCTTTCACGCACCTGTGCCTCGCCGAGCTCGCGCGTTACCGTGCCGAGAGGGGAGAGGAGAGAGGCGAGAGGAGAGAAGCGTAGGCGAGAGCGAGAGGACGGCTTTTACGCCTGTCTCCTCTCTCCTTTCGCCTCTCGCATTTTCATTGCAGCCGTTCAAATACGGCGGCAATGCCTTGGCCGCCGCCGATGCACATCGTCACCAGCGCATAGCGCGCACCAATGCGCTGGAGTTCATAGAGCGCCTTGACGGTCAGGATCGCGCCGGTGGCGCCGATCGGGTGTCCCAGGCCCACCGCGCCGCCGTTGGGATTGGTCTTCCTGGGATCGAACTTGAGATCGCAGGAGACGGCGAGCGCCTGCACCGCAAACGCTTCGTTCGATTCGATCACGTCCATGTCCTCGACTCCGAGGCCGGCTTTTTCGAGCGCTTTCTTGCACGCCGGGACCGGGCCGATACCCATGATCTTGGGGTCGACGCCGGCGAGCCCGTAGGATACGAGTCGCGCCATCGGCTTCAAGCCCGCTTTCTGCGCGGCGCCTTTTTCCATCAGGACTACAGCCGCCGCGCCGTCGTTGATGCCTGAGGCGTTGCCCGCGGTGACGGAGCCATCTTTCTTGAATGCTGCACGCAGCTTGGCCATGCCTTCGATGGACGCGTCGGCGCGGGGATGCTCGTCGCGGTCAAACACCACGGTACCTTTGCGGGTCTTCAGCTCGATCGGCAGGATCTGGTCCTTGAAATAGCCTTTCTCGATCGCGTTGATCGCGCGGCGGTGGCTCTCCACCGCGAACTCGTCCTGCTGCTCGCGCGTGATCTTCCATTTCTCGGCGATGTTCTCGGCGGTGATGCCCATGTGCACCGTGTCAAACGGGTCGGTGAGCGCGCCGACCATCATGTCGACTGCGCCGCCATCGTTCATGCGTTGGCCCCAGCGCAACGTGGGCAGGATGTAGGCGCCGCGGCTCATCGATTCCGCGCCGCCGCCAAGCGTCACGTCAGCGTCGCCGAGCTGAATCGACTGGGCGGCGCTGACGATGGCCTGCATGCCGCTGCCGCACAGGCGGTTGACGGTAAGCGCGGCGGTGTCCTGCGGCAGCCCGCCTTTGATGCAGGCCACGCGCGAAAAGTACATGTCTTTGGCTTCGGTGTGGATCACGTTGCCGAACACGAGCTGGTTGATCTGCTGCGGATCGACCTTGGCGCGCTTGACCGCTTCCTTTACCACCTGCGCGGCCAGCTCCGTCGGGGCCAAGTCTTTCAGTCCGCCGCCGTAGTCACCGATTGCCGTCCGCACGCCGCTCACTACCACCACTTCACGTCCACTGTTCATGTCCTTCTCCTTAACGAGCTGATTTACAACTGATTTACGGGTTCGCCGCTGACAAAATTGGTCCCCTGGGGGACGGCCAGTTTACGCCTTCCATTTAGCGATTGTCGAGAAATTTGTGCGGCACAGCAAAGGACAACGATGAGCGCGGAACAAGGAACGCGGAACGGGTTTGGTGGCTGTTTTCCAGTTCATCGTTCATCACTCATCATTCATCGTTTCATCGCGTGACGGGGTGCGATAATCGCGCGACCGCCAACGAACACAATCACCATGGAAGATACTGTTATCCGCAATACGGTCGTCTACCTCACCTATAGCATCTGGGATCAGGGCGGGCGGCTGTTCGAACAGTATGACCTGCCGGTGGGTTATATGCACGGCGTCAACGGCCCGCTGTTCGAGAAGATCGAGCAGGCGCTTGAGGGCAGAAAAGCGGGCGACAAGGTGGAAGTGATGCTTGCACCCGAGGACGGTTTCGGTCAGCACAAGCCGGAGCTAACATTCACCGACGACATCGAGAACGTGCCGCCACAGCACCGCGAGTTAGGTTCCGAGGTGATGTTCGCGAACGAGCGCGGCGAGCAGATGCTGTTCCGGGTCACCCGCATCGAGAACGGCAAGCTCACCGTCGACGCCAATCACCCGCTTGCGGGGCAAACGGTCAGGTTCGTAGTCAACATCGTGGGACTGCGTCCCGCCACCCTCGACGAGATCGCGAACGGCATGCCCGCCGACGGCGGCGGCACGGGTCTGCGGATGCATTAAGCAAGCGATGAACGATGAACGATGAATGATGAGTCGATGGTCGGGACCAGAGGCAGGACGACGTTTTCCGTTCATCATTCATCATTCCGCATTCATCATTGCCTCCGGTAGAGCCGGTAGCGCTCGTCCTTGTCGCCGGGGCGGTTGCCTTCCCAGATCTTGCGCCAGGAGCCGCGCGGCGGCACTTCGAATCGCGACTGGCCCTGCACCAGCATGAGGTCGCAGCTGCGCCGCCGTTCTTTCACTTCCTCGCGGTACGTAATGATGTTTGCAAAGTAGTGCAGCATGGCGCGTTGCGGCTCCGTCAGGTTCTTGCTCGACAGGCAGTCGTATTTTCTCGGGAGCGCCTGCTGCAGCGAGGCCACCATCGAACGATAGCTCTTGCCGGTGTCGATCCAGCCGATGAAAAGGATCGCAAGCAGCGCCCAGATCGTGGTGACGCCTGCCGCCCATGCGAAAACCGGCCGCTCGGGGCTGCTGCGTCGCAACCCCACCAGCACGCCGAACCAGGCCAGCGTGTAGGTGGTTGCAAGCAGGAACGGCAGGAGCTTGAATCCAGGGTCATAGCCGGGCTGGATGCGGTGCAGGTGTCCATGCAACTTTGCCGGAAGCCCAAGCTCGAGACCGGTCCAGTAAAACCACGCGACAATCACGAAGAAGGTAAAGCCCATCACGCTGAACCAGTACCACGCATTGGCGGCGCCGCGCCGCAGGGTATGGACCGCAGGTGTGGCAAGCAACGCGAGCGGGATCAGCAGGGGCAAGGCATGGAGTTCGCGGGCCTCGGGCGCGGCGCTGAGCAGCGCAAGCGTGGCCAGGAAACCGGTCAGCGGCAGAAGCACTGCGGGTTGGTCAAAGCCCGTTGCGCGCGCCCGCCACAGTGCCCAGAGCGCGATCGGCCATACCGGCCACGCGTACCACGGCAGGATTCGCAAATAGTAAAGGAGGCCCGCTTCTGAACCGCCCGCAAACAGGCGCGCGACGTTTTCGTTCCATAACCATTGGTTGAACAGTTCCGGAGACTGCGCGTAGAGCAGCGCTGGCCAGATCGCAAACCACGGGGCCGCCGCGGCGAGCGCGATCGCGAGCGCCGCCGCGTAGCCGCGGCTGCGCCAGGCGGTGAACAGCGGCAGCGCGGCGGCGGTCAAAACGACGATGGCCGCTTCGAGCAACCCCTGGGTCATGAACACGAGCCCCATCCCGGCACCGATCCAGAATCCGCCGGGAAGCGGGCGGCGCGCTGCCAGCGCAAACCCGTAGTAAGCGATGGTGTAACCTGCGAGCGACGCGGCGTCGTTGATCAGTTGGTGGCTGCGCACCACCAGCCCGAAGCATCCGAGCAGCAGCAGCGCTGCCACGATGCCGTGCCGCTCGCCGTTCAATTCGCGGCCGGCGAGCCCGCAAAACAGAAATGTGAGCGCGATATAGAAACCGGTCGCCAGGCGCGCCGCGTCATGCACCGGCAGCAGCCACGAAAAGAGCTTTGCACTCGCCGCTGCGGAAAGGTAGAAGAACGGCGGCTCGGTGAGAAACATCTCTCCGGCGAGCGACGGTATGACCCACGATCCGCCCTTGAGGATGTCGTAGACGACGCCGAAGGTATAGGCCTCGTCCGGCTTCCAGGGGTCGTGGCCCACAAGACCGGGCAGGATCCAGGCGAGACACAGTAAAGCGACGAGCGTGCTTCGATGCGAGATCATCGGCGGTTGGGTATGACGGCGCGAGTGGCGATGGCCATGGAAATGTTTATTATTATGTGCGGGGACAGCGCGAATTATCGCACGCGGATCATTTGGCTATTCGACGATCTCGTGCGCCTGGCCGGCGACCGGCTCGCCGGCGGGATACAGCCCGTTGATGACCCGCAAACGGCCCTCGGCGTGCTTGCCGAGGGGTGAGAGGGCCGCGAGTGCAGCGAAGGTCAATCCGGCCGCGCGCGGCGATCACACGCGCCCTTATTCGGTGCGCACCGCACCAACAACGTGCGGCGCACGCCGCGGTGTACGCAGTCCGCGGCATATGCGCGCGTTGCGACACAAAAAAATAACCAAGGAAAAACAGATCACTTGGACCATGTGTTGCCGCCGGTGGTCGCGCGGCGCAGGTGGCTGGTACGCATCCTGCTCAAGAGTTTGCCCTCGAATAGCTGAGGAAGCCGCCATGTCCGCATTCAACGATCCGTTTGATCCTAACGCGCCACTCGCTTCCGGCTGCGGCTGCGGCCGGCACGCCACGCAGGCCGCACATGAAGCGGATCCGATCGCAAGCAGCGGCGACAGCGAGCTGCTCGCCGGCCGCGCAGTAGAGTCGGCGATCATGCGCGCGCTGTTTCCACAGGACGCGCTGCGACGCCGTTTCCTCAAGGCGGTGGGCGCCGGCACCGCGATGGCGGCGGTGTCGACTTTCTTCCCTGTGGGCTTGGCGAAGGAGGCCTTCGCGCAGTCCACCGGCAAGATCGAGAAGGCGAAGCTCAAGGTCGGCTTCATACCCATCACCTGCGCCACTCCCATCATCATGGCGCATCCGATGGGTTTCTATTCCAGGCAGGGACTCGACGTCGAGGTGGTGAAGACCGCCGGCTGGGCGGTGATCCGCGACAAGACGCTCAACAAGGAGTACGACGCCGCTCACATGCTCTCGCCGATGCCGCTCGCGATCACGCTCGGGGCGGGCGCGCAGCCGATTCCCTACACCATGCCCGCGGTTGAAAACATCAACGGCCAGGCGATCACGCTGGCGATCAAGCACAAGGAGAAACGCGATCCGAAGTCGTGGAAGGGTTTCAAGTTTGCGGTACCCTTCGATTACTCGATGCACAACTATCTGCTGCGTTACTATGTCGCCGAGCACGGCCTCGATCCCGACAAAGACATCCAGATCCGCTCGGTGCCGCCGCCAGAGATGGTGGCGAATCTGCGCGCCGACAACATCGACGGCTTTCTTGCACCCGACCCGGTCAACCAGCGCGCGGTTTACGACGGCGTCGGCTTCATTCACGCACTGTCGAAGGACATCTGGGAGGGGCATCCATGCTGCGCGTTTGCGGCGAGCAAGGAATTCGTCACCCAGACGCCGAACACCTACCATGCGCTGCTCAAGGCGATCATCGACGCGACCGCATTTGCGAGGAAGCCCGAGAATCGCAAGCAGATCGCGGAGGCGATCGCGCCCGCCAACTATCTCAACCAACCGGTGACGGTGGTCGAGCAGGTACTGACCGGCACCTTCGCCGACGGACTCGGCAACGTGAGGAAAGTACCCGACCGCATCGACTTCGATCCCTTTCCGTGGCATTCGTTTGCGGTGTGGATACTTACCCAGATGAAACGCTGGGGACAGATCAAGGGCGACGTGAATTACGACCAGATCGCGCGCGAAGTGTTCCTCGCCACCGACGCGGCGAAGCTCATGAAGGAGGTTGGACTCACACCGCCAGCGGCGACATCCAAGAAGTTCACGGTGATGAAGAAGGAATTCGACCCGACCAAACCCGACGCCTATCTGGCAAGTTTTGCGATCAAGAGGACGGCATGAGCGGGGAGCAGGGGCCCCGTTTACGGGGATGCGACCGGGAGTGCCGTCGGGCCACCGACGCGAGATGTCAAGAGTCATCGAAATATTAAAGGAGGTGGCGGCATGAGCGTGGAGCAGGGATCGGCGCAACGTGGAGCAGGGCCCCATTTATGGGATGCGACCGTGGAGCCGATCATGAGCGCGTCGTGCTAATGCCGATCCTATGCGCGTCTCCGGGGTGCGGCTGCGACTCGTTCGCCCTCGGCCCGTTTGCGGGAGCAGACGCAAAAGCGCCCCGTTTGGCAATGGTGAACGCAGCCTTACGCGCCCCTGCCCGCACCACTCTTCGAGAAACCGAGTCCGGGGCGCATCCCCAGAGGGGCCCCTCTTCCGCCCTGCGACGCGCCCCGTTTACGGGGATGCGACCGGGAGTGCCGTCGGGCCACCGACGCGAGATGTCAAGAGTCATCGAAATATTAAAGGAGGTGGCGGTGTGAGCATGACCGGTTTTATCGCGTGGCGCGCGTCGGCGCTCTCGATGCTGTTGTTCCTGCTGTTCATCGGGGTATGGCACGCGGCGACGTTGCCGACTGTCGCGCCGCAGAGCGTCGACTCGGAATACGCCAGGCTGGTGGGCGCCGCCGCCGCGAGCGGCCAAAAATCGGCGTTTCCCGCGCCGGCCGATGTCGCGGCCAAGATCTGGCAGCATCTGAAAGAACCGTTCTACGACCGCGGGGCCAACGACAAAGGCATCGGCATCCAGCTCGCGTATTCGCTCGCCCGCGTGCTCGCCGGGTATTTTCTCGCTGCACTGGTGGCGATCCCGATTGGTTTCCTGATCGGCATGTCGCCGCTCATCTACCGTGCGCTCGATCCCTTCATCCAGGTGCTGAAGCCGATCTCGCCGCTCGCCTGGATGCCATTGGCGCTGTTCACGCTCAAGGACAGCGGCGTCTCGGCGGTGTTCGTCATCTTCATCTGCTCGCTGTGGCCGATGCTGATCAACACCGCATTCGGGATCGCCGCGGTGCGCAAGGAATGGCTCAACGTTGCCAGGACGCTCGAAGTCGGCCCGTTCAGGAAAGCGTTCCGCGTGATCCTGCCGGCGGCGGCTCCCACCATCATGACCGGCATGCGCATCTCGATCGGCATCGCCTGGCTCGTGATCGTCGCCGCCGAGATGCTGGTCGGGGGCACCGGCATCGGCTACTTCGTGTGGAATGAGTGGAACAACCTCTCTATCACCAACATCCTGACTGCGATTCTCGCCATCGGTCTGATCGGCATGACGCTCGACCTGATCCTCGCACGCCTGGCGCGCCTCGTGACTTTTCCCGAGTAGGGTCAAATACAGCCACGACCAAGAAACCGCCGATGAACGCCGATGCACGCAGATAACACCCAAACCAAGAACCTCGAGAGCGTCGCAAGAAGACCGGCAGCCCGGGTTTTCCCGTTCACCGTTCACTGGTCACTGCTCACTGATTTTCACTCGTGAGCGATCCGCTGATCAAGATCGAAGGCATCGCCAAGCGCTTCGCCGGGCGCGACGGCGCCGAAACGACGGTGTTCGACGATATCCATTTCGGGATCGAGCAAGGTGAATTCGTGTGCCTGATCGGCCATTCCGGCTGCGGCAAGACCACCATCCTCAACATCCTGGCCGGACTCGAGCCTGCTTCCGGCGGCTACGTTTTCGTCGGCGGGCGCGAGATCAAGGGACCGAGCCTCGACCGCGCCGTCATCTTCCAGAGCCACGCGTTGATGCCGTGGTTGACCGTCATGGGCAACATCGCCTTCGCGGTGAACTCGCGCTGGCCCGATTGGGACAAGGCGCAGGTGCGCGAGGTCTGCCAGCGTTATATCGACCTCGTCAACCTCACCGGCGCAGAGAGAAAGCGGCCAGCGGAGCTCTCCGGCGGCATGAAGCAGCGCGTGGGCATCGCGCGCGCGCTCGCGATCCAGCCCAAGATGCTGCTGATGGACGAACCGTTCTCCGCGCTCGATGCACTGACGCGAGGCATGCTGCAGGAGGAGGCGCTCCGGATTTGCGCCGAGACGCACCAGACCGTGTTCATGATCACCCACGACGTGGACGAGGCGATCCTGCTCGCCGACAAGATCATCCTCATGACCAACAGCCCATGCGCCAAGATCGCGGAGATCGTCGTCAACACCTTGCCGCGCAGCCGCAACCGGCACGACCTGCACCGGCATCCGCACTACTATCGCATCCGCAATCACTTGATCGAATTTCTGGTCGACCGCTCGCGCGCGTTCGACCAGGAAACCCCCGCAGGCGGCTACGACCCGCGCAACCCGCCGCTTGTGAAACCCGGCCTTACGGAAGATGTACCCGCAACCGAGGTCGGTGTTCTCGCACGATCACCGGCAGGCGTCAAGCCTCTGGTGGCGGTAGTGAGGTAACCCATGGAACTCTTAACGCAAAGGAGAGACCGATGAAGAAATCCGATGTACCCGAAGCACTGCTCGCTGCGGCGAGCATGGCCAAACCCATGACCCGCGCCGACGTTACCGAGATGGTGGTGATGGCGAGGATCAAGAAGGGACTCGCTTGGAGCAAGATCGCGAAAGCGGTCGGCCTAAGCAAGGAGTGGACGACCGCGGCGCTGCTGGGACAGATGCAGATGACCAAGCAGCAGGCCGAAACCGCCGGCAAGCTCCTGGGGCTGCCGGCAGACGCGGTGCTGCTGCTGCAGCAGGTGCCATACAAGGGTTCGCTTCCCACGGCAGTCCCCACCGATCCGCTGATCTACCGCTTCTACGAGCTGGTCAACGTCTATGGCACGACCTTCAAGGAACTGATACACGAGGAGTTCGGCGACGGCATCATGAGCGCGATCGACTTCAAGATGGATCTTACCCGCGAGCCCGATCCGAAAGGCGACCGCGTCAAGATTACGATGAGCGGCAAATACCTCCAGTACAAGACCTACTAAATCCAGCTAAATCCGGACGCGAACAACGCCGGTTTAGCTGCGTGGGATCGAACCGACGGGATCATCGCCGTTCATCCTGCGCTATTTTTGGGCGTTGTATTGCTGCACTGCACGATGGATTTGATTCTTGCGCCGGGTCATTGCTTCCCACAACAGTTTGGGAGTAGGGTGGCTGGCGCTTGGTCCGCGTTTTGTGCAAACGCGCGGTGCATCTTGAATCGCGCTTGTCCCTCCGGGAGAAGCGCGGGGATAAAAACCAAGGACTAACGACTAACGACACGGGAGACCTTACATGGGTAACGACCGCAGGAAATTCCTCAAGGGTGGGGCCATCGCAGCAACCGGCGCCGCGATCGCCGGCTTCCCGATGATCGCGCGCGCGCAGCAGAGCTACACCTGGAAGATGACGAGTGCATATCCGAAAGGCGCGCCCTTTTACATGGACGGGCCGGGCAGCGCCACCGACCTCGCCAAGCGCATCGACGCGATGTCCAACGGGCGGCTGAAGATCCAGGTCTACGGCGCGGGCGAGCTGATCCCCGCGCTGGAAGGCTTCGACGCGGTGCGCTCAGGCACGGTCGAGATGAACCACGCCAACAGCTACTTCTGGACCGGCAAGACCTTCGCGGCCCAATACTTCACCGCCGTGCCCTTCGGCCTCAATTTCCAGGGTATGAACGGCTGGCTGTATGACGGTGGCGGCATCCCGCTCTGGCACGAAGTCTATGCCCCGTTTGGGATGGTCGCTTTTCCGTGCGGCAACACCGGCGTGCAGATGACGGGTTGGTTCCGGAAGGAGATCAAGTCGGTCGCCGACTTCAAGGGTTTGAAGATGCGCATCCCGGGCCTCGCGGGCAAGGTGTATGCGACGCTCGGCGTGGACGTGAAGCTGCTGCCGGGGGGCGAGATCTTCCCGGCGCTGGAGCGAGGCGTCATCGATGCGGCCGAGTTCGTCGGCCCGTACCAGGACCGGCGGCTGGGGCTGCAGAAAGCCGCCAAGTTCTACCACACCACTGGCTGGCACGAGACGGCGACCGTCTCCGAACTTCTCATCAACAAGGCCGCGTGGGAGAAGCTGCCCAAGGACCTGCAGGCGATCGTCGAAAACGCCTGCGCTGCGTGCAACGTCATCAGTGAAGCTTGGTGCCAGCGCACTAACGCCGAAGCGATGGAGGACCTCATTAAAAATCAGGGTGTCATCGCGAAGCCCCTGCCCGACGCGGTGGTGAAGAGCCTGCGCGAGGCGACGAAGAAGGTGCTGGCCGAAGCCGTCGCCAAGGACCCGGTGACCAAGAAGGTGCATGACTCGTACATGGCGTTCAAGGCCAAGTACGACAGCTGGGCAGGCTACAGCGAGGCGGTCTACCACAGCAAGATCCGTGGCGCCTGAGCAGGAGCAGCAAACTGGCGCGCGCGTCGCGAGCGGCGTGCGCGCCGGCATCGAGCGCTGCGTCGACGTATTGGGGCAGTGGACCTCATGGCTCGCGCTCGTCATCGTCGTGCTCATGTCGGTCAACGTGCTGCTGCGCTATCTCTTCAGCGAGGGCTCGGTGTGGGCGCAGGAGCTCGAGTGGCACCTGCTGGCGCCGCTCATCCTGTTCGGTATGTCCTACGCGATGCGCCACGGCGAGCACGTGCGCGTCGACATTCTCTACGCGAAGTTCTCTGACCGCGCCAAGATCTGGGTCGACCTGGCATCCGCGCTGCTCTGCGTTGCGCTCTGCATTCTCGTCATTTGGTTTTCGCTCCACTACGTGCAGCAGGCCTACGTGATCGACGAGGGATCGCCCGACCCGGGGGGGTTGCCGCACCGTTACCTGCTCAAGTCGCTGATCCCGATCGGGTTCACGCTGCTGTTGCTGCAAGGCATCGCGTCCGCCATCGCCAGCATCGAGAAATTGCGTTCGTGAGCGGCACTGAACTCCTCGCCATCCTCATGCTGGTGGCGTTCTTCGGCATGCTCCTGGCGGGGGTGCCGGTCGCGCTCGTTCTCGCCACCACCGGCTTCGTGTTCGGCATCCTCGGCTTCGGCACCGGGCTGTTCAATCTGGTGCCGGCGCGCATTTACGGTGTCGTGACCAACTACTTGTGGCTCGCGATTCCGTTGTTCGTCTTCATGGGCGTGATGCTGGAAAAATCACGCCTCGCGGAGGACCTGCTCGACGTGGTCGGGCATCTTGCGGGCGGGCTCAAAGGCGGCATGGCGCTCGGCATCATCGGCGTGGGCGTGCTGATGGGCGCCACCACCGGCATCGTCGGCGCCACCGTCATCACGTTGGGGTTATTGACGCTGCCCACGCTCCTCCGGCGCGGTTACGACCCGGGCTTGTCCTGCGGCGCGATCTGCGCTTCGGGCACGCTGGGGCAGATCCTCCCCCCGAGCCTGATCCTGATCCTGCTGTCCGACATCCTGCAACTGTCGGTCGGCACGCTGTTCGCCGCCGCCGTGATACCGGGGCTGATGCTCGCCGCGATCTACTGCGTTTACATCGTGATCCTCGGCATGGTGCGCCCGGAGATGGTCCCGGCAATTCCGAAGGAAGAGCGCGACGCCATGCCGCGAAGGGAATTGTGGCTGAAGTTTTTCAAGGTGGTGCTGCCGCCGCTCGCGCTGGTGCTGTCAGTTCTGGGATCCATCATCGCCGGCATCGCGGCGCCGACCGAGGCGGCTTCCATGGGGGCACTGGGTTCGATCCTGGTGACCGCTTTCGCCGGGCGCATGTCGCTGCGGGTGCTCAAGGACACCATGCAGGCCACCACCAAGATCACTGCCATGGTGATGTTCATCCTCATCTGCGCGCAGGTGTTCTCACTCGCCTTCCGCGGGCTGCACGGCGAGGACCTCATTATCGCGCTGTTCGAATTCCTTCCCGGTGGGGTGAATGCCGACATCTGGTTCCTGATGCTGCTCATCTTCGTGCTCGGCTTCTTCATCGAGTGGATCGAGATCAGCTATATCGCAGTGCCGCTGTTCCTGCCGGTGTTCGCGGCGGCCAACGTGGATATGGTGTGGCTGGCGATGCTGATCTGCGTTAACCTGCAGACTTCTTTCCTGACGCCGCCGTTCGGCTGGGCGCTGTTCTTCCTGCGCGGCGTGGCCCCGCCGGAAATCACCACTCGCCACATGTATCTCGGCGTGCTCCCCTTCGTCGCCATGCAGGTCCTTGGCGTAGTGCTGATGTTCTTCTTCCCGCAGCTCGCGCTGTGGCTGCCCAAGGCGATCGGGTGGTGACGGAACAACGGCACACCGCCGGCCGGTCGTAGCGCCGTCTTTAGCGTATCATCGCCGGAAAGGAGGACGAATGAGCCGAATGCTGTCACTCGCTGCACTTGGGCTCGCGCTTATCGCGGTTGCGCCGCTCGACGCCGCGGCGGCCGAGCCGGAACTGGAGGCGGTGCTCTCGGTGATGGGATACGGCTACAAGGTAAAGGTGCTCGTCAACGGCGCCGACACCGGCGTGCGGGGCGGCAAATCGGAGAGCAAGCGCTTGTTCAACAAGAGCCACCCGATGGTGGCGAAGGCTTCGCCCGACATCCGCGCGAGCCACTTCTTGCTCAAGCCGGGCGCGAACGAGGTCGCGATCGAGTACTCCAAGACCGATCCGAAGGCGGCCGACCGGCTCGAGATTACGCTTGAGGCGGAAGGCTACCCACAGCCGCTCCTGCGGCTCGTCAACCGCGGCAAGCCGTCCGACAAGCTGAGCGTCAAGCTGCAGATCGAGAAGGCCGCGCCGGCCAGCTTCAAGCCGGTCGCGATCGGCGACGAGAAGTAGCCCGCCGGAGCGCGGAGCAGGGGCCTTGTCGTTTCTTGACGGGGATGCGACCGTGCAGGCGGGCGGGCGGCCGACGCGACGTCGCTGAGTTCTTGCGAAGACCGATTGGAGGCCGCGCGCCGGAGCGCGGCGTGTGTTCCGGAACTCCGTTGCTGCCGTACAATTACGGCTTGCCCATCGGGGGATCGCAATGATCAATTCGATACGCGGCACGCGCGGCATGGCGGTCGCGCCGCATGCCCTCGCGGCGCAGTCGGCGCTTGCGGTGCTGCGCGAAGGCGGTAACGCGATCGAGGCAATGATTGCTGCCGCGGCGACCGTCGCCGTCGTCTATCCGCACATGAACTCGATCGGCGGCGACAGCTTCTGGCTGATCCACGTGCCCGGCGAGCCGCCCGGCGCAATCGATGCCTGCGGCGCGGCCGCGGCCGCTGCGTCGGTCGAATGGTATCAGGAACGCGGCATCGAAGAGCGCATCCCGTTCCGCGGCGGGGTGGCTGCCAACACCGTCGCCGGCACGGTGTCGGGCTGGGGCGCGGCCTGCCAGATCTCACGCCGCGCACTGCGCGGCCGCCTGCCGCTTGCGCGCCTGCTCGAAGACGCGATTCACTACGCCGAACGCGGCATCGTAGTGACGGCAAGCCAGGCACTCAACACCGCCAACAGGAAAGCCGAACTTTCCCCACAGCCCGGTTTTGCCGAAGCCTTCCTCGTGGAGGGCGAAGCGCCGGCCGCCGGCAGCATGTTTGCGCAGAAACGCCTGGGCGCGACCCTGCGGCGCATCGCCAAAGCGGGGACTGAGGATTTCTACCGCGGCGAGCTTGCGCGCTCCATCGCGCGGGACCTGGGGCACGCGGGCAGCCCGCTCACGGCTGCCGACCTTGCCGCGCACCGCGCGCGGCTGCGCGATCCGCTCGCGCTCGCGCACAGCGCAGGTACGCTCTACAACATGACGCCGCCGACGCAGGGCCTGGTGTCGCTCCTGATCCTCGGGATTCTCGACCAGTTGGAGATCCAGCGCACAGGCCCCGCCAGCGCCGAATACGTGCACCTGTGCGTGGAGGCGACCAAGCAGGCGTTTCGCGTGCGGGACCGCTACATCACCGATCCCGCCTACATGACAGTCGACCCGAGCGAATTGCTCAGGCCGGAACGTATCCGCGAGCTGACCGCCAATATCAACCGGCACAAGGCTGCGCCGTGGGGCGCGAGCCAGCCGCCCGCAGATACCGTGTGGATGGGCGTCATCGACAGGGCCGGCCGCGCGGTTTCGTTCATCCAGAGCATCTATCACGAGTTCGGTTCCGGCATCGTGCTGAAGAGCACCGGCATCAACTGGCAGAACCGTGGCTGCAGTTTCGCGCTCGACCCGGCGGCGCTTAACGCGCTCGCACCGGGCCGCAAACCCTTTCATACGCTCAATCCGGCGCTGGCACGCCTCAAGGACGGGCGCGTCATGGTCTACGGCGCCATGGGCGGCGACGGCCAGCCGCAGACGCAATGCGCGGTGTTCACACGCACTGTTGCTTTCGGCATGGACCCGCAGTCAGCGGTAAATGCGCCGCGCTGGCTGCTGGGACGTACCTGGGGACAGACGAGCGAAACGTTGAAGATCGAGTCGCGTTTCGACGCCGGCATCGCACAGGCGCTCGCCGGTTGGGGTCACGAAGTCGAGATCCTGCAGCCGTACGACGAAGCCGTCGGCCACGCCGGTGCCATCATTCGCGACGCGAACGGCGTGCTCGAGGGCGGAGCGGACCCGCGCAGCGACGGCGGGGTCGCCGCCTACTGAACCAGTGACGAGATACAGGTGACGAGATACAGGTGACGAGATACGGGTGACGAGGTATGGGTGACGTACAAGCCTACTGCTGCCTTTCGTCACCTTTAATCGTCACTGTTTCGAGCGCCCCGAAAAGGCAAAAAGGCAGCCCGGGCTGCCCTTTTCGCGTCGGGAAAGCAGCGCTCAGGCCGCGGTGGATTTTTCCGTGGCCTTGGTCGCGCCTTTGCGCGCGTATTTCTGGCGGAACTTCTCGACCCGGCCGGCGGTGTCCACGATCTTTTGCTTGCCGGTGTAGAATGGATGGCAGGCCGAACACACCTCGACGTGCAGGTCCTTGCTCAACGTCGAGCGCGTGATCCACGAGTTACCGCAACTGCAAGTGACGGTTATCTCGCTGTAATCAGGGTGAATTTTTGCCTTCATTGCATTTTCCAAAGCGGCGCGTTTTAAGAAAGGGGGGAAATTATCCCTCAATAGCGCCGCCCGCGCAAGTCAAAGTCAAGCCTTGTCCAGCGTCACGGGTAAAATCGCGGATTCCGCTGCGGCGTCGCGGCATAAGAGGTGCCGCCGCTTAACGGAACAGCGGACGCTGCCCCGGCGCCCAGTTTTCCAGCAGGGTGCAGCAGGCGAGCAGTTCGCGGCGTCCGCTCTCCATGTCCCTCCGTGCAAAGCGCGAAGTACCGTTGAGCACGTTCAGCAACACGAAATAGATTTCGCCGGGACGAACGTCGATTTCCAGCTGGCCGGCGTCGTAACCGAAGCCGCGTAAAACATGCTTGCCCGGTTGCACGTCGACGCGGAAATAAGTCCCCGGCAGCGTGGCGCCGATCAGCCGGTGGTCCACGTACAGCACCGAATCGTCATCAGCGCTATTCCAGTCGTTACGGTAGACATATATCGCGGCGGTCGCCGGATGGGAGACGAATTGTTTCGTTTCGGCGTCGCGCTCTGCCGCCGCCTGTGGCGTGGACGCGCAGCCGGAAAGCAGCGCGAGCGATAGGATCAGTGCCACCAGTTTTTCCAGTTCGGCTGGCATGAAGATGTTCCTGGAAAGCGCGAGAGGCTAGAAAGGAGTTGTTACGAGATGGAGTGGAAGAGTGCCACTATACATGGGGGCAACGCGCCCGCGGGTTATCCGCTTGCTGGCCAGCCGGCGGCACGGTAACGCGGGCGCCGGAAACTGCCCCCTCGGCCGCACGCGAAGCAGGGCCGCGAAGTCTCGCTATGGAAGAGCCGCAATCACTAGCGGGGATTAAGCGCAACCGGGCATCACAGATGCCGGGCCTGGCGCACCAGCACGCGGCCTTCCTGTTCGCTGATTCTCTGCAGGTCGGTCATCTGAACACCACTGCGGACGGTTCCCCGTACGGTATGTCGCACGAAGTAGATCTGCCCCGCCTGCGCATTGATATCGACCAGGCCGCTTTGTCCGGCATATCCGGCAAGACGATGCATCCCCGGCGGCGCCTCCCAGCGGTAATAGGTCCCGCCATAGGTCGTGATCTGCGCACTGTTGCCCAGCCAAATCGTCCCGCCTTCCTGTGAATCCATCGGCGTGCGTACGATATAGATCACAGCCTTGTCCGGCACGCGCTCGAACGTCTTGGCCTGAATATCCTGCGGGCTCGGCGGCAGTTGCGCACAGCCGGCGAGCAGCATTGCGATCAACAATCCTCGCCACATAAGTCCTCCTTAAGAGATGGTCCACGAGCAGCCGCGACGACGAACTCAACCTGCTCAATCGAACGCCGCGTCATCAATATTAAACATCCGTTGCCTCCCGAAATTCCAGTGGCCAACGATTTATTGCAAAAAACCCGGTTTGGAGTGCCCCGTGGTGTCGGAACCACACCGGCGGTCGTAGCACGACCGCAGCTTGGTCTGGACCAGTTATATTCCAAGTGATTGAGAAATATGGCTAATTCCAAGTAGCACGCCGGAGCGCGGAGCAGGGCCGGTGAAACGTGGAGCAGGGGCCCCGTTTTCGGGGATGCGACCGTGAAATCGGCCAGAGGCGCGTCGTATTCCGGTCCTTTGCGCGTCTCCGGAGTGCGGCTGCGACTCGTTCGCCCTTGGCCCGTTTGCGGGAGCAGACGCAAAAGCGCTCCGTTTGACGATGGTGAACGCAGCCTTACGCGCCCCTGCCCGCACCACTCTTCGAGAAACCGAGTCCGGGGCGCATCCCCAAAGGGGCCCCTCTTCCGTCCTGCGACGCGCCCCGCTTGCGGGATGCGACCGCAGAGGCGGGTAGGACTTTTTCGTTCCAGAGCGGTAAGTTGAGGGCGAGTGCTAACGTCTCGCTCAACCCCTGCGCATTGAATCGAAAAAGTCGGCGTTGTTCTTCGTCGCCTTGAGCTTGTCGATCAGGAATTCCGCCGCCTCCAGCTCGTCCATCGGGTAGAGCAGCTTCCGCAGTACCCAGATCTTCTGCAGGATATCCTTCTCGATCAGCAATTCCTCGCGCCGCGTGCCCGAGCGGTTGACGTTGATCGCCGGGTAGATGCGCTTCTCGTGCATGCGGCGGTCGAGGTGGATTTCCATGTTGCCGGTGCCCTTGAACTCCTCGTAGATCACGTCGTCCATGCGGCTGCCGGTGTCGATGAGGGCGGTCGCAATGATGGTAAGCGAGCCGCCTTCCTCGATATTGCGCGCGGCGCCGAAGAAGCGTTTCGGGCGCTGCAGCGCGTTCGCGTCCACGCCGCCGGTCAGCACCTTGCCGGAGGCCGGCACCACGGTGTTATAGGCGCGCGCCAGCCTCGTGATCGAATCAAGGAGGATCACCACGTCCTTTTTGTGCTCGATCAGGCGCTTCGCTTTCTCGATCACCATCTCGGCGACCTGAACGTGCCGCGTGGCGGGCTCATCGAACGTGCTCGACACCACCTCTCCCTTGACCGAGCGCTGCATCTCGGTCACTTCCTCCGGGCGCTCGTCGATCAGCAGCACGATCATAATGACTTCGGGATGATTGGCAGTGATCGAGTGCGCGATGTGCTGCAGCATCACGGTCTTGCCGGCTTTGGGCGGGGAGACGATCAGTCCGCGCTGGCCTTTCCCGATCGGCGCGATGATGTCGATGATACGGCCGGTGATGTTTTCCTCCGCCTTGATGTCGCGCTCGAGCTTGAACCGCTCGGTGGGGAACAGCGGCGTCAGATTTTCGAACAGGATCTTGTGCTTGGAGTTCTCGGGCGGCTCGTCGTTGACCTTGTCGACCTTCACCAGCGCGAAGTAGCGCTCGCCGTCCTTGGGCGTGCGGATTTCGCCTTCGATGGTGTCTCCGGTATGCAAGTTGAAGCGCCGGATCTGCGACGGGCTCACATAAATGTCGTCGGTGCCGGCGAGGTACGAGGTATCGGGCGAGCGCAGAAAGCCGAATCCATCGGGCAGCACTTCGAGCGTGCCGCCGCCGTAAATGCTCTCGCCTTTCTTGGCCTGGTTCTTGAGCATCGCAAAGATGAGTTCCTGCTTGCGCAGGCGGTTGGCGCCATCGACTTCGTTCTTGATGGCCATTTCGACGAGTTCGCCAACGTGGAGGTTCTTGAGGTCGGATAAATGCATAAAGGAGTCGCGCTACATAGGGGTGAAACCAGGGATAAAAGCGGAAGGAAACTAAACCCGCGCCTGAACTGCTCTTTTTTGCTGCTGGAAGCGGGCTTGGTTCAGGTGCAGGAAAGAAGGGTATAGGGTTTAAATATGGCTGTCAATAAAGGCGGTTAACTGGGATTTGGAGAGCGCGCCGACCTTGGTCGCCTCCACGGCCCCGTTCTTGAAGAGCATCAAGGTCGGGATGCCGCGGATGCCGTACTTCGGCGGAGTGGCCTGGTTTTCATCGATATTGAGCTTGGCCACCTTGAGCCGCCCGGAATACTCCTTGGCAACCTGGTCGAGAATTGGAGCGATCATCTTGCACGGGCCGCACCACTCCGCCCAGTAATCGACCAGGACCGGGGTGGACGACTGCAGCACCTCAGGTTCAAAGGTATCGTCGGTAACGTAATGAATATGGTCGCTCATGAGCGGTGCCTTGAAAAATGGGTGGAAACCGCCACAGGAAGAGTGGCAATGAAAACGGGTGGAACTTATGCTAACCAAATTTTCGCGTGTTGGGAAGCGCAACGGTCAATCTGCTCGCTCCGGATGCCGGGCGCGTGGTTTCTGCTAAAATATGCGCTTGTCCCGCGAATTCAAGCGCCCACCGCTTTACTGAAGGAAAACTATGACTTACGTCGTTACCGAGACTTGCATCAAATGCAAATACACCGATTGCGTTGATGTATGCCCGGTAGACTGTTTCCGCGAAGGTCCCAACATGCTCGTCATCGACCCCGACGAGTGCATCGACTGCACGCTGTGCGTGGCCGAGTGCCCGGTCGAGGCGATTTATGCGGAAGACGACGTGCCCGACAACCAGCGCCACTACACCAAGTTGAACGCCGAGCTCGCCAAGGTGTGGAAACCCATCATCGAAAAGAAGGATGCGCCGGCGGACGCTGATGAATGGGCCAAGATCAAGGAGAAGGGGCACCTCCTCGAGAAGTAACGCCGGCCGCCGAATCCGCGTCCCGAGCCCGCTCCGGGGTCGCATCCCCGCAAGCGGGGCCCCTGCTCCGCCCTCCGCGTGCTCACGCTTCTGAATGGGCCAAGATCAAGGAGAAGGGGCACCTCCTCGAGAAATAACGCCGGCCGCCGAATCCGCGTCCCGAGCTGGTGCGCTGATGCGGTCGCGGCGGCGGTGCGCTACCATCCCGCTGCATGTCCGCGATCACGGGATTTCCCGGCATTTTCAAGGCCCAGGTTTTCGCGCTTCTGGCTGAAGGGCTGAGGGGCGGTGCTACGGTTGTCACGCCCAACCGCCGCCTCGCGACGGTGCTCAGGCGCGACTTCGATGATACGCGGGCCGCGCAGGGCATTACAGTCTGGGAATCCGCCGACATCCTGCCGTTTTCCGCGTTCGTCGAGCGCGCTTACGAAGACGCACTGTATTCCGATCGCGCGACTGAACTTCCAATTTTGCTCACTGCCGTTCAGGAGCAGGCGCTTTGGGAGATCGTGATCCGCAGCTCGGAAGCGGGCGGAACGCTGCTCGCCATCCCCGAGACGGCAGCACTTGCGCGGGAGGCGTGGCAGCTTGCGCACGCCTGGCATCTTTTGCCGCGGCTCAGGAGTTTTCCCCTCAACGAAGACGGCAAGGCGTTTCACGATTGGGCGCAGCGCTATGAGAGCATCTCCCGCCGTGACCGATACACGGACAGCGCGCGCGTTGTCGACGTAATCGTTCCGCTGCTGGGGCGCGCCGAGATCAGGAAACCGAAGGTTCTCGTATGCTACGGTTTTGACATTGTCACGGCACAACAGGTGTCGTTGCTGACGCAGATCGGGGCGGCGGGTTGTGAAGTGGCGTTTGCCGGACCGGAAGGGCGTAAAACCAGCGCGCAGCGAGCGGCGTACATAGATACCCGGGACGAGATCCGCCATGCGGCGGTGTGGGCGAGAGCCCGCCTCGAAGCCCACCGCGCCGCGCGCATCGGGGTGGTGGTGCCGGAACTCGCCAGGCATCGCAAGGCAATCGAGCGCACCTTCAGCTCGATCATGGAACCGGATCATGCGCTGCCTGGCGCCCGACAGCGCGTGCTGCCGTTCAACATGTCGCTGGGCGAAGCGCTGACTTCGTACCCCCTCGTCAATGCCGCGTTCCTGGTGCTCGAGCTCGTGGGCAGGGAAATGGACTTCGAGCGCGCCAGCCGGCTGGTGAGATCGCCGTTTCTGGCCGGGGGCGAAATCGAAATGACGCGGCGCGCCCGGCTCGACGCCGAACTCAGACAGCGTGCGGAGCCGATGATTACGATCGATCGGCTGCTCACACTGATGACGCGTGACGACGCGCCGCGCTGCCCGGTCCTCGCGCAACGTCTCTCTGCACTCGCCGCATTCCGGAAAGCGGGCCTGTTCGGCGCACAGTCGCCTTCCGCGTGGGCAAAGGGACTTTCCGGGGCGCTGAACATCGTCGGTTTTCCCGGCGATCGCGGTCTCGACTCGGTCGAATATCAAACGCTCAAGAAATGGCACGAGGTCGTGGCCGGTTTCGCCGCGCTCGACCGTGTCGTGCCGCGTGCCGGTTACACGGAGATGGTGTCACGTCTGCGGCGCATGGCGTCGGACACCCTGTTCCAGCCTGAAACGCCGGACGTTCCGATCCAGATTCTCGGCGTGCTCGAAGCTGCCGGCATGGAGTTCGACCATTTGTGGGTGATGGGGCTGTCCGACGAAGCCTGGCCGCAGAGCCCGCGCCCGAATCCATTCCTGCCGGTTGAGCTGCAGTGCGCGGCCAAACTGCCGCAAAGCTCCGCCGCCGAATCACTCGAGCTTGCGCGCGGGCTTACGAATGGATGGCTTGCGTGCGCGCAGGAAGTGATCGTCAGTCACCCTCGGCGCGAGGAAGACCGCGAGCTCAAGCCGAGCCCGCTCATAAGCGATATTCCCGCAGATGCGATCGACTTGCCTGATTACGCGAGCTATCGCGAAGTGGTCCATCGATCGCGCCGGATCGAGGCTGTCGAAGACCGCAAGGCCCCTGCGTTGGACAAGACGGCTGCGGCGGGCGGCGGCACCGCGGTAATTCGCGATCACGCGGCATGCCCGTTTCGCGCGCTCGCGCGGCACCGGCTCGGCGCCGAGGGCCTGCACGCGCCGCATGCCGGGCTCGGTGCCATGGAGCGCGGCACGCTGGTGCACCGCGTGCTCGCGCAAGCGTGGTCGCAACTCAAAACAAAAAGCGCGCTCGACGCAATCGGCGCCGCCGACCTCGAAGCGCTGCTCAAGCGGGCCGCCGAAGAGGCGGTCGCACGCGTCAAGCGCGACCGGCCGACCACGCTCTCCGGGCGTTTCGCGGAAATCGAGAAACAGCGGTTGATTCGTCTCGCGCACGCCTGGCTCGATCAGGAGAAGAAGCGCGGCAGTTTCGCCGTGATCGCCACCGAGGACAAGCGCCATGTCGGGATCGGCGGCCTTGCGTTCAACGCACGACTCGACCGCGTTGACGAACTCGACGACGGCCGGCGCATCGTGATCGATTACAAAACCGGCGCGCCGGCGGCCGGCGCCATGCTGGGCGAGCGGCCGGACGAACCGCAATTGCCGCTGTATCTTGTTACCGCCGAGCCTGGTGCCGCCGCGGTGGCGTTCGCGCAGGTGAAAGCAGGCGAGATGCGGTTCGCGGCACTCGCGCGCGACGGCGATCTGCTGCCGGGCGTGAAAGCATTCTCCGAATCGCGTTACCGCGATCGTCATGGCTCTTGGGAGGAGGCCGTCGCGGCGTGGCGTGCCGATCTGGCGCGCATCGCAGCGAGCTTTGCCGGCGGCGATGCCGAGGTCGATCCCAAGGAATATCCGGGTTCCTGCCGCTACTGCGATGTCAAGCCGTTCTGCCGCATCTATGAGCGGCTGGCATCTTCCCTCCCCCTTGATGGGGAAGGGACCGAGGGAGAGGAAGCATGAGCACATTCCCTCATATTCCCGACCTCGCCGAACGCCGCCGCGCGCTCGATCCGGCGCTTTCGTTTATCGTCCAGGCGCCGGCGGGATCGGGCAAGACCGAGCTTCTGATCCAACGCTACCTGCTGTTGTTGGCGCGCGTCGACCATCCCGAAGAGATCATCGCCGTCACTTTTACCAGGAAAGCCGCCGGCGAAATGCGCGAACGCGTGCTGGAAGCGCTCGCCGACGCGCAGGCCGGCAAAGCCCCTGAAAACGAGCATGCGGCGCTGACGCTGGAGCTCGCGCGCGCGGCGTTGCAGCGCGACGCCCAAGCCGGGTGGCGCATCGCGGAGAATCCGGCGCGATTGCGCATCCAGACCATCGATTCTCTGTGCGCGGCGCTGACGCGCCAGATGCCGATGCTCTCGAAGTTCGGCTCGCAGCCGGAAATCACCGAGGATGCATCCGAACTGTACCTTGAGGCCGCGCGTGCGACGGTGGGGCTGGTCGAGAGCGACGACGCGGTGGCGCGGGACGTCGAGCGGCTGCTCACTCATCTCGACAACGACGTCGAGCGCATCGAGACGCTGCTCGCCGAAATGCTCGGGCACCGCGACCATTGGCTGCGCCACGTCCGCGGCAGGGAGCGCGAGGAGCTCGAGGCGGCGCTGAAGAAAGTGCGCCGGAAAGCGCTTGAGCGCGTGCGAAGTTTCTTTCACCCTCTCCCCGACCCCTCTCCCATCAAGGGAGAGGGGCCGGTAGAGGAGGCTCTTCCATCAAGGGAGAAGGGGCGCGAGGAAGTGGTTGCCGAGCTCGTCGAGCTGGCGCGCTACGCCGCCGAAAATCTCATCGCAAATGGCAGAAATTCGCCGATCACCGCATGTGACAAACTCGATGCTGCGCCGGGAATCGAGGATTCCGATGTCGATGCCTGGCGCGGCATTGCCGAGCTGCTGCTCACCAAGGAGGGCGCCTGGCGCAGGCAACATCTGGTCAACGAGGGCTTCCCGCCGGGCAAGACCAAGGCCGAAAAAGAGGCCTCCGGGCAGTGGAAGGCGCGCGCACGGATGCTGATTGAGAAACTTGCCGCGAGCGAGCCGCTGCGTGTGGCGCTCGACGATATTCGCCGTCTGCCGCCGTCGGAATACACGGAAGCGCAGTGGGAAGCGCTGGGCGCGATCACGCGGCTGCTGCCGCGTGCCGTCGGGGAACTCAAGCTCGTCTTCCAGGCGCGCGGCCTGGTCGATTTCACTGAAGTCGCGCAGCGTGCGGTGTTCGCGCTCGGCGGTGCGGAGGCCCCGACCGATCTCGCGCTTGCCCTCGACTACCGCATCCGGCATCTGCTGATCGACGAATTTCAGGACACCTCGATCAGCCAGTACGAGCTCGTTGCGAAGCTTACCGCCGGCTGGGAGCCGGGTGACGGGCGCACCGTATTCGCAGTCGGCGACCCGATGCAGTCGATCTACCGTTTCCGCGAGGCCGAAGTCTCGCTGTTCCTGCGCGCGCGAGAGGCAGGCATCGGCAGCGTCGCGCTGCACCCGATCGGTCTCTCGGCCAATTTCCGCTCGCAGGCGGGCATCGTCGAATGGGTGAACGCGACTTTCGCGCGGGTGATGCCGGAGCGCGAAGACATCGCAACCGGCGCAGTGCCGTATACGGCGTCGGTAGCGACGCACGCCGTGCTCGACGGCGCGGCGGTCAGCGTGCATCCGTTTTTCAACGGCGACCACGCAGCGGAAGCGGCGAAGATGGTCCAGATCATTGCGCAGGTGCGGCGCGACGACGAGCGCGCCCGCATCGCGGTGCTGGTGCGCAACCGCGGCCATCTGCGCGAAATCGTGCCGCAGATCAAGGGTGCCGGGCTGCGCTTTCGCGCGATCGAGATCGAGGAACTCGGTCATCGGCCGGTCGTGCAGGATCTGCTCGCGCTGACGCGCGCGCTGCAACACCCGGCGGATCGGCTTGCGTGGCTCGCGGTGCTGCGCGCGCCGTGGTGCGGACTGACGCTCGCCGACTTGCACGCGCTTGCCGCCATCTCCGCCCCCTCTCCCAGCCTTTCCCCCACGCGGGGGGGAGAGGAACAATTAGCTCCCCTTTCCCTTGGCGGGAGGGGGGTAGGGGGAGAGGGGGCAACCGTGTGGGAACTGATGAACGACAGCGCGCGCGTCGCAGTGCTGTCCGCCGACGGCCGCGCACGGCTGAAACGCGCGCATGCCGTATTGAAAGCATGCCTCGATCATCGTTGCCGCGGCTCGCTGCGTGAACGCATCGCCGGTGCATGGTTGGCGCTCGGCGGGCCGGCGTGCGTCGAAGATGCGACGGACCTCGAAGACGCTGAGATTTATTTCGAATATCTCGAATCGCACGAGGAGGCAGGCGAGATCGGCGCTCCGGTTGCGTTCGAAGAAGGGCTCGCGAAACTCTACGCGTTGCCCGACCTGCAGGCCGACGAGCGGCTCCAGATCATGACCATCCATAAGGCCAAGGGTCTCGAATTCGACATCGTGATCGTGCCGGGCCTCGGTCGCCCGCGGCGCAGCGACGACAGGAGGCTGTTCCTGTGGATGGAGCAGCCCGGGACTCCCCTCTCCGTCCCTCATCCCCGACCCTTCTCCCGAAAGGAGAAGGGGGGCTCGAGCTTCCTCTCTCCTCCGGGAGAGAGGTCAGGAGTGAGGGCTGGAGGAGTCGGGGGAGAGGGGGACACCGACCTGTTGCTCGCGCCGATCCAGGAAGCCGGCGCTGATGACGACCGCATCTATGCGTGGCTTCAAGAACTGGAAGCGGAGAAGGAGAGCCTCGAAGACGAGCGTCTGCTCTATGTCGCCGCCACACGCGCCAGGCAGCGCCTGCATCTGCTCGGCGACACGCGTTTTGTTCCCGATCGCGATGGCGTCCTCACGCTGACACCGCCCGTCAAGAAAGCGCTGCTCAGCAAACTCTGGCCGGTGGTCGAGCCCGTTTATGCCCAAGCCGCATCACAAGCAGCGGGGTCTTCGACCCCCCTTTCGCTCAGCGGGAAAAAGGGCGACGCGCTCAACATTAATCAGTCGCTGCGCCGCCTCGTATCCGGCTGGCCACTGCCCGCATCGCCGCCGTGCGCCGAGTGGACGCCGCCCAGGGACACGGCGCGTGCGCAGGACAAGATCGAGTTCTCGTGGGTGGGCGAGACGGCGCGCCACGTCGGCAGCGTCGTGCACCGCTGGCTGCAGCGCATCGCCGAAGACGGGTTGAAAGGCTGGGACGCAAAGCGCGTCGAAACCTTGCGCAAGACTTTCAGCGAAGAGCTGGCTGCGCGCGGCGTAGCGGAGCGCGAGTTGGGTGCCGCGACCGGGCGGGTGGTGACCGCGCTTGCGCATGCGGTTACCGGCCAGCGTGGCCGCTGGCTGCTCGGCCCGCAGCAGGATACGCACAACGAATTCCGCATTACGGCCATCATCAATGGCGAACGGATGGACCTTGTCATCGACCGCTTGTTCCGCGACGCGGACGGCAAGCCCTGGATCGTCGATTACAAGACGAGCAGTCACGAGGGCGCTGACGTTGAGGACTTCCTCGACCGTGAGCAGGCGCGCTACCTTGCCCAGCTGGAGCGCTACGCCGCGCTCATGCGCCGGCTGGACGATCGCCCGATCCGCCTCGGGCTTTATTTTCCGCTGCTCGGGGGTTGGCGCGAGTGGGCCTGCTGACGTCTCAGGCTGCGGTTTTGAGCCCCATTTTTGTCAAAGGTGTCAGAGGCTCATTTTGGGAGTATGGCGAGAACGGCCGGGTTCTTCCTGCTCTGGGCAATCATGGCCGGTGTGATTCCCTTGGCGGATTTTGCATTCAGATCGGCGCCGGCTGCGACCAGAACCTTCACTACTGCTACGTGGCCATCGGAGATAGCCGAGTGCAGCGCGGTCAAGCCGTCGTTGTCAGCTTCGTTGACACGCGCGCCTTTCGACAGCAGATAGCTGACAACCCTGTCGTGGCCCCACACCGTGGCCTGCATGAGCGGCGTCAGTCCCAATTGGCTCTTTGCGTTCACATCGGCCCCTTTTTCCACCAGCAGCTTGGCCACTTCAGGAAACCCCTTGAAGGCGGCCCAGTGCAGCGGGGTATAGCCTTGGGCGTCACGTATGTTTATATCGGCCTTGGCACCAATGAGCACGGCCGCGACCGATGTTTTGTTGAGGGTGGCAGCCATTATGAGCGGAGTCCATCCGCCCGGGCCCTCCTCATCCGCACGGACGCCGGCCCTCAAGAAAAGCTTCACCGCACGGTCGTTGCCCAACTCGATCGCGCGAGCGAACCCCTTCATGTTGAACTCGATTTGCTCGGCCGCCAATGAGGTCCTGGTAAGAGCACTGGCCCACGGATCCTCGTTCTCCTCGCGCCTCACGCTTCTCAGCTCGAGCACCCTCCCGTTAATCCTGGAGAGCGTGAGAATGTCATTCATGACGTCTGGAGGAAAACCCTGGCGCCCCCCCCTTTTGTCAACCATGAGTTCCCCCATGTAGTCTTCCAGCTCAAGGGTCCCCCACAAGTCCATGATCCTGTTGAAAATCCTGGGATACTTGGTTTCCAGGTGGACGGGATAGAACTGTTCCTTTCCTTCGAAAAACTGCGCAATCTTCGAGTGCATGTCCATTGTCGGCTGACCTGTAGCGGTTAGAGAAGATTACTTATCAGTATTATTATAGCCATGTCCACGATCTGGGTAGGGCGTGGCACATAAAGCGATTCCATTTCGTCGGGCACTAGCAGCCTGTCGGACTTAGCACGCTGACAGGCTGCTAAGGAGTTTGTCCGACCTAAGTCCGACAAACTCCTCGCACGCACGAGCGACAATGCGCTCGCTCTGCCCGGATTCCGATTATCCGGTATCATCACGCAGACCGCCAGAAGCTGTTTGCCGGCTGTTCCACTCTAATCCAATCATTGGAGAACAAGCATGATCGCATCGCGTTATTTGCGCCAGTCGTTGTCGGCGCTATGCCTGTCCGTCGCCGCTGCCGCCGTTTTTGCTCAGGCGCAGCCGGCGAAACAGGAATACGAACCGCAGGTCGGCCAGGAAGGCAAGGATGTCGTGTGGGTGCCGACGTCGCAGGCGCTGGTGGACAAAATGCTCGACATGGCGAAAGTCACGCCGAACGATTACGTGATCGACCTCGGCTCGGGTGACGGGCGCACGGTCATCACTGCCGCGAAGCGCGGCACCCGCGCGCTCGGCATCGAATACAACCCGGACATGGTCGAGCTGTCGAAGCGCAACGCGGCGAAGGAAGGCGTCAGCGACAAAGCCAGTTTCGTCAAGGCCGATCTCTTCGAGAGCGATTTTTCGAAGGCCACCGCGATCACCATGTTCCTGCTGCCTGACATCAATCTCAAGCTGCGCCCGAAGATCCTCGATCTCAAACCGGGCACTCGCATCGTGTCGAATTCCTTCACCATGGCGGAATGGACTGCCGACGAGACGGCCACGGCGAGCGAGGCGGAGGGCTGCCGCTCCTACTGCACGGCCTACTTGTGGATCGTGCCGGCAAAGGCGGAAGGCACCTGGCAAATGCCGCAAGGCGAGCTCACGCTCAAGCAGAGTTTCCAGATGATCACCGGCACGCTCAAGTCCGGGGCCAATACCATACTGATCGCGAACGGTCGCATGCGCGGCGACCGGATCAGCTTCGCTGCCGGCGGCGCCCAATACAGCGGCCGCGTGAGCGCGAACGCCATCGAGGGGACCGTCAAGTCAGGCGGAAATAACAGCAAGTGGAGCGCGGCCCGCGCCGGCAAGCCGGCGGCAGCGCCTTCGCGCTCCTGAGCATCCGTGGCAGCCGCTGCGCAATCGATCCCACCCGGATTTTCGCCCGATGCGACCGTGCGCTCGACGCCGGAAACCGTCGTTTGGGGTTACATCGCGGCGGACCTGCCGCCGGTGCTGCGCATCAAATCGGGACAGACGGTCAGAATCGACACGGTCACGCACCAGGGAATCAATACCCGGCAGGACCCGGTCACTTATTTCGGCGCCGCCGGCATACCGCCGCAGCAAGTGCTGCAGGACGCGAAGGACGTCTTCAGTAAGGTGAAGCGGGCGGAAGGCGCGGGACCGCATCTTCTCACCGGGCCGGTCTATGTCGAGGGCGCACAACCGGGCGACATGCTCGAAGTGCGCATCCTTGATGTCGAGTTCCGCGTCCCGTACGGCGTGAATTCCACAGGGCCGGGTTCGGGCGTGCTGCCGGATCTGCTCGCGCAATCCGCATTGAAGACCATCAAGCTCGATCTAAAACACAGGGTCGCGCTATTCTCCAGTGATGTCGAGGTGCCGCTCGCGCCGTTCATGGGCATCATGGCGGTCGCGCCGCCGCCGGCCCTCGTGCGCGTCAGCACCAAGCCGCCCGGCGCCTACGGCGGCAACATGGATTTCAAGCACCTCATTGCCGGCGCCTCGCTTTATCTGCCGGTATTCAACGACGGCGCGCTGTTCTACACCGGCGACGGGCATGCCATGCAGGGCGACGGCGAAGTCGACGGCACCGCCATCGAGATCTCGCTGACACCGACGCTGCAGTTCATCGTGCACAAGGGCGCGGGCAAAGCCATGACGTGGCCGCGCGCGGAGGACGCAACGCACTATTACGCGATCGGCATGGACACCGATCTCGACCAGGCACTGAAGAACGCCGTGCAGCAGGCGGTGAATTTGCTGCAGCAGACAGCGAAGTTGTCCGCGGTAGAGGCATACGCGCTCGCGAGCCTCGCTGTCGATTTCAGGGTCGGCGAGGCGGTGAACATCGTGAAAATGGTTTACGGCACGATCCCGAAAAAGATCTTCAAGCAGAACCCCGAATACTGGAATCGCAGCAACAATACTTGATGTCATCCGTACCGGCGCAAGCGCAGGCAGCCGACAAACGGAGCGAACCGATTGTCACCATCGACCGTTTCGTCCCCCACATCTCGACCGTACCCGCCAACCTTGGCCAGACGGTCGGACTGTTTCTGCGCGAGAAAGCACTGGCGTCAGTACCGCAAGTTCCGACGGTCAAACCGCATGTCGTCCTGTTCATCCACGGCGGCTACTCGCCGTCGGTCGTGGCCTACGATCTGGATTATAAGGACTACAGCTTCATGACCGCGCTCGCGCGTGCCGGATTCGACGTGTTCGCCATGACGCACACCGGCTACGGGGCCTCACCCAAGCCGATGATGGACGATCCGTGCAACGTCGACGCCGCGTTCCAGCACCTGCTGATTCCCCGCGTGCTCAAGGAACCGTGCCCGCCGCGCTATCCATTCAAGCTCGTCTCCAGCCGGACCGAATGGGACGAAATCGAGACCGTGGTCCGCTTCATCATGGCGTTGCGCAAGGTCGATCGCGTGAGTCTCATCGGGTGGTCCACGGGCGCGCCGCGCGCGGGCGGGTTCGCCGCCCTGCACCCGGACAAGGTCGACAAGCTGGTGCTGTACGGCCCGGCCGCCTATTTTTCCAGTGACGCATCGCCCGATCCCATGCCCGAACCGGGCTCACCGATGATTCTTCAAAGCTGGGACATGCTTATGAACAAGCGCTGGCAAGCGGATGTGCGCTGCGAAGGCCAGCTCGATGATCCAGAGGTGCGCGAGGTGATGTGGCGCGAACTCGTGGCGCAGGATGGTCTGGGCGCGCAGTGGGGACCGGAGGGCATCGGCATCATGCGCGCCCCCAATCGCATGAACTTCGGATGGCGGCAGAATGTCGCCGGGATCAAGGCGCCGACGCTGGTCCTGCTCGGCGAGTTCGACAATTACGAGCAGCGCCGTGACTCATGGAAAGGACTGCGCGTAGAGCGCAAGGTGTTCATCAAGGTCGCATGCGCGTCGCATTTCATGTCGTACGAGCGCGCGCGTCACGTGCTTCATCGCACTGCCCGGGAATGGCTGCAAAGCGGAACCATCGAGGGCATGACGCAGGCCGAGTTCTATGCCGATCGCGACGGTCGCCTAGAGCCGCTGCGATAGACTCAATCACCGTAAGACAAAGTCCACAGGGAGCAAAAAGCCATGCCGATCATCGACGCGCAGGTTCACATCTGGGCCGCGAACACGCCTGAGCGGCCGTGGCCGGCCCGGCATCAACCGCACCGGCCAGTGCCTATCACGAAGGACGACCTGCTGCGCGAAATGAAGGGCGCCGGCGTCGATCGCGTCGTGTTGGTGCCACCCTCCTGGGAAGGCGAGCGCAATGACATCGTGCTCGCGGCCGCCCAGGCGCACCCGGACCGTTTCGCCGTCATGGGCCGGCTCGATCCGGAAGCGCCTGCCTCGCGCGGATCGATCGCAACCTGGCGCCAGCAGCGCGGCATGCTGGGACTGCGCTTCACTTTCCACCGGCCGCTGCTCAGGCCGCTGTTGACCGAAGGCCGCGTCGACTGGCTGTGGCCTGAAGCGGAAAAGGCCGGCGTGCCGATCATGACGCTGGCGCAACACTCGGACCTGCATCTGCTGGAGCGGGTCGCCGAGCGTTATCCGGGGCTCAAACTTACGATCGACCATCTCGGGCTCACCAAAGGCAAGGACGAGGAAGCATTCCGCGAGTTCGACAAGCTGCTCGCGCTGGCGCGGCGGCCCAACATCGCGGTGAAGGCGAGCTGTCTGCCGCATTACACGACCGATGCTTATCCGTTCCGCTGGCTGCATCCGTATATCCGCCGCGTCTACGATGCGTTCGGCCCGAAGCGCATGTTCTGGGGTTCCGATCTGTCTCGGCTGCCGTGCACCTACCGGCAGGGCGTCACCCTGTTCACCGAAGAGCTACCCTGGCTCACCGCGAATGATAAGGAGTGGATCATGGGCCGCGGCGTGTGCGAGTGGCTGGGATGGAAAGCCTGAAGAGAGAGGCGAGAGGAGTAAAAAGAAATGGCGATGCCGTCCTTCAACCTCAACCGCGAGCAGAGCCTGAAGTCGATGGAAAAAGTCGCCGCCGCCCTTGAGAAAAACAAGGCGCAACTCTGGATCAATCACGACAAGGCGCAGAGCGACACGACTCCGAAGGCGCCGGCGTACGTTGAATAGTCCTCGTTGGGCGCGAGGCGTGCGGCGCGAGGGACGACTGAGTGATCGCGTAAGCGCATTACTATTCACCAGTCACAGGTCGCCGGTCGCTCGAATCATCAGGAGGACACTGCCGACCCGCGATTGGCAAGCCGCGTTCACCCGGGTTACCATCCAATTCAGGGACCAGACGCCTCGGCGTTGCCCGAATTGGGGAAAGCGATCATGCCGAATGCAAACGCGCAGGAGTGGACGCTGGACGAAGTCAAGCAGGAGGTCATGCGGCGCGTCGGCCACATCAGCCCGTTTCAGGACGTGCGCCGCAATGACGTCGAAGAGATCCTGAAAACCCTCGTGAGTCTCGATCGCGACCACTGGGCGGAGCAGTGGTGCAGGGTGGGGCTCGCCTGCGAGGCGAAGGGCGATGAACTGGTGAAGCAGGGCGCCGACGGCAAGCAGATCGGCGATACGTATTACCATGCATTCGACTATTGCCGCATTGGGCGCTACCCGGTCGCGAGCACCCCGGGCAAGAAGGAGGCGTATCGCCATTCTCTACGGGCGTTTCGCAAGGCGGCGAAGTATTTCGATCCCACGCTCCACATCGTCGAAGTGCCGTTCGATGGCCGGAAGCTGATCGGGTATTTGCAGATTCCGACGACAGCCGCGAAACCCCCGGTCGTGATGCATTGGGGCGGCGTTGATGGCTGGAAAGAGGATCGCAAGCGCGCGAGCGGCGCCCTGCATCGTGCCGGACTCGCGACCGTCACCATCGACATGCCGGGCACCGGCGAGAGCCCGGTGCTGTATTCGGATCCCACTGCCGAGCGCACCTTCTCGGTGTGGATCGACCATCTGACGCAACGAAACGACATCGATGGCGGCCGCATCGGAGTCTGGGGCGGCAGCTTCGGCGCCTACTGGGCGGCAAAGCTTGCGTTCATCGAGGCGAAGCGGTTGAAAGGGGCGGTCTTTCAGGGCGGCAACGTGCATTACGGCTTTCAGAAAGAATGGCTGGTGCCGGCGTTCACCACGGGAGCGTCAACTTACCTGTTTGGCCCGGGCAGCCTGTTCGAGGCGCGCAGCCAGGCCATGGGGGTGAAGACGCTGGACGAGTTTCTCAAGATCGCGCCCAGGTTTTCGCTCAAGGATCAGGGCCTCCTGGAGAAGCCCTCGGCGCCGCTCCTCGGAGTGAACGGCAAGCGCGACGACCAGGCGCCGGTCGCGGATATTTATCTGCTGATGGAGCACGGCAATCCCAAGGAAGCGCGCATCTATCCCGAGGGCGGCCACATGGGGCGGACCCGCGGCATGCCCGAGGACGAGATCGCGAACATGATCGCCGGCTGGCTGAAGGACAAGCTCGCGCGCTAGCAGTTTGTTGGAATTCGACTCGTCACCCCGGCGAAGGCCGGGGTCCAGAGAACGCCGGTCAAGCGAATCAACACCTTACTGGATGCCAGCTTTCGCCGACATGACGGAATCATCAACCGACCCCGTCTCGCCGTCACACCATGAGGAGAAGACCATGAATAAGCTCACCGGCCGCCGCCGTTTTATCAGGAACCTGACCGCGCTCGGCGCGCTCGCATCACTGCCCGCCGTCGCGCAGCCTCCTTCGACAAGCTCAGGACAGGCTTGGCCGACNAAGCCGGTCAGGTTCATCGTGCCGTTCCCGCCGGGCGGCACGACCGATCCGATGGCACGCATGGTGGGCGCCAAGCTCAACGCGTCGCTCGGCCAGCAGTTCATCGTGGACAACCGGCCGGGCGCCTCGGGCTCGATGGGGGCGGCGATCGCCGCCAAGGCGACGCCAGACGGCTACACGTGGCTCTTTGTCTTCGACACGCACGCGGTCAACCCGTCGCTGATCCCGTTGCCATTCGACACGGTGAAGGATCTGGCGCCGGTGATGCTGGTTGGGACCGCGCCGATGGCTATCGTTACCAGTCCCGCGAAGCCGTATAAAGATTTCGGCGACGTGATCAAGGTGGCGAAGGCGAAGCCGGGTAGCGTGACCTACGGCTCGATCGGCAGCGGCAGCCTCGGGCACCTGACCCT
>C687J26845_10000091_pt1 | contig 55740 bp, 58 predicted proteins | sample RifCSPlowO2_12_FD_26845 | JGI IMG/M metagenome (IMG submission 26845)
CTACCAGATGGCGCGCCAGGGGCGCGCCGGGCCGGCGCTGGCGATCGCGGCGATCGCCTCGTTCTTTGCCGGCTGCGTCGGCACCCTGCTGATCGCGCTGGTGGGTCCTGCGCTCGGGGAATGGGCGCTGCTCTTCGGCGCGGCCGAGTACACCGCGTTGATGCTCATGGCCTTGGTGGCCTCTGCCGTGATGAGTCAGGGCGACGCGGTCAAGGGACTCGCCATGGTGGTGCTGGGGTTGTTGATCGGCGTCGTCGGCACCGACGTCAATTCCGGCATGGCGCGCTACGCGTTCGGCGTTCCTGCGTTGAGCGACGGCGTCGGCTTCACGGTGATGGCGGTGGGGCTGTTCGCGGTGGCGGAGATCGTGGTCAACCTGGAGCAGCGCGAAAGCCGCGAGGTGTATACCAGCAGGATCACCGGGTTGATGCCGACCGCAAAGGACCTCAAGGACTCGTCCTGGCCGATGGTGCGCGGGACGGCGGTCGGCGCTTTCTTCGGCGTGCTGCCCGGCACCGGCCCGGCGCTCTCTTCATTTGCGACCTACATGCTGGAGAAAAAGCTGGCGCGGGACCCGTCGCGCTTCGGCAGGGGCGCGATCGAGGGTGTGGCGGCGCCGGAGGCTGCCAACAACGCTGCGGCCCAGACTGCATTCATTCCGATGCTCACGCTGGGCGTCCCCGCCACCGCGACGATGGCGCTGATGCTGGGCGCGATGACCATGCAGGGGATCGAACCCGGCCCGCACGTGATGCTCGCGAAGCCGGAATTGTTCTGGGGCATCATCGCCAGCATGTGGATCGGGAATCTCATGCTGGTCATTCTCAACCTGCCGCTGGTCGGGGTCTGGATCCGGCTGCTGAGGGTGCCGTACCGGTGGCTCTTTCCCTCGATCATCATGTTCTGCTGCATCGGCAACTACAGCGTGAACAACAATGAGTTTGACGTGTACCTGTGCGCCCTCGTGGGCGTGCTCGGCTACGTCCTGCTCAAGCTTGAATGCGAGCCCGCGCCGCTCATACTGGGCTACGTGCTGGGACCGCTGCTGGAGGAATATCTGAGGCGCGCGCTGCTGATCTCGCGCGGGGATCCGACCGTGTTCTTCACGCGGCCGATCAGCCTCGCATTCATGATCGCGACCGTGTTCATACTGGCCATCATGGTCGCGCCCGCGGTGCGCCGGAAGCGCGAAGAGGCCTGATAATGGGCCAAGGTGATCAAGGCCGCCGGCATTGAAGGCGAGCGAGGCGAGAGACGTGAGGCGAGAAAAGCAAATGAGACATTTCTGGATCGTAATGGTAAGTGGATGTGCTTGCCTGTTCGCGCCGGGCGCGCCGGTTCAAGCGCAAAGGTATCCGGACAAGCCGATCCGCGTCATCGTGCCCTACACGCCGGCGGGGACTACCGACATCCTGGCGCGGCTCATCGGGCAGAAGATGAATGAAAGTTGGGGCCAGCCGGTGATAGTGGACAACCGGCCGGGCGCAAACGGCAACATCGGCACCGAGATCGCCGCACGCGCCACGCCCGACGGTTACACCATCATCATGGGCGCGGCGGCCACGCACAGCATCAACAACACGCTCTATCCGAAGTTGAGCTGGGATGCGGTGAGGGACTTTGCGCCGATCAGTCTCGTGGCGGTAGTGCCGAACATCCTGGTCGTCGGTAACTCGCTGCCGGTGAAGAGCGTGAAGGAACTGATCGCCTACGCCAAGGCCAATCCGGGCAAGCTCAATTACGGCTCACCCGGCACAGGCAGCACAGCCCACCTGTCGATGGAACTCTTCAAGAGCATGACCGGCGTGAACCTCAACCACATCCCTTATAAGGGCAGTGCCGGCGTGCTGGCCGACGTCATGGCTGGCCAGATCTCGCTCACTATGGACAACATTCCCGTGTATCTCCCGCAGGTGCAAGCGGGCAGGATCCGCGCGCTGGGAGTGAGTTCCGCCAGGCGCACGCCCGCTGCGCCCGAGATTCCGACGGTGTCCGAGGCCGGCGTGCCGGGGCTGGAAGCCGTTACTTGGTTCGGTCTGCTCGCCCCGGCCGCTACGCCGAAGCCGATCGTCGAAATGCTTTCCGTCGAGACTGCGCGCATCCTCAAGCTTGCTGATGTCCACAAACGGATTTCCGAACTCGGAGCCGAGCCCGTGGGCAGCACGCCGCAGCAGTACGCGGCGTTCATCCGGTCCGAGATCGTGAAGTGGCGCAAGGTGATCCAGGACGCCGGCGTCCGGCTGGAGTGAGAGTCGAAGGATGAAGGATGAAGGATGAGGGATGAAGGATGAGGGAGGTAGGATGAATCACACTAGTCACCAGTCAGCAGTCACCAGTCACGCGTTTGCGGCAGCGTGTCAGGCCGCGCTCGTGATCTTGCTCGCAGCCGGCACCTGTGCCGCGCAGAGCTATCCAGCGAAGCCGATCCGCTGGATCGTGGCGTTTGCGCCGGGAGGCACGGGGGAGTTTCTCTCGCGCACCGTCGCGCCCCAGCTCGGCGAGCAGCTGAAACAGCAGCTAGTCGTTGACTTTCGTCCCGGCGCCGGCACGACCCTCGGCGCAACCCTCACGGCGCAGTCCCCGCCCGATGGCTACACGGTGTTTCTCAACTCCGTGAGCACGATGGCGATCAATCACTCGCTCTACCGCAAGCTCCAGTACGACGTCCGCCGCGATTTCGCGCCGGTCACGCTGTTCGCGGTGATACCGAGCGTGCTCGCGGCGCATCCGTCGTTTCCGGCGCGCACGGTGAAAGAACTGGTCGCGCTTGCCAGGGCCAACCCGGGCAAGCTCGACTTCGCGAGCCCCGGAATCGGCACGGCGTCCCATTTCGCGGTCGAACTCTTCAAGCTGATGGCGCAGGTGGATCTCAACCACATTCCGTACAAGGGAGCGGGTCCCGCGATCATCGATACCATCGCGGGTTTCGTGCCGATGGTGTCCGACAACGTCTCGTCGCTGAAGGCGCACATCGATGGCGGCAAGCTGCGGGCGATCGCGGTCGGCAGCGACCGGCGCACCGATGCGCTGCCCGGCGTGCCGTCGTTTGCCGAATCCGGATATCCCGGCTTCGAGGCAAGCTCGTGGTGGGGCGTGCTTGCGCCCGCCCGCACGCCGACGGCGGTGATCGAACGCCTGAACGCCGAGATCGCGCGCGCGCTCGCGAGCCCCGCCGTGCGCGAGCGCATGCTCACCCACGGCGCGACACCGATCCCGGGCACGCCGCAGCAGGCGGCCGCGAAGATCGCGAGCGAGATCGAAAAATGGGCGAAGGTGGTGCAGGCCACCGGCGTCAAGGTCGACTGAACCAGGAGTTTGTCGGACTTAGGTCGGACAAACTCCTAACACGTGAAATCCTGTACGTAACGTGCGCTTCGATCGGCCAGGAGACGAAAAGTTGATGAGGTTTTTGCCGTGGCATTTGAGAAACTGATCGAGGAGTTGCAGCAGAAGACGGCCGAGGCGCTGGCGATGGGCGGGCCGGAAAAGCTGGCCCAACGCAAGGCGGAAGGTCATCTCAATGCGCGCGAGCGTATTGATTATCTGATCGACCCCGGCACCTTCATCGAATCCGGCCGCTTCGCACGCGCAATCCGTCCGGAGGTCAAGCACAAGACCCCGGCCGACGGCAAGGTAGCGGGTTTCGCGCGCATTGCCGGGCGCGAGATCGCGCTCGTGTCCAACGATTTCACCGTGCTCGGCGCCTCTTCTTCCGTGGTCAACATGAAGAAGATCAAGCATGTGAAGCTCGCCGCGTGCAAGCGGGGGCTCCCGCTGGTTCTCCTCGGCGAATCGAGCGGCGCGCGCATGCCGGACCGCATGGGCGCCGCCGGCCGCGCGATCATCGCACAGGACCCGACCGAGTATCAGCGGCTGCGCGAAAGCCCGTGGGCATCCGCCTTGCTCGGCGCCTGTTACGGCTCTTCGACGTGGTATTCGGCGATGTCGGATTTCGTGGTCATGCGCAAAGGCGCGATCATGGCGATCGCGAGCCCCAGCGTGACCTCGATCGCGATCAACAAGCCGATCGAGCCGGAGGAACTCGGCGGCTGGAAGTTGCTGACCGGGATCTCGGGCCTCGCCGACCTTGCGGTCGACACCGACCAGCAGGCGCTCGACGCGATCAAGAAGTTCCTCTCGTATCTGCCGAGCCACAACATGGAGCCGCCGCCTGAATATCCGGTGGCGCCGGGCTCCGATGAGGCGTGCCGCGGGATCTTCGACATCTTGCCCGAATCGCGCAACAAAGTTTACGACGTGCGCAAGATCGTTGCGGCGATCGCGGACAAGGATTCCTGCTTCGAGCTGAAGGAGCGATTCGGCAAGTCGATCGCCACCGTGCTTGGCAGGCTCGACGGCAAGAGCGTGGGTTTCATCGCCAGCAACCCGCTGTTCAAGGGCGGCGCGCTCGACGCCGACGCCTGCCAGAAAGTCACCAGCTTCATGGTGCTGTGCGACTCGTTCAACGTGCCGATCGTGTTTCTGGTGGACGTCCCCGGGTTCCTGATCGGAGTCGAAGGCGAAATGCGCGGCATGCCGGGCAAGGTCATCAACTGGATGAATGCGCTCTCGCTGGTCACGGTGCCCAAGATCACCGTCATCATGCGCAAGAACTACGGCCAGGCCTTCATCAACATGGGCGGCGGCAAGAACGCCGACGAGGTGGCGTGCTGGCCCATGGCCGACCTGGGGTTCATGGATCCGGCGGTGTCGGTGAACGTGCTCTACGGCGTCAAGCACGAGGACGATCCGGAACGTTTCAAAGAGCTCAAGGCCGAAGTCGAGCGCGACACTTCGGCGTGGGGCCTCGCGGAGTTGTACGAGGCACAGAACGTGATCGACCCGCGCGATACGCGCGATTACCTCGTCCGCACGCTGCAGGTGCACCGTGTGCGGATAAAAAAAGGGGTGGGCGAGCACTTGCTGCGTAACTGGCCGACAAGCTACTGAGAACGTGAGGGCGGGAGAGCGTGAGGCGCGGAACCGCTGGGCAGCCCGCGGGAGGTGTTCGCTCCCTACATCAGGGCCGAGAACGCAAAGTGGGCGGAAGTGATTGGCTTTTTTATTGCGGCGGCACCGCGCCCAAACGAAGTGTGGTTCTTCGATTTACGAAGTTGTTTTCCGTGCATCGACCGTGGTTTCCCCGGGCGCCCCTGCTGAAGCGGCACATGCTTCCTTGATCAGATCAGCCATGGCTCGCGCTGCCGCAGTCCGGTAGCCGCCCCGCCGCCAGAACAATGCAACGGTACGCGTGATGGTCGGCACCAACTCGACGCAATGGAGTCCCGGGACGGTCTTCGCCATCCTCTTGGTAAGGATCGTCGCGAGTTTGGTGGAACTCACGGTGGCGAGGGTTGGGTGAATGGAATTGATCTCGAGCACGATGCGGGGCTTTGCGCCAACCGACGAAAAGTGACTTTCCAGCAGGCGGCGTGACGGAAACTCAGCAGTAAGCAGCATTAATGGCTCGCCGTCGAGCGCGGCCATGTGGATTTTTCTCTTGTGCGCCAGCGGGTGTTTCGTACCCACGACCAACGCCAGCGGCTCGTCGAACAGCTTCTCCGCCACGATTTTGTCGGTAGCGGGCGGTGAGTAAGCGATGCCGAGGTTTAGATTGCCTTTATCCAGATGCTCTTCCAATTGACCGGTCGGCAATTGGCGCACAGTAACGTGAACTCCGGGATACAGGTCGGAAAATTTAGCGAGCAGCGGCGGCAGTAGCGAGGTACTAAAAGATTCGAAGACCCCAACCGTGAGCGTCCCATGCATCAAGCCCTCTAGTTCCGAGATTGCAGCGGTGGCGGAGTTGATTTCTTTTAGTGCCTTTTGGGCGTATTCGCGGAAAATTTCGCCGGACGGGGTGAGATACACTCTCCGCCCGACACGATCGAACAGCACGCTCCCGATTTCTTTTTCTAAGTCCTTGATTTGATGCGAAAGCGTCGGCTGGGTTACATGCAACTGATCTGCAGCGCGGGTAAAGCTCAGACGGTCCGCGACGGCCAAAAAATAACGAAGATGACGCAGTTCCATGCCCCATCCAGAAGTATGCACGAAAGCTATCGAAATAATAAGAATATACCATTTGTCCTATCGTTTTTTGACGCGTAGCCTGCAATCGCATAGTGAAAGCTAACCCGCAATGGATAGGAAGCGTGATCTTGGCGCGGCTTTCGGAACTATCGTCGAAACGCGGAAGGAGCGACATGATCAGAGGCATCTTAATTGCTGTTGCTCTTGTCATTTGCCCCGTAGGCAACGGTTTGGGGCAGAGCTTTCCAACCAAACCCATACGGATCATTGTTCCATTTCCCGCGGGGGGCGGCGCCGACTTGTGGGCCCGTCTCATTGGCCAGAAGCTCACGGAGGCGTGGGCACAAAATGTCATTGTCGACAACCGCGCAGGCGCTTCAGGCATTATCGGCACGGAATTCGCAAGCAAGGCTGCCCCGGATGGATACACGTTGCTGTTGGGCACCACGGGGACGCACGCCACCAATCCGGTGGTGTTCAGTAAGCTTCCCTACGATCCTCTCAAAGACTTTGCTCGGATTTCAAACTTTATTGATACACCATTCATGCTGGTCGTGCATCCCTCCGTTCCGGTCAAATCGTTAAGGGACCTGATCGGCTTCGCGAAGGCGCGCCGGGGGCAGCTTAACTACGCATCTTTCGGAAACGGAAGCTCCGCACATCTTGCAGGCGAGCTCTTCAAATCCATGACGAAGCTCGACATTTTGCATGTTCCATACAGGGGTGGCCCCCCCGCGATGATCGATCTGCTTGGCGGACAGGTGTCAATGATGTTCAACAGCCTGCCTGCGGTGATCCCTCACGTTAAGTCGGGCCGATTGCGCGGGATTGCCGTGGCATCCGCCGCACGCGCGAAAGGGATACCGGACATTCCAACGTTTGCCGAGGCGGGGCTGCCCCGTTTTGAAGCGGGGTCGTGGTATGGGGTATTTGCGCCGGCGGGGACTCCCGGCGCGGTGATCGTCAAGCTTCATTCCGAAATTGTTAACATGCTGAAATACCCCGACGTTCAGCAGCGCTTGGTCCTGGAGGGCGCTGATCCGATCGGCAACTCTCCCGCGGAATTCGCGGCACAAGTAAGAGGTGACCTCGCCAAATGGGGCAAAGTCGCACGAGAGTCGGGCATCCGTGCGGAATAGAGCGCGAGCCGCGGAAGACGACCGTCACGAGCAATGGCACATGCCCGTTTAACCCAACCACTCAGGGAAAAGGAGACTTAGAGATATGGATACGGTACAGACGACGCCCAAGGTGATACCGATGACGCCCAAGTTGTCTTTTGGTACTACAGTCCGCGACTGGCAAGAGGGCATAAATGTCGCCCGATTGCGTGAGGAGCGAGCGGCACGAGCCCGCAGAATCATGCGCAAGCACGGCGTTGCGGCTCTCGTAGCCAGCGAGCCCCCGAGTGTCCGCTACCTGACGGGACTGCGCGTAGCTCCCCTGCACCAAACGACCTATGTGCTTTTCTTCGCCGACGACCGCGACCCGGTGGTGTTTGCCCATGCCGGCTGGTATCAGCAGATGCCGGAGGACGCGCCGTGGATCAAGAATTGGCGTGTGGCCCGGGCCTGGTTTGCAGGCATCGCGGGACCGGGCGCGACGAACGATGAGACCACGAAGTTCGCCACCGAGATCCACCAGGAACTCGCCGAAAGAGGACTGGCGAAGGAAAAGATCGCCACCATCGCCATCGACGGTTTAGGCCAAGAGGCCTTGAGGAAAGAAGGTATTACGGTCGTCGAGGGCTGGCCGATGATGATGGAGATGCGTACGATCAAGACCCAGGACGAGATTACATGTTTCAGAATGGTGGCCTCAATGTGCGGCGCGGCGTATCAGCGGCTTCACGAGGGGCTGCGTCCCGGAATCACCGACATCGACGCCAACCGCATCGCGATCAACTCACTCTATGATCTCGGCGCGGATGCGATCTGGGTCGCTACTCGCAGCGGCCCCATGTCGTTCGAGCGCGCGTTCTATTCGACCGGCCGGATCATCGAGCATGGCGAGCTGCTCTACGTCAACATGTGCAGGACCCAGTTCCTGGGCTACTCCGCGTGTATTTACCGGACTTTCGTTGTGGGCCGACAGCCAAGTGGTAAAGAGGTGGGGATGTACAATCGCCTGCGCGACCGCCTCGACAGCGTCATGGATGCGATCCGCCCCGGCAACACTACCGCTCATGCCGCCAAGCATTTCCCGCCGGCGAAGACCTGGGGATACAAAGACGAGGCCGAAGTCTTTACCGTGGAGTTTGCGCACGGCATCGGTCTGCATGAGCTCTACGACCCGCCCATCGTCAGTCGCCACTGCTCGTTCGACCACCCGCAGGTGTTCGAGCCGGGGATGGTTATCGCCGTAGAGAGCATGGACGGGGAGCACCGGGTCGGAGGCGTGCGGCTGGAAAATATGGTGGTAGTAACCGAAAAAGGGATCGAGATGCTCGACTCATTCCCGAGGGATAAGATCCTGGTGGCGGGCACCTGCTGAAGCTCACCGCAGTTGTCGGGGGAGCGGTTCGTTGGCGTAGGCGAATGGGAACGTCGACTGATGATTTCCGGGAGCATTTATCACCGTCGAGGCCTGGTATAGGAATGAATATCGTGTGACCGCGATCTCGCGTTCCAAGGAGGAGTGCCATGAGAATAGAAGCGACCGCGTTGATGCGCTTCGTATTGTGCATGACGGTTCTGTGGATATCTTGGACGCCGATGCTCTTTGCGCAGTCCACGTATCCCGTTCGGCCGATTCGCTTGCTTGTCCCCTTTCCGGCCGGCGGCGCGGCCGACCTGGCAGCGCGCACGATCGGGGAGCAATTCACCACGCAGATGGGCCAGCCGGTGGTGATCGACAATCGGCCCGGCGCCGGCGGCCGTCTTGCAGCCGAAATGCTGGCGCGGGCCGAACCGGACGGCTATACGCTGTTCGTCGGGGTGTCGGGCGCCATCACGATCAGTCCCTCCTTGTATCAGAAACTGCCGTACGATGTGGCACGCGACCTGCTCCCGCTCAGCCGCCTGGCGGATATCATTAACGTCATGGTGGTGAATCCTTCCAGCGGCGCGAAGAACCCCCCGGAGTTCATCGCTTGGGCCAAGAAACGGGGCAAGGAGGTGCGGTTCGGCAGTTCCGGCGTCGGCCAGCCGGATCATTTGTCAGGAGAGCTGTTCCAGCGGCTGACGCGTCTGCCCATGACGCACGTGCCGTACAAGGGGGGCGGGCCCGCGCTCGTGGACCTCATCTCGGGCGACCTCCAGGTGATGTTCGCAACCTACATCGTGGCGCTGCCGCACCAGAAATCGGGCAGGCTGCGAATTCTCGCGGTGACCACGCCGCAGCGCCAGCCACTGCTGCCCGATCTGCCGACCGTCGGTGAAAGCGTGCCGGGATTCAGCGTCAGCAACTGGACTGGGCTCTTCGCGCCGGCGAAAACGCCACGCAGGGTCGTGAATAAGCTTCTGGCGGAGCTCAACAGAGGGCTCAAGAACCCCGACGTGATCAAACGCATGCATGGCGGCGGCCTTGAGCCAGGGGCCAGCGCGTCGACCGAGGAGTTCGCAAAGTTCATCCACGACGAGACCGTGCGCTGGGCCAAGGTCATAAAGGACGCCAACATCAAGGTGGAGTAGAAGCGGCTTGGTCTCAAAAACCCATATACAGCCGCCGATGGACGCCGATGAACGCCGACTTCTCGTAACCCGACAGACTTGTTAGCAGGGGATTTCAACTACGTCTATCGGCGTTTATCTGCAGCTAATGCTTGATCTTGATTTTTGAGACGGGTTCTAGAATGACGGAAGAATCCAGGCTGACCAGCTTGTGGTTGAAGCGAAACTTGCGCGGCACCCGCACCCAATCCTCTTTTTCTTATTAGTGGGGACGTTAGATGTCACAGGAGCAAACGGATCAAGGCAACGCCAATCTCGCGGACGAGATCGCGCGGCGGCGGGGAAGACGCTATCCGGCACACGAGTTCATCGCCAGGACTTTCCCCGATTACATGGAGCTTCTGATAAAGCTTGACGAGGTGATCCGCGCCAAGCCGCGCATCTACGACGAGAAAATGCACGAGCTCTTTCACATTATCGCGCTCGCGGTCGAGATGTCGAATCCCCCAAATCAGCCGCACCTCAGGCAGCACCTGAAAAAAGGCTTGAAGTTGGGACTGAAGCCCGAGGAGATTGCAGAGGCCCTCATGGTGTGCGTCAACCCGTGCGGAATGAAAGTGCTGACGTACGGCGTAACATGCATGCTCGAGGCGTTAGAGGAATTGAAATCAGAAGGATGGACGCCTGTTGCATAAAACGCTGTAAGGCCCCGACGGAAGCGCTGTCAAAGTTCACCGAGCTTGTCGCAGCCGCCGAGAGGCTGGGCGCGTAGGTCACCGACGAAACCATAACTGACGAGGGGATTTCCATGCATTGCGCTATCACAATACGCCGGTTCAGCGTGGCGCTTGTTTCTACCTTGGCCGTGCTGCTCGGTATGTCTTTCACGGCGGCACAGAGCTATCCCGCCAAGCCGGTACGCGTGGTGTTGCCGTTCTCACCCGGGGGCGCGACCGATATCCTGGCGCGCATCGTGAGGCAGGTGCTCTCCGAGGCCTGGGGCCAGCCCGTGATCGTCGACAATCGGCCCGGCGCCGGCGGCGCCATCGCCGGCAGTCTGGTGGCCAGGGCCAATCCCGACGGCTATACGCTATATATGCCCTCGGGCACCATCATCACAGCCAATCCGCACATCTATCCGAAGCTCCCGTACAACCCCGAGAAGGACTTGGTGCCGATCACCAACTTGGCGAGCAGCCCCCAGGTAATCGTGGTTCAACCGGGCGTTGCCGCCAGGACGGTGAAGGACCTGATCGCGATGGCCAAGGCGAGGCCGAAGACCATCACCTTCAGCTCTGCGGGAGTGGGCTCGCAGACGCATCTCGCGAGCGAAAGCTTCGCTTTTGCCGCCGGCATTGATGTCATGCACGTCCCCTACAAGAGCGGCGGTCTTGCCGCCACCGCGGTGCTCTCGGGTGAGGTGAACTTCACCACTGCCAACGTCCCGGTGGCCGTCGGCCACATCAACCAGGGCAGGATGCGCGCGCTTGCGGTGACCAGCCGGAAGCGCATCAGCCAGTTGCCGGACGTGCCCACGGTGGATGACACCATCCCGGGCTTCGAAAATCTGGGCTGGTGGGCACTGATGGCCCCTACCGGCACGCCGAAGGCGGTAACTGAGAAGATCCAGCGCGACGTGGTCAAGATGCTGCAGTCCCCGGAGGTGCGTGCCCATCTTGATCAGCTGGGCATGGACCCAATCGGCAACAGTCCGGCCGATTTCGCCAAGCAGCTCAGGCAGGAATCGGGGCAATGGGCGAAAATCGTCCGCGAGCGTGGGCTGCAGGTGAATTGAGCCGGATTTCCAGACTTTTACCGTCGCGAGTACGATCGCGTTCCTTTCGATGCTGGCACCCGAAGTCATGAAACGCCAGAACGCCGTCGGTATCGTGCCCGGGGGCAGCGCCTCGCGCGCGGAGTTCGAGAAATTCATCCGCGAAGACACAGCGCGCTGGGCAAAGATCATCAAGGACGCCAATATCAAGATGGAGTGATACCTGATCATGCGAAAGCAATTATTGGCTTGAGAGAAACAGCTCGTGCCAGACCTAGAGCTCCGCGGGAAAGTCGCAATTGTTACGGGCGCAACGCGCAAGCGCGGGCTGGGCCGGGCGATTGCGCTGTGCCTCGCGCAAGGGGGTGCTGACGTCGTCGTTACGGGGAGCGGCCTTAAACCGGGGTATGAAATCCCGAGCGACGAGCGCGACAGCGGCTGGCGCGGTGCGGACGATGTGGCGGAGGAAGTGAAGGCGTTCGGAGTGCGTGGGCTGGCGATGGCGGTGGATGTGACATCGTCGGCCGCAGTACAGCGGCTGGTCGACGAAACCGCGGCAAAGCTGGGGCGTATCGACATTTTGGTGAATAACGCAACGTTCGCGCGCGGCAACGACCGCGTGCCGTTGCAGGAGCTCGATGACGACTTGTGGCGCCGAATCGTGGACGTCAATCTCACAGGCACAATGCTCTGCTGCAAGTATGTTTCCCGCCAGATGATCCGGCAGGGTACAGGTGGCAGCATTATCAGTATTTCTTCGGCTGCGGCGGTCAAGGCCCCGCCCACTGTTTCGGCGTACGCTGCATCGAAGGCGGGAATACACGCCCTCAACGCGGTGCTCGCGGCCGAGCTCGGTCCGCATGGCATCACCGCCAACGTGATTGCGCCCGGCGTACTGGATACCGCGCGTGTCGATGTGCTGCGCGAGGACGGGCGCTGGAAGCAGCGCCTCGCGGTCGTTCCCATGGGGCGCCCGGGGACGCCGGAAGAAGTGGGGGAGCTGGTTCGCTACTTGTGCGGGCCGCATGCGCGCTGGATCAGCGGCGACGTGTTTCTCATGACCGGCGGCGAAGTGCGCCGCGCGGCAGACTAGCTGCCGGGGAGTTAGCGGTGACATCTGACAAGCCGCCACCCATGCGTGAGATCCGCTTCATGGACACCACCCTCCGCGACGGCCATCAATGCCTGTGGGCTACGCGCATGACGACCGCGATGATGCTGCCGATCGCAGAAAAGCTGGACCAGGCCGGCTTCGAAATCATCGATCTCATGAGCGGGGTGCAGTTCGATGTTGCCATCCGTCACTTGAAGGAAAACCCGTGGGAACGGATCCGCCTCATGCGGGAGCGGACGGCCCGCACGCCCCTCCAGGCAAATCTGCGCAGCAAGAGCGTGCTTTCCTTTGACATACTGCCGGACGACATCAATGCGCTGTGGATCGAACGGCTGGTCGCGAACGGTATTCGCAGCGTGCGCGCATTCGATGCGCTGAACGACATGGATAACATCGTTGACAGCCTGCGCCTCGTCAAGAAACTCGGTGCACGGGCGGTCGGCGCAGTGGTGTTCAGTGAAAGCCCGGTGCATACCGATGCGCTGTACGTGGCCAAAACGAGAGAGCTGATCGAGCGCGCGGGGGTTGATGCAATCATGCTCAAAGACGCGAGCGGACTGCTCACACTGGACCGGCTGCGTACGCTGGTGCCGGCGCTCAAACAGGTTTGCGGCACGATACCGCTTGAATTCCATAGTCATGCGCTTACCGGCCTGGCGCCGCTCCTATATCTCGAAGCCGCTCGACTCGGTGCCGACCAGTTGCACACGTGTATCGCGCCGCTCGCGAACGGCGCGGCGCAGCCGGCGGTCCAGACCGTTGCCCGCAACCTGCGCGCCGAAGGCTACGAAGTGAACCTCGATGATGCGCTGATTGCCGATATCAGCACGCACTTCCACCAGGTGGCGCAGCAAGAAGGGAAGCCGCTCGGCACACCGGCCGAATATGACGCCTTTCACTACCAGCATCAGATCCCCGGCGGCATGCTTTCCAATATGCGCGCACAGCTCGAGCAGGCGGGGCTGGGTCATAAACTGCAGGACGTTCTGACCGAATGCGTGCGGGTGCGAGCAGAGCTCGGCTGGCCGGTGATGGTGACGCCTTTCTCACAATTGGTAGGTGCGCAGGCAGTACTCAACATTGTGCAAGGCGAGCGCTATCGCACCATTCCTGACGAAGTGAAAAAATACGCGCTAGGCTATTATGGAAAGCTTCTCGCATCAGTCGAACCGGATGTGCTCGATCGCATTGTCAGTGGCGGATCGCGCAAGATCGCTCTTACGCCGGCACCGCCTGAGGCGGGTGTTCCCCTGCTGCGGCGCAGATATCCGCGTGCAAGTGACGAGGAACGTCTGCTGCGCTACATGTATGCGGGCTCACAAGTGGACGACATGCTCGCGGCGGGGCCGACACGCACCGCCTATACATTCGAAAAGCCCCTGGTGCGCCTGGTACGCGAGCTGACGCGGCGGCGTAAGTACCGCCATATCTACATCGAGCGGCGCGATATACGGATCGACATCAACCCGAACGGTTGAGCGAGCAGAACGTGAGCGCACAGTCGACGGCAAGAGGCATATGAGCTTAACCCACGAAGATGTTCAAAAGATATTAGCGATCCTGGACGAGGCTGAATGCGAGGAGGTGCGTCTCGAGTTTGGCGATTTGAAGCTTCATTTGCGCAGACACGGGAGCTCGTTGCATCTCCAGCATGAGCAGCGCCCTGGAGACAAAGACGAGGGCCAAACCCGTAGGACGGCCAATGAAGAGGCTGCGTCGGCTTCGCCCGCCCCGCAACAACCACGCCATGAAGAAGCAATACCCGAAGGTGTCATGGCGGTCACTGCGCCGATGCTCGGTACGTTTTATCGGATGCCATCTCCAGGTGAAAAACCGTTTGTCGAGCAAGGCGACAAGGTTTCGCCCGATGATACGGTGTGCCTGGTGGAGGTGATGAAACTATTCAACTCAGTGAAAGCGGGAATGGCCGGAACGGTGGAACAAATCCTTGTCGAGAACGGAACGTTGGTGGAGTACGGCCAGCCCTTGATTTTGATCCGAAAGGAAACCTCCTGACAGCCAAGGCCGCGGGTAAAAAATGAAGCATCCCATTACGCGGCTGTTCATCGCGAACCGAGGTGAGATAGCGGTTCGCATCGTTGCAGCATGCCGGAAACTCGGTATCGAGGCAGTCGTGGGGGTATCTGAAGCCGATCGCCATACGCTGGCCGCCCAACTGGCCGACCGCGCGATTTGCATAGGACCCGCGCCGGCTGCCAGGAGCTACCTGAAATTGGATGCGATTGTCACGGCCGCGAAGGGGACCGGCTGTCAAGCTGTTCATCCCGGTTACGGTTTTCTTGCGGAGAACGCGAATTTCGAGGCACTTTGCGTGGAGCACGGATTGCTATTTGTCGGGCCCCCCGCGAGCGCAATGTCCGCGATGGGCGACAAATTAAGGGCGCGACAGACCGCGAAGACGCTGAAGGTGCCAGTCGTGCCGGGAACCGACCACGTCGATAGTCCCGACACGGTGCGCCGGTTCGCAGGAGAAATACGTTACCCATTCCTGCTGAAGGCGAGCGCCGGAGGCGGGGGTCGCGGCATGCGGATCGTCCGGTCAGCAAATGAGATCGACGGCGCCTTTACCAGCGCGAGTGCGGAAGCTCGATCGGCATTCCATGACCCGACGCTCTACATGGAGCACTATATCGAGCGGGCCAGGCATGTTGAAGTTCAGGTCTTAGGCGACGAGTACGGCAGCATCGTTCATCTCGGTGAAAGAGACTGTTCGGTACAACGGCGGCACCAGAAGCTCATCGAGGAGTCGCCTTCCCCGGTCGTCGATCCCGTGCTTCGCGCACGAATGGCCGACGCAGCCCTGCGCCTGGCGAGGCATGTGCGCTATGTAAACGCCGGAACAGTGGAGTTCATACTCGATCTGGATTCGATGGCGTTTTATTTTCTCGAAATGAACACCCGCATCCAAGTGGAGCACCCGGTTACCGAGATGGTGACCGGCATCGACTTGGTAGCGGAGCAGATCCAAATTGCCGGTGGGGCGCCTCTTTCGATTTCCCAGGATGAAGTGCGATTCGATGGGCATGCCATCGAGTGTCGCATCAATGCCGAAATCCCTGAACGGGACTTCATGCCGTCGCCCGGGAGGATTATCGAGTGGGAGCCGCCGTCGGAAGCCGGGATGCGCGTGGACACTCATTGTTATCGCGGCTACGTCGTTCCGCCGTTTTACGACTCCATGCTCGCGAAGGTCATTGTGCACGGACGGGACCGAAGCGCGGCGATATCACGAATGGCGAAGGCGCTCGACAGCTTCAAAGCTGAAGGCGTGCAGTCAACGCTGCCTTTCCACCGTGCGGTACTCGCGCACCCGGATTTCGAGGATAGTCGCATCACCACGCAATGGATAGAGCAAGACTTTTGTCGGGAAGTCTACGGGGCGCATTCACCATGAGGGGAGGGACAACGTGCCAATTGAAGATTTGCTGAAAGAGCTCGAAGCGCGCAAGCAGAAAGTGCTTGCCATGGGGGGGCCGGAGAAGCTCGCGCAGCGCAAAGCGCAGGGCCTGCTGAACGCGCGCGAGCGCATCGAGCGGCTATTCGATCCCGGTTCGTTTATGGAGTCGGGCAGGTATGCCGTGTCCAACCGTCCCGAGGACAGGGAGAGTACGCCTGCCGACGGCAAGGTTGGGGGATTCGGCCGCGTTGCCGGGCGGGAAACAGCCGTCTTATCCAATGATTTTACGGTAAAGGGTGCATCGAGCGCGGGCATCAACATCAAGAAGCTCAAGCACATGAAGGCCGTCGCGCGAAAGCGCGGCATTCCGATGGTGTTTCTCGGGGAATCGACTGGCGCCCGCATGCCCGACGTGATGGGCGCCGCGTCGATAGGTTCCAAGGATGATCCGGTCGAGTACCAGCGCATGCGCGACTCACCGTGGGCCGCAGCGGTGCTCGGGTACTGCTTCGGCTCCTCGGCGTGGTATGCCTCGATGTCCGATTTCTGTGTCATGCGTAAAGGCGGTATCATGGCAGTCTCGAGTCCACGGCTTATTTCCATGGCGATCGGCAGGCAAGTCGATGCCGAAGAGCTGGGCGGCTGGCGCGTGCATTCCGAAGTGAGCGGGCTGGTGGATCAGGTCGTCGACACCGATGAGCAGGCGATCGACGCGATCAAGCAGTTCCTCTCGTATCTGCCGAGCCACAACATGGAGCCCCCGCCAGAGTACCCGGTAGCCGAGGGGTCGGGTGCCGACATGGGGAAGATTCTCACGCTGCTCCCCGAATCTTCGAACCAGGTCTACGATGTGAAGAAGGTGATCCGTTGCGTTTTCGATCGCGACTCGATGTTCGAGATGAAGTCGCGGTATGGGAAAGCGATCGTCACAGCCTTGGCACGTCTCGACGGCAAATCGGTCGGTGTGATCGCCAACAATCCATTGCACCGCGGTGGCGCGATCGGTGCCGACGAGTGCCAGAAAGTGCAGAGCTTTTTCGTGTTGTGCGATTCGTTCAACATTCCGATTGTGATGCTGGTCGACCAACCGGGTTTTCTGATCGGCATGGAGGGCGAACACAAAGGCGTGACCGGCAAGGCGATGAACTGGTTCAACGCCATGACGCTCGTCACGACGCCGAAGATTTCGGTGGTCATGCGCAAGAGCTACGGGCTCGCGGTGTCCAATATGGGCGGGGGAGGCAATGCGGATGAAGTCGCGTGTTGGGTGACGGCCGAGGTGAGCTTCATGAAACCCGAGTTCGGGGCGCGTGTTGTCTTCGGCGTCAGTCCCGACGAGCCTGAGAAATACCAAGAGGCCGTGGCCAAGATGAGCAAAGGCAGCACCGCTTACGATATGGCAGCGATTTACACCGCGCACGACGTGATCGATCCGCGCGATACGCGCAATTGGCTCATTCGCATGCTCGAAGTGCACCGCATGCGGCTCACCAACGGCGTCGGCGAGCACCTGATGCGCACCTGGCCAACAAGTTATTGAGGGATGAAGGCGGAGGGCCGAGAGATGAGGGTGATGTATCGTTTGGTCGTTTGCGCGCTGCTTGCGCTGCTGCCCGCAGCGGTTGCGGCGCAGGGCTATCCGGCGAAACCGATTCGCTTCATCATCCCGTTCACACCCGGCGGCAACACCGACGTATTGGGCCGGCTGATCGGGCAAAAGCTCACCGAAGCCTGGGGCCAGCAGGTGGTAATCGACAATAGGCCCGGCGCCGGCGGCACGCTCGGCGTCGAGGTCGCCACCAAGTCACCGCCCGACGGTTACACGATCGTGATGGGCACCTTTGGCGGCGTGCTGGTCGCCAACAGCCTCTACAAGAAGCTCGGTTACGATCCCCAGCGCGACCTTGCGCCCGTAACTCTCGTGTCCACGCCGCCGGGTCTGCTGGTGGTTCATCCCTCTTTGCCCGCGAAGAGCGTGAAGGAATTGATCGCGCTCGCGCGATCGAGCCGCGGCAAACTCAACTACGCCTCATCGGGCAGCGGCACCTGGAATCACCTGTTTGGTGAGTTGTTCAACACCACCGCTAAGATCGGTGTGACCCACGTGCCGTACAAAGGTGCGGCGCCGGCGGTCACCGATCTTGTCGGCGGGCATGTCGAGGTCATGTTTGCGCCATTTCCGCCCGCCATCCCGCAGGTGAAAAGCGGGAAGCTGCGCTCGCTCGCGGTCTCGGGCGCCAAACGCTCAGGCTTGTTCCCCGATTTGCCGACTGTCGCCGAATCGGGTTTGCCGGGCTACGAAGCAGAAGGTTGGTTTGCGGTGCTCGCGCCGGCCAAGACGCCGCACCCGCTGATCGTCCAGCTAAACAAGGAAATCAACCGCGTGCTGACGTTGCCCGATGTCAAGGCCAGCCTTGCCGCAGACGGTGCGGAACCTGCGGGCGGCACGCCCGAACAGCTCGCCGAATCGATCCGCGCCGGCAGCGCCAAATGGGGCAAGCTCATCCGCGAGCTCGGCATACAACTCTAGACCCGAAGGATTGAGGATTGAGGATTGCGGATCGAGGATTGACGATTGTGAACAAGCAACTGGCGGCATACGTGCGGTACCGAGATCTTGCGATCCGCAGGATCGAGGCGATCCCGGTCGCCATACCGATGCTGCGGCCGATCAAGTGGGCGCGCGGCGAGATCAGCACCATCGACAACGTGATCGTGGTGGTGACGCTGTCCGATGGCACGCAGGGCATTGCTGACGCGCCGCCGCGGCCGACGATTTACGGGGAGACGCAGAAGTCACTTATCGCCATCATCACCGACCACTTCGCGAACGCGCTGAAAGGGGTTCACGCCTTCGATCTTGCGCGCGTATGGTCGGTGTTTGACGCCATCGCGTGGAACCCGACCGCCAAGGCTGCGATTGACATGGCGCTTTACGACGCCCAAGCCAAGGCGCTGGGCGTCTCCTGCGCTCAGCTTCTGGGCGGTACGCTGAAGCCGCTGCCCGTCAACTGGCGGCTGCGCCTGGGATCGAAGAAAGAGATGCTGGCCGATGCCGAGCACATGATAAAGAACCACGGCTTTCGCGCGCTCAAGGTAAAGTGCGGCATCGACCGCGACAAGGACATCGAAATATTGCGGGCGCTGCGCAAGCACACGGGCGACGAAATCGAGATCACGATCGACTGCAACCAGGGCTACAGCGTGCAGGATTTGCTGGAAGCTGCACCATACTTCGAGGAATTGAATATCGCTCTCATCGAGGAGCCGATCCCGGCACGCGACGGCGCGGGCAAACGCTTTGCCGCCGAACGCATGCGCGTGCCGATTTCGGGCGACGACTCGTGCATGACCCCCGACGACGTGCTGCACGAACTCAAGCTCGGCGGTATCCGCGCCGTCGTAATCAAATGCGCGCGCACCGGCTATACACAGTCGCGGCAGATCCTCGCGCTCGCCAGGGCGCACTACACGCCGGTGCACAACGGCACGCAGGCGGACATGCAGATCGGCACCGCAGCGGCCGGCCATTTTGCCTGCACCTACCAGGCGGTGCACGCACATGAGATCAGCAGTTTCCTCGATGCCAAGGACCATGTCGCGGATCAGGACCTCGCGATCAAGAACGGCGATCTAATCCTGCCGGAAGGTCCCGGCATCGGTTTCAACCTCGACGCAAAGAAGCTAGCAAAGTATCGCCTGGACAAGTAAAAAAACGAAAAACTTGACCTCACGACTCTTCGGGCGTTGATGGAATCTGCGAGGAGGGTTGAAGTCGCAATGAGAATGCTGGGCTGGCTGCTCCACGGCAACGCCGAGAGCGGCGCCGTCTGGTATGGCTGGGTGCCGCATCTCGCGCGCCAGCTTCGCGTGGTGCGCCCCGACATGCGCGGATTCGGGCGTTCGACGCCTATGCCGCGGGACTACGCGTGGTCGCTCGACCGCGTCGTCGACGACTACATCGCGCTGATGGATGGGCTGGGAATCGACAGCTTTCATCTCGTCGGCGCGAAGGTGGGCGGCACGATGGCGCTGCATTTTGCTGCACGCTACCCCGCGCGCGTGACGACGTTGACCGTGCTCGGGCCCCCGATCAGGGGACAAGACTCGGCCGCACGCTATCTCTCGTGGGCGGACTACATCGAGAACAACGGGGTGGAGAGCTGGGCGCGGTCGACCATGTCAGGACGTCTCGGCCCCGAGTTTCCGACGGCAGGCGTCGAGTGGTGGATCAAGCTCATGGGGCGCACGCCGCTTTCGACGCAACTCGGCTTCATTTCCGCCGTTCCAAGCGTGGACGTGACGCCCGACTGACCCGACATCAAGTGCCCGACGCTCGTCATCACCACCGAAGACAATCCGCTCTATCCGGTCTCGACGGTGCGGGAGTGGCAGAGGAAGATTCCGCGATCCGGATATTTCGCGCTGCCCGGAAATTCCTATCATGTCGCCGCCACAGCTCCACAGCGCTGCGCGCAGGCGGCGCTCGAATTCATCCGGCGCTCAGGTGCGTAGCTACGTGAGTTCGGGAGAGCGGCAGGTCGTGAGAGGGGAACATCAGACCGCTATCTCGTTGGAACGCCATCCTGTTTTGATCGGTATAGCGCATACAGCATTTTGTCGACCCGCGTCAGGAGCCGGTCAACTTCGGACCTGCATTTCAACGTAATGAAACCACGCTGCTGTGACAAGTCCAGTTGCGTATGCGGTGAAGTGGCCCCTCTCGAGACTAACTGCTCGCCGCACCGGTCGCGCTGGTTGGGGACTTCGCTACACTGTCTCGCAGTAATACCGCGTTGCGATCTCGCGTGACATCACTTAGAGCGCGCCGGTGAGCTCGGGTACGTTAGATGCTGAGGGGATCACGCAGTGACGCGAGCATCTGAACAGACGTACCTTAGCAAGTTGCGACGGCATGCTTCGGAAACGATTCGGTATCTGAGTAACCCGCTCAAGCCCGAGCGGGAACGGGCCGTCTGCCGTGCGTTTCTCAGGAGTGTGGGCGTCCGGTTCGCGGACGATGAAATCAAGGCGCCATGTCAAGAACCAGAAGATGTTTGCTTTCGCGAAGCCCGTTTCCAAGTTCGAGACCTTATCGAGGACGGGCGCCGTCGCGGAGACCAGTGGAAGCAGAGAGACGCACGTTGGAACAAAGCTCGTTCCATTGCGGGAACAAAAGAGCGAATCGTCTACCCAAGACCAATGAAACGTTCCGAGTTAGTAGACGCCGTCACTGCCGCGCTCGACGGAAAGAGCAAGAAATACGGTCCGCGAGGCTGCTCCACGACGGACGCACTCGTCTATGCGGATCTGACCGGAACCCGTTTTCTCACGCGGAAATCTACGGCTCAGGATCTGCGTCGGCTTGACGCGCAGGGATGGCGATCAGTTGCTGTGCTGTTTCCACCATATGGCATCGTCTTGCTCGCCCGAGACACCGCACCGGAGTTCCTCCGCCGACTCGTCGGCAAAGTGCGAAAGACGTGGCGAAAGCCAGATGGTCTTTTTGACGTCTGATCGGCATCTAACCGCGCGTTCGACGGCGCGGGGCAAGAACGGCGCGCGCCGTCAACGCGAACGTTGAGGCTGTAGAAAAACCCTCACCGGGAATTCTTGGATGAATTTGACGAAATGAGACCGCTGAGAACGCGCTGTATTGAACGATCGCATGTCTCGGAGGGGTCAAGCTACCCCCTAAAACTGTATGACTTGACCCGTTGGGGACTTTTTCTACAGCCTCGTTGGGCCCCAGGACCGGCAAACGATTGGAGATGAAACGATGGCAATAGTTGGCGCTTTCTGCGTTCTGCTGCTCGTGCTCACCACGGCCATTCACTACGAAGTGCTGCGCGCGCTGACGGTAGGCCTCCCGGCCATCGGCGTTCCCGCACGGGCTAAACTTATTGTTGTCATCTTCGGGACGTTCTTAGCTTACGCTGCCGAGATCATCCTGTACGCTCTTGCGATCTACGTGCTTATCCGCTACGTGGGTTTGGGTACGCTGGGCGAGTCCAGCCGCTTCTCCCTGAGTGTTTCCCTGTACTTCTCGGCGGAGACGTATACGTCTCTCGGCTACGGGGACGTTGTTCCTGGGGGAGAGTTACGATTGCTTGCCGGCGCGGAAGCACTCAACGGCCTGCTGTTGATCGGATGGTCGGCCTCATACGCCTACATCGCGATGGAGCGCTTCTGGAGCGATGACAGCAGGCGAAATGCGGCGGCTGCGACCTCAACGAGCGGTGAAGCGGACGCGCCGCCATCGGCCGCAAGCGAGCGTCGTTGAGCGGAGGCGTTGAAAAAGAACATAGCTTCCCGCCCATGCCGATCAGCGTCGCACACATCTACCGCTACCCCGTGAAGGGGCTGAGCGCCCAGCCTTTGGAGCGGGTTACCCTCACTCCTGGCGAATGCCTGCCGCATGACCGGCGCTTTGCCATCGTGCGGGCCACAGCATCCTTTGATCCGCAGCGCCCTGAATGGCTGCCAAAAACGAATTTTTTCATGCTGATGCGCGATGAGAAGCTCGCGCAGCTTCGAACACGCTTTGACGAACAAAGCGGCCTCTTCACGGTCGAGCGCGATGGCCGGATGCTTCTTCGCGCCAGCCTCACCGATGTTGCGGGGCGCGACCAGATCAACGCGTTCTTCGCCGAGTTCCTGGCGGATTCCCCGGGCGGCCCGCCCAGAATCGTGGAGGCACCCGGCCACACGTTTTCAGATGCGAAGCAAAAACCCAATTCGACGACATACAAGTACGTGTCGCTCGTCAACTTGGCGAGCATCGGCGAACTGGAGAAGATCGCGGGGGTCCCGGTTGATCCAATCCGCTTTCGCGCGAATCTCTACCATATGGGAGCGCCCGCCTGGGCCGAGCTCGGCTGGGTCGGCTTCCGCATCACGGTGGGACATGCGCGCCTACGGGTGGTGTCGCCCATCACCCGCTGCGCTGCGACCACGGTGAATCCCGAGACAGCCGCGCGCGACCTGAACATTCCCGCCATTCTCCAGGAAGAATTCGGCCACACGTACATGGGCGTTTACGCGGAGGTTGTTGCCGGCGGGGAGATCGGAAAAGGCGATCTGCTGGTTCCGTTGTAAGAGGGCCTATCCCGGCGCCCAGAGGGAGCCTCCTGCGCCCAAAGCCCGGGGCACAAAAATGGTTCCGTTTGATATGTCCCGCTCCGTGGACTAGGATTAACAGGTGGTTGTCGATATCTACCCAGGACACCGGATGGAGGGCACACATGGCTGCCAGAAGGAAAGCGAAATCCAAGGCACAACGGAAGAAGGCGCCGGCAAGAAAACCGGCAATGCGGAAAAAAGCCGCACCGGCCAAGAAAAAGGCCACGGCGAAGAAAACGACGGCCCGGCGCGTGGCGCCGAAGAAAAAGCCGGCCGCCCGGCGCGCCGCACCGATCAAGAAACCAGCGCCCCGACCGGCGCCAGCCCAGAAGGCGCGACCGGTGAGCCCAACCCCGCGGCCGGCCGCACCGGCCGCCCCTCCTGCGGCACCGGCTCCCCTGGCAGGTGAGGAACGCGTCGGGGTTGTGACCCACTACTTCAGCCAGATTTCTGTCGCGATCGTGCGAATGGAGTCGGGCAGCCTGCGCGTGGGGGACACAATCCATATCACCGGCCACACGAGCGACTTCCGCCAGCGGGTCGAGTCCTTGCAGGTCGAGCACCAGCCCGTGCCGGAAGTCAGCGTGGGACAGGAAATCGGCCTGAAAGTGACGGAGCATGCGCGCGAGCACGATGTCGTGTACAAGGTGACCGCTCCGCAGCCATAAAACCCGACGCCGCAGAAGGACGGTCTTTTTCGTTATCCTCAGCGTCCTGTATTTTCCACGGCGTGCAAAAAAAGCCGGACGGCATACAAAGCATGCTGTCCGGCACACTGCTGCTTGCAGGCTGGCGCCCCGCGATTACTTGCCGGCCGGTTTTACGGCGGCCTCGAGTGCTTTGACTTTGTTCTGGAGGCTGCTCAGGTCCGAGTTGACCTTGGCGAAGTCGTACCACTGTTCGTCGGCCACCGGATAGCCCATGGTCGATCCATAGACCTGCCAGGAGTCGTCCCAGTTGGCCGGATCCTTGAACCCCATGAGCCGGAACTGCAAGTAGGTCATGGTCGAGCGAGTGCCAGTCTGGCAGTAGCCGATGGTGCGGATGTTCTTGTCGAGCTTACCGAAAGCCTTCTCCGCCAAGTCCGGATCGAGGTAGCCGATGTACGTCTCCTTGTCGGTCTTGGGGTCCTTGACCTTGAGCAGGGTTTCCAGGTGCGAAACGTTCAGACTGGTGTTCGGCACGTGGCCGCCGCGCAGCGCGCGGATGTCCTCGCCTTTGTGCTCCTTCCCGGTGCGGGAGTCCACGAGCTGCACGCCCTTCACCTGTCCGTTGGCAATCTTCAGGATCTCGTCGGTCGTGGCGTAGCGGCTCTTCACCACCTTCGCCGTGAACGTCGTCGGCTCCTTTATCGTCGGTTTATCACCGAGCCGGCCGCCCGCCTTGCGCCAGGCGTCCAGCCCGCCGTTCAGCAGATGCACCTTGCCGTCATGGCCTAGGTATTCCATTACCCAGAAGGCGACTGTCGCGTCTCTCAAGTCGTCGTCGTACGAGTACACGACGACATGGGTGTTATTCGCGATACCCGCCTTGCCGAACAGGCTTTCGTACTTTTTTACGTCCTTGAAGATCCGCGAGGTAGGATCTCGCAAGGCCTCGCCGCACGGCTTGCCTAGGCTGATCGCGCCCGGGATATGGCCCTTGAGATAGGTCTGGAGCCTACGGCAGTCGACGACCACCCAATCGCGTTTTTCAATGTTTTTCTGCAGTTCTTCAGCCGTAACCAGAAGTTGCGGATTCGCCCACTTCGCGGCGGCCACCGGAGCCCACACGACGAACGCCAGTGCCAGCAGCCCCGTAACGCCGCATCGATAGATCAGTTTACTGTCCATGGTTTGCTCCTCCTTGTTGACACGCTTTACTCGCCCACAACTCAACCGCGCATCGAGCAGCCCCAGGGCGTTCTCGTCGGAGCGATTCCAAGGGATAAACCTCGATACCTGTCGAAGAATTAGACACTTGGCCCACGTCCAGGAAAATGATGCATATGCATCATTTTGCTGTGGGGTGAACGCGATGAATATGTTGGTAAAGGCGGGCCGATCCTTACGACTCAATCTTGTTTATCTCGATCATCATTCCGAACCGCAACGGCGCGGCGACTATCGCCCGGTGCCTGGAGGCCGCCTTTACCTCGCGCTTCGAAAAAAGCTTCGAGGTGGTCGTGGTTGACGATGCGTCCAGCGATAACTCCGCCGAAATCATCCGCCGGTTTCCCTGCCGGCTGATCCGGCTCGCCCGCCATCACGGCGCCGCCGGAGCAAGGAATGCGGGGGCGGCGCACAGCCGCGGCGAAATGCTGTTTTTTACCGACGCCGACTGCCTGCTGCGCGAGGATACGCTGGCCCTGGCCTGGCAAGCGCTCTCGGCATACGACCCGCGGACGGTCGCGGGCGGCACCTACACCCCTCTGCCCTGCGACGACTCCTTTTTCAGCCGGTTCCAGTCGGCGTTCATCCACTACTCCGAAACCAAGCGGGCCGCCGATCCCGACTACGTCGCGACCCATGCGCTGGCGATCTACGCCGAGACTTTTCGCCGGCACGGCGGCTTTGCCGAAGGCTTCCTGCCGATTCTCGAGGATGTGGAATTCAGCCACCGCCTGCGCCGCGCCGGATGCCGGCTCGTGATGGATCCCGCCATCCAGGTGCGGCACATTTTCAACTTCACCTTGCTTCGCTCCCTGCGCAACGCCTGCGTCAAGGCGATGTACTGGGCCCTGTATTCGCTGCGCAACAGAGACCTATTCGCCGACTCCGGGACGGCCTCTCACGAGCTCAAGGCTAGCGTAGCGGCGTACTTTATCGGGACACTGTGTCTCGGCGCTTACTTCCTGACGGCTGCGCCAGCCTGGCTCGGGCTCACATTCGCTCTGGTCGCCGGCGATTTGCACGTCAACCGCGGGCTGCTGCGGGGATTTCGCGCAGCCGGAGGCCGGTTGTTCGCCGCGGCCGCGACGTTGTACTACCTTTTCGTTTATCCGCTGGCCGTGGGCACCGGCGCCATCGGCGGCGCCGCGCTCTTTCTCGCCAGGGCTTTTCGCTCGGGGAATCCCCGATGAGGTACTCGCCGTTTCGTCATCTGCCTTCGGTCATCTGGAAGCGGCGGCCGATCCAGTTCACTTTTTTCGTGACACGCCGCTGCAATGCCCGCTGTCCTTTCTGCTTTTACCTGAACGGCGCGGACCGCGCGGAGGCCAAGTCTGAGGAATTCTCACTGGAAGAGGTCCGGCGGACCGCATCATCACTGGGCCGGCTTCTGTGGCTCGCCTTCTCCGGCGGGGAGCCTTATCTGCGGAAGGACCTGGTGGAGGTGAGCCGCGCGTTCTATGCCGCGAACCGCCCTGCGATCATGCTTTACTCCACCAACGGCCTGCTCCCTGAGCTGATCGCAGAAAGAACCGAACAGATCCTGAGTCATTGCCGCAACAGTACCGTGGTCGTCAAGGTTTCGCTCGACGGCATTGGCGGCGAGCACGACCGGCTTCGCGCCACACCCGGCGGCTTTGAGAAAGCGATGCGAACCTATCGCCTGCTGTCAAAACTCCCGGAGCGCTACCCGAACTTCGAGCTCGGAATCAACACGGTCCTGTTCCGCGATAACCAGGACCAAATGGACGCGCTCGTCGGCTTCGTGCGCGGGCTGCCGAATCTACGCACGCACACCATTTCCCTCGTGCGCGGCAACCCGCCCGATCCGCGCTGCAAGGACGTCGATCCGGACAAGTACCGTCAGGCTGCCGCAAGTCTCGAAGAGGCGCTTACAGCGCGCACGGCCACGATCTATCGCTTCAATGGCGGGCGGCTCAAGGCGGCGCAGGACATCCTCCAGCGGCGCATGATTTACCGCACCCTCGTCGAACAGAGGCGCCAGACCCCCTGCTATGCCGGCCGGCTGAATTTGGTTCTGACGGAGAGTGGGGAACTCTTCGCGTGCGAGATGCTGCCGCACAGCCTGGGAAACCTGCGCGAGCACGGCCACGACGTGCGCCGGGTGCTGGGCAGCACCCGCGCGCGGCACATCCTTGATTCCATCCACCAGGGACGCTGTTATTGCACTCATGAGTGCTACTTCATCACCAACATACTCTTCAATCCGAGGCTATACCCGGCGTTGGCGCGCGAGTACCTGCGGCTTGCCCCCGCTCAGCCGGGGCGCGAGACCGCTTCCTCCTTCTTGCCGCGATAGAAAAGATTCCTGGCAGCCCACAGCCAGAACAGGCTCTTCAGGCCGCGCGCCGCAATCCGGACTTCGCGCAGGCTGCGAACTTGCAGCAGCCTGCGCAGCAGGAAGGCGGGCCGGGAATAGAAGCGCCTGAACGCGAGCTGACGCAACTGCTGGATCTCTTCGCGCGTCATGGTATAGGGCGCGAAGGCCGCGCCCTGGTAAGTGTAGTCTGCGAGCTCCGAAGACCGACGGCCGTATTTCTCGCACCGGTCGTGAAGATCGGTCCCGGGAAAAGGCGTCAGGCAATGGAAGTTCGTAAGATCGGGATCGAGTTCGATGGCGAACTCGATGGTCTTCAAGCCGTCGGCGAAAGTTTCGCCGGGAATGCCAAAGAGGAAGGGCGTGCTTACCTGCAGCCCCACCTCTTTGGCTGCGCGCACCGCCTGCCGGATCTGATCGAGGGTGCAGGCCTTGCGCAGCGTGTTGAGGTTCTTTTGCACGCCGCTCTCGGCGCCCATGAGAATTGCCCAGCAGCCGGCGTCCTTCATGGCCTGAAGCAAGGGCTTGTCTACCTGGTTGACACAGGCCGAGGCAAACCAGGTGAAATCGAGCCGTCGCGCCCGGATCGCCTGACAGATTTGCATGGCGCGGTCGTAATCGGCCGCGAAGGAATCGTCCAGGAACTTGATTTCGCGGTAGCCCTGCTTGAGGCAGGACTCGATTTCCAGCAGCACGTTCGCGACGCTGCGCAGGCGCACACCGCGGCGTCCCGCTTTGCGCTCCCGGTCGATCTGAAAGCAGAACAGGCAACGGCGGTCGCAGCCGCGCGAGGTAATCATGGTAGCCACGGGCGTGCGCCGGTAAGTGGCGGGTGGAGGCGGACAGCGCTCCGCGCCTTCCAGCAACGCGCGCGCCGGGAAGGGCAGCGCATCCAGGTCCTCGATGAGCGGCCGGGGCGGATTCTTGATGATGCGCTCTCCCTGCCGGAATGCGACGCCCAGAACGCCTTCCAATCCTCGGCGAGCCGCGAGCCTGTCCAGAATTTCGACCACGGTGTGCTCGCCTTCGCCGGTGACCACCGCGTCGAAGTGAGCAGCGCCATTTGCCAGGCAGCGCTCCTGTGCCGCGACCGGGTACGGGCCGCCAGCGCATACAAACATGCTTCGATCCATGCGCTTGAGATCGGCCGCGGTTTTCAATGCTCCGGGCCAGCCGAAGGCCGTCGCGTAAATGCCCGCCACTTCCGGTTTGAATTCGCGCGCCTGGCGCAGAATTTCTTCGTGGGTGAGAAAGGCACCGTTGAACAGCCTCACGTTATGGCCGGCCTGGAGCAGGCAGGCGGCGACATAGAGCGTCCCGAGGGGCTGCCAGTAATTGACCTGCGAGGGCGCGGTGCGGGAAGAAAAGATTTCCTCCGGCGCCCAGGCCGGAATGATAAGCGCACATCTCATGGGTTCGTCCCAGTGCGGGGAAAAGCAGCGCGCGGCGCACCGAGTCCGGCGAGCCCGCCGCCACAGATGACGACGTCGCCGTCCACCGGATTCACAGGCTGCCCGCTCATTCCGCAGCGAGGTGTCGTGGAGCGCCGCGCTAGCGCGCCAGCAACACCGGCACTTCGGCCTTGCTCACGACCGCCTTCACGATGTCGCCCATTCGGTCGTGCATCAAGGTCGGCCCACCCCCAAGCTGCTGCACGTGCAACAGGATTACCGATTCCGGCGGCGCGGCCGAGAAAATCCGGGCGCACGCCTTTACGCACGCATCCGAGCCCTTGGACGCGTCTACGGCAAGAAGAATTTTTCGCATCGGTCGATTCCTCGAAGAGGCATACCCGGCACCGGCGATCCGCGTGCGAGAGGCTGCCGGAAAGTCCGGGCCCTATTTCATGAGCCCTTCGTAATGTTTCCGAAGTTCCTCGGTCATGCCCGGCGCGGCGGTCGGCGCCACGCCGTAGCCGCCTGCCTCGGGTGCGTCGAAATAGCCCGGCTCGACACCCGTGCGCGTGGACACGCTGTAGCCCAGGACGAATCCGAACAGGGTCGCGATGAGCACGATGGCGGCCCACAAACCCGTGTTAGCCGTTTGTTCGTCCTGGCGGACCTTGGCGTGCGGGGTCATCTCACTTCTCCTTGAACAGATCCTTGTAGTACTGCTTCAGTTCCTTGGTGCTCTCGATCTTGGACGCGGGCTTTCCGCCCTTGCCGCTGAGCATGCCGGTCTCCATCATCGGAGCGGTGGCGTAGCCCATGACAAATCCCAGGAGGGCGCTCACGATGGTGATGATGATCCAGAGACTGTTGCGCATGGCGCGGCTCCTCTGTCAGGCCTTGCGAACGTGCCAGACGAACAGCCCGGCCTCTTGCTTGCGGTCCAGAACCTCATCGCCGGTGTTGTCGCACATCGTGGCGATGGACTCGCCCGAGGACGGATTGTCGAACTGCACTTCCAGCACTTCGCCCGGCTTGAGCCGTTCGAGCGCCTTCTTCGTATAGAGCTGCGGATGGGGGCAGACGTAGCCCTTCACGTCCAAAAGGTACTGGCCCTCGCCGCTTTTCTCGAATTTCATGATGCATCTCCTCCGTTATTCAGCTCAATGCAAACTCCCGTGCCATCCGGCGCTCGGTCCACCAGTTGAAAAACTTGACGCCGATATAGGCGCCGCCGACCATGCCGAGCCCGAACAGCCAGCCCGAGGGATCGCCCTGAGAGACGCGCACGAAAAAGGCGCCAACGTTGCAGCCCAAGCCCAACCGTGAGCCGATGCCCATGAGCGCGCCACCGATGACCGCCCAAGTGGCGGTCTCGAGCGTCGGCTTCTTGAACTTGAACTCGTTGTGCAGCAGCGCCATCACCGCCGCGCCGCCGAAGAGCGCGATCGACATCCAGTCGGCGGGATTGATGAGCGGATTGGGGATGCCGTTGTTGAAGCCGAAGAAGATGTTGTCCATCTGGTTCCAGCCGAGCTTGTGCATCGCCCAGCCGACCCACTGCGCCTCCTGGGTCGTCACATACCAGTAGCCAGGGTCGAACACCGTGCCGTTCACCGAAAGGCCGAAGTCGAAACCGAGGCGTTCGAGCAAGGCGCCGGCGTTGCGCACACCGTATTTCACGCGCAAGCCCTGGATCGCGTACATGTGCAACCCCGCCGCGATGCCGAGGGCGAGTCCGGCGATGGCGGTGCGCTTGGAGGCCATGATCATGGCCCAGTAACCGGCGAGCTCGTCGCGAAAACGGGGGCGCGTCTGGCCCGCCGTAAGCCGCTTCCTCATGAAAGCGCGACGCGACCAGAAGAAGTAGACAACTACCAGCAACAGCGCGCCGGGCAGCACCACGCCGACCAGGAAGTTGCCGAGAAAGGCGCCAATGACGGAATCGTCGGTCCAGCCCAGCATTTTGGCAAAGCTCAGCACCGGCTGGTCCCACACGTAACCGGCAAGATACTGGTCCACCCAGCCGTCGGTTACGGTGATCGAGGCCGGCAGCCCCTTCGCCGCCGCCGACTTCGTCCAGGATTCCGGCACGAGATTGTTCGCCCACCCTCCGATGTCCACGAAGACGGCCTGGGTGACGCTGATGGAGAGCACTACCAGCGCCGCATTCATGTTGCCCTCGCCGGTCTTGTACATGGAGCCCGAGGCGCAACCGCCCGAGAAACACATCCCCACCCCGAAGATGAACCCGGCGATCACTGCGTGCACGCTGGTGGGCGCGGAGTGGAAGGTGCTGATCCCCGTGGCGCTTACGAACGCGCCCACGAGGGCGAAGAGTGCGATCGCGATCATGATGCCGACGGCCATGCGCGGGACGCCCACGGCGAACAGATCGCGGAACGCCGAGGAGAAACAGAAGCGGCCGTATTGCAGGCACATCCCGTAGATGAAGCCGAACCACAGGTAGACCGTGAGATAAAGGTAGTACTCGTGGTAGGCGTAAGTTGCCCCTGTGATGAGCAGCAGAATCCCCACGATCGCGAACGCCCAGAACCCCCTCTTGGTCTCACTCATGGTAGATCCTCTCGAACATGCGCGCTCACGTTGGTCGATAAATGCGCACCAGGGTCTGGAAGCGGAATACCCGATCGGTCACCATAAGCTGCCGGGCCTCAGCATAACCCGCGAGGCGATTTGCCACCGCTTGCGGCACGGGCTGATCCGCCGCGCTCATCACCAGTACCACCGGCGCGTGCGGCTCTGGCGCTATCAGAAAGAAGGGCGCATCCGGGACCTCCCAGGTGAAGCGAACCGGCGAGGTCGCCTCCACGCCAGGCTGCGGCGATACCGCCGGGCTCAGGTCGCGGCGATAGGCGAGACGCTGGTGCGTGAACAGATCCAGGAGCGGAACCGCCACCGCCGGATTGACACGGGAACGCGTTGCAGGCAGCACGATGACCTCGACCGTGTCACCGCCCATTGCGGCGAGCACCTCGCCCGCCTGCTTGAGATTCATGGCGCTCGTTGTGCGCAGGAACGGCAGGTAACCGGCCACGGCCACGGCCAGCGCCGAGACCGCCGCGCACGACGCGATGAACTGGCGTGTCGGGATTTCCCGGATGGCGCGCAACCCGTAGGCGGCCATCAGGGCCAGCATCGGCATTACGATGACGAGATAGCGGATGCGCCTCACTCCGAGCATGAGCGCGAGCAGCACGATCACGCCGACCCCGGCGTAGCGCGAGTCTTTTCGGATGATCGCCAGCGCAACCGAGCCCAACGCCGCAAGTGTGATGAAGGGATGGATCTGGAAGAAGAAGGTCGAGGCGATGCCCTCCTGCCAGCGGCTCAGTGCCGGCACCTGGTAGCTCCAGAACAGCGCGAGCTGGCTCGCGACAACCCCCGCTTTCCCGAGCAGGAACGCACCGGAGAGCACGGCCGCCCCCAGCACGATTGCGCCGGCGCGGGCGAGCGCCTTGCGCCGCGCGTGACGGGCGCTGACCAGGACCAGCACCGGGAAGAAGGCGAGCGCGATCCAAGCGGAATATTTGGCGAGCATTGCCAGGGCGAGCGCTACGGCTGCCCCGAAGAGCCACGGGACACCGCCCCGGGCCACGGTCGTAATCGCGGCATAGGCCGTCAAGGTGAAAAAGAACATTGCCGGCACGTCGACCAGCATGAGGGGCACCTGGGTGTACAGGTACGGCATGCCGAGGAGAAGCACCGCGCCGCAAAGGCCCGTGGCCCGGTCCCACAGGGCCTTCCCCACCAAGTACGTCAGAACTACGGATCCCGCGAAGAGCAGCGAATTGAACGCCTGGATCGCGAGCCGCGTCTCCCCCGCCAGGCTGAACAGAAGGCCGTAGAGAAAAGGCACCAACGGCAAATCGGTCCAGGCGGGGATTTGTTGGCCCCACTGGTTCAGAAAATGGCCGACGCCGAAAAGAGAAAGGTGCTTCGCCTGCACGAAGTAGCGTGCGGCATCCACGATCACCTCCGGCTCGCCCCAGAAGGGCAGGGCCGCAAGAAAAGCGAAAACGCCCAACGCAGGCGCGGCACGGTCCGCCGGCCACGGCGCGCGCGAGAACCAGTAGGCGAGAAGCACGCCGGTTGCCGCGACGGACAGAAGCGCGGGCAGATCGGCGGGCGCGAACACCCATTGCCAGCTCACGAAGCGGTTGTCATCGAGCCCGCGGAACGCAAAGAGAAGCGTCAAGCTTGACAGTGCGACCAGGCCGACAAGAACGCGTTGCAGGATTGCCGCGTGCCGTGCGGCTTTGGTACGGGCGGGACGAAAAAAGGCCGCGGGCATCCCGTTTCTCAGGGATCCGCAATCGAGATCCCGCGTCCGAATGCCGCTCATGCTCGTCCCATGCTCTTACACGTTCCTCTGCCCGTTACTACAGTGCCGGCGATGGTGCGGCGACCCCGCCGTGGGTATCGCGCCGGATGCCCGGGCGCCGTCACCAAGAGATGACTTTGTCACTGGTGAAAATCTTGTCGACCAACTCCTCGTAGGAAACGTCCATGTTCGTGAAGTCGATCACCTCGACCTCGTGTTCCGTGGTCTGCAGCTTGAGCACGTCGCCGGACGCCGTCCCCGGCCCGTCAGTCAGTATTTGCAGAACCCGCATCTCGCTCCCTCCGCACCGGCCTACATGACGATGACGCGGTCGGCCTCGTGATTCATCATGGCGTTATTCAACTGGCTGCCGCAGACGACCGCCGCCGACAGCGCTTCGGTCGCGATTCCATGCCGCTTAGCGCTGTGTTCGCATAGGCTCAAGGTCACGCCCGGGAGGCCGGCCAAGCCGGTCAAGCCGGCGTCTTGCAGCAACCGCGTGCCCCCGTCCATGACAAAAACGATGACCTCATGACCCCGCGCCAATGCCGCCCGCGTGAGCCCCTGGATATGCGTCAGGTGCCGGTCGGTAGTTACCAGGATTCCCAGTTTTGCCACGCGCCCGCTCCCGCCTCGGTTGCTTCCGGGCAATATAGAGGGGCCGGCCGGGGATGAGAATGATGTATTTACATCATTCACGCTACGGGCGGATTGCGTTCGCAGCGTGTCGAATTTGGTTGTTCAGTACGGGAGAATGTGATCGTACTCGAGCAGCCGCTGCGCAATCTCCTCGGTGGCGCGATACTCCGCGCTCGAGTTGTCCGGGCGGTTCGAGTAGATATTCATTCCCATGTCCTTCATCAGCTCCAGGTTCATGAGATCTTCCTTTTCCTCCTCGAGCTTGCGGTCGAGCACGTAAACATCGACCAAGTCATCCACCAGCGTCAGCCCCAGCGCCATGCGCAGCGCTTCGCTCTGACGGTCACGCACCAGCACGGCGATCTTTTTTACTGTCATGCTCCCCTCCTTCCGCACAGGTCGAAATCGGCTAGACAAGTTCGTGCCGGTAAGCGTAGGCGACGGCTTCCGCCTGGCTGTGAACCGCGAGCTTCGCCTCGATATGCTGCACGTGGTTACGTACCGTGACCTCGCTGATATTCTTCAACCGGGATATGGACCGCACCGCGAGACCCTCCGCCAGCAATTTGAGAATGTCCTGTTCCTGCGCGGTCAGTCCGCAGGTGTTGACGGGGGCCGGGTGATGAACATCCTTGCGAGCGTGATTAGGCCGCGCCGGCCGCACCTCGGTCTGCAACGCCAGCGCCGAGTCTATCGCCTCCCCATGGCGCAGCAGGTGCAGGCAAAGCCGCTGGTCCTTGCGGACTGATGGCACCAGCAGCAGGCTGACGTTCAAGCGCATTTCCTGGCCGCGGGCGTTATATGCCCGAAGCGGAAAAGCAGTCGGAATGTTGGCCCCCTCGGCAAAATTCGCGATACAACACACACCGCCGCAGAATGGCTGTTGGGCGGAATTCTTGCCCCGCACTACCGAACTACAGGGCTGACCAATTGCCTGTCGGGAGGGGACGCCGAACAACAGTTCGCAGCCCGTGTTCCAGAAAACGATGCGCTGGCGCGGATCGACCGCAAAAATCCCGTCGACCGTGCGTAGAAGCAGATCGGTAAGCGAGGGCATGGGCCTCCTCCTTGGCTTTCGGCCTTCGGTGTGGACTGTTACACCCACCCGGACCGGAATTTTGGCCCCATTCTAGGCTGCTACGCTGCTGGCGCCATCGATAATTGATTTACATCAATTTTCCCTGGTTTTACTGGTCAAGAAGCGCCGCTCCGGAGGTTCGGAGAACGAAATTGCGGCCCGGCGTGCGTTTGAGGGGCCGGCATTGTCCGCAGCGACCGTGTTCTGGATCGCACGACACCCTTGCGAGGTTCAGCGGCGCCTTTTTACGGCGCAACCGGCGTCGGTATGGGCAGCGACAGGCCGCCTTGTGCCGCAACCTCGCGCAGCAGGTCGGGATAGTCGGAGATGATACCGTCGACGCCGAGTTCGATCATGCGCTGCATGTCGGTCGCGCTGTTGACGGTCCACACCACGACCTTGAGACCGAGGTCTTGCGCTTCCTTGACGTTCTCGCGCGTCGCTTCGCCGTAATAAGGTGACCACACCGCGCCGCCCGCCGCCTTGATCATGCGCGGTATCGAGCCGCCGAATTGGCTCACGTGAAAGCTCGCGGTCCAAGGCGATTCAGGCTTGTCAGCCTGGATGTTGTCCATGAAGTTCTGTCGCGCCGTGAGATAGACCGTCGGAATCTCCGGCGCCTCCCTTTGCACGATCTGCAGAGTCCGCCCGTCGAAGGACTGAATCGTTACGCGCCCCGCCATCCTTTCGGCGCGGATCGCCGCGATCAGCGCGCGCGCGAACTGTTCCGGGGAGCTCGTCTGTTCCGGCGCAAGCGGGGAAACCTTGGTTTCGATGTTGAAGCGCACGGCAGCGTTGCCGGCTTTGCGCGCAAGCGCGAACACGTCAGCAAGCCGCGGGATGCGCGTGCCGTCGACCGACTGCTGCCGCGGGAAACGCTTGCCGTAAGCCGAGCCGGGCTTGATGCGCCCGACGTCGTAACGCTTGAGCGCCCCGAAAGTGAGATGCCAAATCGGCGGGCCTTCCTGTTCCAGCCATTTGCCATCGGGGCCGCGCGTGATGTCGGGATTGAGCATCGGGTCGTGGCTTACCACCACGACGCCGTCCTTGGTGATGGCGCAGTCGAGTTCGAGGGTGTCGACACCGAGCGAAAGCGCATGCGCGAAGGCCGGCAGCGTGTTTTCGGGCAGTAACCCGCGTGCGCCGCGGTGGCCCTGCAGGTCGAGCCTGTACCTTGTGGGGGTGGTCATCGGGCTATTTTTCCAGCCCGACGACGAACGCCGTCATGCGCCAGCCGCTTTCGGTCTTCACGAAGCAGGCGCGGTGCTCGACCGGGCTGCGAATCTGTTCCTCGGGAATAAAGCCGTCGCTTCCCTTGAGCTTGATCTTCACCCACTTCTGCCTCGATTCCGGCGCTTGATCGGCCACCTCCCAGTCGGCGACCGGCACGATGTCGTACGACAGCGTGGCGAGCGTGGCGGATGCGGACGCGGGCGCGGCCTTGATCAGCGCTTCCCTTGTGACGATCGCGCCGTGGTCGAACGGGTCGATATCCTCGGGCCACTTCACCGCGACGTACGGCGCGCAAAGCTGGCGCGGCCCTTTTTCCGGTTTGAGCCACGCGCTACCCAGGAACAACGCCGCCGGCAGCTCGCGCCACGCCGCGCTGTCTTCCCCGTCGAAATCCCAGTGTTTGCGGAACGCGGCGATGCCGCGTGGGGCATCCTGGCTATTGCGAATGTTGCGGTCGAGGATGGAGAGCACGAATTTCCTGTCACGCTTCTCGATCGCGGTGAGCAACCGGTTCCTGAAGCTCACCCAGGACGGGTCCTTCGCCGCCTCGTCGATCGGCAGAAGCTGTTTTGGTTCCGACTTTTCCTGCGCGCCGACGGGCAATGCGGTCGCCAAGCACAGAGAGAGACAGGCAAGCAGTCTGAATATCATATTCGCTCCGGACTATTTGCCCGTGAATCTGCCCGATCGTTTTTCGAAAAACGCGGCGAGCGCCTCGGCGTGATCCTCAGTCTTGTGGCAAATCGCCTGGAATGCGGAACATACTTCCAGGTGCTCCTCGAGGTTCTGGCGTTGCGCCAGCTTCATCAGTCGCTTGTTATAGCGCACCGCAAGCGGCGGCTTGGCGGCGATCTTGCCGGCGATTTCCATGGCGCGCGGCACAAGCTGCTCAGGCCGGGTGACTTCGAGCAGGATTCCGATCTCTTTCGCTTCCTCGGCCTTGACGATGCGGCCGCTGAATACGAGGTCCGCCGCGCGCTGGTAACCGAGCAGGCGCTGCAGGAACCAGGCGCCGCCGTCACCCGGGACGATGCCGAGATTGATGAAGGTTTCGCCGAACTGGGCGTTGGTCGAGCCAATGCGGATATCGCACATGTTGGCCATGTCGAACCCGGCGCCGATAGCGGGACCGTTGACCGCGGCGATCACCGGGATCTCCGCTTCCTCCAGCGCGATTGGAATGCGCTGGATGCCGCGCTTGTAGTTCTGCTGCAGCACGAACGGCGGCGCCTTGGCGCGCTCGCCCATGGTCTTGATGTTGCCGCCCGCGGAGAACGCGCTGCCCTCGCCGGTCATGATCAGCACCGAGATTTCGGGATTGGCGTTTGCCCAGGCGAGCGTATTGGGAATCTCGTTGACGAGATCGGTGCTGGTGAGCGCGTTGCGTACGTCGTCGCGCTTGAAAGTGAGCACCGCGATGCGGCCTTCGATAGTGAGCGCGGCATCCTTGAGAGCGGGAAGGTCTGTCATGGGAGATGTCCTGGGTGAGGCGCCGGAAGCGAAAGGCGACTATGTTAAGCGCTGGGCGCAGCGCTTACAACCGCGCGCGGAACACGCCGCGCGATCCGCCCGCTCTACGCGGCGCGGCGCGTCTTCTTGGCCGGTGCGGCCGCACGCGCGCCGAACTGGTCCTGCAGAATCCGGATTGCGGCATCGCGCGATTCGAGCACGCGCTCACGAGCGATGCGTTCGGCTTCGCGACCGTCCCCGTCGCGGATCGCCTTCACCAGGCGCTGCCAGTTCTGCGCCGACTGGCGGCGGCGCTGCGGCGTCGAGAGCCCGAGCTGGGAATAGCGCCGCGTCTGCAACGCCAGTGAATCGAGGATGGAGCGCAGGCGCTTGTTGCGCGAAGCCTGGGTGAGCAGCCGGTTCAGCCCGAAGACCGTTTCGACGTATTCCGCGCCGAACTCGGGCTGGCGCGCGAACCGCGAGAGCCTGGCAACTTCCGCTTCAAGCGCCGGAAGGATGCGCATCCGCTCGGGGTCTTCGGCGATCTCCCGGTCGCGGAGCCCGTTGAGTGACGCGCGGATGTCGAAGATTTCTTCGACCTCTGCGATACTCAGGTTGGTGACTTGCGCGCCGCGCCGCGGCAGGATCGTCACCAGTCCATCCTTCTCCAGCAGCCGCAGCGCTTCGCGCACCGGGCCGCGGCTTACCGCGAATTCGGCGGCGACGGCCTGTTCCATGATCCGTTGCCCGGGCGCGTATGCGCCCGAGACGATGCGCTCCGAGAGTCGCGCCGCAATCTGCTCGGCAAGCGAATGCGTGAGCGGCGCGCCCCATTCGCTGGGGGCGCCACCGGGCGGACCGGATTCGACGCGGGCCTTGACCATGCTGCAACCTTAATGGCGTTTTGTAAGATTGTCAACAATATTCTTGACAACAATTCGTCGGACGCCTAGGATGGCGCTTGCTGGGCGCTCCGTGCACGGTTTCGCCGCGCGGGGCGTCCGCCCCGGATCGGCCCCGAGGTTTCCCCGCATGACCGCGTCTGCAGTCTCAAGGCGGCGTTCACCATTGAGGAGATCAGAAGATGGCAAGAATCGAAGTGAAGTCCGAGATTACCGGCACGGTCTGGCAGGTGACGGCGAAGCCCGGGGACAAGGTGGAATCGGGAGACACGCTGATCGTGATTGAATCGATGAAGATGGAGATCCCGGTGATCACGGAGGACGGCGGCACGGTGAAGGAGATTCTCGTGAAGCAGAAAGATCCCGTGGCCGAGGGTCAGGTGGTGGCAGTGCTCGAGGGCTGAAGAGAAACCGCAGATAAACGCGGATAGACGCGGATAGATTTGGAACCGCATGCGAGAAATTTCCTTCTGTTTGTTTGGCGTTCATCGGCGTCAATCGGCGGTTCATGGTTATGAGCTGGCGAGTTGAAATCGAGGACATCCACCACCGGCGCAAGCTCGCCGAAGCCTGCGGCGGGCTGGAAGCCGTTGCCAGGCATCATGCCGCGGGCAAGTTGACGGTGCGCGAGCGCATCGACCGCGTGCTCGATCCGGGCTCGTTTCGCGAAGTCGGCAAACTCGCCGGCCGCGGCACATACGATAAGACGGGCAACCTCGTCGAATTCGAGCCGGCCCCTTATGTCATGGGTCTGGGCAGGATCGACGGCCGGCCGGTGGCAATCGGCGGCGAGGACTACACCATTCGTGCCGGCACCGGTTTCGGCAGCGACCGCCGCAAAGGCGGCCAGGGCGGCTTCGTGGAGGACCTTGCTTACGAATATCGTATCCCGCTCGTCAATCTGGTCGACGGCACCGGCGGCACGGTCAACACCGCCAAGCGCAAGGGCTACACCGTGGTTCCGGGCTACGGTCAGGACGGCTTCGAGCGTTCCGTCGATCTCATGGGTATCGTGCCGGTGGTGAGCGCTGTCATGGGGACCACGGCGGGCGGACCGTCGGCGCGCGCCATTTTCGCGCATTGGTCGATCATGGTGAAGGGCGCGGGACAAATCTTCGCCGCGGGCCCGCCCGTGGTCGAGCGCGCCTTCGGCCAGAAGCTCACCAAGGAAGAGCTCGGCGGATCCAGGGTTGCGGTGGACACCGCCGGCACCATCGACAACGTCGCCGAGGACGAGGAAGATTGCTTCCGGCAAATCCGGCGGTTTCTTTCCTACATGCCGGGCAATGTATGGGAACTGCCGCCGCAGACGCGATGTGACGACCCGGCCGATCGCTGCGAGGACGCGCTCGCGGATATCGTGCCGCGCTCGAACCGCCAGGCGTATAACATGAAGAAACTCCTCGAGATGGTCGTCGACAAGGGTTCGGTGTTCGAAATCCAGCCCACCTTCGGGCGCGCGGTCATCACCGCGCTCGCGCGCATGAACGGCAAGGTGGCCGGCATCATCGCCAATAATCCGATGTTCGGCGGCATCATGGATTACAAGGCGGCGCGCAAGCAGGGGCATTTCGTCGAGTTGTGCGACACGTTCAACATTCCGCTCATTTTTTTCGCCGACGTCCCGGGGCTTTTGGTAGGCGCCGAATCGGAGGCCGATGCCGTCCTGCGCGAAGGCGTGCGCGCCCGCTACATCGGGCTGCAGGTGAGCGTGCCCGTGTTCACCGTGATCGTCCGCAAGTGCTACGGCGTGGCGGGGGGCGGCGTGATCGACCGCCGCGGTCTCAATTTCAAGATTGCCTGGCCGTCGGCCGAATGGGGCTCGCTGCCGGTGGAGGGCGGCGTTAAGGCCGCCTACCGGCGCGAGATCGAAAACGCGCCCGATCCCGCGCAGCGTGAAAAGGAGATCGAGGAAGAACTGAGGCAGTTGGCGTCGCCGTTTCGCACGGCGGAAGCCTTTGCTACCGAGGATCTCATCGATCCGCGCGAAACGCGCCCGTACTTGTGCCAGTTCATCGACGCGCTACAGGGCCGTCTCAGGTCACAGCTCGGTCCGAAATACAAGGCCGGTGTCCGGCCATAGATATTTAGTGAACAGTGAACGGTAAAGATTTCAGGGTTTCTACTGCTCACCGCTTACCGCTCACTTTTAAGGCAAGAGGAGAACAGCACATGCCAAAGCGGGAGATCGAAGGCGATTGGGTGATGGGCTGGCCGGACCGGAAGCGGCCGGTGCTGGTCGCGGGCAAGGATTCGCAGGGACGTGTGATCAATGGGCGCGCGCCGATCACTGACCTGGAGGGGCTCATCACGCCGACCGACGCTTACTACGTCGTCAACCAGCTCGAGGTGCCCGAGCCGATCCATCCGGACGACTGGACGCTGACGGTCGGCGGCGAAGTGGAGCGGCCGATCGAGCTGTCGCTGAAGGACTTGCAAAAGCTTCCGGGCCGCACGGTGCGCGCGGTGACGGAATGTGCCGGCAACGACGCAGGGTTCTTCGATTACCTGGTGAAAAGCGGCAAGAAACCCTCGCGCATCAACCAGCAGGACATGCAAAAGCGCGCCGCAATGCGCGAGCAGAACGCCGTGCCTTCGACCGAGGAAATCAGCGGCGAATCGACCACGACCTGCGCGATGAGCGCCGGCGAGTTCACCGGCGTGCCGCTCGCGGAGGTGCTCAAGAAAGCAGGCCTCAAACCCGGCGCGGTTTCGGTGCGCATGGAAGGATTCGACTGCGGCCAGCCGGACCTCGCGGTTCAGTACCGCTCGGTCGGCCGTTCCGACTTCAAGCTGGTCGATCCCGGCCTCATCAACTACGAGAAGGGCTTGCCGCTCGAGAAAGCGCTGCATCCCGATACGCTGCTCGCCTGGTCGATGAACGGCGAGTATCTGCTGCACGTCCACGGCGCGCCGGTGCGCGCGGTGGTGCCCGGCTGGTCGGGCAACTGGTGGGTGAAGTGGCTGCAGAAGATCGAAGTGCTCGATCATATGCCTGAGTGCTATTACCAGAAGCACTACTTCGTCTACGGCAATTCACCCGATGACCCCAACAAGGAGATGATCACGGCGATGGGCGTGCGCTGCGTCATCATCGATCCGCTCGACGAGGATTCGCCGCTCGAGCGCGGTTCGCACAAGATCCGGGGTCTCGCGTGGAGCGGCATGGGCGCGATTACGCGGGTCGAGGTAAGCCTCGACGAAGGCAAGACCTGGCAGGATGCGCACCTCGAGGAACCGCGTGAGCGCTGGCTGTGGGTGCGATGGTCGTATCTGTGGGAGGTCGACAAGCCGGGGCACTACCGCATCATCGCGCGCGCCAGCGACGAAAATGGCCGGGTGCAGCCGCAGATCCCCTGGAATTACCAGCGCAAGCATTTCGACGGCATCGTGCCGACCGATGTCACGATCGTTTAGCGAACAGTGAGCGGTTAGCAGTGAGCGGAAAAAATCGACAGGCCGCCGTTAGCCGCTTACCGTTTACCAGTGACTATCTGACGGAGTCTGATCAACCGATGCGCATCGTCGTCTGCGTGAAGCAGGTTCCCGATCCGGAAGCCGCCTTCAGCATGTTCAAAGTCGACGAGCAGGCGAAGAAAGTGATACCGGCGCCGGGCCTGCAATGGGTGATGAGCCCGTTCGATGAGCAGGCGGTGGAGGCGGCATTGCGCATTCGCAAGCGCCACGCCGACACCAGGATCACGGTGTTGAGCATGGGGCTCGAGACCGCGCGCAACGCGATCAAGCATGGGCTCGCAATGGGCGCGGACGACGGCGTGCTTCTAAGCGACGCCGCGTTCGAAGACGCCGACAGTTACGCCACGGCGTACACGCTTGCCGGCACGATCAGGAAACTCGGCGGCTGCGATCTGGTGCTTACCGGGCGCCAGGCCGCGGACTGGGATGCGGGCGTGGTTGGCGCTGGCATCGGCGAGTTGCTGGGCCTCCCGGTGATCTCGTTCGCGATGGACATCCAGGTTGAGAGGGGAGCGGTGCGCGTCGAGCGGGTGCTGGACGACGGAACCGAAATCGTGGAGGCGCTTTTGCCGGCGCTGGTCACGGTGTCGAACGAGCTCGGAGCGGCGCGCACGCCGAACCTGCGCGAAACCATGCGCGCCGCGCGCAAGCCCGTCACGGTGTGGAAAGCCGCTGACCTCGGGCTCGCCGCGAGCGAAGTGGGTGCCGCAGGCGCGCGCCGTGTGTTGGAGCGCTTGTTCCTTCCCGTCAAGAACAACCGCTGCGAACTTATTCCGGGTTCGGCTCAGGACCAGGCCGCGGGTTTGGCGCAGCGCCTGCGGGAGGCAAGGCTCATATGAGCGGTGCGCCGTGCATCCTCGTGATAGCGGAATTCACCCAAACCAGGCCGACCAAGCTCACCTGCGAGCTCCTGGGTCTGGCGCGCGGCCTGGCGGGTGCGACGGGCGGCGCGGTATCGGCGGTGCTGCTGGCGAACCATGCCGATGGCGTTGCAGAAGAACTCATTGCGCGGGGCGCCGACCGGGTCTACGCAATGCGACACGCGGCGCTGGCTGACTATCACAGCGAGTCCTGGGTCAGTGCAGCGACGCAGATTTGCAGGCAGGCCGCTCCCACGGTCGTTTTGGCCGGACATACAGCGGCCGGCGCGGATCTGACGCCGCGGATTGCATTCCGCCTCGGTACCGCGGTGGCAACAGGCTGTATCGATGTGTCATTTGCTGCCGGGAGTTTAGCGCTTACCCGGCCTTGTTTCGGCGGCAACGCGCGGGAGACTGTGTCGTTCAACACTGCGCCGGCGGTGGCGACGGTCAGGGCCGGATGCTACGACGCGCTGGCATTCGACGGTAAGCGCCGCGGCGAAGTGGTACGTATCGAGCCGCGGCTGGGTGAAGAAGCGCCGCGCGTGAGGGTGATTGAGCGCCGGCGTGATACGGATGACAGTGCACGCCTCGAAGAGGCCAGAGTGGTTGTCGCTGGCGGCCGGGGCTTGAACGGCTCCGACGGCTTCCGCCTGCTCGAGCAACTCGCCGCGGCGTTAGGCGGAGCGGTGGGCGCAAGCCGCGTGCCCTGCGATCTCGGCTGGTGCCCGCGCTCGTGGCAGATCGGGCTCACCGGCAAGACGGTGCAACCGGAGCTCTATATCGCGGTCGGCATCTCCGGCGCAGGGCATCACCTAGCGGGCTGCGGCGGCGCCAAGGCGATCGTCGCCGTCAACACCGATCCGGAGGCGGCGATTTTCAAGGACGCCCGCTTCGGCGTGGTGGGCGATTATCAGAAGTTCGTTCCCGCCTTCATCGAGGAAGTGCGAAAAATGAGGATGAGTGAATAGCGAATGGTGAGCGGTGAGCGGTGAGCAGTAAGCGGTGAGCGGCAAACCCACCGCGACGGAGCCTGGCTCCATACCGCTTACCGTTTACCGCTGACGATGCGGGCAGTTCATCTGCGGCTAATTGTTTTTTTCCGACTTTGGAGACGGATTTTCAAGACGAGGCACAACATGGCACTTGATGCATTATTGGAAGAATACGAGGCGCGACGCGCCAAGGCGCTCGCCGGCGGCGGCGCGGAGAAGTACGCGAAGCGCAAGGCGGCGGGCATCTGGAACGCGCGCGAGCGCATCGCCTATCTGGCGGACCGGGGCTCCTTCATCGAATCGGGACTGTTCGGCTCTTCGGGCGTATATCCCGAGCAGGCGGACGAGACTCAGACCGACGGCAAGCTCGCCGGCTACGGCAGGATCAACGGCCGCGACGTCTGCCTCGTCGTCAACGACTTCACGGTGAAAGGCGCCTCGACCAGCGCAACCAACAGCAAAAAGATCGCGCACATGAGGCGCACCGCTACCGAACGCGGCATGCCGCTCGTCGTCATCGGTGAGTCCACCGGCGCGCGGCTGCCCGATGCGATGGGCTCGCGCGGCATGGGGATGCTGCTGGGAAACGACATCACGCAGTTCCGCCGCACGCGCGAGACGCCGATGTGCGCCGCGGCGTTTGGCCCCGCGTTCGGCTCCTCGACGTGGCTCATGTGCCAGTCGGACTTCGCGGTGATGCAGAAAGGCGCGACGATGGCGGTATCGAGCCCGCGCCTGGTCTCGATGGCGCTCGGCGAGAAGGTCGATACCGAGGAGTTGGGCGGCTGGCGCCTGCACGCCGAGATCACGGGCCTCGCGGACCAGGTGGCGGACACCGAGGAGCAGGTGTTCGACGCGATCAAGACGTTTCTTTCGTATCTGCCGAGCCACCACATGGAAGCGCCGCCGGATGCCCCGGTGCCGGCGGGCTCGGGCGCCGACATGGACAAGGTGTTCTCGATCCTGCCCGACAGCCGCACCCAGGTTTACGACATGCGCAAAGTCATCCGCTGCATCGTCGACAAGGATACGATGGTCGAATTGAAGCCGCGCTTCGGCAAGAGCGCGGTAACCACGCTGGCGCGGCTCGGGGGAAAAAGCGTCGGCGTCGTCGCCAACAACCCGCTGCACCGCGGCGGGGCGCTCGATGCCGACGCATGTCGCAAGATCGTCGACTTCCTGGTGCTGTGCGACTCGTTCAACGTGCCGATCCTGTTGCTCGTCGACACGCCGGGATTCCAGATCGGCACCGATGCCGAGCGCGCCGGTGCGCCGGGCAAGATCATGAACTTCATGAACGCGATGACGCTGGTCACCGTGCCGCGGCTGTCGGTGATCGTCCGCAAGAGCTACGGGCGGGCTTACGTGTGCATGGGTGGCGGGCGCCATTCCGACGACGTCGCGGCGTGGCCGACGGCGGAGGTGAGTTTCATGTCGCCCGAGTTTGCCACCAAGATCGTGCACGGTGTCGGCGTTGGTGAGCCGGGCTTTGACGAGGCTCTCGCCAAGATCCGCCAGGGCGCGGACGTGTGGGGACTCGCCTCGGTTTACGCCGCGCAAGCGGTGATCCGGCCGGAGCAGACGCGCGATTATCTGATACGCATGCTCGACGTTTACAAGCTGCGCATCACCAGGGGCGTCGGGCAGCATCTGATGCGCACCTGGCCGACGAGCTATTAAGTGTTAAGTGCGTGAGGGGAGAGGCGAGAGGCGAGAGGCGAGAGGCGAAGAAGCGAACCCCTCTCCCCCGGTGACGAGGGAGAGACTTGGAGTGAGGGCGATTGCTTTTCACCATTCACGCTTCACTCAACGAAGGACGTTCTCTGGGATGACGACCAAGAAAGATGGTGGTGTTTAGCAAAGTTCTTGTGGCAAATCGGGGGGCGGTGGCGGCGCGCGTGCTGCGCGCGCTCTACGAACTCGGTATCCGGTCTGTCGCCGTGTATTCCGAGGCCGACTACGGCGCGCCGTACCTGGAGATGGCGAGCGAGACACACGCGATCGGCGCGGCACCGGCGCGCGACAGTTATCTCAACCAGGATGTATTGATCGAGGTGATCAAGCGTTCGGGTGCGGACGGCGTGCACCCCGGCTACGGCTTTCTCGCGGAGAACGCCCGGTTCGCGCAGCGCGTAGTCGATGCCGGTGTGCGTTTCATCGGACCTTCGCCCAAGTGGATTGATGCGATGGGCCACAAGACCAGGGCACGCGAGCTTGCCGCGCGGTACGGAATGCCGATGTCGAAGGGTTCGGACGTTCTGCCGGCGGAACCGGAGGCGATTCTCGCGGCTGCGCGGCAGATCGGTTTCCCGGTCCTGGTGAAACCCGCGGGTGGCGGGGGCGGGATCGGCATGCTGCCTGCCCAGGATGAGGCCGAATTGCTATCGGCGGTGGAGCGCTCGCGCTCTTTGGCGAGCCGCGGTTTTGGCGACACCGAAGTCTATCTCGAGCGCCTGATCGAGCGGCCGCGGCACGTCGAGTTTCAGATTCTGGGCGATGCGCATGGCGCGGCGGCCCACCTCTTCGAGCGCGACTGCTCGACGCAGCGGCGCAACCAGAAGGTGATCGAGGAAGCGCCGGCGCCCGGCATTGCGCGCACCGATGCCGAGGGCATGGCGGAGAAAATCGCCGGGTTCATGCGCAACCTGGGCTACGACAACATCGGCACGGTCGAGATGCTCTATGGCGCCGACGGCTCGTTCAGCTTCCTCGAGATGAACACGCGGTTGCAGGTCGAGCACGGCGTGACCGAGGAGATGACGGGCGTCGATCTGGTGCAAGCGCAGATTCGCTCTGCCGCGGGCGAAAGGCTCGCCGACATTCTGCCGGCGAAGATCGAGATCAAGGGCCACGCCATGCAGGCGCGCGTCTATGCCGAAGACCCGAAGAACTTCTTCCCTTCGCCGGGCAAACTCGAAGTGTTCCGCCCGCCCGAGGATGCGACGGTCCGCGTCGAGACCGGTTACGCTGAAGGACGCGAGGTGACGCCGCACTACGATCCCATGGTCGCCAAGGTGATCGTCCACGCGGCAACGCGCGAACAAGCGATCGACCGGCTGGTCGAAGCGCTGCGGGCATTCGACATCCAGGGCATCAAGCACAACATTCCCGCTGTTCTGCGTGTCCTCGACTCGGAGACTTTTCGATCGGGCGCGGTTCATACCGGCATCATCCCCGAGGTGATGGGCAAGAAAAGCTAGCCACAGAGAACACAGGGCATGAATACACATGATTTGATCTCGGCGGCAAGAAAGCAGAAGCGCGCGGCGCTCGACGAACTTGCCGGGAAACAACTGCTTGCCGCTCATGGCGTGGCGGTCCCCAAGTCGGTTATCGTTCCGGGCGCGGCGGAGGTCGCATCGGCGTTCGCGGGGTTGAGGCCGCCTTTGGCGGTCAAGGTAATGTCGCCGGACATTCTGCACAAGAGCGATGCCGGCGGCGTCAGAGTCAACCTCAAGACCGCGGGCGAGGTGGAGGACGCGATCAGGAAGATGATGCAGCAACCCGCGATCGCGGCCGCGCGCATCGACGGTTTCCTTATCGAAGAGATGGCGCCCGCCGGACAGGAGATGGTGGTGGGCGGACTGCGCGATGCGCAGTTCGGGCCGCTGGTGATGGTGGGGTTGGGCGGCATCTTCGTGGAAGTGCTTGCCGACGTTGCGTTTCGCATCTGCCCGGTCACGCGGCTTGACGCCGAGGAGATGCTAGACGAACTCAGGGGCGCGGCCATCCTCAAGGGTGCGCGCGGCGGAAAACCGGTGTCGCGGGAGGCGATTATCGATACGTTGCTCAAGGTGGGCGGAGAAAACGGCCTGCTCATGCGCCACGCTGACGATATCAGGGAAACGGACATCAATCCGCTGATCGTCTCCGCAACCGGCGCGGTCGCTGTCGACGCACGCTTTATTCTTACGTAGAGGTAACGGGTGACGAGGAAAGGTGACGAGTACTGGTGACGAGAAAGGGTGACGAGGGATTCGTGACAAGCCGGAGCGAGTGGTTTTTCCGTCACCATTTTTCGTCACTTTCTCACATCACCTCCATTCGTCACCCTTTTTGGCTCGACTCAGCACGATCCATGACTCGCGAATCACTTTCAAGATGAGTTCAAGCGTTATTGAGCAATTCATGCCGCTGTTCGCGCCGAAGACCGTCGCGGTGGTCGGTGCTTCCACCAAGGGCGCGGCATTGCCCAACATCTTCATCCGCCGTATCCGCGAGTTCGGCTACGCGGGTGCGATCTATCCGATTCATCCCTCAGCCGCCGAGATCGACGGACTGCCCGCGTACAAGAGCCTGGGCGAGACGCCGCAGCCGGTCGATTACGCCTACATCGCGATCGCCGCCGCGCAGGTTCCGCCGCTGCTCGCCGCGGCGAGGGGACGGGTGCGCTTCGCGCAGGTGATCTCAAGCGGCTTTGGCGAAGTCGACGAAGGCAAGGACTTGCAGGAACGACTCGTGACGGCGGCGCACCAGGGCGGGATGCGGCTGCTGGGCCCCAACTGCCTCGGCATCTACACGCCGCGCGGGCGCATCACCTTCACCGAGATCGGCCCCAGGGAAGTCGGCGCAGTCGGCATCGTCTCGCAGAGCGGAGGCTTGGGCACCGACATTATCCGCAGGGGCTTGAACCGCGGGCTGAAGTTTTCCGGGCTGATCACCGTCGGCAACAGCGCCGATCTCGGGCCGGCCGACATCATCGAGTTTTATCTGGCTGATCCCCAGACGAGGGTGATCGGCATGTACATCGAGACCGCGAAGGACGGGCGGCGCATGTTCGAGATGCTGCGCGAAGCAAAGGCGATGAAGCCGGTGGTGATCTTGAAAGGCGGCAGGACCCGGCAAGGGCTGGCGGCCGCGGCCTCGCACACCGGGTCGCTTGCCGGCGACGATCGCGTGTGGGTGGCGCTCTCCAGGCAAACCGGCTGCGTCATGGTCGATACACTCGATCAGTTCGTCGACACGCTGCTCCTCTTCCAGACGCTGACGCCGCAACCGGCGCATCCGACGCAGCGCGTCGTGCTGTTCGGCAACGGCGGCGGCGCCAGCGTGCTCGCCACCGATTTTTACGCGCGGCTCGGACTCGATGTCGCGCCTTTCGACCAACCGGCGATAGACGCGCTGGCCTCGATGAAACTGCCGCCCGGCACCAGCATCACCAATCCCGTCGACTGCCCGGTCGGCACCCTGCAGCAGGACGATGGGCGCGTGGCGGAGAAGATTCTCGACGTAATCTACGACCGCGGCAGCCCGGATGCCCTGGTGATGCATCTGAATCTGTCGGCCTTCGTCGGCCGCACCAAGAATGAGGTGCTCGACAACCTGGTGCAGGCCGCGCTGCGCGTTCAGCAGCATCATCCCGGCAAATCCCATTTCGTGCTCGTGTTGCGCTCCGATGGGGAGCCGGCGCTCGAGGATCGCAAGCGCGAATTCCGCGCCAGAGCCGTCAGGCTCGGCATTCCCGTCTACGACGAGATGGCGAACGCGGGTTGCGCGCTCGCTGCACTGCAAACGCACGAGCGCTTCGTGCACGCGCGGAGCTGACAGCGATGTACTCGTACGATTTTCGCGCCGTCGGTTATCCGCTGCGCCTCTACAGCGGCAAGGACGCGCTCGAAAATCTGCCAACCGAGATCAAGCGCCAGAACGCGCGCCGAGCCTTAGTCGTCTGCGGTCGCACCGTATCGCGCAAGACCGATCTCATCAATCGCATCCGCCGCATTCTCGGTGATTCCTGCGCCAGCGTGTTCGACGAAATGGAGAAGGAATCGCCCCTGCCGGCAGTGCTGCGCGCGCGTGACGCGGCACGCGCGGCAAATGCCGATCTCTTGATTGCGGTCGGCGCCGGCAGCGTGATTCAAGCGACCCGCGTGGTGGCGATCCTCCTCTCTGAGAAGCGTCCGCTCGAAGCGTTGATTACGCAGTACCCCGAGCACGGTCCCGCAATCAGTCCCAAACTGCTCGAGCCCAAGGTCCCGATCATCAACGTGCTGACCGCGGCGACCTCGGCGCAGAACCGCGCCGGCTCGGCGGTGAAAAACGAGCAACTCGATCACCGCATGGAATTTTTCGATCCCAAGACACGCCCGGTCGCGATTTTCTGGGACGCCGAAGCGCTGCTCACCGCGCCGGTCGGCCTTGCGCGCACCACCGGCGCGGCGGTGCTATGGCGGGCGGTGATGAACCTGGGCGGAACACGCATGAGCCCGTTGGTCGAAGGCGATCGCCTGCAGGCGTTCCGCCTCGCAAGGAACGCTTTGCCGCGGGTAGTTGATCCCCACGATGCCGCACCGCGCATCGACATGTGCGCAGCCGCTTTCCTGCAGAACCGCGATGCCGATAACGGCGGCACGATGTTCGAGCGCCACTGGGTCGTCCGGGTGGTCTACGCCTTCGCCGCGGCGCTGTTCAACCTGCACCCGCACGTCAGCCAGGGCGAGGCGAACGCGGCGTTGACCGCGCCCGTGATGCGTCGTCTTGGTGCGCGCGATCCGGAAGCGATGGGGAGAATCGCGCGTGCGCTCGAAGCGTGGCACGACGGCGAGCCGCTCGCGCAAGCGCCGTTCAAAGCGGCCGATGCGCTCGAAAAACTGTTCCAATCGATCGGCATGCCAGTGCGCCTATCCGAGCTCGACATTCCGCGCGCGAGCCTGCCGATCATCGTCGAGCGCTCGCTCAAGAACTTCAATGCCGACCCCAAGCGCGAATTCGTGCGCGAGCGCGATCTGCTGCTCGAGGTGATCGAGTCGGCGTGGTGACGGACTGCCGGTATAGCGGGTAAAAGGTGTCAGGAACCTTTAACTGTTGCCTCGGGGCACCTTGGTGGTCGCCCACGTGGCTGGAGCGTGCTCTCCAGACCTAACTTCCCGGCTATCCTGCGCACCCACGTGCCAGAGCCGTAAGGCCGGCCACGTTGCACACTGCACCGGAGGGCCTCCAACTCGGCCTCCGTCTGCGGCTTATTCACCCAGTCCAGCCAGTTCCTTGGCCGTTCGGCCGGCCAAGCTGCGAGCCAGGCGGGCGCCGCGTGCCTGCCTTGCGCCCGACGCCATAAACTCGACCAACGCCACTCCTCTGCACGAACGACGAGGCCTGCGCGCAAGGCATTTCGCTCGACGTACCGGCACACGACCAGAAAATGATCATCCGCTTGCACCGGGAAAGACTTGAAGCGGCCTTGATACAGATGTCCGGTTCCGGCCGACAGATGATGCGCATGCCAGCGCTGCGTGTGGGTCAGCGTCACCCAGCCCATGAACTCCGAGAGCTCCCCATCGCGCTGCGGCCACAGCACGAGATGCCAGTGGTTCGGCATGACGCAGTAGGCGAGAATCCGCGTCGCCATGCGTGCGTGCGCTTCGACGAGCACGCGCTCAAACGCCTCGAAGTCGCTTGGCTTCTCGAAGATCGGAAGGCGCGCATTGGCGCGATTGAGGACATGATAGATAACGTCCCCGGCTGCGGCTCTCAGCGGTCGCCCCATGACTACTCAGCGTACATCGATCGCTCTCGCCGGTCAAAAAGGTTCCTGCCACCTTTTTTTTGAAACCCGCATGCGGGCGGTGTCCGATGCGACATGGCCGCGCGTTCTATTGTCCCCGCACGTGGCGAATCATGGCGGCAACGGCGGGATTCGTGTTTTCCGTGGCGATCTTGATGGCCGGGCGCCGGTGAGCGAAGATACGGAATACTTCATCGGCGAATCCCTGCCCGACCGATTTGACGTCCCGGAAATCGAGCACGATCTCGCTGAACTTTTCGAGGTTGGCGAGGAGCCTCCTCGCCTCGGAGCGCGAAGCGTAGTCGCGTTGCAGCAACTTCACCAGCACGTTGGTCTTCTGGAACTGGAAGTCGTACTCCTCGGGCGCGAACGCGCCGAACACATCCTCGAACCGGCGCCGGCTGCTGCGCTGGATCGCGAATGAGACACGGGTGCCCCTGAAGAAGCGCTGCGCGGACACGAACACATCACCCTTCATCCCTTGCCGGCTTCGACCAGACTCCGAACGTGAACGCTGAGCGCCTGGCGGCTCACCCCGAGGTGCAACCGTAACTCGCCGCCGCTGGCTGACCGTCGGCGGGAAAGAAAGGCGAGTATCCTGCGTTTGGCGTCCATCATGGCAACGCTGTCAGATCGTCAACCTATTGTCAACTTCTGTAACTTCGTAACGTCAATCATCACGCTGCCAGGCCGCACCGCGATTGTCCATGAATTGTCAATCCTTCGTTTCCGCTAACGTCGACCCTGGGCGCGCGATGCGCCGGAGATGGCGCGCGTCCTGGAGCACGCGCTCAAGAATTTCAACGCCGATCCGAAGCGCGAGTTCGTGCGCGAGCGCGCCCTGTTGCTGGAGGTGATTGAGCAGGCCTGGTGAGCCGGCGCTTGCCCAGTCATCCGGCACGAGCCCACGCCGCGCATCGATGAGCGCCAGGAGATCCAGCAGAAGCGCATCGCCGCGATCGGAAGTTGTTTAAAATAGCGTCCGGCCCTGATAACCCAAAGGAATTGCGGCGACATGGATACCCTGCAAGTCGGAATGAAAAACACCCTGGAATGGAAGGTCACCGATAAGCTGTGCACGACGCGCGGCGACTACCAGGTGTTTTCGACGCCGTCGATGACGCAGTTCGTCGAGATGGCGGCGCAAAAGCTGGCGGCGCCGCACCTGAAACCCGGTCAGGGGCAGGTCGGGCTGTCGGTAAATATCCGGCATCTCGCGCCGACGCCGATCGGCCAGAAGGTGCGTGCCGATGTGGAACTCGTGGACATCGACCGCCGCAAGCTTACGTTCAAGGTCAAGGTGTTCGATGAGGTCGAGCAGGTGGGCGAGGCCGAGCACGAACGCTTCGTGATCGATGTCGACAAGTACACCGAACGGCTCAGGAAGAAGATCGCGGGCTGAATCAAAGGCATTGACGGCTTCCCCTCTGTTTGCGGCTGCGGCAGAGGGGCGCAACCGGTCGGGCGCCGATGGTTTCTGGCGCTGTCGTAGCAGCCAATCAATGGAGGTTTCATGACGTCCCGTTTCATGCTTTGCAGCTTCAAGACTTGCCCGTGGGTGCAGCGCGCCGCGATCGTGCTGCGGGCGAAGCAGGTTCCCTACGACATCACCTATATCGACCGCGACAACCGGCCGGACTGGTTCCTCGCCGTCTCGCCGCATTCCAAGGTGCCGGTGCTGATGATCGACGGCAAGGAGGCGCTGTTCGAATCGAACGCGATCGCCGAATACCTGGACGAAACCGTGGCGCCCCGGCTGCACCCCGAAGACCCGCTCGCGCGGGCACGCAACCGCGCCTGGACCGACTATGTGACGACTTTCGCGAGCGCCATATCCAACACCGCATATGCCGATTCCGAGGAAGAGTTCGCCGCGCGCGCTGCCAGGATAGCCGGCCCGTTCGGTAAGCTCGACGAGGCGCTCGCGAAGCGCGGCAACGCTGGCCCCTACTTCAACGGGCCGAAATTCTCGCTGGTCGATGCGGCCTACGCGCCGTTCCTGCAGCGCTACACCTTCGTGGACCGGCTGCGGCCGCTGGGAATCATCGAGAAATTTCCGCATCTCGCCGCTTGGCGGGATGTGCTGCTCGCCGCGCCGGCGGTGAAGGCCTCGACTGTCGCCAACATCGAAGCGGTGTGGCAGGAGAACCTGATCGTGCGCGGCCGCTGGCTCGCAAAATTCGTCTCAAAAAGCGTGGTCGGCGCGGCGACAGCCGGATAGAACCGCAGGGGAAAGACCACTAAGACCTTAGCCGTCTGTCCGCCAAAAAATGCCGCCCGTCACGGCGTCGCTATGGTCGCGCTTCGATCGTGACAAATGACATACTTGCATCGGTAAGATTAAAGGTATCGTTGAAGCGGAGTGGGATGCGTTGACGCGCACTCCACTCAGCTTCGAAAAGGGCAAACCCGACCGAAAGGCGGGGACGCAAAGTCACTGGTCTAAAGAGCCTTGCGCTCCATGGCCGAGAGATTGCCGAGGGCGGGTTGTTGGGCTACCGGTAATCTCTCTCGTGTCGCCCGATTACTTCCCTTCGTAGTCCACCTGACTTTCTCCCCGCCGGGAGAGCACGTCGCTTCATCTGTCGAGTGTCCCTTTTGAACGACCGCTGCGGGATTTGCCCCGCAGGGAACTGAACGGGGGACTCGGATCATGCTGGAACGTTTTCAAGGTAAAGACGGCCGCGCTGCGCTCCTGAAGGCACTGCGAACCCAGTTTCTGATTGATGGAAATTCAGAGATCGCTGACATGATTGCGTCAGCGTCACAGGTAAACGAATACGCCCCCGGCACGCCGCTGTTCACCCAGGGAGAGAGGGGTAGCGATCTGTGTTTCATCCTCTCCGGCCAGGTCTCTGTGCGCGTGGACGACGAGGAGATTGCAACTTGCGGTGCCGGAATGCACGTAGGAGAAATTGGCCTGTTGGAGCCGTTTAAAGGACGCTCAGCCACCGTCGTTGCAATGGACACAGTTGTTGCGGCACAAGTAGCCGGGCAAAGATTCACCGAAATCGCGAGATTGCACCCCGAGCTCTGGCGCCGAATAGCCATCGAGCTTGCCCGCAGGCTGGTCAAATCGCAATCCAAGGGCTAGAACCCTGCGCGTGGCTAATGGACGATATATCCGCCGTCCATGACGAGTGCGTGGCCGATGATGTAAGCGGCGTCCTTCGAGACCAGAAAAGCAACCACGCCGGCGACCTCTTCAACGGTTCCGAAACGGCCGATCGGAACGTCGCGTGCGCGCTGCTCCAGCTCTCCGGGGTTCCGGCCCGCCACGAATCCCTCGGTGGAGACGGGCCCGGGGCAGACGGCGTTGACCGAGATGCCGTCCGCGGAGAGCTCGAGAGCCATCGAGCGGGTGAGCTGGATGAGACCCGCCTTGGTCAGGTTGTAGACAGCCCCGTAGCGCGAAGCAACGATACCGAGCTGGCTTGCCATGTGAATGACGTGTCCTCCGCCCTGCGCGCGCATGATGGGCACCACCGCCTGGCTCGCAAAGAACGGCGCCCGCAGGTTCACCGCCACCAGCCGGTCGAAGTCCTGGTGCGAGAATTCACCGAAGGCCTTGCGGGCCCGGATGCCTGCGTTGTTCACCAGGATGTCGATCCGGCCCATGCGCTGATGCGCTGTGGCGACCATCGCCTCGGCCTCTCCCGTGCCCGAAAGGTCGTGCACGCCCCATGCGGCGTCCGGGGCGCCAGCCTTCCGGCAGGCCGCAGCGGTTTCCTCTAGCTCCGCCTCGGTGCCGTCCGCCGCGAGGTAGATCGCGGCGCCCTCAGAGGCGAGCCGCAGCGCCACCGCCCGGCCGATTCCGCGCGACGCGCCTGTAACAAGAGCGACCCTTCCGTTCAATTCACCCATTGCCTGCGTCCTTAGTCGACCTTCAGCCCCGCCCCGCGTACCACCTCGCCCCAGTCGCGCACTTCTTTGGCCACATGGTCTTTGAACTGAGCCTGCGTGTAGAGAGCTGCTTCGGCCGAGTTCGCGGCAAGCAGGTCTTTCATTCTCGGCTGTCCCACCGCCTTCATTACTTCGGCGTGCAATCGCTCGACGATGCGCTTCGGCGTGCCGCCGGGCGCGAAGAATCCCGTGTTGCAGCCCATTTCGAACCCGGGGATGGCTTCCGCAACCGCCGGGATGTCCGGAAACAGCGGTGAGCGTTTCGGTGAAGTGATGCCCAGAAGCGTCAGCCTCCCGGCTTTGACGTGAGGAATGGCAGCGGAAATACACGCGAAATACATGCCGGCTTCTCCCGCGACCAAGGCGGTCGTGGCCGGCCCGCCTCCCTTGTAGGGCACGTGCAACAGCTTCACGCCGGTGTCGCGTATGAACCGTTCCGACGTCAGGTGCGTGATCGAGCCGGGGCCGGAAGAGGCGAAGGAAAGCTGGCCGGGACGTGCTTTGGCATATTCGATCAGTTGCGGGATCGTCTTGACCCCGAGCTTGGGATTGACGACGAGAACCAGCGGCGAGCGCGATGGCAGCGCGATCGGTTCAATGTCCTTGAGCGGATCATACGGCAGCTTCGTGTAGAGGCTCGCGCTGATGGCATGGCTCGGCACGTCGGTCATGAGCAGGGTGTAACCGTCCGG
>C687J26845_10000099_pt1 | contig 53578 bp, 45 predicted proteins | sample RifCSPlowO2_12_FD_26845 | JGI IMG/M metagenome (IMG submission 26845)
ATGACCTTCGTCGTCATCGACAACTGCATCAAGTGCAAATACACCGACTGTGTAGAAGTCTGTCCTGTGGACTGCTTTTATGAAGGCCCGAACTTCTTGGTCATTCACCCAGACGAGTGCATCGACTGCGCACTTTGCGAGCCAGAGTGCCCTGCCCAGGCCATTTTCTCCGAAGACGAAGTGCCGGAAGACCAGCAAGAGTTTATTGAGTTGAACCGCGATCTGGCCGAAATATGGCCGAACATCACCGAGAAGAAAGAAGGCTTGGCCGACGCCGAAGAGTGGGATGGCGTAAAAGACAAGCTGCAGTATCTGGAACGCTAGTCACCTTAGCGTGATTGCCAAAAGGCCCGCTTAGAGCGGGCCTTTTGCTTTTCTGCAGACAAAAAAAGGGGCGGGGATTACCCGCCCACTTTTATCCCTACTCCCTTTATCTCCTACTCCATCATCCTGATGAGTCGCATCCTGCAACGTCCTGATCCGCATCCTTGCTGATCTGTACCTGCTCCTTGGCACAGGTGAGATAGTAGCTCGTCTGACTAAGTCAGCAAGTTCACTAAAAATCACTAAACGTTATCGCACAAAAACAAATAAATATTATATATCAGTAACTTATGTGCGACATCAGTGGAAATACTCTAGCTTTAAAAAGCCTATTACAACCAATGCCTACACGACCTGTAAGCAAAGGCTTACACGAGCGCACATAAAAAACCCGGCCGAAGCCGGGTTTGCTTTAATCAAGCGCCCTGATTACTTGAACAAGGACTCACTCGACAAGCCGTTTTTCTCCATGATTTCACGTAAGCGCTTGAGCGCCTCCACCTGGATTTGCCGAACCCGTTCACGGGTCAAGCCAATCTCCCGGCCGACTTCCTCCAGCGTGCTGCTTTCATGCCCGCGCAGACCGAAGCGACGTACCACCACTTCACGTTGTTTCTCGGTCAAATCCGACAACCACTGGTCAATGCTCTGCGACAGGTCATCATCCTGCAGCAGTTCACACGGATCGGTTGGACGCTCATCGGTAAGCGTATCCAGCAAGGTTTTATCCGAGTCCGGCCCGAGCGAAACATCGACCGACGACACGCGCTCGTTCAAGCCGAGCATGCGCTTAACCTCACCTACCGGTTTTTCCAACAGGTTGGCAATTTCTTCGGCTGAGGGTTCGTGGTCGAGCTTTTGGGTCAGCTCACGAGCCGCGCGCAGGTAAACATTAAGCTCTTTGACCACATGGATCGGCAACCTGATAGTTCGGGTCTGATTCATGATGGCGCGCTCGATGGTTTGACGAATCCACCATGTCGCGTAAGTCGAGAAGCGAAAACCACGCTCCGGATCGAATTTCTCCACCGCTCTAATTAAGCCAAGGTTGCCCTCTTCAATTAGATCTAACAGTGAAAGACCGCGATTAATGTAGCGCCGGGCGATTTTCACCACCAAACGCAAATTGCTCTCGATCATTCTTTTACGCCCAGCCGGATCGCCCTTTTGCGCCAAACGGGCAAAATGCACTTCCTCTTGCGGGGTGAGTAATGGGGAGAAACCAATTTCGTTGAGGTACAGCTGAGTTGCGTCTAGCGCACGGGTGTAATCAATGTATTTGTGTTGTTTGAGTGAGTTTGCCTGTTTGGCTTTTGGACTAGCGAGAGAAAGCTCTGCTTCCTCATCATCATCGAGAGCGATGCGCTCCTCCAGTAGGAGAACATCATCGTCGACGTCAAACTCCGGCGCTTGTTTTTTNTTGAGTGCCATTTTTATTGTCCTTAGCTGAGTTCGACAACAAACTCCGGNAGCACCTAACCCCAATATTCAACCAACACTGTTAAGTCGCATTGGTTTGAACTCAGAGGACGTCCNTGGCAACACCCGAGTCTGGTCCTACTACGCAAAGATACAAGTCAGCGGCAACTCAACGCTTGGGCAAATANTGCAGCGGATCAACAGGCTTACCTTGACGGCGAATTTCAAAATGCAGCTTCACCCGGTCAGTGCCCGTGGAACCCATTTCAGCAATTACTTGTCCGACTTTGACCTGCTGCCCCTCCCGCACCAATAACCTACGGTTGTGACCGTAAGCACTTACGTAGGTATCACTGTGTTTGATGATTACTAACTCGCCGTAGCCCCGCAATCCACTTCCGGCGTACACCACTGAACCATCAGACGCAGCAGAAACAGGCTCGCCCAATTCCCCTGCCAGATCAATGCCTTTATTCAAACTGCCGTTTGAGGAAAATCGCCCGATCAGCGCGCCTTTTGCCGGCCAGGTCCAACGACCCGCAAAATTTTTCGCAACTGTGCTACTCGCCGGCATAGATGCAGCTGCAGGTGGCGGCTTACTGGCAAGTATCGCAGCGTCATTGGCTCTAACTACCGCCGGTGGTACGCGGGTAGTTGCAGTGTTTGGCCGGCTGCTTTGCGCAACTGCAGGAGTTTGATTAGTGCGACCATCAAAACGGATAACCTGCCCTTTACGAATAACGTAAGGCGCCGCAATCCGATTGCGCTCGGCCAGGGTCTTCCAATCCCAACCAAACCGAAAAGCAATCGAATACAAGGTATCGCCACGCTGCACAATATATTGACCAACGTTTACCGGTTGACGGGAGTTCCCCGCACTCTGCGCCCCGGTATTGCGGTCGACAACTTGCACGCCACCAGTCCGCGTTGTGTTGCAGGCGCTGAGCGCCGCGCACACCAGACTCACGCCTAACCAAGCCAAAGCCCGATGTCCCGCCGCACTGCAGACGACCCGCCGGCCGCTCAGCCCAAGCATTAGGCCAAAGGTCCGTGCAACAAGGGCACAAAGCGCACGGCATCCAGCACATGGCGGGTGAAGCCCTGCTCCTCACGGACAATCAGCAGCAGTTGCTGCTCATCGCCGGCGCCAACGGGGATCACCAACCGGCCGCCAGGTGCTAACTGATCGAGCAATGCCTGCGGTACATCCGCTGCCGCCGCGGTGACGATAATACCGTTGTAAGGTGCCAACGCCGGCCACCCCTCCCAACCATCGCCCCAGCGAAACACCACATTGCGCAAGTTCAGTTCCAGCAAACGCTCTTTGGCGCGCTCTTGCAGTGCCTGGATGCGCTCCACCGAGAACACCCGTTCAACCAGCTGCGACAACACCGAGGTTTGATAACCAGAACCGGTGCCGATCTCCAGTACCTTATCCAAAGGCCCGTCCGCCAGCAGCAACTCGGTCATCCGCCCAACCATATAGGGCTGAGAGATGGTCTGGTTATGGCCAATAGGCAACGCCGTATCTTCATAGGCGCGATGGGCTAACGCCTCATCGACAAACAGATGCCGTGGGGTGCGGCGAATAACTTCCAACACCCGCGGGTTCGACAAGCCCTCTTCATACAAACGCTCAATCAAACGTTCGCGCGTACGCTGCGACGTCATGCCGATGCCATGGTGTTGCAATTGATCTTTATCCTGGTTCCGCGCGCGCATCAGAGCAACCCCTCCAGCCAACCTTCCAGCCCGCTAAAGGCCTCAGGAAAAGTACGATCCAATTGCAGCGGGGTGATCGACACATAACCCTGCATCACCGCGTGAAAATCGGTGCCAGGGCCGCCATCTTCGGCATCGCCGGCCACCGAGATCCAGTAGCCTTCCTTGCCGCGCGGATTGACCACTTTGACTGGTGCCGCGGCGCGCGCGCGATGACCAAGACGGGTCAATTGCACGCCGCGAATATGATCCAGCGGTAAGTTGGGAATATTGACGTTCAACACGCAGCGCGGTGGCAGATTCAGCTCGGCGTGGGCGGCCACCAGCTTGCGGGCGAAATAGGCGGCGGTCGGTAGGTTGTCAGGCTGACGCGACAACAATGAAAAAGCAAAGGCTGGCAATTGCAGAAAACGCCCTTCCAAAGCCGCCGCCACAGTACCGGAATAGAGCACGTCATCACCGAGATTGGCGCCCAGATTAATCCCCGCCACGACCATCTCCGGTACCGGCTCAAACAAACAGTTGAGGCCCAGGTGCACACAATCGGTGGGTGTGCCGTTGAGGCTGATAAAGCCATTGGCCAAGCGCTGCGGATGCAGCGGACGGTCCAACGTCAACGAACTGCTGGCGCCGCTTTTGTCTTGATCGGGCGCTATCACTACACACTCGGCGTAGTCCGCCAGCGCCGCATGCAAGGCAGCCAAGCCCGGAGCCGCGACCCCATCATCATTGGAAATCAGAATACGCATTAATTATCCATCGGCCCCGCAGGCAGCAGATCGACCAGTTCACGCACCATCACGGTGGCGAAGCATCCGGCCGGCAGGACGAATTGCAGTTGCAAAATGTCAGGCTCAGGATAATGCCACGTCAAACCGCCGATGGGCAGACGCAGAATGCGCCGTTCGTGCGCCATGCCCGCTTCGACCAACCAGTCGCATAACAGCGGCTCGCGGGCGGCCACGGCCTGCTCCAGAATTTGACTGGCAGCCGCGGCCGGCGAATCACCGGCGCCCCACAGCGGCCCGGTTGGATGCAGATCGAGAATCGCCAAACGCGGATCGCTGCACTCGGCCTCCCCGGCGGGAAAAAAGCTGCGGCTGTCGGTAAAGGCCAGCAAATCGCCAACCTGCGCCTGTTGCCAGGTGCCGGCGGCAACCCTGGCGGCCAGCACCTGATTGAACAGGTAACTGCGCGCCGCCGACAGCACACGCGAACGTATATTGCGTTGCTCTGGCAGCACCTTGGCGATGGCAAAATTGCGCGCCTGGGCCAAGTTGCCGCCCTCATAACCAAAGCGCTGGGGACCGTAATAGTTGGGCACACCCTGCGCGGCGATTTGCTGCAGGCGCGCATCCAGCGCTCCATGATCGGCGTCTAATTGGGTGAGGCGCAACGTAAACCCGTTGGCCGCATGGGCACCGCGCTGCAATTTACGCAGGTGCCGAATCGATTTTAAAATCTGCAAACTGTCGCTTTGCGCCGCCGACAAATCGGGATCGGCCTTGCCCGGCAGCTGGATGCTGAACCACTGCCGGGTCAGCGCCTGGCGGTCCTTCAAGCCGGCGTAGCTGACGGTGCGTACCGGCACACCGGCGGCGCGGGCAAGGATACGGGCCGCCTCTTCGGTGTTCAGGCCGCGCTTCTCCACCCACAACCACAGGTGTTCACCAGTGCCGGTGAGAGGGATATCCAGCACTTCATCGACCTGAAAATCTTCCGCCGTGGCTTTTAATACCGCACGGCCAAGCGGCGCGCCATAAGCACAGGGGCCAAGCAACTCAAGCTCAGTCATGCTGCCACCAACAAGGCCACCGCATGCACGGCGATTCCTTCTTCACGGCCGGTAAACCCAAGTTTTTCGGTGGTGGTGGCCTTGACGTTGACCTGATCCAGTTCGACTTCCAGGTCGACGGCAAGCAGTGCGCGCATGGCCTCGATATGCGGCGCCATCTTCGGCGCCTGGGCGACTATGGTGGCGTCGACATTACCGACTTTCCAGCCCTTGGCCTTGACCAGCGCCAGCACCCGACGCAGCAATACACGGCTGTCGGCACCTTTGAATTGCGCATCGGTATCGGGGAAATGTTTGCCTATATCGCCCAGCGCAGCGGCACCGAGCAACGCATCGCAGAGCGCGTGCAGCAGCACGTCGCCGTCGGAATGTGCAAGCAAACCAAAGCCGTGGGCGATCTGCACCCCGCCCAAAGTGATAAAAGTCCCGTCACCGAAGCGGTGCACATCGTAGCCGTGGCCAATGCGTATAGCGTTGCTCATGAAAGTCAGGCCTTGCAGAAGTCAGGCGGCGATTCTACTCGGTTTGGCTCCTCGCGAGCGCAGACCGAGTTAAACCGCGCCCAAACCGACGCGATTTAAGCCAACGACCTTAAACCTGCAGGGCCGCCGCGTGATGACGCAGATGGTCATCCATAAAACTGGCGATAAAGTAGTAGCTATGGTCGTAGCCCGGCTGCATGCGCAACCACAGCTGATGCCCATGCAGACGCGCCTGTGCTTGCAGCGCCTCGGGCTGCAACTGGGCCAGTAAAAACTCATCGCAATCGCCCTGATCAATCAGCATCGGCAAACGCTCCTGGGCACCGGCCAGCAACGCGCAGGCATCCCATTCGCGCCAACTGTTGCGATTCTCACCCAGGTAGCCGCTGAAGGCCTTCTCGCCCCAGAGGCAATTACTCGGATTAGTGATGGGCGCGAAAGCCGACACCGACTGGTAGCGCCCCGGATTGCGCAAGGCGCAGACCAGCGCGCCATGACCGCCCATGGAATGACCGCTGATGCCACGCCGTTGCGACACCGGAAAGTGCGCCTCGATCAGCGCCGGCAACTCCTGCACCACGTAGTCATGCATCTGGTAATGGCGCGCCCAGGGCTGCTGGCTGGCGTTCAGATAAAACCCCGCCCCCAGGCCGAAATCCCAGCTGCCTTCGGCATCGTCCGGCACATCCGGGCCGCGCGGACTGGTGTCCGGCGCCACTATCACCAAGCCCAATTCGGCTGCCATGCGCTGGGCACCGGCCTTTTGCATAAAGGTCTCGTCGGTACAGGTCAGCCCGGACAACCAATACAACACCGGCAAGGGCACGCCCCGCTCGGCCTGGGGCGGCAGGTAAATACTGAAGCGCATATCGCAACCCAACAGCGCCGAACTGTGTCGGTAGCGCTTGTGCCAGCCGCCGAAGCTTTTCTGGCAGGACAGATTTTCTAGAGCCATGACCGCCGCCTCAGAAATGAATCACGGTGCGGATGCTTTTGCCTTCATGCATCAACTCGAAGGCCTGGTTGATCTCTTCCAGCGGCAGGTTATGAGTAATAAAAGTATCCAGCGGAATCTCGCCGCTCTGCGCCTTGGCCACATAGCTGGGCAGCTCGGTACGCCCGCGCACGCCGCCGAAGGCCGAACCGCGCCAGACCCGGCCGGTGACCAGCTGGAACGGCCGGGTGCTGATTTCCTGGCCGGCGCCGGCGACGCCAATGATCACCGACTCGCCCCAGCCCTTGTGGCAGCACTCCAGCGCCGCACGCATCAGCTTTACGTTGCCGATGCACTCGAAGCTGTAGTCGACGCCGCCATCGGTCATCTCGATGATCACGTCCTGGATCGGCTTGTCGTGCTCCTGCGGATTGACGAAGTCGGTCGCGCCCAATTCGCGGGCCACCTCGAACTTGGCCGGATTGATGTCGATGGCAATGATCCGGCTGGCCTTGGCCATGGTCGCGCCGATAATCGCCGCCAGGCCGATGCCACCCAGGCCGAAGATCGCCACGGTGGCGCCCTCCTCGACCTTGGCGGTATTCAGCACCGCGCCGATGCCGGTGGTCACGCCGCAGCCGAGCAGGCAGACCTTCTCCAGCGGCGCGTCCTTGGGGATTTTCGCCAGGGCGATTTCCGGCAGCACTGTGTATTCGGAGAAGGTCGAGCAGCCCATGTAGTGATAGATCGGCTGCCCCTGATAGGAGAAACGGCTGGTGCCGTCCGGCATCACGCCGCGGCCCTGGGTGCTGCGAATCGCCTGGCACAGGTTGGTCTTGCCTGATTTGCAGAACTTGCACTCGCGGCATTCCGCCGTGTACAGCGGAATCACATGATCACCCACCGCCAGCGAGGTCACGCCCTCGCCTACCGCCTCGACTATGCCGCCGCCTTCATGGCCGAGGATGCACGGGAAGAGGCCTTCCGAATCTTCCCCCGACAGGGTGTAAGCATCGGTATGGCAGACGCCGGTGGCGACTATGCGCACCAGCACTTCGCCGGCCTGGGGCGGCGCCACGTCCACTTCGACGATTTGCAGCGGTTGATTGGCGGCAAAGGCCACGGCGGCACGGGACTTGATCATGGGGCTCTCCAGCGGAGTTAAGAATGGCGCAGAGTGTAGATCACCGCGCTTTGCTGGATAATCCACCAAGCAGCAAAACATTATTGCCACACAGGGATAATCCATGAGCGATTGGGAAGGTCTGGACGAGTTCGTCGCCGTCGCCGAATGCGGCCAGTTCACCGCCGCCGCCGAGCGCCTGGGGCTGTCGTCATCACAGATCAGTCGTCAAGTCGCACGGCTGGAAGAGCGCCTGCAAACCCGGCTGTTTTATCGCAGCACCCGTAAAGTCAGCCTGACCGAAGCCGGGCAGACCTTCCTGCAACATTGCCAACGTCTGCAGGACGGCCGCGAAGAAGCCCTGCGCGCCATCGGCGACCTGGCCGGCGAGCCCAAGGGCCTGCTGCGCATGACCTGCGCGGTGGCCTACGGCGAGCGGTTTATCGTGCCGCTGGTCAACGACTTCATGGCCCTGCACCCGCAGTTGCGCCTGGAGATCGAGCTGACCAACCGACCCCTCGATCTGCTGCAGGAAGGCCTGGACCTGGCCATTCGCCTCGGCCGCTTGCAGGACTCGCGCCTGGTGGCCACTCGCCTGGCGCCACGGGTCATGCACCTGTGCGCCGCGCCCGCCTACCTGCAGCGTTACGGCCGCCCCCACAGTTTGTCGGAGCTGACGCGGCACAACTGTTTGATTGGCAGCAGCGATCAGTGGCAATTTCAGCAGGGGGGTCGCGAACAGGCGGTACGGGTGCAGGGCAACTGGCGCTGCAACAGCGGCGAGGCGGTGCTGGACGCCGCGCTGCGCGGCTTCGGCCTGTGTCAGTTGCCGGACTATTACGTCCAGCAACACCTGCACAGCGGCGCCCTAGTGGCATTGCTGGAAGCGCAACAACCGCCGAATACCGCGGTCTGGGCGCTGTATCCGCAGCAGCGGCATTTGTCGCCGAAAGTGCGGCAGTTGGTGGAGCACTTGAAAAGCGGGCTGACCCAGCGTTTGGCCGCGAGCATGGGTCCAAGCTAGCCTGGGTTTCAACGCCGCAAGGCGGGGCTCAGGCGCAGCATGTCCAGCGCCGCATCGACCAGCGCCGCGGCCTCTTGGGCTAGGGCAAAACTGTCCGGCACCAGCAGCCACTGGGCGACTATGCCGTCGATATAGCCGTGCAGGCTGATCACCGCCCGCGGGATATTCAGATCGGCCGGTAACTGGCCGCGCTGCACCGCGTTACTCAGGGACAGCTCAATCCGCCCGTTAATATCAAGGTAAGCGCTCTGGCGCTGCTGACGTAGATCACACATGGCATCGGTGAACTCACACTTATAGATCAGCGTTTCTCTGATCCGGCGGATCTTGGTATCCAGCACCAACTGCTCAAACAGCTTGATCAACAACAGCCGCAAGAAGCCCAGCGGATCGACCTCATCCTCATTTTGACTGGCCTTGGACAACTCATCCAACGGCTCATGCAGGCTGTCGAGCATGGCCTGGACCAAATCGGCCTTGTTGCTGAAATGCCAATAAATGGCGCCACGGGTGACCCCGGCGATGCTGGCAATTTCCGCCAAGGTGGTGCGCGACATGCCACGCTGGTGAAAGGCTTGCTCAGCCGCCTCAAGAATTTGACTGCGGGTTTTTTGTGCATCTTCTTTAGTACGACGAACCATTCAGCCAACCCCCGTCAATATTTCCCTGGCGCCCACAAGCGCGTCGGCATCCGCATCAAGTAACCTGTAGCCAAGCGCAAAACCCCGCCGCTAAGCGTCGCTGTTTGTTACATATAGTGCCGGGGCCGTTCATTTACAAACAAGCGTGAATGTAAGTATATTCCCAGGCATCCCAATTTTTAGCCATTCGCTCAGCTTTTCGGCCCAGCGGGTGTTACGTTTTCGATCCGAGGTCTGCATGTCACTCAAGCCCGCTTTGCCCGCACTGGTGCTCGTCGCCGCCCTAGCCACGCTGCTCAGCGCTTGCAAACCGGAACAACCGGCGCCCAAACCCGCGCCGCCCAAGGTCGGGGTCATCACCCTGCAGCCGCAAGCCTTCACCCTGACTGCCGAGCTACCGGGGCGCACCACGGCCTACCGGATCGCCGAAGTGCGGCCACAAGTGAACGGCATTATCCTGCAACGCCTGTTCACCGAGGGCCGGGAAGTCAAAGCCGGCCAGCAGCTGTATCAAATCGACCCGGCGCTGTATGCCGCCACCCTGAAAAGCGCCGAAGCTACGCTGCAATCGAGCAAGTCGCTGGCCGATCGCTACCAATTGCTGGTGGATGAGCAAGCCGTCAGCCGCCAGGAGTTCGACGAGGCCCGCGCCAAGCAGCTGCAAGCGGAAGCGGCAGTGCAAAGCGCCAGCATCAACTTGCGTTACACCAAGGTGCTGGCGCCGATTTCCGGGCGTATCGGCCGCTCGACCGTCAGCGAAGGCGCGCTGGTCAGCAATGGCCAAACCGAGGCCATGGCGGTGATCCAGCAGCTCGACCCTATCTATATCGACCTCACTCAGTCGTCCCTGGAAATCCTCAAGCTGCGCAATGACCTGGCCAGCGGCCGCCTGCAGAAGGCCGGCAACAACGCCGCCAAGGTCAAACTGGTGCTGGAAGATGGCAGCGAGTATGCCGAAGCGGGCAATCTGGAGTTCTCCGAAGTCTCGGTCGACCCGGGCACCGGCTCGGTGACCCTGCGCGCGGTATTCCCCAACCCCAAACACGACCTGCTGCCGGGCATGTTCGTGCATGCGCAACTGCAGGCCGGGGTCAGCGCCGAGGCGATTCTGGCCCCCCAACAAGGCGTGACCCGTAACCTGAAAGGCCAGCCCACCGCGCTGGTGGTCAATCAAGACAACCAGGTCGAGCTGCGTGAGTTGCAAGCTGAGCGCACCGTCGGCAATCAATGGCTGATCAACCAAGGCCTGAATGCCGGCGACCGGCTGATCACCGAAGGCCTGCAGTTCGTCAAACCCGGCATCGAAGTAACGGTCAGCGAGGCCAGTAATCTGGCCCCAAGCAACCCAGTGCCGGCGGCGGCAAAAGCCACCGGCAAAGGGGAATAACCGATGTCGAAGTTCTTTATCGATCGGCCGATTTTTGCCTGGGTGATTGCCCTGGTGATCATGCTGGTCGGCGCCCTGTCAGTACTCAAACTGCCGATTAACCAGTACCCGAGCATTGCCCCGCCGGCGATTGCGATTGCCGTCAGCTACCCGGGCGCCTCCGCACAAACCGTGCAGGACACCGTGGTGCAGGTGATCGAGCAACAACTCAACGGCATCGACAACCTGCGTTATGTCACCTCGGAAAGTAACTCCGACGGCAGCATGACCATTACCGCCACCTTCAATCAGGGCACCAGCCCCGACACCGCTCAGGTGCAGGTGCAAAACAAGCTGAACCTGGCTACCCCGTTGCTGCCGCAAGAGGTGCAGCAGCAAGGCATCCGCGTCACCAAGTCGGTGAAGAACTTTCTGATGGTGATAGGCCTGGTGTCGGCCGATGGCAGCATGACCCGCGACGATCTGGCCAACTACATCGTCTCCAATATGCAGGACCCGATCTCGCGCACCGCAGGGGTCGGCGACTTCCAGGTGTTTGGTGCGCAATACGCCATGCGCATCTGGCTCGACCCGGCCAAGCTGAATAAATTTCAGCTGACGCCCCTGGATGTGAAAAACGCCATCGCCGCGCAGAACGTGCAGGTTTCCTCCGGCCAACTCGGCGGTTTACCGGCCGTGTCCGGCCAGCAACTGAACGCCACCATCATCGGCAAGACCCGCCTGCAAAACGCCGAGCAGTTCCAGAAGATTCTGCTCAAGGTCAACCCAGACGGTTCCCAGGTACGCCTGAGCGATGTCGCCGAAGTCGCCCTGGGCGGTGAGAACTACAGCATCAGCGCCCAGTTCAACGGCAAGCCGGCCTCGGGCCTGGCGGTCAAACTGGCCACCGGCGCCAACGCCCTGGACACCGCCAAGGCACTGCGCAAAACCATCAGCGATCTGCAGCCCTTCTTCCCGCCGGGCACCCAGGTGGTCTTCCCCTACGACACCACGCCCGTGGTTAGCGCATCGATCACCGGGGTGATTCACACCCTGATGGAAGCCGTGGTGCTGGTGTTCCTGGTGATGTACCTGTTCTTGCAAAACCTGCGTGCCACGCTGATCACCACCATGACGGTACCGGTGGTGTTGCTCGGCACCTTCGGCGTGCTGGCGGCGTTCGGCTTTAGCATCAACACCCTGACCATGTTCGGCATGGTGCTGGCCATCGGCTTGCTGGTGGACGATGCCATTGTGGTGGTGGAAAACGTCGAACGGGTGATGAGTGAGGAAGGTCTGTCGCCCAAGGAGGCTACCAAGAAATCCATGGGCCAGATCCAGGGCGCGCTGGTCGGCATCGCCCTGGTGCTGTCGGCGGTACTGCTGCCCATGGCGTTCTTCAGCGGCTCGACCGGGGTGATCTACAAGCAGTTCTCCATCACCATAGTCTCGGCCATGGTGCTCTCGGTGCTGGTCGCTCTGATCTTTACCCCGGCGCTGTGCGCGACATTGCTCAAACCAATCCACAAGGGCGAAGGCCACGGCCCCAAGCGCGGTTTCTTCGGCTGGTTCAACCGCAGCTTCGAGCGCAGCGTGCAATCTTATGAGCGTGGCGTGGCCAGCATACTGCGGCACAAGGCGCCTTACCTGCTGGCCTACCTGCTGATTATCGTCGGCATGGTGGTGCTGTTCACCCGCATCCCCACCGCCTTCCTGCCGGAAGAAGACCAGGGCGTGCTGTTTGCCCAGGTGCAAACCCCGGCCGGCTCCAGCGCCCAGCGCACCCAGGAGGTGGTCGACCAGATGCGCAGCTATTTGCTGGAAGACGAAGGCGACACCGTCAGCTCGGTGTTTACCGTCAACGGCTTCAACTTCGCCGGCCGCGGTCAGAGTTCGGGCATGGCCTTTATCATGCTCAAACCCTGGGGCGAGCGTTCTGCGGAAAATAACGTGTTCAACCTGGCCAAACGCGCCCAGCTGCACTTCTTCAGCTTCCGCGATGCCATGGTGTTCGCCTTCGCCCCGCCGGCAGTACTGGAGTTGGGTAACGCCAGCGGCTTCGACGTGTTTCTGCAGGATCGCGCCGGCGTCGGCCACCAACAACTGCTGGCCGCCCGTAACCAGTTCCTCGGCCTGGCCGCACAAAGCAAGATCCTTGCGGGTGTGCGCCCCAATGGCCTGAACGACGAACCGCAGTACCAGCTGAGCATCGATGACGAACGCGCCAGCGCTCTCGGCGTGACCATGGCGGACATCAACAGCACTCTGTCGATTGCCCTGGGCGGCAGCTATGCCAACGACTTTATCGACCGCGGTCGGGTCAAGAAGGTCTATATCCAGGGTCAGGCCAACTCACGAATGAGCCCGGAAGACCTGAACAAATGGTTCGTGCGCAACGGCAACGGCGCAATGGTGCCCTTCTCGGCCTTTGCCAGCGGTACCTGGATCTACGGGGCGCCCAAGCTGACGCGCTATAACGGCGTGGAAAGCATGGAGATCCTCGGCACCCCGGCGCCGGGTTACAGCTCTGGCGAGGCCATGGCCGAAGTCGAGCGCCTGGCCCAGCAACTGCCCAAAGGCATCGGCTTTGCCTGGACCGGGCTGTCCTACGAGGAACGCCTGTCCGGCTCCCAAGCCCCGGCCTTATATGCCCTGTCGCTGCTGATGGTGTTTCTCTGCCTAGCGGCGCTGTATGAAAGCTGGTCGATTCCGATTGCGGTGATGCTGGTGGTGCCCCTGGGGATTATCGGCGCGCTGCTGGCCACCAGCCTGCGCGGCCTGTCCAACGACGTGTACTTCCAGGTCGGCCTGCTGACCACCATTGGCCTGGCGGCGAAGAACGCCATCCTGATCGTCGAGTTCGCCAAGGAGTTACACAGTCAAGGTCGCAGCTTGCCAGAGGCGGCCATCGAAGCCTGCCGCATGCGTCTGCGGCCGATCATCATGACCTCGCTGGCGTTTATTCTCGGCGTGGTGCCGTTGGCGATTGCCACGGGCGCCGGCTCGGGTAGCCAGCATGCCATCGGTACCGGGGTGATCGGCGGCATGACCACCGCCACAGTGCTGGCGATCTTCTGGGTGCCACTGTTCTTCGTGGTGGTGTCGTCCTGGTTCAGCCAGAAAAAGTCCAGCCGCAGCCACGAGGAGGCCAGCCAATGAATAAGTCCCTGTTATCACTGGCGCTTGCCGCCTTCACCCTGGGCGGCTGCTCGCTGATCCCGGATTACCAGCAACCACCCGCCGGGGTCGCCGCGCAGTGGCCGCAAGGCCCGGCCTACGCCAGCAACGACGCGACCAGCAAGAGCGCCAGCGAACAGGGCTGGCAGCAGTTCTTTCGCGACCCAGCCATGCAGCAGCTAATCGGCACAGCGCTGCAGAACAACCGCGACCTGCGCGTTGCCGCCCTGAACATCGAGGCCTACCGCGCCCAGTACCAGATTCAACGCGCCGAATTGCTGCCGGCTGTCAGCGCCAATGCCAGCGGCAGCCGGCAACGTTTGCCGGCAGAGGCCTCCAGCACTGGCGCTGCGCAAATCAACAGCCAGTATTCCGCCACCCTCGGCATCAGCGCTTATGAGATTGACCTGTTCGGCCGCCTGCGCAGCCTTAGCGAACAAGCGCTGCAGACTTACTTCGCCAGCGAGGAGGCGCAGCGCAGCACGCAAATCAGCCTGGTCGCCAGCGTCGCCAATGCCTACCTGACCTGGCAGGCCGACCAAGCCCTGCTGCGCCTGACCAGCGAGACCCTGCAAGCGTTCGAGCAAAGCCACCAACTGACCATCCGCAGCAATCAGGTCGGCGTGGCGTCGGCGCTGGAACTCAGCCAGTCACGCACCTCGGTAGAAACCGCCCGGGTGCGCCAGGCCCAGTACCAGCGTTTGGTTGCCCAAGACCTCAACGCCCTGACCGCGCTGCTCGGCACCGGCCTGCCAAGCAATCTGGCCGCCAGCCAGCCGCTGGAGACCCAACTGCTGAGCGAGATGCCGGCTGGGCTGCCGTCCGACCTGCTGCAACGCCGGCCCGATATTCTGGCCGCCGAACATGCCTTGCTCGCGGCCAACGCCAATATCGGCGCGGCCCGCGCGGCATTCTTCCCGAGCATCAGCCTGACCGCCAATGCCGGCAGCCTCAGCCCGGACCTGGCCGGACTGTTCAATGGTGGTTCAGGCACCTGGCTGTTCCAGCCGCAGATCAATCTGCCGATTTTCAATGCCGGCAGCCTGCAGGCCAGCCTGGATTACGCCAAGATCCAGAAAGACATCCGGGTAGCGCAGTACGAGCAAAGTATCCAGACCGCCTTCAAGGAAGTCGCCGACGGCCTGGCCGCGCGCCAGACGTATCAGCAGCAACTGCAGGCGCAGCGGGATTTGGTCGGTGCCAATCAGGATTACTATCGCCTGGCCCAACGCCGCTACCTGATCGGGGTGGACAGCAGCCTGACCTTCCTGATTGCCCAGCGTTCGTTATTCAGCGCCCAGCAAGGCTTGATCGTCGAGCGACTGGCGCAGCTGGTTAGCGAAGTGAATCTGTACAAAGCGCTCGGTGGCGGCTGGCAAGCCAGCAGTGGGCAAGCCGCGAAAGGGCCGCAAGGCTAAGGCCAATAAACTGGAGTTAAGGTTGCGCCGACCAACGTTGGCGTAACCATTCGAGATCTTCCGGGCGGGTAATCTTCAGGTTATCGGCCCGGCCTTCGATCAGCCGTGGGGCCTGCCCGGCCCACTCCAGCGCCGAGGCCTCATCGGTGATGGCCACCGCCGACACCAAGGCATCCGCTAAGGCCCGCTGCAAGGCGCCAAAGCGAAACATCTGCGGCGTGAACGCTTGCCAGATCTGACTGCGGTCGATGGTTTGCGCCACTCGCCCATCCGTCCCGGCCCGCTTCAAGGTGTCCCGAGCCGGCACGGCCAACAGGCCACCCACCGGATCATCCGCCAATTCAGTGAGCAGCCGATCCAGATCGACCCGCGACAAATTCGGCCGCGCGGCGTCATGCACCAGCACCCAATCATCCTCATCGGCGCCCATCTGGCTCAGCTGCAGCAAGCCCTGCAACACCGAATCGGCGCGCTCAGTGCCGCCGTTGGCGCGCTGGATTCGTGGGTCCTGAGCGCAAGCCAGGGTTGGCCAATAGGGATCATTGGGAGCCAGGCAAACCACCACACCCAACAGGTCCGGGTGCTCAAGAAAGCAATCGAGGCTGTGTTCGATGATGCAGCGGCCGGCCAGCTGCAGGTATTGCTTGGGCCGATCGGCCTGCATCCGCGCGCCAACCCCGGCGGCCGGAATTACCAACCAGAAACGCGGACTGTTCATGGCCGGCTCATTCGTTGAGCTGATAGAGGGTTTCACCCTCTTTGAGCATGCCCAACTCATGCCGGGCGCGCTCCTCGACCGTTTCCACCCCTTGTTTCAACTCCAGCACTTCGGCCTCAAGGATGCGATTACGCTCGAGTAAATGTTCGTTTTCGCCCTGTTGGGCGGTAATTTGCTGCTGCAACTCTTCTACTTGCGCCAAGCTGCCATCGCCCACCCACAGCCGATACTGCAGGCCAGCCAGCAGCAGGATGAGGACGAGAAACAACCAGTAGGGGCTGCGCATGACGAGAGGCCTCGACAGAAAAAAGGGCGGCTTAAGCCGCCCTTTTTACCATTGCCGGCTTAGCCGCGAAACTCGGCGCGACCGTTATAAACGGCTTTGGCACCCAGTTGCTCTTCGATGCGCAGCAGACGGTTGTACTTGGAGACGCGATCGGAGCGGCACAGCGAGCCGGTCTTGATCTGGCCTGCGGCAGTGCCCACGGCCAAGTCGGCAATGGTCGAATCTTCGGTTTCGCCGCTGCGGTGGGAGATCACCGCGGTGTAGCCGGCCGCTTTGGCCATCTGGATGGCTTCCAGGGTTTCAGTCAGGGTGCCGATCTGGTTGAACTTGATCAGGATCGAGTTGGCGATCGACTCGTCGATGCCGCGCTTGAGGATTTTGGTGTTGGTGACGAACAAGTCGTCGCCGACCAGTTGGACTTTCTCACCGATTTTATCGGTCAGCACTTTCCAGCCGGCCCAGTCGGACTCATCCATGCCGTCTTCAACCGAGATAATCGGGTAACGCTGAGTCAAACCGGCCAGATAGTCGGCAAAACCTGCGCCGTCGAACACTTTACCTTCGCCAGCCAGATCGTATTTGCCGTCTTCGAAGAACTCGCTGGCCGCACAATCCAGTGCCAGGGTCACGTCGGTACCGAGCTTGTAGCCGGCATTGGCGACTGCTTCGCTGATGGCCGCCAAGGCATCTTCGTTGGACGCCAGGTTCGGGGCGAAACCACCCTCATCACCCACCGAGGTGCTCAGGCCACGAGCCTTAAGTACCGCTTTGAGGTAATGGAAAATCTCGGTGCCCATGCGCAGGCCTTCGGAGAAGGTCTTGGCGCCGACTGGCTGAACCATGAATTCCTGGATGTCGACGTTGTTATCGGCATGCTCGCCGCCGTTGATGATGTTCATCATCGGTACCGGCATCGAGTACTGGCCTGGGGTGCCGTTCAAATCGGCAATGTGCACGTAGAGCTCTACGCCCTTGGCTTGCGCGGCGGCTTTGGCGGCGGCCAGCGATACGGCGAGAATCGCGTTAGCGCCCAGGGAGGCTTTGTTTTCGGTGTCGTCCAGGGCAATCATCGCCTGGTCCAAGGCTTGCTGATCGACCGGATCTTTACCCAGCAACAGGCTGCGGATCGGGCCATTGATGTTGGCCACGGCTTTCAACACGCCTTTGCCCATATAACGGCTCTTGTCGCCATCGCGCAGTTCCAGCGCTTCGCGCGAACCGGTGGAAGCACCGGACGGCGCACAGGCGCTGCCGATGATGCCGTTGTCGAGAATTACGTCAGCTTCCACTGTTGGGTTGCCACGCGAATCAAGTACTTCACGGCCTTTGATGTCGACGATTATTGCCATTGTTATAAGCACTCCAAAATTTGACGAAAACGGCGCTGCAGCAAAGTTGGCGCTACCGCCTGCGGTGAATCAAAACCAAGCAAAACTACCGAGCCGATTATCTGACTAGCGAGTCAGCATGAATCGGCTCAGCACTTTACCGAAGAATTAGCCGTTTAGGCAGTCTCAATCGCGGGAAAACTCTTCACTAAATCATCCAGCTGTTTGAGCTGGCTGAGGAATGGCTCCAGCTTGTCCAGGCGCAAGGCGCAAGGGCCATCGCACTTGGCATTATCCGGGTCAGGATGGGCCTCCAGAAACAACCCGGCCAAGCCTTGGCTCATGCCGGCCTTGGCCAGATCGGTGACCTGAGCACGCCGGCCACCGGCGCTGTCGCTACGCCCACCGGGCATTTGCAGCGCATGGGTCACGTCGAAAAATACCGGGTAGTTGAACTGCTTCATGATGCCGAAGCCGAGCATGTCCACCACCAGGTTGTTGTAACCAAAGGATGAACCGCGCTCGCAGATAATCAGCTGATCATTACCGGCCTCCTCACACTTGGCGAGGATGTGCTTCATCTCTTGTGGTGCGAGAAACTGGGCTTTCTTGATGTTGATCACCGCGCCGGTTTTGGCCATGGCCACCACCAGATCGGTCTGCCGCGACAAAAAGGCCGGCAACTGAATGATGTCGCAGACCGCCGCCACAGGCGCCGCTTGCTCAGGCTCATGGACGTCGGTAATTACTGGCACGCCGAAGGTCTTCTTCACTTCCTCGAAGATCTTCATGCCCTCTTCCAGGCCGGGGCCACGGAAGGAGCTGACCGAGGAGCGATTGGCCTTGTCGAAGCTGGCCTTGAATACATAAGGGATACCGAGCTTGTCGGTCACCCGCACATATTCCTCGGCGGCGCGCATGGCCAGGTCGCGGGACTCGAGCACATTGATGCCGCCAAACAACACAAACGGCTTGTCGTTGGCGATTTCGATGTTGCCAACCCGAATGGTCTTCTGACTCATGCCTTGCGCGCCTTCTGAGCGAGCGCGGCATTGACGAAGCCACTGAACAACGGATGGCCATCGCGCGGCGTGGAGGTGAACTCCGGGTGGAACTGGCAAGCGACAAACCAAGGATGATCCGGTGCTTCAACCACTTCAACCAGCGAGCCATCGCCCGAACGGCCGGTGACTTTCAGGCCGGCGGCTTGCAGTTCGGCGAGTAAATTGTTGTTCACTTCATAGCGATGGCGATGACGCTCAACAATCACATCTTTGCCGTAGCAGTCATGCACCAGGGAGGCATTTTCGAGACGGCAGTCTTGTGCGCCCAAACGCATGGTGCCGCCCAAGTCCGACGCCTCGGTGCGAGTTTCCACACCACCGCTAGCGTCTGCCCACTCGGTGATCAAACCTACTACCGGATGGCCGCTGGCCTTGTCGAATTCGGTGGAGTTGGCATCGGTCCAGCCCAGCACGTTACGGGCAAACTCGATAACCGCCACCTGCATGCCCAGGCAGATGCCCAGGTAGGGAATCTTGTTTTCACGGGCGTATTGAACCGTGGTGATCTTGCCTTCGACGCCACGCAGGCCGAAGCCGCCTGGCACCAGAATCGCATCCACGCCTTCCAGCAGCGCGGTGCCTTTGTTCTCGATATCTTCGGAGTCGATATAGCGCAGATTGACCTTGGTACGACTCTGGATGCCGGCGTGGCTCATCGCCTCGATCAGCGACTTGTACGCATCCAGCAGTTCCATGTACTTACCGACCATGGCAATGGTCACTTCATTTTCTGGATTGAGCTTGGCATCCACGACCCGATCCCACTCGGACAGGTCGGCAGTGCCGCACTCCAGCGCAAAGCGCTCGACGACGAAATCATCCAGGCCCTGGGCGTGCAAGACGCCAGGAATCTTGTAGATGGTGTCGACGTCTTCCAGGCCAATCACCGCACGCTCTTCAACGTTGGTGAACAGCGCGATTTTGTGCCGCGAGGACATATCAATAGGGTGGTCCGAGCGGCAGATCAGCACATCTGGCTGCAAGCCAATCGAACGCAGCTCTTTCACCGAGTGCTGAGTAGGCTTGGTCTTGGTCTCGCCGGCGGTGGCGATATACGGCACCAACGTCAGGTGAATCAGCATGGCGCGCTTGGCGCCCACTTCGACGCGCAGCTGACGAATCGCCTCAAGGAACGGCTGCGACTCGATGTCGCCAACAGTGCCGCCGATCTCGACCATGGCCACGTCGGCATCGCCGGCACCCTTGATGATGCGGCGCTTGATCTCGTCGGTGATATGCGGAATGACCTGGATGGTCGCGCCCAGATAATCACCACGGCGCTCTTTGCGCAGCACGTGTTCGTAAACACGGCCGGTGGTGAAGTTGTTGTTCTGGGTCATGGTGGTGCGGATAAACCGCTCATAGTGGCCCAGGTCAAGGTCGGTCTCGGCGCCGTCGTGGGTGACGAACACCTCACCGTGCTGAAACGGGCTCATGGTGCCCGGATCGACGTTGATGTAGGGGTCCAGCTTGAGCATGGTGACCTTAAGGCCCCGCGCTTCCAGGATAGCCGCCAGTGAGGCTGAGGCGATGCCTTTGCCCAGTGAGGAAACAACACCGCCCGTGACGAATATGAAGCGCGTCATGAAAAACCCTAGAAGTCTGCGTTTAAGCGGTCAATGCCGCCAGAAAAAGCCTANCAAGGTCCTAAAACCTGCCGGAAACAAGCAAGCNNTTGCCGATTCCAAAGGAGTCAGCAAAAGCTGTAATAAGACGGGAGAGTAGTCTACCGGAAAGGGCCTTTCAGCTCAAACCCTGGTCATTCGTCGGCACCTGCCAGAGAAATTGCCAAGTGTCAGGCTCGGCAACACTTAACTGCGGCGCATTGGCCACCGCCAACAGCTCTTCCCCCCGATACAGCAGCGGCAAACGGCCACGCAAAAAACCTGGCACACCGGCCTCGTTGAGCAAACGCTTTAGATCGCGGCGCCCTCGCCCAGCCAGGCGCAACACCTCACCGCCGTGGCGATAACGCACCTGCAATGCGCCCTCAGGCGCCTGCCCCAGCACGCAAACATGACCGTTGCCGGGCAGTGACAGCTGCGTAGACGCCGTTAGCGGCAAATCAATAGGTGGCAATGACTGCAACCAGGGGCCGGACAACCACCACAACCGGCCGTCGGCTCGCCTCAACTCACCGCGAGCCAAACGCCAAACCGGCGCGGCATCCACCGCAGCATTCACCAGCGAGGCCCAGCCGGCCCAATGATCGCTGTCAGGCAAAGGTGTCAGGGGCGCCAACCAGTGACGCAACAGATTGCGCTGACGGGCGACGGACAACTCTAATAACGGCGCCAAGGGCATGGATGGCAGCGACAACCAGGCAAAGCGCGACGCCTCGTCAATGGACGCCAGATCAGTCCGCGCCAACTCATCCAGCAAGCCTTGCGCCTCACTCAAGTGCGCGGCGCTGCGGGCCATGCTGGCCACGGCTTGCGGCCAGCGCCGGGTGAGCACTGGCAACACCTGGCGGCGCAAAAAGTTGCGGGAAAAACGCTCATCGCCATTTGACGGGTCTTCCACCCAGTCCAGCCCGTTGGCGCGGGCATAGTCTTCCAACTCGGCGCGCGACACCTCCAGCAAAGGCCGCACTAACTGCCCTGCCCCCAACGGCCGACTCACCGGTATGGCCGCCAGACCGCGCGCTCCGGCGCCGCGCAATAAACGAAACAACAGGGTTTCGGCCTGATCGTCGCGGTGCTGAGCGGTCAGTAGCAACTCATCCGCACCGAGCAACTCCACAAAGGCTGCATAGCGTGCATCGCGGGCGGCCTGTTCAAGGCTGGCGCCAGGCTGCACCTGCACTTCACGCAGCAACAAGGGCACCTTGAGCGCCGCGCAGACTCGCTGACAATGGGCCGGCCAAGCTTGCGCAGCAGCCTGCAAACCGTGCTGAATATGGATGGCGCGCAACGGCGGTAACTGCTCGCGCTGCGCCAAGCCCGCCAGCAGATGCAGCAGCACCGTGGAATCCAGCCCACCGGAAAACGCCACAGTCCAGGCCGGCGCGCTGCGCCAGGCGGATAGCGTCACCAGTAACCGGGCTTCTAGGGACATCAGCATTTAACCGCTTGTGAGTAATAGTACTGACCCAAAAGCCTATGGCCTGGCCAATAACAAGGAGACAAGAAAAAATGGCGTACCGCCTGAGCGAGTACGCCATTCGAATCGCTTAGCGCTGCAGCTTAAGCGATGCCGTAACTCATCAGACGCTCATAGCGACGGGCCAACAGCGCCTTGGTATCGAGCTTTTTCAGTGCTTTGAGTTGATGGGCCAATTCTTTGCGAATCGACTCGGCCACCACTTCCGGGGCGCGATGGGCGCCACCCAATGGCTCGCCGATCACCTTGTCGACAATCCCCAGGCCCTTCAAGCGCTCGGCGGTAATGCCCATGGCTTCTGCGGCGTCCGGGGCTTTGTCGGCAGTTTTCCACAGAATCGAGGCGCAGCCCTCAGGGGAAATCACCGCGTAGGTCGAATACTGCAGCATGTTCAGGCTGTCGCACACGCCAATCGCCAGGGCGCCGCCGGAGCCGCCCTCACCGATCACCGTGGCGATAATCGGCGTTTTCAGCCGCGACATCACCCGCAGGTTCCAAGCAATCGCCTCACTCTGCCCGCGCTCTTCGGCATCTATGCCTGGGTAGGCACCCGGCGTGTCGATAAAGGTCAGGATTGGCATCTTGAAGCGCTCGGCCATTTCCATCAGCCGGCAGGCTTTGCGATAGCCCTCGGGGCGCGGCATGCCAAAGTTACGGCGGACTTTTTCGCGAATTTCCCGGCCCTTCTGGTGGCCGATGATCATCACCGGCTCGTCGTCCAGACGGGCAACCCCGCCGACAATCGCCGGGTCATCGGAGAAATGCCGATCGCCGTGCAGTTCATCGAACTCGCTAAAAATATGGCCGATGTAATCCAGGGTGTAAGGCCGCTGCGGATGGCGCGCCAAACGGGCAATTTGCCAGCTGGTCAGGTTGCTGAAAATGGTTTCAGTCAGGGTCTGGCTCTTGTCCTGCAGGCGGGCAATTTCATCGCCGATATTCAGTGCGTTGTCATTGCCCACCAGGCGCAAACCTTCGATTTTGGCTTGTAGGTCGGCAATTGGCTGTTCGAAATCGAGAAAATTCGGGTTCATAAATTTCCATCTGGCGTCGACGGCCACGCGGCCGGGGAGCGGTGTCTGCAAGCGTCTTACCTTAAGGGATCAGACGCGTGCAGGTCGAGAATAAACATTCAGCGTTCAAGCCTAGCTGCAAGCCGTGCTGCTGGCTGTTAGCGCAGCTTAAGCGCCTAAAGTTAGCGGTAGTTGAGAAAGACGTTGTCGCGCCCGAACTGGTCACGCAACGCCTGAATCAAGCTGTCGGTCGGATCAATTCGCCAGTCATTACCAAACTGCAACACGGCCTTCGCCTCACTGGCGGTGTAATCCAGGGTGATCGGACACTCACCGCGATGGCGCTCGCACAACTGCCCCAGCCAGCGCAGCCGGTCGCCCTGCAAGGCACTGCTGGCAACTTTGATCCGCAGGCTTTCGGCCAGACCGGTGCGAGCATCTTCCAGGCTCATCACCCGCTTGGCGCGCAACCGCAAGCCGCCGGAGAAGTCGTCGTTGCTGACCTCACCTTCCACCACCACCATGGCATCGGTTTGCAGCAAGGCTTGCGCTGCATTGAAAGCCTCAGCAAACAGCGAGGCTTCAATCCGCCCCGAACGGTCATCGAGGGTGATAAAGCCCATCTTGTCGCCCTTTTTATTCTTCATCACCCGCAGGTTGACGATCAGGCCGGCGACAGTCTGGTCACCCCGCGCCGGCTTGAGATCGATAATGCGCTGACGGGCAAAGCGGCGAATTTCACCCTCGTACTCGTCAATCGGGTGACCGGTCAGGTACAGGCCGAGGGTTTCTTTCTCGCCGCGTAAACGCTCCTTCAAAGGCAATTCGCGAGCAAAGCGGTGCTTGGCGTAAACATCCGCGTCTGCATCGGCGAACACTCCGCCAAACAAGTCCATATGGCCGCTGGCATGGCTGCGACTGGTTTGTTCGGCGGCCTGAATCGCCTCTTCCATCGCCGATAACAACACCGCACGATTGCGGTCGATATTGGCCTGGTAGGCTTTTATCTCATCGTAAAAATACGGCCCCAGACGGTCCAGCGCGCCGCTGCGAATCAAGGCATCGGTGGTGCGTTTGTTGATGCGTTTGAGATCCACCCGCGCACAGAAGTCGAACAGATCCTTGAACGGCCCGGCCTGGCGCGACTCGACTATGGCCTCCACCGGCCCTTCGCCCACGCCCTTGATCGCGCCCAGACCGTAAACGATCCGGCCATCGTCATTGACCGTGAACTTGAACTCGGAGCTGTTCACATCCGGCGCATCAAGGCGCAGCTTCATGCTGCGGCATTCCTCGATCAGGGTCACCACCTTGTCGGTGTTGTGCATATCCGCCGACAGCACCGCCGCCATAAAGGGCGATGGGTAATGCGCCTTGAGATAGGCGGTCTGGTAAGACACCAGACCGTAAGCCGCCGAGTGGGACTTGTTAAACCCGTAGCCGGCGAATTTTTCCACCAGGTCGAAGATGTTGCCCGACAGGTTCGGGTCGATGCCGTTATTCGAACAGCCCTCGATAAAACCGCCGCGCTGCTTGGCCATCTCCTCGGGCTTTTTCTTGCCCATGGCGCGGCGCAGCATATCCGCCTCGCCGAGGGTGTAACCGGCCATCACCTGGGCGATCTGCATCACCTGCTCTTGGTACAGGATGATCCCGTAGGTCGGCAGCAGTACCGGCTTGAGGCCCTCGTACTGGTAGTCCGAATGCGGATAAGACAGCTCGGCGCGACCGTGCTTACGGTTGATAAAGTCGTCCACCATGCCCGACTGCAGCGGGCCTGGGCGGAACAAGGCCACCAAGGCGATCAAGTCTTCCAGGCAGTCAGGCTTGAGCTTTTTGATCAGCTCTTTCATGCCGCGGGATTCCAGCTGGAACACCGCGGTGGTCTCGGCTTTTTGCAGCAAGCTGAAGGTGGCTTTGTCATCCAGCGGGATGAAATCAATAATCAGCGGCGGCTCATCGACCTTGGCGCGCTCGCGGTTAATGGTTTTCAGCGCCCAGTCGATGATGGTCAGGGTGCGCAAGCCGAGGAAGTCGAACTTCACCAGGCCGGCCGCTTCGACGTCATCCTTGTCGAACTGGGTGACCAGGCCACCGCCTTCGTCATCGCAATAAATTGCCGAGAAGTCGGTCAGTTTGGTCGGCGCGATCACCACGCCGCCGGCGTGTTTACCGACGTTACGGGTGATGCCCTCGAGCTTCCTGGCCATCTCCCAGATTTCCGCGGCTTCCTCGTCGACCTTGAGGAAATCGCGCAGCACTTCCTCTTGCTCGAAGGCTTTTTCCAGGGTCATGCCGACTTCGAAGGGAATCATCTTCGACAGCCGATCGGCCAGGCCATAGGACTTGCCCTGCACCCGTGCCACGTCGCGCACCACGGCTTTGGCGGCCATGGTGCCGAAGGTGATGATCTGGCTAACCGCGTTGCGCCCGTAAGTCTGCGCCACGTATTCAATGACCCGATCGCGACCTTCCATACAGAAGTCGATATCGAAGTCGGGCATCGATACCCGCTCAGGGTTCAGGAAGCGCTCAAACAGCAGGTCGTATTCCAGCGGGTCCAGGTCGGTGATCTTCTGCACATAGGCCACCAAGGAACCGGCGCCCGACCCACGGCCGGGACCGACCGGAATGCCATTGCGCTTGGCCCACTGGATAAAGTCCATCACGATCAGAAAGTAGCCGGGGAAGCCCATCTGAATGATGATATCCAGCTCAAAATTCAGCCGATCCTCGTACTCTTTACGCTTCTCTTCGTAGTTGGGCGTGGTGTCTTTCGGCCACAGCACCGCCAAGCGCTCCTCCAGGCCATCGTGGCTGACCTTGCGAAAGAACTCGTCCATGGTCATGCCGTCGGGCACCGGAAAGTTCGGCAGAAAGCTCTTGCCCAGCAGCACGTCGATATTGCAACGCTTGGCGATTTCAACGGTGTTTTCCAGCGCCTCGGGCAAGTCGCTAAACAGCTCGAACATTTGCTCGGGGCTTTTCAGGTACTGCTGATCGCTATAGGTGCGCTGACGGCGCGGGTCATCCAGCGCCCGCCCCTCACCGATACAGACACGGGTTTCATGGGCTTCAAAATCGGCCTGTTTGATGAAGCGCACATCATTAGTGGCCACCAAGGCCGCACCGCAACGCTCGGCCAAGGCCACTGCCAGGTGCAGGTATTCCTCATCATTGACCCGGCTGGTGCGTTGCAGCTCCAGATAAAACCGCTCGGGAAAACACGCCTGCCACTCACGCAAAGAGTCTTCGGCGCTGGCCAGATTACCGGCCAGCAAGTTCAGACCGATTTCACCCTCTTTGGCACCCGACAGGGCGATCAGACCTTCGGCCGCCTCCTTGACCCACTCGCGTTCGATGATCACTTCACCGTTGCGCTGGCCCTCGATAAAACCGCGGGAAATCAGCTCGGTCAGATTGCGATAACCCTTGGCGTTCATCACCAGCAGGGTCATGCGGCTCAGCGGACCGTCTTCTTCTTTGCTCGCCAACCACAGATCGGCGCCACAAATCGGCTTGATACCGCCACCCATGGCGGCTTTATAAAATTTCACCAACGAGCACAGGTTGCGCTGATCGGTGACCGCCACCGCCGGCATGCCCGCGGCGGCGGCGGCCTTGACCAAGGGCTTAACCCGCACCAAACCGTCGATCAGGGAAAACTCAGTATGCAAACGCAGGTGAACAAAAGTGGCGGGCATACACATCCTATATAAAACGCAAAAACGACAAGGCCCGGATTGTACCGGGCCTTGCTGGAAACATCAGCTTGCTAGCTGAAGACTATTAACCTAACCGGCATGCCGTTTGGCCCGACGCGCTCAGTTTAAAGCTGCTCAAGCAACTTGCGCACCGGTGCAAACGAGCGCCGGTGAATCGGCGTTGGCCCGAGACGCTGCAGCGCCTCGAGATGGACTGGCGTCGGGTAACCTTTGTGGCCGGCGATGCCATAGCCGGGGTACTGACGATCAATCGCCTGCATCTCCCGGTCGCGGCTGACCTTGGCCAGAATCGAGGCGGCGGCAATCGCCGGCACCTGGCTATCGCCTTTAATCACCGCGGCGCTGGGCACATCCAGCACCGGGCAACGATTGCCGTCGATCAGCGCCAGCCTGGGCGTAACACTGAGCCCGGCGACAGCACGCTGCATGGCCAGCATGGTGGCGTGGAGAATATTCAGCTGATCGATTTCCTCCACTTCGGCCCGGGCGATGCACCAGGACAAGGCCTTTTCGCAGATTTCATCGAACAGTTGCTCACGGCGGGCAGCGGTGAGTTTTTTCGAGTCATTCAAGCCCAAAATTGGCCGCGCCGGATCGAGAATCACCGCGGCAGTCACCACCGCGCCACAGAGCGGACCGCGGCCGACTTCATCGACTCCGGCCACCAGTGCTTCGACCAGGGTGAAATCCAGCCCTAGCTGCATGGCTGGCCCGCAATCAATGCCAGCACGGCATCGGCCGCCTGGGCCGAAGCATCCAAGCGCAAGCTAGTATGGATAGCCGCAAACTCACGGGTCTGGCTGGCGCCGTTGTCCAGCAACGGCAACAACTGCGCTGCCAAGGCCGCCGGCGTTGCCGCATCCTGAATCAACTCCGGCACCAACAAACGGCCCGCGAGCAGATTGGGTAAGGACAAATAAGCGCTCTTAACCAGTTGTTTGAGAATCCAGTAGGTCAGCGGCGCGACCTTATAAGCCACCACCATGGGCCGCTGACAGAGCAAGGCCTCAAGGGTGGCGGTACCGGAGGCGATCAGTACCGCATCACAGGCCGCCAACGCCTCGTGGGACTGGCCATCGAGCAGGGTCAGCGGCAAGTTGCGTCCAACCAACAAGGCCTCTAGCTGCACACGCCGCTCAGGACTGGCGCACGGCAGCACAAACTGCAGCTCCGGCCGCGCTTGCAGCAACAACTCGGCGGTATCGAGAAACAGGCCGCCAAGCTTGCCCACTTCACCGCCACGACTGCCGGGCAACAAGGCCACCACAGCGCCCTGCGCAGACAAACCTAGCGCCGAACGGGCAGCGCCACGATCAAGCTGCAGGGGAATGGTGTTGGCCAGCGGATGACCGACAAAACGTACCGGCACTTGCTGAGCCTGATAAAACTGCGCTTCGAAGGGAAACAGGGTCAGCATCAGGTCGCAACCTTCGCGGATCTTCAGCACCCGCTTCTGCCGCCACGCCCACACCGAAGGGCTGACGTAGTGCACGGTCTTGATTCCGGCACGGCGCAGTTTGAGTTCGATATTGAGGGTGAAGTCCGGTGCATCGATGCCAATAAAGACATCCGGCCGCTGCTCAATCAAGGTGTTGATGAGACGTTTGCGCCGCGCCAACAATTCCGGCAGCCGGCCCAATACCTCGACCAGGCCCATCACCGACAGACGCTCCATAGGGAAGTAGGAGCACAAGCCTTGAGCCTGCATGCGTGGGCCGCCGACACCGATAAATTCGATCGTCGGATGCTGCGCTCGCAGGGCTTGCATCAAGCCGGCGCCGAGAATATCGCCAGAAGCCTCCCCAGCGACCAGGGCCACCCGCAAGACAGCGGCGCTGTTCAGCGGGTAATACCGCGAGTGGAGGCCTGCACTGAATCGCGAAACAATGCGACTTCCGGGTATTGCGCGGCGGCCTCACTCATTTCACTCAAGGCTTGCTCGATGGTCAGGCCTTGGCGATAGACAATCTTGTAGCAGCGTCGCAACGCCTGGATCGCCTCGGCGCTGAAACCACGGCGGCGCATGCCTTCAAAATTCATGCTGCGCGCTTCGGCCGGGTTACCGACCACTGTGACGAACGCCGGCACATCCTTACCAATCGCCGTACCCATGCCGGAGAAGCTGTGGGCGCCGATCCGGCAAAACTGATGCACCAGGGTAAAACCGGAAAGAATCGCCCAATCATCAACCAGCACATGGCCGGCCAACGCAGTGTTATTGACCAGGATGCAATGGTTGGCAATCACACTGTCATGCCCAATATGCACATAGGCCATCAACAGATTGTGATCGCCGATGGTGGTCTCAGAACGGTCTTGAATGGTGCCACGGTGAATGGTCACCCCTTCACGAATTACGTTGTGATCGCCAATCACCAGGCGGGTATCTTCACCCTTGTATTTCAAATCTGGGGTGTCTTCACCGACCGAAGAGAACTGATAAATTCGGTTATGCCGACCAATCTTGGTTGGCCCTTTGATAATGACGTGCGGGCCAATAGCCGTACCCTCAGCGATTTCCACATCCGCGCCAATGATCGACCAAGGGCCGACCTGGACGTCATCCGCCAGTTTGGCTGACGGATCGATAATGGCGCGAGGGTCAATCAAACTCATATTTTACGTTCCGCACAGATAATTTCAGCCGAGCAAACTTCTTTGCCATCGACAGTAGCCTTGCAGGAAAACTTCCAGATACTGCGCTTACAGCTAATAAATGTAGCCTCGAGAATCAACTGATCCCCCGGCACCACGGGCTGGCGAAAGCGCAATTTGTCTGAGCCGACAAAGTAATAAAGCACGCCATCGGCAGGCTTCACGTCCATCATCTTGAAACCCAGAATCCCGGCGGCCTGCGCCATGGCCTCGATAATCAACACGCCCGGCATAATCGGAAACTGCGGGAAATGCCCGTTGAAAAACGGCTCATTGATGCTGACATTTTTATAAGCGCGAATCTGCTTAGCGTCTAGATCCAAGTCCACCACCCGATCGACCAGCAAGAACGGGTAACGATGGGGCAAGTATTCGCGAATCTGGTTGATGTCCATCATGTTCGGGGAAGCCTGTAGTGAAGGTTGGAGCCGCGGAAGATTCGCGGATCAGGGCTCTGAAGAGTCCTGACCCTTTGCGGTCACGGCTGCCAGACGTTTTTCGAGTTGCTGCAGACGTTTAGCCATGTCATCTAACTGGCGAAAACGCGTGGCACTTTTGCGCCATTCGGCCGAAGGCTGCATGGCCGTACCCGAGGAATAAGAGCCCGGCTCGGTAATTGAACGGGTGATCATGGTCATACCGGTAATAAAGACGTTATCGCAAACTTCAATATGCCCGACCAAACCCGCCCGGCCCGCGATCATGCAATGCTTACCGACCTTGCTGCTACCGGAGATACCCGCACCGCCAGCCATCGCCGTGTGATCACCGATCTGCACGTTGTGGGCGACCATAATCTGGTTATCCAGTTTTACGCCGTTGCCGATAATGGTATCGGCCAGCGCGCCGCGATCGATGGTGGTATTGGCGCCAACTTCAACGTCGTCGCCCAAGGTGACACCACCAATCTGGGCAATTTTCTGCCAGATGCCTTTCTCGTTGGCAAAACCAAAACCATCGGCGCCCAGCACTGCGCCGGACTGAATCACCACCCGCTTGCCAATACGCACGTCGTGATAAAGGGTCACGCGCGGCGCGAGCCAGCCATCACTATCTATCTGCGAGCGCGCACCAATAAAGCAATGGGCACCAATGCTGACGCCGGCGCCAATCTGCGCAGCACTCTCGACCACTGCATAAGCACCAATGCTGGCGCTGGCATGCACCTGCGCATCGGCGGCAATCAGCGCAGTCGGATGCACGCCGGCAGCCGCGACCGGTTTGCGATCAAACAGATGGGACAGCTGCGCGTAGGCCAAATACGGATTAGCCACCAGTAAGGCGTCCCCGGCGTAACCTTCAGCATCCGCAGGGGTCAGCAGCAAGGCGGCGGCTTTGGTATCGACCAGGTATTTGCGATATTGCGGGTTGGCCAAAAAGCTCAGCTGCCCCGCTTGCGCCTCTTGCAAGGTCGCCAGGCCGCGGATCTGTTTATCCGCGGCGCCGCGTAAAGTAGCGCCCAAACGTTCGGCCAACTGGCCGAGAGTAAAAACGACCGCACTCATAATTAACGCTGCTGATTCATGCGCTCAATAACTTGGCGGGTGATGTCGTACTGCGGCTTCACATCAACCACTGCGCCGCGCTCAAGCACCAAGTCATAGTTGCCTTGCTTGATAACCTCTTCCACCGCCTTGTCCAACTTTGGCTTCAGCTGCTTAAGCATTTCACGGTCAGCAATGGCCTTGGCTTCATTCAGTTCTTTAGACTGAAATTGGAAGTCGCGAGCTTTTTGCTTGAACTCCAACTCAAGACGCTCACGCTCGCCTTGCTGCATTTTCTCGCCACCTTTAACCAACTTATCCTGAATGCTTTTAGCGCCGCTTTCCAAGGACTTCAATTTGGTCAGCTGTGGGCCAAATTTCTTCTCCGCATCGACTGCGTATCGCTTGGCAGAGTCAGACTCCAGCAACGCCATTTGATAGTTCATCACTGCGATTTTCATCTCAGCGAAAGCTGGAGTGGCCATCAAAGCTGCCATGCACAGAACCACTTGAGTCAACTTACGCACTTTGTTACTCCTGCAACGAAACTGTTGTCGTTAGTAAAAATTAACCGTTGATTAAAAGGTTTGGCCGAGCGAGAACTGGAATATCTGGGTTTCGGCGTTATCCGGTTTCTTGATCGGGGCTGCCAAGCTGAAGCTTAGTGGGCCAAAGCCGGTAATCCAGGTCAAGCCAACACCGGTGGAAATAGCCAGGTCGCCCAGGTTGGGATTACTGCACTCACCTGGCTCATAACTGCTGTCGCAATTGGTCTGGAAGACATTACCAACGTCCAAGAACAGCGAAGTACGCAGCGAGCTCTGATCCTTGATAAAAGGCAGCGGGAACAGCAACTCAGCACCACCCTGAACCAACACGTTACCACCGAAAGGCAGCGGATCCTGATCCGGGTCGGTGTAGATGCCCGTCTCTGGATTGTAGCCATTAACGTTAGCCGGACTGTTTACCGGTTGGTTTGGATAAGCTCGGCTCGGCGTACTTCTTGGACCCAGCGAACTGTCTTGGAAACCACGAACCGAGCCAAAACCGCCGGCATAGTAGTTCTCATAAAATGGCAAGCCGTTACTGGAACCATAGCCATCGCCATAGCCCAACTCGGTATGGAAGCGCAAGGTGGTGGCCTGGGTCAGCGGCTTAAACACCTGACCACGGTAATCCAACTTGAAGAACGACAAATCACTGCCCGGCACCGTAGCCTGCAGCACCACACTTTGCGAGTTACCACGGGTTGCCAGCACACCTTTGTTCAAGGTCGAATCGGACCAGCCAACCGAGGCTTTAAAGTTAGTGAAGCTGCCGCCTTCTTGCGTAATGAAATCCTGAATTTGCTGCACGGTATAACTACCTGTGCTCAGGTCATCCTGCTGCACGGTCAAGCCGTAGGTCAGCCGGGACGTTTCAGTCAGCGGATAACCGATGGTTGCACCAACACCCTTGCTATCGATCGCATAGCTCGATACGTCAGTGTTCAGCTCATCGTAATCGGTCTTACGGAAGAAGGCGTTGTAGCCCAAGCTGACGCCATCTACTGTCCAGTAAGGGTCAACAAAGCCAAAGTTCACCGCGCTCTGATACTCACTGCGAGTAACCCCGAAGTTAACCTTGTTACCGGTACCGAGGAAGTTGTTCTGACTGATCGAACCACCGAGGATCAAACCGGCATTCTGGGCAAAACCGACGCTGGCGGTAATAGAGCCGGAGGCCTGTTCTTCAACGCTGTAGTTCACGTCAACCAGGTCATCGCTGCCCGGTACTTTCGGGGTTTCGACTGTGACTTCCTTGAAGTAACCCAGACGCTCCAAACGCACCTTGGATTGATCAATCAGGTAAGTCGAGGCCCAGCCGTCTTCCATCTGGCGCATTTCGCGGCGCAGCACTTCATCTTCAGTCTTGGTGTTACCACGGAAGTTAATCCGGTTAACGTAAGCGCGCTTAGACGGGTCGACCACGAAAGTAATAGCAACAGTGTTGTTATCGTCATTGGCTTCCGGGACACCGTTAACGTTGGCAAAGGTATAGCCATCGTTACCCAAACGGCGGGTCAGCAGTTCGGACGTGGTGGTCATCAGCTTGCGCGAGAACACCTGGCCCGGTTGCACCAACAACAGCGCCTTCAACTCTTGCTCAGGAACCTTTAGGTCACCGCTGAGTTTGACATCGCTGACGGTGTATTTATCGCCTTCATCGACGTTAACCGTGATGTAAACGTGTTGTTTGTCTGGGGTAATGGATACCTGTGTCGAGGTGATATCCATGTGGATATAGCCGCGGTCGAGGTAGTAAGAACGCAAGCGCTCCAAGTCACCGGAAAGCTTTTCACGCGAGTATTTATCGTCGCTCTTGAAGAATGACAACCAGTTGGTGGTCTTCAACTCAAACAAATCGCCCAGGTCTTCATCGCTGAATACGCTGTTGCCGACCACGTTGATGTGTTGAATGGCCGCAACCGAGCCTTCGTTGATATTGATCTTCAGCGCCACGCGGTTGCGCGGCTGCGGCACCACTTCGGCTTCAATCTCGGCCGAGTAGCGACCCTGCGATACATATTGGCGGTGCAATTCGTTACGCACGCCTTCGAGGGTGGCGCGCTGAAAAATTTCGCCTTCAGCCAACCCCGACTGAGTCAAACCTTTGAGCAGGTCTTCGGTTTTAATCGCCTTGTTGCCTTCAATCTCGATACCCGAGATCGATGGCCGCTCAACCACACTGACAATCAGCACATCGCCATCGCGGCCTAGCTGAATATCCTGGAAAAAACCGGTTTTAAACAATGCCCGCGTCGCTTCAACCAACTGACGGTCATCGACTTTCTCGCCGACGTTAACCGGCAAAGCGCCGAATACGCTGCCAGCGGAAACCCGCTGCAGGCCATTAACACGGATATCGGAGACAGTGAAGGACTCAGCGTGAACTTCAGTGATCATCAGTGCGGCGAGCACCGCAGTTAGGAGCAGACGTTTCATGAAGTCCTTTCTTTTATTAACTGACAATAAAAATCTGCTGCAAAAGGCGGCAGATTCAAAAACAGGCTTACAGCTTGCGTTTACGATTCAGAACCGCCCCAGATCGTTTACCAAGGCGAGCAGCATTATGCCGACGATCATGCTGATACCGATCTGCATACCCCACGCTTGCACCCGCTCCGACAAGGGACGCCCACGGGCCCACTCGACCAGATAAAACAGCAGATGCCCCCCATCCAGCACGGGTATTGGCAATAAATTCAGCACCCCCAAGCTAATACTCAGATAAGCGAGGAAATTAAGAAAATCCCCGAAACCCGACTGAGCAGAAGCGCCCGCCACTTTAGCAATGGTTATCGGCCCACTCAAGTTTTTTACCGAGAGCTCGCCAATCAGCATTTTTTTCATGGAGTTGAGGGTCAGCACGCTCATGGTCCAGGTGCGCTGCAAGCCTTCAACCACGGCTTCGGCCGGATTGAAGCTGACTTCACGAAGCATATCCGCCGGCCACTCGGGAGCCTGCACGCCAGCCCCCAAATAACCGCTACGGGCTTTGTCATCACCACGCACGGTCAGCGTCACCGGCACTTCGATGGTTTGATTGTCGCGCTGCACGCTGAACAGCACCCGCTGCGCAGCCATGCCACGCACCTGCTCAACCACTTGCTGCCACTGAGTCAACGCCACACCGTTAAGCGCCAACAGCCGATCACCTGCTTTAAGCCCGGCCGCCAGGGCTGGACCTTCAGGATCAAATTCGGCCAACACCGGCGCGATTCCTGGACGCCACGGACGAACGCCCAGCGCGCTAATCGGATCAGGCTCAGCCACACCCTGCAACCAGTCGTGCAACGGCAATTGATGAGTGGTTTCTACATTGGAATCCGCTTCACGCACCAACACTTCAAGCGTGCCACTCTCACCCAAGCGTCGAACCAACTGCAGATTAACCGCTGCCCAGCCACTGACAGGCTCACCATCAACCGCCACCAACTCTTGACCTGCCTCCAGACCTGCACTGGCAGCTAGGCTAGCCGGCTCAACGGCGCCGATCACCGGGCGCACTTGCTGGCTGCCAAGCATGGCCAGCAACCAGAAAAACACGAAAGCGAGAATAAAATTTGCCAGTGGCCCGGCCGCCACAATGGCGATGCGTTGTCCCACCGTTTTGCGCGTAAAGGCTTGCTCCAACTGCTCCGCCGGCACTTCACCTTCGCGCTCATCGAGCATTTTCACATAGCCGCCCAGCGGTATTGCCGCCAGCACGAATTCGGTGCCTTGCCGATCGTGCCAGCGCAGCAACGGCGTACCAAAACCAACGGAAAAACGCAGGACTTTCACGCCACAACGGCGCGCCACCCAAAAATGCCCAAACTCATGAATGGTCACCAGCACCCCAAGGGCGATCAGGGTACCGAAGAGCATATACAGCGCACTCATTGATTCTCTCCGACGCTAGCGCCCATGGCGCAGTAACCATTGTTCGGCAAGCTGACGGGCCTGGGCATCGGCCTGCAGCACGCCATCAAGGCTTTCGACTGCAATTGTCGGCACAAGATTCAATACCTCGGCAATAACACTGGCGATCTCGGGAAAGCGGATGCGCCGCTGCAAGAACGCCTGCACCGCCACCTCATTGGCCGCATTCAACAGAGCCGGCGCACTGCCGCCCGCATCGGCCGCGTCACGGGCAAGGCGCAAGCAGGGAAAACGCGCCTCATCGGGAGCCTGGAAATCCAGCCGTGCTATGGCGAACAAATCCAGCGGCGCCACACCCGAGTCGATCCGTTCCGGCCAGGCCAAGGCATGACTGATGGGGGTACGCATGTCCGGATTGCCCAACTGCGCCAGCACTGAACCATCGACATAGTCGACCAGCGAATGAATCACGCTTTGCGGATGAATCAGCACTTCAATTTGCGCAGGCTTGGCGTCAAACAACCAACAGGCCTCGATCAACTCCAGGCCTTTGTTCATCATACTGGCGGAATCAACCGAAATTTTGCGACCCATCGACCAATTGGGATGGGCGCAGGCCTGCTCGGGGGTAACGGCCTGCAACTGTTCAAGTGGCGTCTGCCGAAAGGGTCCGCCGGAAGCGGTCAGCAAGATCCGCCGCACCCCGACCTGGCTCAGACCACGGCCATAATCGCCGGGCAAACACTGAAAAATCGCGTTGTGCTCGCTGTCGATCGGCAGCAATACCGCGCCGCTTTTGCGCACCGCCTGCATAAACAAGGCGCCGGACATCACCAAGGCTTCCTTGTTGGCCAGCAGCACTTTCTTGCCTGCCTCAACGGCGGCCAGGGTCGGTTTTAAACCGGCGGCGCCGACTATGGCGGCCATGACCGCATCGACCTCAGGGTGGGCTGCCACTTCACACAGGCCCGCCTCACCGACCAGCACCCGGGTAGTTAAGCCACCCGCCTGCAGCGCGCCTTGCAACTCAACGGCCACGGCAGCAGTAGGCACCACTGCAAAGCGCGGGCGAAAGCGCAGACACAGTGCCTCTAACTCCATCAGGCGACTAAAACCGCTGAGGGCAAACACCTGATAGCGTTCGGGGTGACGAGCAATGACATCCAGGGTGCTCAGGCCGATCGAGCCCGTAGCCCCCAGCACGCTGATCTGCTGCAGTTGACTCACAGCTGACCCCAGCCAACCGCCCAGAGCAGCAGCGCAAAGAGTGGAATCGCCGCCGTCAGGCTATCGATCCGATCGAGAATGCCGCCATGCCCCGGCAGTAAATTACTGCTGTCTTTAATCCCAGCCTCGCGCTTGAACAGGCTCTCGGTCAGATCACCGACCACCGAGACCATCACCAGCAACGCGGTACCGGCCAGCGCCAGCAACAGCTCCGCCCCCGACCAGTGGCGATACAAACCAACGCCCAAGGCAATCAACAAACAGGTCAGCAGACCACCAAACACGCCCTCCCAACTCTTGCCGGGACTGACCTGCGGCGCCAACTTACGCTTGCCAAAGGCACGACCGGAGAAATAAGCACCAATATCGGCACCCCAGACCAACACCATTACCGCAATGATCAAGCCATTACCCAGCGGCCACTGCTTGAGCAGCATCAAGCCCTGCCAGGCCGGCAGCAGAATCAACAAGCCGATCAGCGGCTTGCTCAGCGGCGCATGCAAATACGCCTTACTCGCTGGATAAGTCACCACCAGCAAGGTCGCCACCAGCCACCAGACCACGGCGGCTAAAAGCAGCCAAGGCGCCAATTGCGGCAACAGGTACAGCACGCTTAACAAAGCGGCAACCACAGCGCCATAGGCAACCCGCAAAGGCTGACTTGTAGCCCCAGCTAACTGCGCCCACTCCCAGCCGCCCAGCGTCACCACCGCGCCAATAAACAACGCAAACTGCCAGCCATCCAGGAAGAAGAAACCACCCAAAGCCACCGGCAGCAGCAGCAACGCCGTTATGATTCGTTGTTTAAGCATTACTGGCGGGCCTCAGCTTGCACTTGTTCGCTCGTTTTACCGAAGCGGCGCTGGCGGGTAGCGTAATCAGCCAGCGCGGCGCGCATGGCATGGTGCTTGAAGTCCGGCCAGAACAGGTCGGAGAAATACAACTCGGCATAGGCCAGCTGCCACAACAAAAAGTTGCTGATGCGATGTTCGCCACCGGTGCGAATACACAGATCCGGCAATGGCAGACCTGCCGTTACCAACTGCCCCTCGAGCAACTGCGCATCAATCTGCTCAACCTGCAGCGTGCCAGCCTGAACCTTGCGCGCCAAGGCTTGGGCGGCCTGGACGATATCCCACTGACCGCCGTAGTTAGCCGCCACCTGCAGGACAAATTTACTCGGCCCGGCGGCTTCCGCCTCGGCTGCCAGCATGGCGGCCTGCAACTCTGGATGAAAGCGCGAGCGATCACCAATGATACGCAGGCTGATTTCATTCTCTTTGAGCTTTTTCGCCTCGCGACGTAATGCCCGCAGAAACAACTCCATCAACGCACTGACTTCTTCGGCGGGCCGCTGCCAGTTCTCACTGGAGAAGGCGAACAGGGTCAGCACCTCGACCCCGGCCTCCGCGCACACCTTGATGACCGCACGCACGGCATCCACACCGGCTTTATGCCCGGCAACACCGGGTAGCAGGCGTTTTTTGGCCCAGCGATTGTTGCCATCCATGATGATCGCAACATGCCGCGGCACAGCAGCAGACACTAACTTAGTCTTATCCATGACGATACTGACCGTTAAACGGCCATCAAATCCGCTTCTTTCTGTTTCACGGCCACTTCAATCTCGGCCACGAACTTGTCGGTCAGCTTCTGCACATCATCGGCCGCGCGACGCTCTTCGTCTTCGCTGATGTCTTTGTCTTTAACCAGGTCTTTCAGCTGGCTCAAGGCATCGCGACGGATATTGCGCACCGCCACACGACCATCTTCCGCCGCATCACGCGCCTGCTTGGTGAAGCCCTTACGGGTTTCTTCCGTCAGCGCCGGCATGGAGATCAGCAGCAACTCGCCCAAGTTGGTCGGATTGAAACCCAGACCGGAGCTCTGAATCGCCTTGTCGACGGCCGCCAGCATGTTGCGCTCGAAAGCCACCACCTGCAGAGTGCGCGAATCCTTGACGGTCACGTTGGCCACCTGATTAAGCGGGGTATCGGCGCCGTAGTACGGCACCATCACGCCACCCAGAATGCTCGGATGGGCCTGGCCAGTACGGATACGACTAAACGCATGGAGCAGCGACTCCAGGCTCTTTTGCATACGTTCTTGAGTGTCTTTCTTGATCTCATTGATCATTGTTTATTCTCCTCAATCAGAGTTCCTTCGGCGCCACCGAGGACGATATTTAACAGCGCGCCGGGCTTGTTCATGTTGAATACCCGCAATGGCATGTTGTGGTCTCGACACAGGCAAATAGCGGTCAAATCCATTACGCCGAGCTTGCGATCCAACACTTCGTCGTAGCTCAGGTGATCGAATTTTTCCGCGTGCGGGTCTTTGAACGGGTCAGCAGTGTAAACGCCATCTACCTTAGTCGCCTTCAACACCACATCGGCATCAATTTCGATGGCGCGCAGGCAGGCAGCCGAGTCAGTGGTGAAAAACGGATTACCAGTGCCGGCGGCAAAAATCACCACTTCACCGGTTTTCAGATGGCGCATGGCTTTGCGACGATCATAGTGATCGGTCACGCCCACCATGCTAATGGCCGACATCACCAGCGCCGGGATATTCGAACGCTCCAGCGCGTCGCGCATGGCCAAGGCGTTCATCACGGTGGCAAGCATACCCATGTGGTCGCCGGTCACTCGATCCATGCCCGCAGCGCTGAGCGCCGCGCCACGAAACAGGTTACCACCACCGATCACCAGACCGACTTGGACGCCGATGCCGACCAACTGGCCGACTTCCAGCGCCATCCGGTCAAGCACCTTAGGATCAATACCGAAGTCTTCCGAGCCCATCAAGGCTTCGCCGCTTAGCTTGAGTAAAATGCGGTTATAGCGCGGTTGACGACCATTGACCTGCTGAGCCATGCGTATTTCTCCTGCGGCGTTTAAAGACTGTGCGTACACGGCCGGGCAATGCCAGCCGCGTTTGCGATTATGAACGGTCACCTGAGCAACGTCAGCAGCACTTTGTGTCTTAACGCAAAAGTGCTGCGCAGCTTCAAGCGAAACTGCCGCCCCTATTTGACAAAGAGGCCGCGCGCGTTAGCGGGCAGCCTCTCTGGGGCGACAGCGGTTAAGCGGTCTTATTTCTGGCTGGCAGCCAGTTGTGCAGCAACTTCAGCGGCGAAGTCAACTTCGCCCTTATCAATGCCTTCACCCACGCCGTAGCGGGTGAAAGAAATGATTTCAGCGCCGGCTTTCTTGGCCAGAGCACCAACAGTCAGCTCTGGGTTTTTAACGAAAGGCTGCTCAACCAAGCTGGCTTCGGCGAGGAACTTCTGGATGCGACCAGCAATCATTTTCTCAACGATTTCAGCTGGCTTGCCCTTCATTTTGTCTTCGTTCAGGCTCATGAAAACAGCCTTCTCGCGAGCAACAGCCTCTTCAGACACTTCGGTGGTGTGCAAGAACTCAGGGTTGCTTGCCGCTACGTGCATGGCGATGTCGCGAGCCAACTCACTGTCGCCACCCTTGAGGGAAACGATTACGCCAATCTTGTTGCCGTGCAGGTAAGCACCCAAGACGTCGCCTTCAACGCGGGTCAAACGACGGATATTGACGTTCTCGCCTACTTTACCAACCAGTTCAACCCGCGCAGTTTCGCGCGCAGCGATCAGTGGCGCAGCGTCAGTCAGCTTCTCAGCCAGAGCCTGGTCGATGCTGTCGCTAACGAATTTCTTGAAATCGTCCTGCAGGGCCAGGAAGTCAGTCTGCGAGTTCACTTCCATGATCACGGCAGTCTTGTTGTCATCGCTCAACTTAACCGCGATAGCACCTTCGGCAGCCACGTTGCCAGCTTTCTTGGCAGCCTTGATGGCGCCAGATGCACGCATGTCATCGATGGCTTTTTCGATGTCGCCGCCGGCCTTGGTCAAGGCCTTTTTGCAATCCATCATGCCTTCGCCAGTGCGCTCGCGCAGTTCTTTAACCATTGCTGCTGTAATTTCTGCCATGTCTAAAATCCTCTTGGATAGGTTTTAACCATTCCACCCGAGCATCCGGGCGATCAATTCTTGGTGTTGCGCAAACAGAGGCCTGGGCCGCAGCTCTCACCATTTCACTCGGCATCCGGGTGATCAATTCGCGAGTGGCAAAAAGGGGGCTTAGCCCCCTTTTTGCGTACTGACAGACGCTAGGCGTCTTTTACTCAGCCTTCAGCAGCTTCAGCAGCCGGTGCTTGAGCAACAAACTCTTCAGCCAGCACTGTGCCGCCATTGGCATTGTTGCGACCACGGATTACCGCGTCAGCCATGGCAACCATGTACAGCTGGATAGCGCGAATGGCGTCATCGTTACCTGGAATGATGTAATCAACACCTTCTGGGCTGCTGTTGGTGTCGACGATGCCGATTACCGGAATGCCCAGCTTGTTGGCTTCGGTGATGGCAATGCGCTCGTGATCAACGTCGATAACGAACAATGCGTCAGGCAGGCCGCCCATGTCCTTGATACCACCAAGGCTGCGATCCAATTTGATCAGATCACGCGAACGCATCAGCGCTTCTTTCTTGGTCAGCTTGGTGAAAGTACCGTCTTGCGACTGAATTTCCAGGTCGCGCAGGCGCTTGATCGAGGCACGGATAGTTTTGTAGTTGGTGAGCATGCCGCCCAACCAACGGTGATCAACGAACGGCGAGCCGCAACGAGCAGCTTCTTCGCGGATGATCTTGCCAGCAGCACGCTTGGTGCCGACGAACATGATTTTGTTTTTGCCCGAAGCCAGTTTCTCAACGAAAGCCAAAGCTTCGTTGAACATTGGCAGGGTTTTTTCCAGGTTGATGATGTGAATCTTGTTACGCGCACCGAAAATGTATTTACCCATTTTCGGGTTCCAGTAACGGGTCTGGTGACCGAAGTGCACACCGGCCTTCAGCATATCGCGCATATTAACGTAGGACATTTTTGTTCCTTAAATTAAATAGGGTTAGGCCTCCACGCATCCCAATGACCAACTTGCAGAGTCTCTCTACAAGCACCCAGGTCACCGTGTCGATACGTGTGTGGGTTTAAGCTCTACCGGCACTGCCCGTAAAGCGGCGCACTTTATATCACAAGATCGACCGCGGCGAAACCGCTAAAGGCTATCGATAACTGCCGCAGCACTGGGTGGCTCGACCGCCTGGGTCTGTTAGAATCGCGCCTTTGTGTATTCCTGCCTTGCGCCCAGCGCACTGAGAGAGCCCGCATGACCGTCACTATTAAGACGCCAGCTGAAATCGAAAAAATGCGTATTGCCGGCCGCCTCGCCGCCGAAGTACTGGAGATGATCGGCGAGCACGTCAAACCTGGCGTCACCACCGACCAGCTCAATACCATCTGCCACGACTATATAGTCAACGTGCAGCAGGCGATTCCCGCGCCGCTGAACTACAAAGGCTTCCCAAAGTCGATCTGCACCTCGATCAACCACGTGGTGTGCCACGGCATCCCCAATGAGAAGCCGCTGAAAGATGGCGACGTGCTGAACATCGACGTCACCGTGATCAAAGACGGCTACCACGGCGACACCAGCAAGATGTACATGGTCGGCAAGGTCAGCGAGTGGGCCGAGAAGCTCGCCCGCATCACTCAAGAGTGCATGTACAAAGGCATCGAGCTGGTAAAACCGGGCGTGCGCCTTGGCGACATTGGTGAAGTGATCCAGAAGCATGCCGAGAAAAATGGCTATTCAGTGGTGCGCGAATACTGCGGCCACGGCATAGGCGCGGTATTCCATGAAGAGCCGCAAGTGCTGCATTACGGCCGCGCCGGCACCGGCATGGAACTCAAGGAAGGCATGACCTTCACCATCGAGCCGATGATCAACCAGGGCCGCGCCGAAACCCGCCTGCTTGGCGATGGCTGGACCGCCATCACCAAGGACCGCAAGCTTTCGGCGCAGTGGGAGCACACCATTCTGGTGACTGCCACCGGCTATGAAATCTTCACCCTGCGCCAAGACGACACCTTGCCGCGCAGCTCTTCTTCACAGAAGCCGGCCTAATCACTGGCCAACCCTGAGCGCCATTTAAGAAGGAACATTGCTGTATGCCGCAGGTGGATCCCGATTTGTTCGACCGCGGTCAGTTCCAGGCCGAATTAGCGCTCAAAGCCAGCCCGATTGGCGCCTTTAAAAAAGCCCTGCGGCAAATCAATGCGGTGCTCGATGAGCGCTTCAGCAGCGGTCGGGAAATTCGCCGGTTGATCGAAGACCGCGCCTGGTGCGTTGACCAGATCCTGCGCGAAGCCTGGGCGCGTTTCGACTGGAGCCGTGAGGCCGAGATCAGCCTGGTGGCCGTCGGAGGCTATGGCCGTGGCGAGCTGCACCCGCACTCCGACATCGACCTGCTGATTTTGCTCGACAACGAAGATCAGGAGCTGTTTCGCGACTCGATCGAGCAGTTTCTGATGCTGCTCTGGGACATCGGCCTGGAAGTCGGGCAAAGCGTGCGCTCGGTGGCCGAATGCGCCGAAGAAGCCCGCGCCGACCTCACGGTCATTACTAACCTGATGGAAAGCCGCACCATCGCCGGCCCCGAGCACCTGCGCCAGCGCATGCTGGCAGTCACCAGCCCCGAGCAAATGTGGCCGAGCAAGCACTTCTTTCTGGCCAAACGTGACGAGCAAGCCGCCCGCCACGCCAAGTACAACGACACCGAATACAACCTGGAGCCCAACGTCAAAGGCTCGCCCGGCGGGCTGCGCGACATCCAGACCATCCTCTGGGTGGCCCGTCGGCAATTTGGCACCCTGAATTTGCACGCCCTGGCCGCCCAGGGCTTTTTGGTGGAGTCCGAGTCGAGCCTGTTGTCGGCCTCGCAAGATTTCCTCTGGACGGTGCGCTATGCCCTGCACATGCTGGCCGGGCGCAGTGAAGACCGCTTGCTGTTTGATCATCAGCAGAAAATTGCCGGCCTGCTCGGTTTTAGCGACGCCGATGGCAAGCTGGCCGTCGAGCAGTTGATGCAAAAGTATTACCGCGCGGTAATGGCGGTGGCCGAGCTCAACGACCTGATCATGCAGAACTTTGAAGAGGTGATACTGCGCCACTCCGAGAATCTGCCGGCGACGCCTCTGAATAACCGCTTTCAGGTGCGCAATGGCTTCCTCGAAGTCACCCACCCGGATGTATTCACCCGCACCCCCTTTGCGATTCTGGAAGTCTTCGTGCTGATGGCGCAAACGCCGAATTTGCGCGGCGTGCAAGCCGACACCATTCGCCTGCTGCGCGACAGCCGGCCGCTGATCAACGACGAATTTCGCCAAGACATTCGCAACACCAGCCTGTTTATCGAGCTATTCAAGTCCGCCGAGGGCATTCACCGCAGCCTGCGGCGGATGAACCGCTTCGGCATTCTCGGCCGCTACCTGCCGGAATTTGGCCGTATCGTCGGGCAGATGCAGCACGACCTGTTTCATATTTTCACCGTCGATGCGCACACCCTGAATTTGATCAAGCATCTGCGCAAACTGGGCAAGCCCGGGGTCAGCGAGAAATTCCCGCTGGCCAGCAAACTGATCGCCACCCTGCCCAAGCCCGAGCTGATCTACCTGGCCGGCCTCTACCATGACATCGGCAAAGGCCGCGGCGGCGACCACTCGGAACTCGGCGCGGTGGATGCCGAGCTGTTCTGTCAGCGCCACCAGCTGCCGGCCTGGGATTCGCGGTTAATCGTCTGGCTGGTGAAAAACCACCTGGTGATGTCGACCACCGCCCAACGCAAAGACCTCTCCGACCCGCAGGAGATACACAATTTCGCCCAACTGGTCGGCGATCAGACCCACCTCGACTATCTGTACGTACTGACCGTGGCCGACATCAACGCCACCAACCCGACGCTGTGGAATTCCTGGCGCGCCAGCCTGTTGCGCCAGCTCTACAGCGAAACCAAACGGGCCTTGCGCCGCGGCCTGGAAAACCCGGTAGACCGCGAAGAGCAAATCCGCCTGACCCAGAACGCCGCCATCGATACCCTGGTACGCGGTGGTAATGACCAGGACGAAGCCGAACAGCTCTGGTCGCAACTGGGCGATGACTACTTCTTGCGCCACACCGCCACCGATGTGGCCTGGCACACCGAGGCCATACTGCAGCACCCGGCTGCAGCCGGTCCGCTGGTACTGCTGAAGGAAACCACCCAGCGTGAATTTGAAGGCGCCACGCAAATCTTCATTTACGCCCAAGACCAACACGACTTCTTTGCCGTGACCGTGGCCGCCATGGACCAGCTCAACCTGAGCATCCACGACGCACGCATCATCACCTCATCCAGCCAGTTCACCCTCGACACCTACATAGTGCTGGACGCCGACGGCGGCTCGATTGGCGACAATCCGGCGCGCAGCAAAGAGATTCGCCAGGGCTTGATTGATGCCCTAAAAAACCCCGACGACTACCCGACCATTATCCAACGCCGGGTACCGCGCCAGCTCAAGCACTTCGCCTTCGCCCCGCAGGTGAGCCTCCACAACGATGCCCAACGCCCAGTCACCGTGCTCGAACTGACCGCCCCGGATCGCCCCGGCCTGCTGGCACGCATCGGCAAGATCTTTTTAGACTTCGACCTGTCGCTGCAAAATGCCAAGATCGCCACCCTCGGCGAGCGGGTTGAAGACGTGTTCTTTATTACCGATGCCCGCCACCAGCCACTGGCCGACCCCGAGCTGTGCGCCCGCCTGCAGGCCGCGATTACCGCCCAATTATCCGACGCCAACGATCAATCCGCCGCACCAACAACCATACGTATTTAGGAAGTTGCAAACCCGATGAACAGTGCGCTCAAGCAGCTCCAACCCTACCCGTTCGAAAAACTGCGCGCCCTGCTGGCCGGCGTACAACCGGCCGAGCTGCCGGCGATAGCCCTGTCGATTGGCGAGCCCAAGCACCGCTCGCCGGAGTTTGTCGCCGCAGCCTTAGCCGCCAACCTCGACCAACTGGCGGTCTATCCAACCACCCTGGGGCTGCCGGCCCTGCGCGAAGCGATTGCCAGCTGGTGCGAGCGCAGGTTTGCCGTGCCCGGCGGCTGGCTCGATGCGGCCAAGCACATCTTGCCGGTCAACGGCACCCGCGAGGCCCTGTTCGCCTTTACCCAGGCGGTGGTTAATCGCAGTGACGACGCGCTAGTAGTCAGCCCTAACCCCTTCTATCAAATCTACGAAGGCGCGGCCCTGCTCGCCGGCGCGCAGCCGCACTACCTGCCGTGCCTGGCCGAGCACGGCTTCAATCCAGATTTCGATGCCGTGTCGCCGGAGGTTTGGCAGCGCTGCCAGATTTTGTTTCTCTGCTCGCCGGGCAACCCCACCGGCGCACTGATCCCGCTGGCGACCCTGGAAAAGTTGATCGGCCTGGCCGACCAATATGATTTCGTGATCGCCGCCGATGAGTGTTACAGCGAACTGTATTTCGATGAGAGCACGCCGCCGGCCGGCCTGCTGAGCGCCTGCGTCAGCCTGGGCCGCAACGACTTTAAGCGCTGCGTGGTGTTTCACAGCCTGTCCAAGCGTTCCAACTTGCCGGGCCTGCGCTCGGGCTTTGTCGCCGGCGACGCCGACATCCTGCAAGCCTTCCTGCTCTATCGCACCTACCACGGCTGCGCCATGTCGGTGCCGACTCAGCTGGCCAGCATCGCCGCCTGGAACGACGAAGATCACGTGCGCGCCAACCGCGACCTGTACCGCGCCAAGTATGACGCGGTGCTGGATATCCTCAGCCCAGTGCTGGACGTACAGCGCCCGGATGGCGGCTTCTACCTCTGGGCCAAGGTGCCCGGCGATGACGCCCAGTTCACCCGTGAATTGTTCACCCAGCAGCATGTCACCGTAGTGCCGGGCTCGTACCTGTCGCGGGAAGTGGACGGTTTTAATCCCGGCGCAGGGCGGATTCGTATGGCCCTGGTGGCACCGTTAGCCGACTGCATCGAAGCCGCCCAGCGGATTCGCGCCTATCTGCAGACGGTGCGCCCATGAGCATCACCCTCTATGGCATCAAAGCTTGCGACACCATGAAAAAGGCTCGCACCTGGCTCGATGAGCAAGGCATTGGCTATGTTTTTCATGATTACAAAACGCTCGGCATCGACCAGGCCAACCTGCAGAAATGGTGTGACCAGCACGGCTGGGAGAAAGTCCTTAACCGCAGCGGCACTACTTTTCGCAAGCTCGACGAGGCGCAAAAAACCGACCTCGACCAAGACCGGGCGATTGCCCTGATGCTGGCTCAGCCCTCGATGATCAAGCGCCCGGTGCTGGATCTTGGCGAACGCAGCCTGCTCGGTTTCAAGCCCGAATTTTATCAGCAGGCGCTGACTTAACCACCGCGCAACGCCTTTCGAATTAGCCACAAAAAGGAATCAACCCATGTCGCAGCAACTGTTCAGCCTGGCCTTCGGCGTCGGCACCCAGAATCGTCAAGAAAGCTGGCTGGAGGTGTTTTACGCTCAGCCCCTGCTCAATCCAGCCAGCGAACTGCTGGCGGCCATCGCCCCCTTGCTGGGTTACACCGGCGGCAACCAGGCCATCAGCTTCAGCACCACCCAGGCCATCGAACTCGCCAACCTGGTCAAGCCGCTGGACGCCCAGCAAGCCGCGCTGCTGACCCGCCTGGCCGAAAGCGAGAAGCCACTGGTGGCGACTATTCTGGCTGAAGACTTGGCGCTGACCTCAACCCCCGAGGCCTACCTCAAGCTGCAACTGCTGTCCCATCGCCTGGTGAAACCCCACGGTTTGAACCTGGCCGGGATCTTCCCGCTGCTGCCTAACGTGGCCTGGACCAGCCAGGGCGCCATCGACCTGGGCGAGCTGGCCGAGCGCCAACTGGAGGCGCGCCTGCGCGGCGAATTGCTGGAAGTCTTCTCGGTCGACAAGTTCCCGAAAATGACCGACTACGTGGTGCCGAGCGGCGTGCGCATCGCCGATGCTTCTCGCGTGCGCCTGGGCGCTTACGTGGGCGAAGGCACCACCGTGATGCACGAAGGCTTTATCAACTTCAACGCCGGCACCCAAGGCCCAGGCATGATCGAAGGCCGCGTCTCGGCTGGCGTGTTCGTCGGCAAAGGCTCGGACCTGGGCGGCGGCTGCTCGACCATGGGCACCTTGTCGGGCGGCGGCAACCTGGTGATCAGCGTCGGCGAAGGCTGCCTGATTGGCGCCAATGCCGGCATCGGCATCCCCTTGGGCGATCGCAACACCGTCGAGTCCGGCCTGTACATCACCGCCGGCACCAAGGTGGCGCTGCTGGATGACAAGGGTCAGCTGGTCAAAGTACTGAAAGCCCGCGAACTGGCCGGCCAGACCGACCTACTGTTCCGCCGCAACTCGCAAACCGGCGCCGTGGAATGCAAGACCCATAAGTCGGCTATCGAGCTGAACGAAACCCTGCACGCGCATAATTGAAAAGGTCGTCTTAAAGCTACTGCGCTCGCTCATACTGCGTTGCAATCAGGCTCGGGCTGCTCATTTACAACCCGTAAACTCCGCGCCCTCGCCTGATTGCGCCTTGCCTGAGCGTCGCTCGCGACGCTTTAAGCTCGACCTTTTATGCTGTTTATTTTGGAGCGCTCTACGCGTATCGCCATGCCCTTGCACTCCCCTTGGCGCTCTGATTTCCCGGCCCTCGCCGCCTTTGCCAGCGAAGGCCAGACCTATCTGGACAGCGCCGCCACCGCGCAAAAACCGCAGGCGATGATTGCGGCGCTCAGCGACTATTACCAGGGCGGCGCGGCCAACGTGCATCGCGCCCAGCATTTGCCCGGCGAGCGGGCCACTCGCGCCTTCGAGCGGGTGCGTGAGCAGTTGGCCAGCTGGCTGAATGCTGCTAGCTGCGAGCAAATCATCTTCACCCGTGGCAGCACCGAGGCGGTGAACCTGCTGGCCTATGGGCTGGAGCAGGAGTTTCAGGCCGGCGATGAAATTGTCATCAGCGCCCTCGAGCACCACGCCAACTTGCTGCCCTGGCAACAACTGGCGCAACGCCGCGGCCTGAAATTAGTGGTGCTGCCGCTGGATGCCAGCGGTGATATTGACCTGACCACCGCCCAGCAACTGATAGGTCCGCGCTGCCGATTGCTGGCCATCAGCCAACTGTCCAACGTGCTTGGCCGCTGGTTGCCGCTGACCGAGTTGCTGGCCCTGGCCAAATCCCAGGGCGCCCTGACGGTGGTCGATGGCGCCCAAGGTGCAGTGCACAGCCAGCCCGATATGCAGGCGCTGGGCTGCGACTTTTACCTGTTCTCCAGCCACAAGCTCTACGGCCCGGACGGTGTTGGCGTGCTGTACGGCCGTACCGAGGCCTTGCAGCGCCTGCGCCCTTGGCAGTTTGGCGGCGAGATGGTGCAAACCTGCGACTATCAACAGGCCAGTTTTCGCCCCGCTCCGTTGGGTTTTGAAGCCGGCACCCCGCCGATTGCCGCCGTGCTCGGCCTCGGCGCCAGCCTCGGCTACCTGCGCAGCCTGGATGCAATAGCTGTGGCCGCCCATGAGGCTGCGCTGCACCGACAACTGTTCAGTGGCCTCCAGGCCCGCAGCGGCATCCAGTTACTCGGCACACCAGAGGTGGCGCTGGCCTGCTTCACCGTTGCCGGCGTACACCACAGCGATCTGGCACAACTGCTGACCGAGCAAGGGATTGCCGTGCGCGCTGGCCAACACTGCGCCATGCCCTTGCTGGCGAGCCTCGGAGTCAGCGGCGCGTTGCGGGTGTCGCTGGGTTTGTACAATGACGGCCAGGATCTGGCACAGTTTTTCAGCGCCCTCGACCAAGCTTTGGAGCTGCTGCAATGAGCCTGCCGCAAGCGGCCGAACAAGCCCTCGCCGCCTTTAGCGCCGCCAGCGGCTGGGAGGCCCGCGCGCGGCTGCTGATGCAGTGGGGCGAGCGCCTCGAACCATTAACGGCGGGGCAATGCTGCGAGCAAAACCTGGTCAGCGGTTGCGAAAGCCAGGTGTGGCTGCTGGCCGAGCAGCATCAACAACACTGGCAGTTTCGCGCCGCCAGTGAGGCACGCTTACTGCGCGGTCTACTGGCGGTGTTACTGGCGCGGGTGAATGGCCTGAGCAACGCCGAGCTGGCTAAGGTCGACCTGCTCGACTGGTTTACTCAACTGGGTCTGGCCCGACAACTCTCGCCGTCACGCAGTAACGGCTTGCAGGCCGTGCTGCGCAGGATGCAAGCGCTGACTCAGTAGCGCACCGCATGGATTGCAGCCCTGCGAAGCGCATCAACACTTAACTGCCGCATCACCTCAAACGCCAGCTAACTGCTGCGTTCCGACGGCCGCCGCGCGCCGGCCACCAATTTATCCACGGCCCGCGCCGCCGCCACCATGCCAAAGCTGGCCGTCACCATCATCACCGCGCCCATGCCGCCGGCGCAGTCGAGCCGCACGCCCTGCCCCTCAAAGCGTTTTTGCAGACAGATGCTGCCATCACCCTTGGGGTAGCGCAGTTGTTCACTGGAGAACACGCAAGGCACGCTGTAATGGCGGCCGGCGGTGCGCGAGAAACCGTATTCGCGGCGCAGCTCCGAGCGCACCGCGGAGGCCAGCGGGTCATTGAACGTCTTGTTCAGATCGGCCACCTGAATCTGGGTCGGGTCCAGCTGCCCGCCGGCGCCACCAGTGGCGATGATTTGAATTTTGCGCCGCTTGCACCAGGCAATCAGCGCCGCCTTGGCTGTCACACTGTCGATACAGTCGACCACGCAATCGAGGTTCGGCGTGATGTACTCGGCCATGGTCTCGCGGGTGACGAAGTCCGCCACTGCATGCACCACGCAGGCCGGATTGATCGCGCGCAGGCGCTCGCCCATCACCGTCACCTTGGCCTGCCCGATGGCGCCTGTCAGCGCATGGACCTGCCTATTGGTATTGCTGATGCAGACATCATCCAGGTCAAACAGCGAAATCTCGCCCACCCCGGAGCGGGCCAGGGCTTCGGCCACCCAGGAGCCGACACCGCCGATCCCGACCACTGCCACATGCGCCGCCGCCAACCGCTCTGCCCCTTCGCGCCCATACAGGCGCGCCACTCCGGCAAACCGCAGTTCATCAATACTCATGTCGAGCCCTCAAAAATCAGCCGGCATTATAGAGATCAGCGAGGCAATAACACGCCATTAGTCGGTTAATAACTCGCCGAACAACACCCGTTTTTAGCTGCAACCCGCAACGGCCCGCCCCAGCTCCACAACCCACGACGGCCACCGTGCACCGACTCAAGAGCAACCGGGCAAAGCCTGCTTAACTGCGTACTGAGATGTGACGGGGCATTGCCAGGCAAAATCCACCCAGCGAACTTATTCGCTGTTTGCCAGACCAATAGCCCAGACAATCCGTAACTGCACCACGCCGGCTCAGGCCACAGCTATACAGCCTTAAGAGGTCGCGGTAGGATGCGCGCCGACCGGCAACAGCCGGCACTTCCCCTCGTTCCACCCTTTGGAACCTTGATCTATATGCCATCGCGTAAACTTGGACTCAATCTGGTGATTTTCGTCGCTATTGCGGCGCTGTTCACCGGTATCTGGGCGCTCTACAACCGACCGGTCAGCGCCCCGGAATGGCCAGAGCAGATCTCCGGCTTCTCGTTCTCGCCATTTCAGCAGAATCAGAACCCGCAGAAGAACATCTACCCCAACGATGAACAGATTCGTGCCGATCTGGAGTTGCTGAGCAAGCAAACCGACAGCATTCGAACCTACTCGGTGGAGGGCAGCCTGGCCGACATCCCGCGTCTGGCCGAGGAATTCGGTCTGCGCGTGACCGTCGGCGCCTGGATCGGCCTCGATCTGGAGCGCAACGAGCGCGAAGTCGCCAAGGTCATCGAACTGGCCAATAACTCGCGCAGCGTCGTGCGCGTAGTGGTCGGCAACGAAGCCTTGTTCCGCAAGGAAATCACCCCGGAGGCCCTGAGCATCTACCTTGACCGGGTCCGTGCGGCCGTCAAAGTGCCGGTGACCACCTCCGAGCAATGGCACGTCTGGCAAGAAAACCCGGAACTGGCCAAGCACGTCGACCTGATCGCCGCGCACATCCTGCCGTACTGGGAATTTGTACCGATGGAGGACTCCACCGACTTCGTCCTTGAGCGCGCCAAAGACCTGAAAAAACTCTTCCCGAAAAAACCCCTGCTGCTCTCGGAGGTTGGCTGGCCGAGCAACGGCCGGATGCGCGGCGGTGCCGATGCTTCCCCAGCCGATCAGGCAATTTACCTGCGCACCCTGGTCAGCACCCTGAACGCCAAGGGCTACAACTACTTCGTCATCGAAGCCTTTGACCAACCCTGGAAAGCCACCGAAGAAGGCTCAGTCGGCGCTTACTGGGGCGTTTACAACGAAGCCCGGCAGCCGAAATTTGCCTTTGAAGGACCGATCGTGGCGATTCCCCAGTGGCGCGTGCTGGCGATCGGCTCGGTGGTCATGGCCCTGCTGGCCCTGGCCCTGCTGCTGATCGACGGCAGCGCCATGCGCCAACGTGGTCGTACCTTCCTCACCGTGGTGGCCTTTGCCGGCGGCTCGGCGATGGTCTGGATCGGCTACGACTACAGCCAGCAATACAGCACCTGGTTCAGCCTGACCGTGGGCTTTCTGCTCGGTCTCGGCGCCCTCGGGGTGTTTATCGTGCTGCTGACTGAAGCCCACGAACTGGCCGAAACCGTCTGGCTGCAAGCGCGTCGCCGGCCCTTCCAACCCGTCGTCACCGACAGCAGCTTCCGCCCAAAAGTCTCGATCCACGTGCCGTGCTACAACGAGCCGCCGGAGATGGTCAAACAGACCCTCGACGCCTTGGCCAACCTGGACTACCCAGACTTCGAAGTCATCATCATCGACAACAACACCAAAGACCCGGCAGTCTGGGAGCCGGTGCAGTCCTATTGTGAACAGCTCGGCCCGCGGTTTCGCTTCTTCCACGTCGCGCCGATCGAAGGCTTCAAGGGCGGCGCGCTGAACTACATCCTGCCGCACACCGCGCCAGATGCCGAAGTGGTGGCGGTGATCGACTCCGACTACTGCGTCGACCGCAACTGGCTGAAATACATGGTGCCGCACTTCGCCGATCCGAAAATCGCCGTGGTGCAATCGCCTCAGGACTACCGCGACGGCGACGAAAGCAGCTTCAAGAAACTTTGCTACGCCGAATACAAGGGCTTCTTCCATATCGGCATGGTGACCCGTAACGACCGTGACGCGATCATCCAGCACGGCACCATGACCATGATCCGCCGCACTGTGATGGATGAACTGAAGTGGGCCGACTGGACCATCTGTGAAGATGCCGAGCTGGGTCTGCGCGTGTTCGAGAAAGGCTACTCCGCCGCCTATGCCCACCAGAGCTTCGGCCGCGGGCTGATGCCGGACACCTTTATCGACTACAAGAAGCAGCGTTTCCGCTGGGCCTACGGCGCCATTCAGATCATGAAAGGCCATGCCCGCAGCCTGTTCCTCGGCAAAGATTCGCAACTGACCCGTGGCCAGCGCTACCACTTCGTCGCCGGTTGGCTGCCGTGGATTGCCGATGGCCTGAACATCTTCTTCACCATCGGTGCGCTGCTCTGGTCGGCGGCGATGATTATCGTGCCGCAACGGGTTGACCCGCCGCTGATGATCTTCGCCATCCCGCCACTGGCGCTGTTCTTCTTCAAGTTCGGCAAGATCCTGTTCCTCTATCGCCGTGCCCTGGGCGTCGGCCTGTGGCGCTCGATTCAGGCGGCGGTGGCCGGGTTGGCGCTGTCGCACACCATTGCCAAGGCGGTGTTGTATGGCGCGTTCACCGAGACCATTCCGTTCTTCCGCACCCCGAAAATGGCCTCCAACCACGGCATCATGGTGGCCTTAGCGGAAGCCCGGGAAGAGGTGTTTATCATGCTGCTGCTGTGGGGCGCAGCCCTGGGCATCGCCCTGGTGCAGGGTTTGCCGAGCGCCGATGTACGCTTCTGGGTGGCCATGCTGCTGGTGCAATCGCTGCCCTACCTGGCCGCACTGATGATGGCCCTGCTGTCGTCGATGCCACCACCGGCAGTCACAGCAGTAGAGGCAACGCCAACCGCGTAACTCTCCCAGCAGTATCGAAACGGCGGCCTCTGGCCGCCGTTTTGCTTTAACATAGCGACCTTTTTGCCACACCCGCAGCGGAGCCGCCATGACTGCCCAGTCCCCTACTCTTTCGCC
>C687J26845_10000103_pt1 | contig 53320 bp, 38 predicted proteins | sample RifCSPlowO2_12_FD_26845 | JGI IMG/M metagenome (IMG submission 26845)
GCGGCGTTAAAAACAGGCTCGGACTGCTCATTTACAACTCGTAAACTCCGCGTCCTCGCCTGTTTTTGCCTTGCCTAACCTTCGCTCGCTACGTTTTCACAGAGCCTGTGTAAGGCTGTTTTTTGGAGGGGCTTTAGCCGCAAAAGCTCTTCGCGGCTAAAGCCCCTCCTGCAGTACAATCGCCGCCCTTATTTCAGCCTGTGGATATTCCTGCGTGCAAATTGCCTTGGCGCCGATGGAGGGTTTGGTCGATGAAATCCTTCGCGATGTATTGACCCGTGTCGGCGCTATCGACTGGTGCGTGACCGAATTTATCCGCGTCAGTGAGCGTCTGCTGCCGCTCAGCACCTTTGAGAAATTGGCCCCGGAGCTGGCCAGCGGCGCCTGCACCGCCGCCGGCACACCGTTGCGGGTGCAGTTGCTCGGCTCAGATCCAGCCTGCTTGGCCGATAACGCCGCCTTTGCCTGCACCCTCGGTGCGCCGGTGATTGACCTGAACTTTGGCTGCCCGGCCAAGACCGTCAACCGTTCGCGCGGTGGCGCGGTGTTGCTCAAGGAGCCCGAGTTGCTCCATCGCATCCTCTGCGAGGTACGCCGAGCAACGCCGGCGCATATTCCGGTCACCGCCAAGATGCGCCTGGGCTTTGATACCCCCGACGGCGCCCTCGAATGCGCCCGGGCGCTGGCGGATGGTGGCGCGGCGCAGATAGTGGTGCATGCCCGCACCAAGGCCGACGGTTACAAGCCGCCGGCGCACTGGGAGTGGGTGGCGCGGGTGCAGGAGGTGGTCAAGGTGCCGGTGTTTGCCAATGGCGAAGTCTGGGACCTGGATGACTGGCGGCGCTGCCGCGAGATCAGCGGCGTCGAGGACATCATGCTCGGTCGCGGCCTGGTCTCACGGCCCGATCTGGCCGTGCAGATTGCCGCCGCACGTGCCGGCAATGAGGTGGTGCCCATGACCTGGCTGCAGTTGCAGCCGATGCTGCGCGAGTTCTGGCGACAGGTGCGCGACAAGATGACCGGCCGTTGCGCCACCGGGCGTTTGAAGCAGTGGCTGGCGATGCTGAGCCGCAACTACCCGGAGGCCATGCTGCTGTTTCACGAGGTGCGCCGCGAGCATGACTGCGTCCGGGTCGATCTGCTGCTGGGTTACGCGGGCGCCGGAGAGGCGCTGTTGGCCTGAGTCTTCGCCGGCCTGTTAATTGAGCGGCGGCCGTTGTTTGGCGTGTGCCAGCAGGGCGCGAAAGGTTGGTAAGGGCAGGGGCTGGCTGTACAGATAGCCCTGATACAGGTGACAGCCTTGCTGTTGCAGCAGGGCCAGTTGCTCTTCGTGCTCAACCCCTTCGGCAATCACTTCCAGTCCTAAACTCTGGGCCATGGCGACAATGGCGCGGATGATTTCGGCGTCGTTGGGGTTTTGCGTGGCGTCGCGCACGAACGACTGGTCAATCTTCAGGATGTCGACCGGCAAGCGCTTGAGGTAGGTCAGCGACGAGTAGCCGGTGCCGAAGTCGTCCATAGCAAAGCTGATACCGAGTTTCTTCAGCTGCAACATCTTGGCGATGGTGTCGTCGAGGTTGTGGATGACGATGCCTTCGGTGATCTCCAGGGTCAGCAGCGATTGATTCAAGTGGCTGGCGCTCAGGCTGCGTTCGACCCGTTCAACGAAACCCGGCTGGCGGAACTGTCGTGGGCTGATATTCACGCACAAACTGAACTGCCCGGCGTTGATCAGGCCTTCGTCGAGGAGTTGCGCGCACAGGTGGCAGGCTTCGGTCAGTACCCAGTCGCCGACCTCAACGATCAGCCCGCTTTCTTCCAGCACTTCAATGAAGTGGATCGGCGATTGCGGGCCATGTTGCGGATGATTCCAGCGCAGCAAGGCTTCGGCACCGACTATCTGGCCATAGCGGGCATCCACCTGGGGTTGCAAATACAGCTCGAACTCGCCGCGAGCCAAGGCCAGGCGCAAGTCGTGCTCCAGGCGCAGCCGGGCGCTGGCGGCTTCCTGCATGTTTTTGCGAAACATCTGCAGGGTGTTGCGGCCGCTGGCTTTGGCGCGATAGAGGGCGATGTCGGCACGTTTGAGCAAGTCCGCCGGGGTGTCGCCGTGATCGGGGATCAGCACCATGCCGATGCTTGGCGTGACCTGCAGGCGATGGCCGTCGAGCAGCATCGGCTCGCTCAATAGTTGCCGCAGCTTGTTGGCGACCTCGCGCACATGGCGCGTCACCTCGGCGCGCGTACCTTCCAGTCCGGAGATCAGCACCACGAACTCGTCGCCTCCCAGGCGTGCCACCGTATCTTCCTGGCGGACGCTGACTTCCAGGCGCGCGGCGACCATCTTCAGCACGGCGTCGCCGAGCGGATGGCCGAGGGAGTCGTTGATGTGCTTGAAGTGGTCGAGGTCGATAAACAGCAGCGCGCCGCGCAAGTTGTGGCGTTTGAGCAGGGCTATTTGCTGGCTCAGACGGTCCATTAACAGGCTGCGGTTGGGCAGGTTGGTCAGCGAGTCGTGGTAGGCCAGGTGCTCAATCTGCGCCTGGGCTTGCTTGAGATCGCTGATGTCGCGGGCGATCAGCAGCAGGCAGTCGTTGCCGTCGATGGTGATGGGTTGCACCGACACCTGCACGGTCATCGGCTGGCCATCGCGGTCGCGGGCGAGCATTTCCAGGTTGCGCGCATGGCCGTCCCGGGCCAGGGTTTCGATGAGGTATTGGCGTTGGCCGGGGTCCCAGGAGTTGAGTTCCAGGGAGGTGCGGCCGATTACCTCATCCAGTTGATAACCGGTGAGGCGGCAAAAGCCCTGGTTGACCTCCAGAAAGCGTCCGCTGCGCAGCTCGCTGATGCTGATGGCGTCCGGTGAGGCATGAAACGCCTTGGCGAACTTCTCTTCGCTGAGGATGCGCAGGCGTTCCGTGGCTTGCTGTGCGGTGATGTCACGAAAGGTGGTGATCATGCAGCGTTGCCGGCCCACACGAATCAGCCGGGCGGCGATTATGCAGGTCAGCAGCTGACCGTTTTGGGCGCGGAACTGGGCGATGACATTGTTCAGTTGACCCTGCGCCATCAGTTGTTTGCCCAATTGCTTGCGGACTTCGAGATCGAGCCAGAAATCGATTTCCAGGGCGTTTTTGCCGACGATCTGCTCTGGCTGCCAACCAAATGCCTGGGTAAAGCTTGGGTTGATCTCGATAAAAGCGGCATCGTTTAGGCGGGTTACGCAGATGGGCTCCGGGCTGCCCTGAAACAGCGAGGCGAACTTTTCTTCGGAGGCCGCCAGTGCCTGCTCGCGCAGGGTGCGGGCGGTAATGTCGCGTAATACCCCAACCATGCGTTCGGGTTGGTCCTGGGCGTCGCGATAGAGCTTGGCGCTGCCTTCCAGAAAGTGCTGGCTGCCGTCGGCATGCTGGGCGCAATAGGTGGTGCGCGTGTTGCTTAGGTGGCCGTCACGCAGTTGCTTGAAGGCTGCCACTGCGGTGCGTTGGTCCTCCAGGGGAATGTAGGTGAAAAAGCTTTCCAACGGGCCGTTGTAGGTCTCGTTAGCCAGACCGTGCAGGCTGGCGGCGCGGGCCGAGGCAAACAGTTGGTTGCTGGGCAGGTGCCAGTCCCAGAGGCCCAGTTCGGCGCTCTCCAGTGCCAGTTGCAGGCGTTCCTGGCTGTCGAGCAGGGCTTGCTCCTGCTGGCGCTGGTGGGTGATGTCGCGCAGGGTCAGGGCCAGGCAGACTTGTCCATCGATCAGGCATTCGGCGCCATACAACAGGTTGGTGCTGTGGCTGCCGTCGCGGTGGCTAAACTCGACTTCCAGGTGCTCCAGGCGGCCGTCGTCGGCCAGGGCGGTGAGCATTGTTTGCCGCTCTAGGGGCTCGCGCCACAGGCCTATCTCCAGGGTGGTGCGGCCTATGGCTTGCGTCGAAGTCCAGCCAAACTGGCGCTCAAAGGCCGGATTGATCTGCAGCAAAGTGCCGGTTTCGCGCTGGGTAATGATCATGCTGTCGGGGGTGCTGCGAAACGAGGCGGCAAATTTGTTTTCGCTGGCCCGCAGGGCCGCCTCGGCCTGCAGCTGTTTGCTGGTGTCGGTGAAGCTGACCAGCAGGCAGTCCTGCTGGTCCAGCTGCAACTGTTGCCAGGACAGCAAGCCATGGATTCGTTGCCGGGTCTGGTTGAACAGTTGCACCGGCTGATTGAGTACCAGTGGCTGGCTGAGCATGGCGGCAAAGAGTTGCTCGGGCTGCTCGCTGTTGGCCCAGATGCCAATGTCTTTGCCGGTGCGCCCCAGCACTTGGGCCGCCGACCAGCCAAACAGCCGCTCAAAATTGGGATTCACATCAAGCACGCAGCCGGCGTGTAGGTCGAGCAGCAGCAGGGCTTCGGGCATGGCTTGAAATAGGTGTTGAAAGCCTTGTTCCTTGGCTTGCTGGGGGATGGCGTAGGTCTGCGCGGCGCGGCTTTCACGCAGCAGACCGATCAGTTGCAGCTCGCCGTTGGCCAGTGACTGGCGCTGACCGCTCAGTTGCAGCCAGCGCATGTGCCCGTCGCGGTGCTGAACGCGGTGATGCAAGGCGGTTTCCAGAGAGAGGCCATTGATCAGTCGGTTGAGCGCCTGTTCGACCCTGGCTTGGTCGTCGGGATGCACCCGCTCAAGGTAACTCTGTGGCGCGTCGGGCACAGGATTCAGCAGGCCGAGTAATTGGCGGGCCGCGTCGGAGAGGTAGAGCCGGTGGTGCGCCAATGGCCAGCACCAGACGCCCAGCTGCTCCTGGTCAAGTAGGCCGAGCAGGCTGGCGGCGGCTTGCTGCAGTTGCGGTTCGTCCTCGCCCGGGTGCGGGTGAATCAGGGCTGAACGGGCGGACGGCAAGTCGGTCATGCAGGGTGCCTGTGTTATGAGTTGAGTAGCTGCCGGAGCTGTTCTGCGCTGGGGTGCGAGCGTTGCCGGGCGCTAGTCTTTGTTATTTTTAGGACTGGCCTCAAGGTAGCTGTTTGGCGGCTGCGGGTGCAAGGTCGGCCTGCGCGTCGAGCAGCGTCATAAAGGCGCGGGCGGCATTGGATAGGGTGCGCTCGCTGTGCAAGATATAGCCTAGCTGACGGCGCAGCTGAATGCCCTCCAGGGGCAGGCGCGCCACTTGCTCATCGAGCATGGTGCGCGGCAATACGCTCCAGGCCAGGCCGATGGAGACCATCATCTTGATAGTCTCTAGGTAGTTGGTGCTCATGCCGATATTGGGCGTTAGCCCCTGGGCTTCAAACAGCCGCCGGACTATGTGGTGAGTGAAGGTATTGCCGCCGGGGAATACCGCCGGATGCTTGGCCACGTCCTTGAGGGTGATCGGGCCATTAGCCGCCAGCGGGTGTTCGGGGGCGGCGACAAAGTCCAGCGGATCGTCCCAGACCGCAACGGCGCGTACTGGCTCGCGGGTTTGCGGTGCTAGGGTGATCACCGCCAGTTCGGCGCGGCCATGCAGCACCTCTTCATAGGCGACTTCCGAGTCGAGAAACTGAATATCCAGCGCCACTTGCGGATAGGCGCGGGTGAAGGCGCGCAGCAGTGGCGGCAGCCGATGCAGGCCGATGTGGTGGCTGGTGGCCAGGGTCAGGCGGCCGCTGATCTCGCCATTCAGATTGGTCAGGGCGCGGCGAGTATCATCCAGTACACCGAGAATCTGATAGGCCCGTGGCAGCAGTGCGCGGCCCGCTTCGGTAAGGCTGACTACGCGGCCCAGGCGGTCGAACAGGCGTACCTTGAGTTGCTGCTCCAGGCCGGCAATCCGCTTGCTGATGGCCGGCTGGGTGAGAAACAAGCGCTCACCGGCCAGGGAGAAACTGCCGGTTTCGGCAATGGCAATAAAGGCGTTGAGGCTGGCTAAATCCATTGGAGCTCCAAGTCGCAAATGGCAAAGGCGTTTATAGCGTTAAAGTATTCCATTAGGGAATGATTTGGATAAAAAATATGAATTTGAGTTATTTGTGCTAAGACCCTAGCATCCGCACTACACGTTGACTGTGCGCCGCGTGAGCGGCCGCTAACTGACACCACGCCTGATGAGGATTGACCGATGGCCGGCAAAACGCTCTACGACAAGCTCTGGGATGCGCACGAAGTTAAGCGACGCGATGATGGTTCGTCGCTGATCTATATCGACCGCCATATCCTCCACGAAGTGACCTCGCCCCAGGCCTTCGAAGGGCTGCGTTTGGCTGGCCGCAAGCCATGGCGGATCGACGCCAACATCGCCACTCCCGACCATAACGTGCCGACCACCAAGGCCGAGCGCCAGGGCGGGCTGGAGTCGATCGCCGATGAAGTCTCGCGCCTGCAGGTGCAGACCCTGGATGAGAATTGCGACGATTTCGGCATCCTCGAATTCAAAATGAACGACAGCCGTCAGGGCATAGTTCACGTGGTTGGCCCGGAGCAGGGCGCTACTTTGCCGGGCATGACCGTGGTCTGTGGCGACTCGCACACTTCGACCCACGGCGCCTTTGGTGCGCTGGCCCATGGCATCGGCACCTCGGAAGTTGAGCACGTGCTCGCGACCCAGTGCCTGGTGGCCAAGAAGATGAAAAATATGCAGGTGCTGGTCGAAGGCCAGGTGCCGTTCGGCGTCACCGCCAAAGACATAGTGCTGGCGATTATCGGCAAGATCGGCACTGCCGGTGGCAACGGCCATGCGCTAGAATTTGCCGGCAGCGCGATTCGTGAGCTGTCGATGGAAGGTCGCATGACCATCTGCAACATGGCCATTGAGGCCGGTGCGCGGGTGGGCGTGGTGGCCGCCGATGAGAAAACCATCGCCTACGTGAAAGGCCGTCCCTACGCACCGAAAGGCGCCGATTGGGATGCGGCAGTCACTGCCTGGGCCGATCTGGTTTCGGATGCCGATGCGCAGTTTGACACTATCGTTGAGCTGGACGCTGCGCTGATCAAGCCGCAAGTCACCTGGGGCACTTCGCCGGAGATGGTGCTGCCGGTGGATGCCCAGGTGCCAGACCCGGCCGCCGAGGCCGACCCGGTCAAGCGCGACTCGATTGTGCGGGCGCTGAAATACATGGGCCTGACGGCCAATCAGCCGATCACCTCGATCCAGCTGGATCGGGTGTTTATCGGCTCCTGCACCAACTCGCGGATCGAAGACCTGCGCGCCGCCGCCGTGGTGGCCAAGGGTCGTAAAGTGGCCTCAACCATCAAGCAGGCGCTGGTGGTGCCGGGCTCCGGCTTGGTCAAGGCGCAAGCCGAAGCCGAAGGCCTGGACAAGATTTTTATCGAAGCCGGTTTTGAGTGGCGCGAGCCCGGTTGCTCAATGTGCCTGGCGATGAACCCGGACAAGCTCGGTAATGGCGAGCATTGCGCCTCGACCTCCAACCGTAACTTCGAAGGTCGGCAAGGCACCGGCGGCCGTACTCACTTGGTCAGCCCGGCCATGGCCGCCGCTGCGGCAGTTACCGGTCGTTTTATTGATGTGCGTGAACTGAACCAAGCAGGAGCAGGCCAATGAAAGCGTTTACCCAGCACAGCGGCTTGGTCGCGCCGCTTGATCGCGCCAACGTCGACACCGATCAGATCATCCCCAAGCAGTTCTTGAAGTCGATCAAGCGTTCGGGCTTTGGCCAGAACCTGTTCGATGAGTGGCGTTATCTGGACGTTGGGCAGCCGGGGCAGGACTGTGCCAATCGTCCGCTGAACAAGGATTTCGTGCTCAACTTCGCCCGTTTCCAAGGTGCCAGTGTGCTCTTGGCGCGGGAGAACTTTGGTTGTGGTTCGAGCCGCGAACATGCGCCTTGGGCGCTGGAAGAGTACGGTTTTCGCAGCGTGATCGCGCCGAGCTACGCCGACATCTTTTTCAACAACAGCTTCAAGAACGGCATGTTGCCGATCATTTTGACTGAGGCCGAAGTGGATGAGCTGTTCCAGCAGTGCGAGGCCACTGAGGGTTATCAACTGAGCGTCGATCTGGCCGCGCAAACCGTGACCCGCCCGGACGGCAAGGTTTACCACTTCGAGGTCGATGCTTTCCGCAAGCACTGCCTGCTCAACGGTCTGGACGATATCGGCCTGACCCTGCAGGAAGGCGAGGCGATTGCGGCCTTTGAAGCCAAACACCGGCAGAGCCAGCCCTGGTTGTTTGGCGCGCTGTAGAGCGGCCTCATCGCGCAGCAGATTGAGAGCGGCGCTTTTAACGAATTGATTGAGAGAGACGTAATGAGCAAGCAGATTCTGATTCTCCCAGGCGACGGTATCGGTCCGGAAATCATGGCCGAAGCGGTCAAGGTGCTGCAGCTGGCGAATGACAAATACAGCCTGGGTTTTGAGTTGAGCTTCGACGAGCTGGGTGGCGCTGCTTACGAGAAATATGGCGTGCCGCTGGCCGATGAAACCCTGGAGCGCGCCCGCGCCGCCGACGCGATCCTGCTTGGCGCAGTCGGTGGCCCGCAGTGGGACAAGATCGAACCGGCCCTGCGCCCGGAGCGCGGCCTGCTGAAAATCCGCTCGCAACTGGGCTTGTTCGCCAACCTGCGCCCGGCGATTCTCTATCCGCAACTGGCCGATGCTTCGTCGCTTAAAGCCGAAGTGGTGTCGGGGCTGGATATTCTGATCGTCCGTGAGCTGACCGGCGGCATCTACTTCGGCCAGCCGCGCGAAACCCTGGTGCTGGAAGATGGCCAGCGCATGGCCTACGACACCCTGCCGTACAGTGAGAGCGAAATCAGCCGGATCGCCCGGGTCGGTTTCGACATGGCGCGAGTCCGTGGCAAGAAGCTCTGTTCGGTAGACAAGGCCAACGTATTGGCCTCCAGCCAGTTGTGGCGCACCGTGGTGATGGAGGTGGCCAAGGATTATCCGGACGTCGAACTCAGTCATATGTACGTCGACAACGCCGCCATGCAGTTGGTGCGCGCGCCCAAGCAGTTCGATGTGATGGTCACCGACAACTTGTTCGGCGATATCTTGTCTGATGAGGCGTCGATGCTCACCGGCTCGATCGGCATGTTGCCGTCGGCGTCTTTGGATGCCAATAACAAGGGTATGTACGAGCCTTGCCACGGCTCTGCGCCGGATATTGCAGGGCAGGGGATTGCTAACCCGTTGGCGACCATTTTGTCGGTATCGATGCTGCTGCGTTACAGCTTCAATCTGCATGAAGCCGCGGCGGCCATTGAGCAGGCGGTGAGCCTGGTGCTCGATCAAGGCCTGCGTACCGGCGATATCTACAGCGCCGGCACCACCAAGGTGGGCACTGCGGCGATGGGCGATGCGGTAGTCGCGGCCCTGCGTAATTTGTGATTTTTTGCCGCGCGGCCAAGGCTGCGCGCTGACTCTTTATTGAAGGTAGTGCTATGAAGCGCGTAGGTCTGATCGGTTGGCGGGGCATGGTGGGTTCGGTGCTGATGCAGCGAATGCTGGAAGAGCGGGATTTCGACTTGATCGAGCCGGTGTTCTTCACCACTTCCAATGTCGGTGGCCAAGGCCCGGCAGTGGGCAAAGAAGTGGCGCCGCTGAAAGATGCGTACAGCATTGAAGAGCTGAAAAGCCTCGACGTGATCCTCACTTGCCAAGGCGGCGACTACACCAGCGAAGTTTTCCCCAAGCTGCGCGAAGCCGGCTGGAAAGGCTACTGGATTGACGCCGCCTCGACCCTGCGGATGGCCGATGAGTCGGTGATAGTGCTGGATCCGGTCAACCGCAAGGTGATCGACCAGTCGCTGGATGCTGGCGCGAAAGACTATATCGGCGGTAACTGCACCGTCAGCCTGATGCTGATGGCCTTGGGCGGCTTGTACGAAGCCGGCTTGGTCGAGTGGATGAGCGCCATGACCTATCAGGCGGCCAGCGGCGCCGGTGCGCAGAATATGCGTGAGCTGATCAAGCAGATGGGCGCCACCCATGCGGCGGTGGCCGATGATCTGGCCAATCCGGCCAGCGCCATTCTCGATATCGACCGCAAAGTGGCCGAGGCGATGCGCAGCGACGCCTACCCGACCGATAATTTCGGCGTGCCTCTGGCTGGCAGCTTGATTCCCTGGATCGACAAGGAGCTGCCCAACGGTCAGAGCCGTGAAGAGTGGAAAGGCCAGGCCGAGACCAACAAGATTCTTGGTCGCTTCAAGAGCCCGATCCCGATCGATGGTTTCTGCGTGCGCATCGGCGCCATGCGCTGTCACAGCCAGGCACTGACCATCAAGCTGAACAAGGATGTGCCACTGGCCGACATCGAAGGTTTGATCAGTCAGCACAATCCCTGGGTCAAACTGGTACCCAATCAGCGCGAGGCGAGCATGCGTGAGCTGTCGCCAACCGCGGTCACCGGCACCCTCAGCGTACCAGTCGGGCGCTTGCGCAAGATGAACATGGGCTCGCAGTACCTGGGCGCCTTCACCGTGGGCGATCAGTTGCTCTGGGGCGCGGCCGAGCCGTTGCGACGCATGCTGCGGATTCTGCTGGAGCGTTAAGTGTGGTGGCTGGCGGTCGCGAGGTTGGCGCGGCCGCTGGTTTAACAGGCTGTTGAAAAAAGTAGCGAGCGAAGGTCAGGCAAGGCGGAATCAGCCAAAAAAGCGCAGTTTACTGGTCGTAAATGAGCATTTTTAGGCTGATTTCAACGCAGCATGGCCGAGCGCAGTAGTTTTTCAATGGCCTGTTAAAATTGCCTGGGTGCGGGGTGGCAGTTACAGTGCCGCTCCCCGTTTCGCCTGAGGTCATGCTGTGAGCCAATCTTTTAATATCGCCGTAGTCGGCGCCACTGGCACGCTCGGTGAAACCCTGGTGCAGCTGCTGGAAGAGCGCGATTTTCCGGTGGGTACCTTGCATCTGCTGGCCAGTGCCGAGTCGGCTGGGCATTCGTTGCCGTTCAAAGGTAAAAATCTGCGCGTGCGTGAAGTCGAGGGCTTCGACTTTGCCCAGGTGCAACTGGTGTTTTTTGCCGCCAGCGAACAGGTTACTAGCCGTTTTGCCCCGCTAGCCCATAAGGCTGGGTGCAGCTTGATCGACCTCAGCGGCGCTTTGTCGCTCGAGCAGGCGCCGCGGCTGGTGCCTGAGGCGAATGCCGAGCTGCTTAAAACTCTGCCCGCGCCCTATCAATTGACCAGTCCTAGCCCATCGGTGGTTGCCTTGGCGACAGTGCTGGCGCCTTTGCGTGGTTTGCTTGAATTGCAGCGAGTGACTGTGACGGCTTGCTTGGCGGTGTCGAGTCAGGGCCGTGAGGGGGTGACCGAGTTAGCCCGGCAAACCGCCGAGCTGCTTAATGTGCGGCCACTGGAGCCGCGCTTTTTTGATCGGCAGATCGCGTTTAATCTGTTGCCGCAAGCGGGGGTAGTTGATGAGTTCGGTCATGGTCTGCTTGAGCTGCGACTGGCGCGCGAGCTTAAGCAGGTATTGGCTCTGCCGAGCTTGTCGGTGGCGGCAACCTGTGTGTTGGCCCCGGTGTTTTTTGGCGATAGTTTGAGCCTGTCGGTGCAGACCGGGGCTGCGGTTGATCTGCCGGCTATTGCTGCTGCTTTGGAGTCGGCCGCAAGTGTCGAGTTTGTGGCATTGGGCGATTATCCAACTGCAGTTGGTGATGCTGTTGGTCAAGACGAGATCTATGTCGGCCGGCTGCGAAACGGGTTGGATGATTTGACTGAACTGAATTTGTCGATTGCGTCTGATAATGTGCGAAAAGGTGCTTCACTGAACGCTGTGCAAATAGCCGAGTTGTTGATAAAACACTATCTGTAAAAGATACTTAGCGTTAGATTTGAAGAATCATTCTAACTTAGCAATACTGACTTGGCTGAACGCTGACGGGGATTNGCCGCAAGGCGCATNCAGTCAGTGACTTGAGACCCTCGCGTACGTCGAGAAAAAAAAGATAAAACAAAGGATCACGCTATGGTTCAGGTTCGCAAACTAGTACTGGCAATTGCAGCTGCTTCGGCGCTGAGCTCTGGTATGGCACAAGCGTTGGGGCTCGGGGAAGTGTCCCTGAAGTCTTCGCTTGATCAGCCGTTGGTGGCAGAGATTGAATTGCTGGAAGTGCGCGACCTCGCCACTGGCGAGCTGATTCCAAGTTTGGCCTCGCCTGAGGACTTTACTCGGGCCGGAGTTGATCGACAGTTTTTACTTAATGACCTCAAGTTCACGCCAGTGGTCAAGGCCAATGGTAAAAGCTTTATTCGCGTCACCTCCAGTAAGCCAATACGTGAACCCTACCTGAATTTTTTAGTTGAAGTGCTCTGGCCAAGTGGTCGACTGTTGCGCGAATACACCGTGTTGCTCGATCCTCCGTTGTACTCGCCGCAAACGACTGCCGCAGCTGCACCGAGAATGCCAGTGGCTGCGCCGATGTCACGCCCTGTAGCTCCCGTAGTGCGCCCGGTTACCGCGCCAGCGGCTGTTGCAGCGGCGCCTAGCCGTCCAACAGCCGCGCCAGTTGCGCCGACATCCAAAAAACTCAGTGGCAAAGATTACAAAACCACCTCTAGTGACACTCTGTGGGAAATTGCCCGTCGTCTGCCTGGCGGCAGTGCGAATGCTCATCAGGCCATGTTGGCCATTCAAGATCTCAATCCTGACGCGTTCATTGGCGGCAATATCAATCGCCTGAAAAGCGGTCAGGTGCTGCGTCTACCCGATCAACAACAAATCAACAGTCGCTCGCCAAGCGAGGCGATTGCCCAGGTTAATGAGCAAACTGCCGCATGGCGCGAAGGTCGCAGCATTGCCAGCAGCGAAAATCGCCAGCTGGATGCAACTAAACGTAATGTTGCCGGTGCCGCACCTGCAAAAACTGAAACCAAAGACAGTTTGCAGTTGGTTTCAGCTGAGGCCGGCAAGGCTGGTGCAGGCAGCGACAAAGGCGCAAATGGCGACAGCAAGGCGCTAAATGACAAACTGCAAGTGACCAAGGAAAGCTTGGATTCCACTCGCCGTGAAAATGGCGAGCTGAAAGGTCGGATGACCGATCTGCAAAGTCAGCTGGATAAGTTGCAGCGTTTGATTCAACTCAAAGATGATCAGCTGGCCAAGCTTCAGGCTGATCTGGCGGCTAAAGGCAAAACTGCAGCGCAACCGGCGGCTGTGGTTGTAGCGCCAGTGCCCGCGATCAAAGAGCCGGCAGTTGCGGCGCCGGCGGTAAAAGAGCCGGTTGCTCCGGCGGTGCCGGCTCCTGCTCCTGTGCCGGCAGTCGAGCCTGCCAAACCTGTGGTTGGCACTCCGCCAGCAACAGATTTCAACTACAGCGAAGAGCCCGCCAAGCCCGCTGAAGCTGTAGTGCCTGCTCCAGTTGAAGCCGTTAAGCCTGTTGCTGTTCCCCCTGTTAAACCTGCCGAGCCGGTTAAGCCCGTTGCCGTTGCGCCTGCGGTGGCACCAGTTGCTGAGCCAGAGGCGGAAAGCTTTATCGATGGCCTGCTGGCTAATCCAATGCTCCTGGCGATTGCCGGCGGTGGTGGTTTACTGGCGTTGCTGGTCGGTTTGATGATGCTGTCCAAGCGTAATGCTCAGAAAGAAGCTGAGTTGCTCGAAGGTCTGCATGCAGACGATGCGGAGTCGCTCGACACCGATCTGGAACTGCCAGAAAGCAGCTTCGGCGAGCTAGATACTCCGCTCGATGCAGAGGCTGATCTTGATGCTGCGCCTGAACGCGTGACGGCTCAAACTGCGGATCCGTTGGGTGAAGCCGATATTTATATTGCCTATGGTCGCTTCAATCAGGCTGCTGAGCTGTTGCAAAACGCCATCAATGATGAGCCGCAGCGCAGCGATTTACGCCTGAAGTTACTCGAAGTGCAGGCTGAGCTGGGCGATCGTGATGGTTTCGCTCGGCAAGAGAGCGAGCTGCGTGAAATCGGTGGAGTGACTGCCGATGTCGATCAAATTAAAGCCAAGTACCCAAGCATGACTGCCGCTGCGGTAGCTGTTGGGGTTGCTGCTGCCGCAAGCAATATGGATGCTGAGTTGGATGCCTTTAATCTGGATGATCTGGACTTGGATGAGCCTGCGGCGGCGGCTCCTGGGCAAGATATGGATGATGCGTTCGATCTAAGCTTGGATGATCTTGAGGCTGAGTTGGATAGCGATTTAGCCGCGAGCAATGCGCAGGGCTCAAACGCTGACTTTGCCGACCTGAGTCTGGATGGTGATTTTGATTTGGCTGATGAGGCGGTTAAACCTGCTGCGAATCAAGAGCTGAGTTTTGATCTTGAGTTGGATTCCCCGGTTTCCGCTGCAGAGGACGACTTTGATCTGGCCGATTTCAGTCTGGAAATGGAAACCGATGGTCAGCCTGCAGTGGCTGCTGCCGATGAAGATTTCCTCTTGAGCCTGGATGATGAGCCTGCGGCAGTGGCTAATGATTTTTCTGAGCTGAGCCTGAATTTGCCGGCAGACGAGCAGGTTGATGGGCTTGACCTGCCAGCCGATTTCGATCTGTCTTTGGCTGAAGAAGCACCTGCAGAGCTAAGCACTGATAGTTTTGCCGCTCATCTTGATGAGGTGACGGCTGAGCTTGAGCAGCTGGCGAGCAACCTCGATCAGCCGGATGTTATGGACGATCTGGACGCACCGCTGCTTGATCTGGAATCTGCCGAAGACCTGGATGGTGATGACGACTTCGACTTCTTGTCCGGCACCGACGAGTCGGCAACCAAGCTTGACCTGGCCCGTGCCTACATCGATATGGGCGATACCGAAGGGGCACGCGACATTCTCGATGAGGTTGTTGCCGAAGGCAGTGACGTTCAACAGCAGGAGGCGCGCGACTTGATCGCCCGTCTCACTTGATCAATGACTGAAGCAGTATTACCAGTGGCAGCCAATGTGGCTGCCACTGGCATTTTCAGAGTGGCTCTCGGGATTGAGTACAAGGGTTCGCGCTATCGTGGTTTTCAACGCCAGCGGGCTGGCGTGCCAACCATCCAGGAAACCCTGGAAAAAGCCCTGTCGAAAGTTGCGGGTGGTGCGCCGGTTACTCTGAGTTGCGCCGGTCGCACCGATGCGTCGGTGCATGCCAGCGCCCAGGTGGTGCATTTCGACACTCATGTTGAGCGCAGCCTGCATGCCTGGGTGATGGGCGCCAATATGAATTTGCCGGCGGACATCAGCGTGGCTTGGGCCAAGCTAATGCCGGCACATTTTGATGCGCGCTTTAGCGCCAAGGCGCGGCGCTATCGTTATGTCATCTACAACGATCAGATCCGTCCCGCGCATATGGCCGAAGAGGTCACCTGGAATCATCGGCCCTTGGATGTCGAACTGATGCGCAGCGCCGCCTTGCAGCTGGTAGGTACCCATGATTTCAGTGCGTTTCGTGCGCGCCAGTGTCAGGCCAAGTCGCCGATCAAAACGGTTCACCATTTGCAGTTGCAGACCTTTGGCCGGCTGATAGTGTTGGATATTCGTGCCAATGCCTTTTTGCATCATATGGTCCGCAATATCGCTGGCGTACTGATGACCATCGGTGCGGGTGAGCGTCCGGTTGAATGGGCGCGTGAGGTGCTGGAAGGTCGCGTGCGCCGCACCGGCGGGGTAACGGCGCATCCATTTGGCTTGTATCTGGTGCAGGTTGAATATGCCCAGGACTTTGATTTGCCGGTGCGTTATCTCGGTCCGCATTTTTTATCCGGTTTGCCGGATGTCATGGCTGGTCTTGAGTAAGATTTGCACAGCCATCCAATAGTCTGAGGTAGCCCTAAGGTGTCAGTCGTACGCAGCAAGGTCTGTGGCATTACCCGCATCGAGGATGCATTGCTCGCGGTCGCCGCTGGCGCTGATGCCTTGGGTTTTGTGTTTTACTCGAAGAGTCCGCGAGCCGTCAGCATTGAGCGGGCGCGAGGAATTATCGCAGCCCTGCCACCCTTCGTGACTACGGTTGGTTTGTTTGTTAATACCGATCGCCGCGAGTTAACCAGGCTTCTTGACGGGTTGCCGCTGGACCTGCTGCAGTTTCATGGCGACGAGACTCCGTCTGATTGCGCCGGTTACCAGCGCCCCTACATCAAGGCGCTGCGAATTAAGCCGGGTGATGATGTTACCCAGCTGGCCGCGCCCTATGCAGATGCCTCGGGGATTTTGCTCGACACCTTTGTTCCCGGTATTCCGGGCGGCACTGGCGCCGCATTTGATTGGTCATTGGTGCCGCATAAATTGTCCCAACCGGTGATACTGGCGGGCGGACTTACGCCACAGAATGTGTTTGCCGCTATCGAGCAGGTGCGCCCTTATGCGGTGGACGTCAGTGGAGGGGTAGAGGCGAGCAAGGGAATCAAAGATGCTGGCAAAGTTGAGGCTTTTTTGCGTGAGGTTCGCCGCGCCTAAGGCTTGAACGGGCGTGCTGGAATGTTGCTGAGGCATGGTTTTGCGGTTGGTAGTGCTATGTGACGACCGCAGATGCTTGGCCGTCCATCAAGCTGCAATCAAGCATTTGCTCGGGTCTGCACTGCATGGCCGAGGCCTGCAGCTAGGCTGGGCCCACAATTTTAGAATTAAGAGCTGGAGAAAGAGAGCATGAGTAACTGGCTGGTCGACAAGCTGATTCCCACCATCATGCGTTCTGAGGTGCAAAAGAGCTCGGTCCCCGAGGGCTTGTGGCACAAGTGCCCGTCCTGTGAGGCGGTGCTTTACCGTCCTGAGTTGCAAAAGACCTTGGACGTCTGCCCGAAATGCAATCACCACATGCGCATCGGCGCGCGGGCGCGGCTGGATATCTTTCTTGATGCCGAGGGCCGTGAAGAGATCGCCGCCGAACTTGAGCCAGTTGATCGACTGAAGTTTCGCGACAGCAAAAAATACAAAGATCGTCTGCTCGCAGCACAAAAACAGACTGGCGAAAAAGATGCGCTAATAGCCATGCGCGGCGCCGTGCTCGGTTTGCCGGTGGTGGTTTGTGCTTTCGAATTTGGTTTTATGGGGGGCTCGATGGGCGCCATCGTTGGCGAGCGTTTTGTCCGGGCGGCGAATGTCGCGTTGGAAAAGGGCTGCCCGCTGGTTTGCTTTGCCGCCTCAGGTGGCGCACGCATGCAAGAAGCGTTGATTTCGCTGATGCAAATGGCAAAAACCTCGGCGGTGCTGGCGCGTTTGCGCGAAGAGGGCGTGCCCTTTATTTCGGTGTTGACCGACCCGGTTTATGGCGGCGTATCGGCCAGTTTGGCGATGCTCGGTGATGTCATAGTGGCCGAGCCGCGTGCTTTGATTGGTTTTGCCGGGCCACGGGTGATCGAGCAAACGGTGCGCGAGAAGTTGCCTGAAGGCTTTCAGCGCAGTGAGTTTTTGCTTGAGCACGGCGCTATCGACATGATCATTCACCGTGAAGAGTTACGTCCGCGGTTGGCTCGCATCTTGGCGCAGATGCAGCATTTGCCTACGCCTACGCCAGTAACAACAGCGGCGATCGCTGCCCTATGACGCAACGGGCGCTGGCCGACTGGCTGAGTTATCTGGAGCAATTGCACCCCTCGGCCATCGACATGGGTTTGCAGCGCGTGCAACAGGTTGCCACCCAGCTGGGCTTGAGTCGGCCAGCGCCCTTGGTTATTACCGTAACCGGCACTAACGGCAAGGGCTCTACCTGCGCCTTTTTGGAGTCCTTGCTGCTCGCGCAGGGGCTTAAAGTGGCGGTTTACAGCTCCCCGCATCTATTGCACTACAACGAGCGGGTCCGGATTGCCGGTGTCGATGCCACTGACGTCGAGCTCTGCGCCGCCTTTGCTGAGGTTGAGCGCGCCCGCGCCCAGATATCCCTGACTTATTTTGAGATGGGCACTTTGGCGGCCTTTTGGCTGTTTGAGCGCACCGCGTTGGATGCGGTAATTCTCGAAGTGGGATTGGGCGGGCGGCTGGATGCGGTCAACCTGATTGATGCCGATCTGGCGTTGATCACCAGTATCGGCCTGGATCACGCCGACTGGTTGGGGGATACCCGTGAGTCGGTGGCCTTCGAGAAGGCCGGTATTCTGCGTGCCGGGAGGCCGGCTTTGTGCGGTGACCTCGACCCGCCGCTGCCATTGCTTGAGCGGGTGGCGGAACTCGACTGTCCGTTGTTTGTGCGTGGGCGTGATTATGTTCTGACGGTCGATGACCAGGCCTGGCACTGGCGCGGCCTGAATGCACGCGGCGAAGTCTTGCAGTTAGACGCTTTGCCCTTGCTGGATTTGCCGCTGGAAAACGCCGCCTTGGCCCTGCAAGCCTACGCCTTGCTGGATTTACCTTGGCAGCCTGCGCGGCTGGCGGCAGCCTTGGCGGCGACGCGGGTGGTTGGGCGTTTGGATCGGCGTCAGCTGCATTGGCAAGGTAAGTCACTGACACTGCTGCTGGATGTTGGGCATAATCCCCATGCGGCTGAGTATCTGGCTCAGCTGCTCGCTAGCCGGCCAGTGCCTGGCAAGCGTCTGGCGGTGTTTGGTTTGCTGGCGGATAAAGACTTGTCGGGGGTGCTGAATGCCTTGCGCGATGAGGTCCAGGATTGGGCGGTGGCCACTTTGCCCTGCGAGCGCTCGCGTCCAGCGGCAGAAATAAAGGCGGCGCTGCTTAACCTGGGTGCCCAGGTCGAGGCCTATGCGGATGTCGCGGCTGCACTGCAGACGCAGTGCACGCAGGCCACGGCAGAAGATGAAATTCTGGTTTTTGGATCTTTTTATTGCGTTGCACAAGCCTTGGAATGGTTGGCTTGTTCTGCTGCACAGGAGGTAGGCAATGGCTTTGCTCGATAGTGGGCTCAAGCAGCGAATCGTCGGCGCTTTAGTGCTGCTGGCGTTGATGGTGATTTTTTTGCCGATGTTGCTGTCTCGTCAGGATGATTTGCAGCGCGTGGTGGTCGATGCCCCGGCTATGCCGCAAGCGCCCGTGATGCCGCAGGTCGAGCTGGACCCGGTCAGCGTGCCGCAGGCGCAATTGCTCCCCGATGAGCCGGTCCCTATGACCGAGTCGGAAATCGCTGCAACTGCACCCGCCGTAGCTGTGCCGGCTAAGCCGGTGGCCGCAGTAACGCCACCAGCCGCAGCTAAACCGCCGGTCGCTGAAGTCGCGGCGCCAGCCAGTCGTTTGGATGCCAACGGTTTGTCCGTTAGCTGGTCGATTCAGCTGGCCAGTTTATCCAGTCGCACCAGTGCCGATAGCTTGCAGAATCGCCTGCGCGGTGCCGGATACAATGCCTACGTACGCAACGTCGAAGGCATGAATCGGGTCTTTGTCGGGCCGGTGATCGAGCGCGCTGAAGCCGATCGTTTGCGCGATCAATTAACCCGTCAGCAAAAGCTCAATGGCTTTGTGGTGCGCTTTCAGCCCGAACGAGGCTGAAGCGCGGCTTACCGTGAGGGCGGCGCTCTGTTAAAATCGTCGGCCTTTCATGTATGCAGGCTTTGCTGTGGCACTTACTTGGGTTGATTGGGCGATTATCGCCATCATCGTTATCTCCTGTTTGATCAGCCTCAAGCGCGGCTTCGTTAAAGAAGCCCTGTCGCTGGTTACCTGGATCATTGCTGGTGTCGTTGCCTGGATGTTTGGCGGCGCGCTTGCCCAGCACCTCACCGATTTTATTGAAATGCCTTCGGCGCGGATCATCGCCGGTTGTGCGATTTTATTTGTGGCCACCTTGCTGGTGGGCGCCTTGGTTAATTTCCTGATCAGTGAACTGGTGCGCGTGACCGGTTTGTCGGGCACGGATCGCTTTCTTGGCATGGTCTTCGGGGGCGCTCGCGGCGCCTTGCTGGTGGTGGTATTAACCGGGCTGCTAAGCCTGGCTCCGGTTCAGCAAGATCCGTGGTGGCAGCAATCGAGCCTGATTCCACATTTTCTAATAGTCGCTGATTGGTCAAAAAACCTGATTGTCGGGATGGCTGGTCAGTGGTTTGCGAGCAGTTTGCACGCGCCGAGTTAACATCGCAGTTAAAGGGGTGTTGTGTGCTGCGCACCAATGCCCAGAATTAGCAGTACTACTAGCAGGGGTTGCGTCACATGTGTGGCATCGTCGGTATCGTCGGTAAGTCGAACGTCAATCAGGCGCTGTATGACGCGCTTACCGTCCTCCAGCACCGCGGCCAGGATGCTGCCGGTATTGTGACTAGCCATGATGGCCGGTTGTTTTTGCGCAAGGACAACGGCCTGGTACGTGACGTGTTTCATCAGCGCCACATGCAACGTTTGGTCGGCCATATGGGCATCGGCCATGTGCGCTACCCAACTGCCGGCAGCTCCAGCTCTGCCGAGGCGCAGCCATTTTACGTCAACTCGCCCTATGGCATTACGCTGGCGCACAACGGCAACCTGACCAACGTCGAGCAGCTGGCCAAAGAGATCTACGAGTCGGATCTGCGTCACGTCAACACCAACTCCGATTCTGAAGTGCTGCTCAACGTGTTCGCTCACGAGTTGGCGCAGCGCGGTAAGTTGCAGCCAACCGAAGATGACGTGTTTGCTGCGGTCACCGATGTGCATCAGCGCTGCATTGGTGGTTACGCCGTGGTGGCGATGATTACCGGCTACGGGATAGTTGGCTTTCGCGACCCGAATGGGATTCGTCCGATTGTCTTCGGTCAGCGCCACACCGATGAAGGCGTTGAGTACATGATCGCCTCGGAAAGCGTGTCGCTGGACGTTCTGGGCTTTACCTTGATTCGCGATTTGGCCCCGGGTGAGGCGGTGTACATCACCACCGATGGCAAGCTGACGACCCGTCAGTGCGCCGCGAAGACCTTCTACTCACCGTGCATCTTTGAGTACGTGTACCTGGCTCGTCCTGACTCGATCATGGACGGCGTCTCGGTGTACAAGGCGCGCTTGCGGATGGGCGAGAAGCTGGCGGAGAAAATCCTCCGTGAGCGGCCTGAGCACGACATCGATGTGGTGATCCCGATCCCCGACACCAGTCGCACCTCGGCGCTGGAGTTGGCTAATCATCTGGGTGTGAAGTTTCGCGAAGGCTTCGTCAAGAACCGCTATATAGGTCGCACCTTTATCATGCCTGGCCAGGCGGCCCGCAAGAAATCGGTACGGCAGAAGCTGAATGCCATCGAGCAAGAGTTTCGCGGCATGAACGTCATGCTGGTGGATGACTCGATAGTGCGCGGCACCACCTGCAAGCAGATCATCCAGATGGCGCGCGAAGCTGGGGCGAAGAATGTCTACTTCTGCTCGGCGGCGCCGGCGGTGCGTTACCCGAACGTGTACGGCATCGACATGCCGAGCGCTCACGAGTTGATCGCACACAATCGCAGCACCGAAGAAGTGGCTGAGTTGATTGGCGCCGATTGGCTGATTTATCAGGACCTGGCCGATTTGGTCGAGGCGGTCAGTGAAAGCAATCCGGCGCTGCAGGGCTTCGATAACTCGGTATTCAATGGCGAATACGTGACGGGCGACATCGATTCGGCCTATCTGAACAAGATCGAGCAGGCGCGTAATGACCTGTCCAAGGTCAAGTCCAGCGCCGTTAGCGCGATAATCGATCTGTATAACAATTAACCAACTCGGTAACGGAGAGCGCGGCATGACGCAGGATTGGGATGCTGGCAGACTGGACAGCGATCTCGAGGGCGTAGCCTTCGACACCTTGGCGGTGCGCGCCGGTCAGCATCGCTCGCCAGAAGGCGAGCATGGCGAGGCGCTGTTCTTTACCTCGAGCTATGTCTACCGCTCTGCCGCCGAAGCGGCCGCGCGCTTTGCCGGTGAGGTGCCGGGTAACGTGTATTCGCGTTATACCAATCCCACGGTGCGCACCTTTGAAGAGCGCATCGCGGCGCTCGAAGGTGCTGAGCAAGCGGTGGCGACCGCCTCTGGCATGGCGGCGATTCTGGCTTGTGTCATGAGCCTGTGCAGCGCCGGCGATCATATTCTGGTGTCGCGCAGCGTGTTCGGCGCCACCGTGACTCTGTTTGAGAAGTACTTTAAGCGCTTCGGCATTCAGGTCGACTATGTGCCGCTGACCGATCTTGATGCTTGGCAGCGCGCATTCAAGGCTAATACTAAGCTGCTGTTTGTCGAATCGCCGTCCAATCCCTTGGCTGAACTGGTTGATATTGCGGCGCTGGCCGAGCTGGCCCATGGGCGTTCGGCGCAGTTGATCGTGGATAACTGCTTCTGCACGCCGGTGCTGCAAAAGCCCTTGGCACTGGGGGCGGATATCGTTATCCATTCGGCCACCAAGTTTATCGATGGCCAGGGTCGTTGCCTGGGCGGTGTGGTGGCGGGCCGTTCGGCGCAGATGACCGAGGTGGTGGGCTTCTTGCGCACCGCCGGGCCGACCATGAGCCCGTTCAATGCTTGGGTGTTTCTCAAGGGTTTGGAGACGCTGCGTTTGCGCATGCTGGCCCATTGCGCCAGTGCCCAAGCGCTGGCCGAGTGGCTCGAGCAGCAGCCGCAGGTGGCGAAAGTCTACTACGCCGGTTTGCCCAGCCATCCGCAACATGAGTTGGCTAGGCGGCAGCAGAGCGGTTTCGGTGCGGTGGTGAGCTTTGAGGTGGTCGGTGGTAAAGAGGCTGCGTGGCGTTTTATCGACGCCACGCGGCTGATTTCGATCACGGCCAACCTGGGTGACACCAAAACCACTATTACGCACCCAGCGACCACTACCCATGGCCGCTTATCACCCGATGATCGCGCCGCGGCAGGCATTCGCGACAGCCTGATTCGTTTGGCGATTGGCCTGGAGGATGTGATTGACCTCAAGGCCGACTTGGCCCGTGGTTTAGCGGCGCTATAAAGGCTGTTTGCGTCTGTAGTTGTAACTGTTTGGCCAAGGGCACTGACTCTCTGGATTTTGCTGGCAAGGCATCAGTTGATGCTTTGCCAGGTGCTTTGAAATTTGTCTGTTTTTAGAAAAACTTCAAGCAGGCTATTGACTTAGCATCGCCCCATGGGTAAATTGCACACCTCGCGAGACACTGGGTGATTAGCTCAGCTGGGAGAGCAGCTGCCTTACAAGCAGCGGGTCGGCGGTTCGATCCCGTCATCACCCACCAGTTCTCACGAGTACGAACGAAAGTTCGGCCGCTGCGCAGCGGTAGTTCAGTTGGTTAGAATACCGGCCTGTCACGCCGGGGGTCGCGGGTTCAAGTCCCGTCCGCTGCGCCATATTCGAAAGCCCTCAAGCAGAAATGCTTGGGGGTTTTTCTTTTGTCTCGGTTTTTGTTGTCATCTTTCGTTCATTGGGAATCTTTAGGCTGTGAGGTGGGTCTTGGTAAGACTAACTTTCGCAATCAAGGATTATCCCCGTGAACGACTATCAAGAAGAACTGCTCGACTACCACGCCACTGACTGGGAGCCGGCTGAGCCCATAGATGATGCCACCGAGCTCTGAATGGCTTTAGTTGGCGTGGCGCTGGCTGCGACGGAATTCGCCGGGAGTCTGGCTGCTCCAGCGCTTAAAGGCGCGCTGAAAGGCCTCTGCTGAAGCGAAACCAAGCAGAAAGGCAATTTCACCAAAGGCCAGGTCAGTGTCGCGGATATAGCTGATGGCGAGGTCGTGGCGGGTGTTGTTGAGCACCGTCCGAAATTGCGTGCCTTCCTCGGCCAATTTGCGCCGCAGGGTCCAGCTCGGCAGTTGCAGGCGTGCGGCAATCTCGGCCAGCTCCGGCTCGCGCCCGTGCAGTAATGGCCCTAGCAGTTGGCTGATGCGTTCGGTCAGACTACGGGTGCGGGTTAACTGCTCCAGTTCGCGCTCGCAAATCTCCAGTAAATGCCGCCAGGTACTCGGGCAGTGCTGCGGGTTGCGCAGGGCCAGGCTGGCTTGGCTTAACTGCAGCTGATTGCACTCGGCGGCAAATTCAACCGGGCCACTAAAGACTGGCGGGTAGTGCTCGGCATAGCTGGGGGCGGCGAACTCGATGCAGGTCTGTTCCGCACTCAGGCGTTGGCCAGCCAAGGTGCTCAGTTGTTGTACCCAGCCGGCCAATACCGAGTCGACCACGAAACGGTTGTAGGCGTTATACGGGCTGATGGAGTAGAAGCGCAGCCAGGCGCCCTGGGCGTTTTCGTGAAAACTCGACTGGCCCCGATAGTTGTAGGCATACAGCGGCTCAAAACGAATCAGCGTGCGCGCGGCTTCCCGCACCGTGGGTGCTTGCGCTGCGGTAATGCCCGCCAGGCCTGCCTGGTTGAAACGGCTGAGTTGACCCATTTGCAGGCCCAGCTGGGCGGCGTTGGTCAGTTGCATGGCGGCATGTCCCAGGCGCATATAGCGCGGAATCGACAGACGCGCCCGCGGTTGCGCCAGGCGCGCCGGCTCCAGGTCAAACTGCTTGAGCAAGGCGTGCGGGTCTTGTCCTAGGGCTTGCACGCTTTCGGCTAAACATTGCACAAAGCCCACCGATAAATCACCGAGGCGAACGCGGGGTGCTTTCATGGGCGTAGATTGCTGCAGTTGTGGCTCATGCTGTCCATGTCCGGGCGGCGATTTGCGCTCAGATTAGGGGTGAGGGTGGCGTTTGCCAAGGCTGACTGCGCATTTCGATCAATAAGTTGTGATTTACAGTCATTGATCGTCGCCTTGCGGGTCTTTATTGTCAGCACATAACTGATCGCTGTCGTTGCTAAGGCCGGCGACATTCCGTGAATACACTGCCTGCTCTGGAGTTTTTATGCCTGCCGCTCATTTCCCGCATTTGTTGGCCCCGCTTGATCTGGGTTTTACCACGCTGCGTAACCGCACCCTGATGGGTTCGATGCACACCGGCCTGGAAGAGAAGCCCGGTGGTTTTGAGCGCATGGCGGCCTACTTTGCCGAGCGTGCCCTGGGTGGCGTTGGCTTGATGGTGACCGGTGGTATTGGCCCGAACGCCGAAGGCGGGGTGTATGCCGGTGCGGCCAAGCTGACCACGCTGGAAGAGGCCGAGAAGCACAAGGTTGTTACTCAGGCCGTGCACGAAGCGGGCGGCAAGATTTGCATGCAGATTTTGCACGCTGGCCGTTATGCCTACAGCCCGCAGTCGGTGGCGCCGAGCGCCATCCAGGCGCCAATCAATCCGTTCAAGCCACGCGAACTGGATGAAGAAGGCATCGAGCAGCAAATCCAGGACTTCGTTAACTGCTCGGCACTGGCGCAAGTGGCCGGCTATGACGGCGTTGAGATCATGGGTTCGGAAGGTTATTTCATTAACCAGTTCCTGGCCTTGCACACCAATCAGCGCACCGATCGCTGGGGCGGCAGCTACGCAAACCGTATGCGTTTGCCGGTGGAAATCATCCGTCGGGTGCGTGAAGCGGTCGGGCCAAACTTCATCATTATTTATCGACTGTCGATGCTCGACTTGGTCGAGGGCGGCAGCAGCTGGGACGAAATAGTTCTGCTGGCCAAGGCCGTCGAGCAGGCCGGTGCGACCATTATCAACACTGGGATCGGCTGGCACGAGGCGCGCATTCCAACCATCGCCACCAAGGTGCCGCGCGCGGCCTTTACCAAGGTTACCGCCAAGTTGCGTGGCGAAGTCAGCATCCCGCTGATCACCACCAACCGTATCAATACGCCCGAAATCGCCGAGCAAGTGTTGGCCGAAGGCGACGCCGACATGGTCTCCATGGCGCGGCCATTCTTGGCCGACCCGGATTTCGTCAACAAGGCCGCCGCCGGCCGTAGCGATGAGATCAACACCTGCATCGGCTGCAACCAAGCTTGTCTGGATCACACCTTCGGCGGCAAGTTGACCAGTTGCCTGGTTAATCCGCGGGCCTGCCACGAAACCGAGTTGAACTACATCAAAACCATGGCGGTGAAGAAGATTGCCGTGGTCGGCGCCGGTCCTGCGGGCCTGGCTGCCGCCACAGTGGCGGCTGAGCGTGGTCATCAGGTGACCTTGTTTGATTCGGCCGGTGAGATCGGCGGTCAGTTCAATGTGGCCAAACGGGTGCCGGGCAAAGAGGAGTTCGTGGAAACCTTGCGTTACTTCAAGCGCAAGCTGGAAACCACTGGTGTCGAACTGCGCCTGAATACCCGCGTCAATGCGGCTGAGTTGGCCGCAGGCGGTTTTGATGAAGTCATCCTGGCCACCGGCATTGCGCCACGCACTCCGGAAATCGACGGTGTGGATAATCCGATGGTGATCAATTACCTGGATGCCATCCTCGGTCGCAAGCCAGTGGGTCAGCGGGTTGCGGTGATTGGCGCCGGCGGCATTGGTTTCGATGTGTCGGAGTTCATCACCCATCAGGGCGAAGCCACCAGCCTCAATCGCGAAGCCTTCTGGAAAGAGTGGGGCATCGATACCGATCTGGTTGCCCGTGGCGGGGTGGCGGGTATCAAGGCGCAGGTGCATGCACCGGCGCGCGAGGTGTTCTTGCTGCAGCGCAAGAAATCCAAAGTGGGTGATGGCTTGGGTAAAACCACTGGCTGGATTCACCGCGCCGGCTTGAAGAACAAAAACGTGCAAATGCTCAACAGCGTCGAGTACCTGAAGATCGATGACGCCGGGCTGCATGTACGGATTGCCGCTGGTGAGCCGCAGTTGCTGCCGGTCGATACCGTTATCATCTGCGCCGGCCAAGACCCGCAACGTGAGTTGCAGGCAGCGCTGGAAGCCGCCGGGCAGAAGGTGCACTTGATCGGTGGCGCGGATGTGGCGGCAGAGTTGGATGCCAAGCGTGCGATTAATCAGGGTTCGCGCTTAGCTGCTGGGTTGTAAGCCGCCGTCTATGTCTAGGCCGGCGGAGCCGCTAATGCGGCTGCAACGCTTTGGCTGCTCCGTCTAGGTTGGCGATGCAAAGTCGTCGATCTTGAAGTGATGGCTCTGCTTTGTGAGTGCCCGGCAAGCGCCTGGCTATATTCTGGTCCGGCGCTTGCCGTCCTGGCTGGCGCAGCAATATGCCTGGCCGCCAGCCGCGCGGCACTGTCCGACCGCATCACAGTTTTTGCTTGCCGCAGGTTCCCTGCGGCTTGGCGGCTGGGCGACTGCCAACCCAGTCACATTGCCCGTCGGTGATTTTCCCCTAAACTTGCAAGGCACAGGCTGGCGTTTGACTGTTCAGGTTCGCACTGGGCGGGTTGAATGTCGGCCGCGGCGTCGGGTGCTTGGTCGGTTTAGAGGAATGTTCATGAGCCTGCAGAAAAAACCGCAGATGGTCGAAGCCGTGATGTTCTTCAGTGAGCGTGGCGGGATCTGCAAGGAAATGCTCTTTGCCGAGTTTGAGGCGTTGCTCGACGGTGTGGTCAACATGCCGGAATACGCCGACCAGCAGATGCGCATGGCCTACTTGCTGATTAATCCGCGCTTGCTGGTGCGCTCGGCGGTGTTCTTCTATCTCGATTTTGACGAAAAAGGTGCCGCCGATAGCGGCTGGAACATTCCGCTGCGGCATCTGGCCGAGAACGCCGGGCGTGGACCGGATCTGGGCGCCGGGCCCATTCGTTTAGCGTGCCGCAGCCAATGCCCGGTGTCTTGGCATCAAATGCACCTGTGGGACCCAAGCCTGAGCCCGGGGCACAACGATTTGGCGCTGCTGCGCGATGCGGTTAAGCGCAATCACATGGGTCTGCTGGTTGAGGATGATGCGCCGCAATTGGTCGCTGCCGAGCGCCTGCAGATGGCTGTCGAAGATCACTGGCATCCGGCCGATCCACAGCAGTTACAGGCTGAGCAGCAAGCCCAGGTGCAGGCTGAGAAGGTTGACCAAGAGCAGCGTGTTAAGGCGGCTCAGCTAATTAAACAGCAACGCTTGCGAATCAACAGCCTGGCCCAGCAGCATGAGCAAGAGTTGGGCAAGTTCCGCATGGCCAGCGACGAGCAAAATCTGGCGCTGCAAACTCAGTTGCAAGCTTTGCAGCAGGCACTGCGCCAGCAGGAGGCATTAAATACCAGTCTCAAGGCGCAGCTGACTGCCCAGGCCGATGAGTTCCGCAGCGGTAGGGAGCTGATGACCGCCCAACTGCGCGCCCTTGAGCAGCACGCGCAAACCGAGGCGGATATTCTACGCCGGCAGTTTGAGGCTGAGTTACAGGCAAAAGTGGCCGTGGCGGTGGTTGAATACAAAGAGCAGTTGGCGCTGCGCGATGAGCAAGACGAGGTTAGGTCTCGCTCCGCCAGCGATGAGCAAAATCAGTCACTGCAAACCCAGTTGCGGACACTGCAGCAGGCATTGCGTCAGCAGGAAGAGTTGAACCTCAGCCTCAAGACCCAGTTGGGCAGTCAGGCGGAGGGCTTTCAAAGCAGTCGCGAGCAAATGACCGGGCAGCTGCGGGCACTTGAGCAGCATGCGCAAACTGAGGCCGATATCCTTCGGCGCCAGTTTGAAAGCGAGTTGCACGCCAAGGTGGCGGCGGCAGTGGTTGAGTACAAAGAGCAGATTGCCATTCGCGATGTCGAACTGGCCTACCGTAACGAACTGGATACCCAGTTAGAGCAAGAGGTCGTGCGCCTCAAGCGTGAGCGCGACGAGTTCGCCGGGCAGGGCAGTGAGCAGGTGCTGGAGCGCTTGTCCAAGCTTGGCGTGGTGTTTGTGGTGTATCACCCAGGCGCCGGCCATCTGACTATTCCGTTGGCCGATATCGCGCGTTATCAAGACAATCCCATGGCCTATGTGGCGGCCAAATGTTTTGTCAGCGAGGCGCAGTACCGTGAATGGCATGCGCACTATCAATCGCCCACCTGCGCGGGCCTATTGCCCAGCGGCGAGCGCTGCGGCATGCCGTTGGACCGCGTCGATGCGCCGAGTCGCTTTGTGCTGGGGCAATCCAATTGCTGTGCGCGACACAAGAGCAAAAGTCCCTTGCGCACTGCGGGTTAACCTTTGTCATTAGTCGTCCCGCACTGGCAACCGCAGGCCCCGCTTGAGTCCCTGGAGTTTGACTGGTCGCGCACGGCCGGAATTGAATTGGCCGTGCTGCGCCTGGAGCTGATTGATCCGCTGATCTCCGGTAATAAATGGTTCAAGTTGGCGCCCTATTTGACTGCCGCCGCCAAGGCCGGTTTTAGCGGGCTGATCAGCCTTGGTGGGCCGTACTCCAATCATCTGCATGCCTTGGCTGGTGCCGGTAAACGCTTTGGTTTTCCGGTGGTTGGCTTGTTGCGTGGCGAGCCGCAAGACACCCCGACGGTGCGCGACCTGCAAGCCATGGGCATGCAATTGCACTGGCTCGGCTATGGCGGTTATCGGGCGCGGCATCAGGCCGATTTCTGGTTACCCTGGCAGCAGCGTTATCCCGATTTATTTGCCGTGGCCGAAGGCGGGCTGGGCTTGTCGGCCGCGCACAGTTGCGCCAGTTTGCGTCAACAGGTGCAGACCCAGCTTGATACGTTGGGTTGGACTGACTATGACGCCTGGTGGTTGGCGGCGGGGACCGGTACCACGGCAGCCGGCCTGGTGATTGCTGAAGCCGGTGAGCACCCAGTTTATGCCGCCTTGGCGGTGCCGATGGGGCATGGTACTGATAGGCAAATCGCGGCGTTATTGGCTGAGGCCGGAATGCTTAATCAGGGCTACCATCTAGTCGATGCTTGCCGCGGCGGCTTTGCCCGGGTTGACCCTGAGTTGCTGGCCTTTATGAGTGCCGCCGAGCAATCCAGCGGCGTCCAGTTTGAACCTGTGTATACGGCAAAAGCCTTGCTGGCATTGCGCCGGCAAGTCGAGGCCGGTTACTTTGCGCCAGCAACGCGTGTGTTGTTCGTGCATACCGGTGGCTTGCAAGGCCGCCGCGCGTTGTTGTCCTAAGTCAACCGGCCCAAGATGCTGGTCAGCGTCGACAGAAAACCCAAGTGTCGGTCCACGGAATCTGGATATTGCCATGAGCGAGCCGTTAAACCCCGAGCAACTTCGCAGCCTGACACCGCTTAATGCGTTGTCAGAGCCGCAATGGCGTGAACTGCGTAGCCAGTTGGTGCCACAGCATTTGCTCGCCGGTCAGTTGTTGTTTCGCCAAGGTGATAAAGCCCGGTACACCTATTACCTGTTGTCCGGCACGCTGTTGCTGCGTAATGACGCCGGGCTTGAGCAAGAGTTGCAGGCCGGCTCCGAGGCCAGTTGCCATCCACTGTCGCCCAGTTTGCCGCGCCTGCATGAGGTGCGTGCGCTCAGCGATGTCAGCTTGTTGGTGATCGACAGCGCCACCTTGGCGCGCTTGTTGACCTGGCGTCTGGCTTATCACGACTTGCTGCTGGAGCTGGCTTCGACCGGTGAAGACGTCGACTGGATCGAGCGCTTGCTGGAAAACCCCATTTTTACCAAGGTGCCACCGTCCAATGTGCGCGCCATGCTCGAGCGCTTGCAGCGCCTTGAACTGCAGGCGGGCAGCCGCGTGTTGAGTGAAGGTGAGATTGGCGACTGTTGTTACTTTCTTAAGAGTGGCCGCGCCGAAGTGATTCGTGGCGCCGGCAGTGCCCATCAAGTGTTGGCCGAACTTGAAGTGGGTGCCTGTTTTGGTGAAGAAGCCTTGCTGGCGGATTTACCGCGCAACGCCAGCGTCACCATGCTGGAAGATGGCGTGGTACTGCGCCTGGATCGGCAAGACTTCTTCGCGCTGTTAAAGGCCCCAGTGGTCGATGAAGTGTCCTTTGGCGAGGCCACGCGTTTGTTGGCTGGCGGTGCGCAATGGCTGGATGTGCGTCTGCAACAAGAGTACGAGCACGGCCATGCGCAGCAGGCGTTAAACATGCCCTTGCATTTACTGCGGCTGAAGGCCCGTTTGCTCGACAAAGCCCATATTTATTTGTGTTACTGCGACAGTGGTAAGCGCAGTGCCAGCGCGGTGTTTTTGCTGTCGCAGTTGGGTTATCAGGCCTATGCCTTGCGTGATGGTTTGGATGCGTTGCCGGCCGTGCAGCGCGCCGCTTTGCTCTGTGAGCATGGCTCGGGTTATCTGGCCCGCTCCGGTGGTCGCACCGAGCGCAGCTTGTAAAGGTTTGCGCCGCAATCAGCCGGTTTCTTCCATGAGTTCGGCGCCATCAGCAAAGCGCAGGTGCGCCGTTACTCTTCAAGGCTTGGCCAGTCATTCTTGACCAGAAACAAACGCTGCACTTCATGCCAATCACCGTTGGCCCGCTGCTCAAGTTGCACCAGCAACAGCGGTGCCCGGTATTCGGCACTTTGTTGCAGGTACAGCTCCAGTTGCGCCAGCGTTAGGCTACTGTCTTGATCCGCACGGGCCGGAGCCAGCCAACGGCTGCGCGGCAACACTTGCCAGCGTGCCGGGGTTGTCTGCGCGGCAAAGCTGGGCCATTGCGCCCGATGCAACCAATAGCCGCGTAAGTGTTCGGCATGGGCGCCCTGGGGGGGCGCGCAACTGTTCGGCCAGGGGTAGAACAAATAACCGCCCAGCCACAGTTCCGCTTGCACCGCCTCGACGTGCCAGTCGGCGAGAGCCGCCCCGCCTTGCGGGCTGCTGGACAGCGGCAACTGATGCTGGCGCAAATGCTCAAGTTTTAATCCCAGTCGATCTTGCCCGCCGGGGCCGAGCCAGTTGGCCGGATCGAAGCCGCTGCAGTGCTGGGGGCCCAGATAAAACTTGCAGGCCAGTTCGATGTGATGATCGCCGTCCGCGTCGCGGATCAATAAATCCATTTCCCCAAGGGTTTGCCCGCCCTGACGAATCGCCACGTTGGCCGCCAGCAGCTCAACCCCAGGTGCCGCCTGCAGGGCGAATTGCCAGAGCTTTTCGTAGTACAGCCCCAGACGCCGGTTAGAGGCGCGGGCCAGCCAGGCATCCAGCGCGCTTGGATCTTGATCCAGGCGCTGCAGCCAGTCGGCCAATTGCTCCGGTACCTGTGCCCAGTCACTGGCCGCCAGCGGATGGCGCTGCGGCCACAGCGCATCGCTCAGCAGTGGCGGGGCGATCAGTGTCCAGGCTAGATCGCGCACGGCCGGCTGCTGTAATAGTCTCGGTAGTTTACTTAGGTGGCTAAACGGGTTCATGGCATCAGCATAGCGCCTGACTTCAAAGCTCTCGAGTAATACTCGGGCGTCGGGTTTGCTGCCGCCTGCGGCTTGCGCCCATAATCGCCGCAGTCCATCTACCTTAGAGAGCCCCATGGAGCAATTTCGAAATGTCGGCATCATTGGTCGCCTCGGCAGTGCGCAGGTGCTCGACACCATTCGGCGGCTGAAAAACTTTTTAATTGCCCGCCAGCTGCATGTGATTCTGGAGGACAGCATTGCCGAGGTATTACCCGGTCATGGCCTGCAAACCTCGTCGCGCAAGTTACTCGGTGAGATTTGTGATCTGGTGATAGTCGTCGGCGGTGACGGCAGTTTGCTGGGTGCCGCGCGGGTGTTGGCCCAGCACAAGGTGCCGGTGCTGGGGATTAACCGTGGCAGCCTGGGCTTTTTGACCGACATCCGCCCCGATGAACTGGAGCTTAAAGTCGGTGCCGTGCTGGATGGCGAGTACCTGTCGGAAACCCGCTTTTTGTTGTCGGCCGAGGTGCGCCGGCATAACGAGGCGATCGGTCAGGGCGATGCGCTGAATGACGTGGTGCTGCACCCGGGCAAATCAACCCGGATGATCGAGTTTGAGCTGTATATCGACGGTCAGTTTGTCTGCAGTCAAAAGGCCGATGGGCTGATTGTCGCCACGCCTACCGGTTCCACTGCCTACGCCTTGTCGGCGGGCGGGCCGATCATGCACCCCAAACTCGATGCGATAGTGATCGTGCCCATGTACCCGCACACCCTGTCGAGCCGACCGATAGTGGTCGACGGCAGCAGCGAGTTGAAAGTGGTGGTGTCCAAAGACCTGCAGATCTATCCGCTGGTGTCCTGTGACGGGCAGAACCACTTCACCTGCGCCCCCGGCGACACCATTACCATCAGCAAAAAGCCGCAAAAACTCAGTTTGATTCACCCACTCGATCACAATTTTTACGAAGCCTGCCGGACCAAATTGGGTTGGGGCAGTCGCTTGGGCGTACACGACTGATGTTGCTCGATCCGGATCGCAGTTATGACCTGATTGGCGACGTGCATGGCTGCGTCCACAGCCTCGAGCACCTGCTCGATCAGTTGGGTTATCGCCAGCACGCCGGGGTTTGGCGCCACCCACGGCGGATGGCGTTGTTTCTGGGCGATATCATCGACCGTGGCCCGCGTATTCGCGAAGCCTTGCATTTGGTCCATGCCATGGTCGATGCCGGCCAGGCCGCGTGCCTGATGGGTAATCATGAGTTCAACGCGCTCGGCTGGCAGACCCCGGTGGTCACGTCCGACCGCGTCCACTTTGTGCGCGAACACAGTCCCTTGCATGCGCGGCAGTTGCAGCAAACCCATCAACAGTTTGCCAACTACCCGGATGAATGGCGCGAATTTATCGACTGGTTTCAGCAGTTGCCGCTGTTTATTGATGCCGGGCGTTTTCGGCTGGTGCATGCCTGCTGGGACGCGCAGATGATCGCGCAACTCAAACTCAGTTATCCGCAGGGGGTCATAGATCAGGCCTTCGTGCAGGCGGCGGCAGAACCTGGCAGTTTTGCCAGCCGAGTGTTTAACCGACTGCTGCGCGGCACCGACATGCGCCTGCCGGACGGTCTGACCCTGACTGGCGAAGATGGTTATACCCGCGCGCATTTTCGCACCAAATTTTGGGCTGACGCGCCGCAGACCTACGGCGATATCGTCTTCCAGCCCGATGCTCTGCCTGAGCAGGTGGCACAGACGCCTTTGTCGGCTGAGCAAAAAAACCGTCTGTTGCACTATCCAGAGGATCAGCCCTTGTTGTTTGTCGGCCATTATTGGCGGCGCGGCCTGCCGGCGCCGATTCGTCCGAATCTGGCCTGCCTGGACTACAGCGCCGTACTGAACGGCAAGCTGGTGGCTTATCGTCTCGATCAAGAGCGAGAACTCGATCCGGGTAAGTTTTGTTGGGTCGAGGTTGAACAGCTGGAGGCGCCAAGATGAGTGCGATAGCCGCCTTGCGCCTGCCGTTAACGGTAAATCTGGCCGCCTTTGTTGCCCTGCTGCAACGCCTGCAAGTGCCGCATAGGGTCAGCGAGGAGGCGGGTGAGCAGGTGCTCTGGGTGCCCGACGAGCAATTCGCCGAGACGGCGCGGGAGTTGTATGTACGCTATCCGCAGGGTGATCCGCATGTGCGGCTCGCCTCGAAGCCCGGCTCTTCGGGCATTGTGTGGCAGCGGCTAAGCGCTAGCTGGATGACTGCGGCGGTGCTGCTGCTGACACTTTTGGTCGCCGCCGTGACCTTGCTCGGCGACAACCTCGGTAGCCTGCACTGGCTGAGCTTTCAGGATTTTCGTATTCAGGGTGATTACCTGCTTTTTACCCCGCTCAGCGACAGCTTGGCAGCCGGGCAGTGGTGGCGCCTGGTTACGCCGATGCTGGTGCATTTTGGCGTTCTGCATCTGGCGATGAATGCCATGTGGTACTGGGAGTTGGGCCGGCGCATCGAGCAACAGCAAGGTCCGTGGTGCTTGCTGTTACTGACGCTGCTCTATGGCCTGGTGTCTAACCTGGCTCAGTATTGGTTTGGCGGGCCATCGCTATTTGGTGGTTTGTCTGGGGTGCTCTACGGCCTGCTGGGTTATTGCTGGATCTATCAGCGCCTGGCACCGACCTCGGCCTATCGTCTGCCGCCGGGTGTGCTGGTGATGATGTTGGTCTGGTTGCTGTTGTGCCTGTCTGGGCTGATTACGGCGCTGGGCTTCGGTTCAATTGCCAACGCCGCCCATGTCGGTGGCCTGCTTGTAGGTTGCTTAACCGGCCTGTTCGGCGGTGCGCTGGCGCGCCGTCGCCGTTAAACTGCCGCTTTGTTTTGGAGACCGCTATGTCGTCCTTTGTTGAAATGATCGAAAACATCACTCCTGAGATTTACCAGAGCCTCAAGTTGGCGGTGGAAATCGGTAAATGGGCCGATGGCCGCAAGCTGACCCTTGAGCAGAAGGAGCTGACGCTGCAGGCGATGATTGCCTGGGAGTTGCACAACCTGCCGGAAGAACAGCGCACCGGCTATATGGAGCAGGAGTGCGAGTCCCATCCGGCGCCGAAGCTGAATATCTTGTTTAAGTCCTCGGATACCCAGCACTGATGCTGGAGCTTGGGCGCGGCGCCCTGAGTAAAATGAGCGCGCAGCTTGGCTCGTTGGAGCAACCGGTGCAGTACGCGTTTTGCTTAGGCGAACAAGAGGTGCCGGTTAACCCGCTGATCGGTCAGCGGCTGCGCCTTGATTATCTTGGCGCCATCCACTGCACTCACTGCGCGCGTAAAACCAAAAAGAGCTTTAGTCAGGGGTATTGCTATCCCTGCTTCACCAAGTTGGCGCAGTGCGACACCTGCATGATGAGTCCCGAGCGTTGCCATTACGCCGCCGGCACTTGCCGCGAACCGAGCTGGGGCGAGCAGTTTTGCATGACCGACCATGTGGTCTATCTGGCCAACTCCTCCGGGGTCAAGGTCGGCATCACCCGTGCCACTCAGGTGCCCACCCGTTGGATCGACCAAGGTGCCAGCCAGGCGTTGCCGATCATTCGCGTCAGCACCCGGCAGCAATCAGGCTTTGTCGAAGATCTGCTGCGCAGCCAGGTGGCCGATCGCACTAACTGGCGCACCATGCTCAAGGGCGAGGCCGAGTCAGTTGATCTGCGCCAAGTGGCCGAGCAGATTCTTGGCGTGTGTGCCGAGGGCATGAGCGAGTTACAGCAGCGCTTTGGCTTGCAGGCGATTCAGCCATTGAGTGACGCCCAGGTGCTGGATATTCGTTACCCAGTCAGCGCCTACCCGAGCAAAATAACCAGTTTAGATTTAGAGAAAACCCCGCAAATCGAGGGCACTCTGCTGGGCATTAAAGGCCAGTACCTGATCTTCGACAGCGGGGTGATTAACATCCGTAAATACACCGCTTACCAACTTGCCGTGCAGCAGCTTTAGAGGTCACTCGTCATGCGTACCGAACAGCCGAAAATGATTTATTTAAAAGACTATCAGGCGCCCGAATACCTGATCGACGAGACTAATCTGACCTTCGAGCTGTTCGATGACCATAGCCTGGTGCATGCGCAACTGCTGATGCGCCGCAACCCCGCCCGCGGCGCCGGATTGCCGCCGTTGGTGCTGGATGGCCAGCAGCTGGAGTTGCTGTCGCTGGCAATGGACGATCACGAGCTGCAGGCCGGCGACTACCAGCTGACCGATAATCACCTGACACTACAGCCCACGGCCGCGAGTTTTACCCTCAACAGCAGCGTGCAGATTCACCCGGAAACCAACACGGCGCTGGAGGGTTTGTACAAATCCAGCGGCATGTTCTGCACCCAGTGCGAGGCCGAGGGGTTTCGCAAGATCACCTATTATCTCGATCGCCCGGATGTGATGAGCCGCTTCACCACCAGCCTGAGCGCCAGCAAGCAGGACTACCCGGTGCTGCTGTCCAACGGCAACCCGATTGCCAGCGGTTCCGAGGAAGGCGGTCGGCACTGGGCGACCTGGCAAGACCCCTTTATGAAACCGGCGTATTTGTTCGCCTTGGTCGCCGGTGATCTTTGGTGCATTGAAGACAGCTTCACCACCATGAGTGCCCGCGAGGTGACGCTGCGTATCTATGTCGAGCCGGAAAACATCGACAAGTGCCAGCACGCCATGGACAGCCTGAAAAAATCCATGCGCTGGGACGAAGAGGTGTATGGCCGCGAGTATGACCTCGACATCTTTATGATTGTGGCGGTCAACGACTTCAACATGGGCGCCATGGAGAACAAGGGTCTCAATATCTTCAACTCCAGCTGCGTGCTGGCCCGCGCCGAAACCGCCACCGATGCCGCGCACCAGCGGGTTGAGGCGGTGGTGGCCCATGAATATTTCCACAACTGGTCGGGCAACCGGGTGACCTGCCGCGACTGGTTTCAGTTGTCGCTGAAAGAAGGCTTCACGGTGTTTCGTGACGCCGAGTTCAGCGCCGACATGAACTCGCGCACCGTCAAGCGTATCGAGGACGTGGCCTACCTGCGCACTCATCAGTTCGCCGAAGATGCCGGTCCCATGGCTCATGCCGTGCGTCCCGACAGCTTTATGGAAATCTCCAACTTCTACACCCTGACTGTTTATGAGAAAGGTTCCGAGGTGGTGCGCATGCTGCAAATCCTGCTCGGCGCCGAAGGTTTCCGCCGCGGTAGCGATCTGTACTTTGCCCGGCACGACGGCCAGGCCGTGACCTGCGATGATTTTATCCAGGCCATGGAGGATGCCTCTGCAATAGCTGGGCAGGCTGTCGACTTAAGCCAGTTCAAGCGCTGGTACAGCCAGGCCGGCACGCCGCGCTTGGCGGTCAGCGAGGCTTACGATCCGGCTGCCAAGACCTACAGTCTGACATTTCGTCAGGATTGCCCGGCCAGCCCAGGGCAGGCCAGCAAGTTGCCCTTTGTTATCCCGGTCGAACTGGCGTTGCTCGACGGCCAAGGGCGCGAGTTGCCGTTGCGGCTAGTGGGCGAGGGCGCCGAGGCTGCTGTCAGTACGCGGGTGCTGTCGGTAATTGAAGCTGAGCAGAGCTTTAGCTTTGTCGATATCGCCGAGCGGCCGTTACCGTCGTTGCTGCGCGGATTTTCGGCGCCGGTGAAGTTGAGTTTTCCCTACAGTCGCGCGCAACTGCAGTTTCTGATGCAGCACGACAGCGATGGTTTTAATCGCTGGGACGCCGGTCAGCAGTTGGCGGTGCAAGTGTTGCAGGAATTGATTGGTCAGGTGCAGCGCAGTGAGTCTTTGCTGCTCGATCAGCGCTTGGTCGAGGCTTTGCGTACAGTTTTAACCAATGAAAGCCTGGATCCGGCCATGGTCGCCGAGATGCTCTCATTGCCGAGCGAAGCCTATCTGGCCGAGATCAGTGAGGTCGCCGATGTCGACGCCATTCATGCTGCCCGTGAGTTTGCCCGTAAGCAACTGAGTGAGGCGCTGTTTGAGCCGTTGTGGCAGCGCTATCAGGATAATCGCGTGGCTTCGCGGCGAACTGCCTATGTCGCCCAAGCCGCGCACTTTGCCCGGCGGAGCCTGCAAAACATTGCGCTGTCGTACCTGCTGCTCAGTGAGCGCCCGCAGGTGCTGGCCGCCTGCCTGGAACAATATGAAGTCGCCGACAACATGACCGAACGCTTGGCGGCGCTGGCCTGTTTGGTCAATTCGCCATTCGAAAACGAGCGGGCGCAGACGCTGGCCGACTTTGCCGAGCAGTTCAAGGCCAATTCGCTGGTCATGGATCAGTGGTTCAGTGTGCAAGCGGCCAGCGGTTTGCCCGGTGGTTTGCAGCGGGTGCAGCAGTTAATGACGCATCCGGCGTTTACCCTGAGTAACCCCAACAAGGTGCGCGCGCTGATCGGCGCCTTTGCCGGACAGAACCTGATCAACTTCCATGCCGTCGATGGTTCGGGTTACCGCTTCCTCGCCGAGCAGGTGATTAGCCTGAATGCCAGTAACCCCCAGATCGCCTCCCGCCAATTAGCGCCACTGACCCGCTGGCGCAAATACGATGCTTCCCGTCAAGCGCTGATGAAGGCCGAGCTAGAGCGGATTCTCGCTTCTGGCGAGCTGTCCAGCGATGTTTATGAAGTGGTCAGTAAGAGCTTGCTCTAGCGGCTAGCGGGCAAGACCGGCTTTGCAGAAGTGTTACCAGGTATGGCGAGGTAACACTTTTTGTTACCTAAGGAAGTAAGCAGGATTTTGCTCATGCAAAGTCTTTCTTATAGCTGGTTAATTTGCCTTGACGTATAAATATTTTGCTGAAGCCGGATGTTGCCTCGAACTTGTCGCGAATGACTGCGCGAGCCAGATCGTCAGACAAAACAGGTGTTGGTTTTGATAAAGGCGCTGTGACTGATTGGTCTATGTACAGTCACAAAAACGACACTGCACCTTAGGCGTGGAATCTCACTGTTTTTTAAGACTTTTGCCTAGTTGGCACTGTATGTGCTCTGTAGACAGGGTTAAGTGGGTGGCTTTGGTTGCCCCGCAAGCAAAAGGTCGTCATCAAGTACGACCAAATCGGGCGCCTGAATTCGGGGGCTCAATACAATAAGTTTACTGTCAGCGGAGTAGAGCGACGATGGAATTTAAGACCCGTAAGCCCCTGTTGCGTTTCGCTCCGGCGAAAGCAGGTTTTGCCTTGGCTGGTTTGCTACCGCTGCTGGTTGCTGTGCAAGCGCAAGCTGTTGAATTCAGCTTCGCCGATGATGAAGTGACAGGTTCTGTCGATAGCACCGTGTCCTATGGCCAGTTGTGGCGTGTACAGGGTCGAGACAAGACCAATGACGACATTAATGCCAATGATGGTAATCGCAACTTCGATACCGGCTTGGTTTCTGAAGTGTTCAAAATTACTACCGACGCCGAAGCTAAGTATCAAAATTACGGCGTATTTGTTCGTGGTACGGCTTTCTATGACACTCAGCTCATGGATAAACGTAACGATTATTATGATAATAATAATCCTGCGCAGCCTAGTCAGAATTATCCGAAAGACAGCAGCTATACCTACGATACCCGCCACACTGCGGGCCGTAAGGCCGAGATTCTCGATGCTTATGTGTATGGAAGCTGGGATGTCGTCGAGAAGCCGGTAACCGCGCGTCTGGGTAAGCAGGTTTTCAACTGGGGCGAGGGCCTTTTTTATCGCGGTGGCGTTAATACAACTAACCCGATTGATGCGGCCAAGTTTCGCCTGCCAGGTTCCGAGTTGAAAGAAGTACTGATTCCAGTGGAGGCGCTTAACCTTAGCGTGGGTCTAACCGATAACCTGTCGATGGAGACTTTTTATCAGTTCAACTGGAAAGAAACCGCAATCGATCCGGTCGGCACTTACTTCTCCGAGACCGATTTGTTTGCTCCCGGCGGCAATACGGCCTATCGCGATTTTAGCGGCACCGCGGCAGCTCCACTTATTCCAGCTTACACAGCCATCGGTAATGGCACTGGCCCGCTTGCTTTTCTTACGCCTGCAGCCAAGGCCGCAGGTTTGTATCAACAGGGAGTTAACTTTTCAGATGGCAATGTTCTAAGGGTTGCCGAGATTGATAGTGATATCAATGCAAAGAACGATGGTCAGTTTGGTACTTCGTTTAAATATATAGCAGAAGAGCTGAACTCGACCGAGTTTGGTGCGTACTTTGTGAATTATCACGCGAAAGAGCCAGTCATCGCTGCAGATTTGAATGGTTATACCGGTGTTGATCTTGCTGCGCTGAGTACGCGCCTTGGTTCCGCTGTTGCTGGCGGTGCGGCAACCATCGATATCTTGGGTGCAGTGCGCGGAAAGCGTGAGTATGTGGAAGATATCCGCATGATGGGCCTGAGCTTCAACACTACGTTGGATGAAACATCTGTATTTGGTGAGTTGGCCTATCGCCCGAATAATCCTATTGGTATTGCGCCGACTAACGACTTGATCGGTGATCTTATTTTGCAGGGTGCGCAGTTGGCGGATAATTCCGGCAGTCGGGGGCCTAATAGCGGCACTGCATTGCTCGGCGGCGAGCGTATTGAGCGCAATGGCACAGTCCATGATTATACCCGCGTAGAAACGTTCAATACTTCTCTCGGGGCAATACAAAACTTCGGTACCGCATTGAGTTTTGACTCGCTGTTTGGTGTGGCTGAGTTGGCTTCTGAACATTATCGCGGCGATAGTCTGCAGTACACCGCATTTGATGGGTCTAATCGTTACTATGCGGGTCGCTCTAATAGTGCTTATCTAAGCGGCTATGATCGCTCCAGTCAGATTAACAAAAATGCCTATGGCTACACCTTGTTGCTTAACGGTACATGGAACGATGTTTATGCGGGCGTAAACCTTTCTCCATATGCAGTTTATAAGAGCGACTTTGAAGGTAACTCGAGCCAGACCGGTAACTTCATTGAGGGGCGTCAGGCTTATACCTTGGGTTTGCGTGCCAGTTACTTGAGCAGCCTAGAGGCTGAGCTGGCATATACCGAATACTACGGTGCCGGTCAGGATAACGTTGCGCGTGACCGCGACAACATCGGCATGAACGTTAAATACTCGTTCTAATTATTAAAAAATACCGAGGGCCAATGAGCCCTCGGTTGTTGAATCATCACGGAGAGATATGATGCTGAAAAAGCACACGCTGATTGGCGCCGCAATCGCACTGGCGCTGTCTGCTGGTAACGTTATGGCGGCAGTTTCGCCACAAGAAGCTGCGAAACTCGCTACTACCTTGACGCCATTCGGCGCTGAGAAAGCCGGTAACGCGGCAGGTACTATTCCGGCTTGGACGGGTGGTATCACTAAGGTTCCGGCTGAGTACAAAACCCCGGGCCAACATCACCCTGATCCGTTCGCTGGTGATAAGCCGCTGTACACCATCACCAAAGCCAACATGGATCAGTACAAAGCCAACCTGACTCCAGGTGTTATGGCTCTGTTCAATGCCTATCCAAATTCGTTCCGTCTGCCGGTTTATCAGACTCGTCGCTCCGGTTCTGCGCCGCAGTGGGTGTATGACAACACCGCTAAAAACGCTACCACCGCCAAGCTGGTAGAGGGCGGTAACGGTTTTGTTGACGCCTACGGCGGCACCCCGTTCCCAATTCCACAAAATGGCGTTGAAGCCCTGTGGAACCACGTGGCTCGCTACCGTGGCAGCTTCATCGTGCGCCGCGCCACTGAAGTGGCTGTGCAGCGTAACGGTGACTACAACCCGGTGACTTCGCAGCAAGAAGCCCTGTTTCGCTTCTATAACCCTAAAGGTTCGGCTGCTGATCTGAACAACACCCTGTTCGATTACCTATCGTTCACCAAGAGCCCGGCACGTTTGGCTGGCGGCGCAATTCTGGTTCACGAAACCCTCGATCAGGTAAAAGAGCCACGTCAGGCTTGGGGCTATAACGCCGGTCAACGTCGTGTGCGTCGTGCGCCTAACTTGGCCTATGACACGCCGATTTCGGCTGCCGATGGTCTGCGCACCGCAGATGACACCGATATGTATAACGGTGCCCCTGATCGTTACGAGTGGAAGTTGATTGGTAAAAAGGAAATCTACGTTCCTTACAACAACTACAAAGTGACTGCACCTGGCGTTAAGTACAAGGATCTGCTGCAAGTGGGTCACTTGAATCCTGATCTAACCCGTTGGGAGCTGCACCGTGTTTGGGTAGTTGAAGGCAAGCTGAAAGAAGGCGCACGCCACATCTACTCCAAGCGTGTGTTGTTCCTCGACGAAGATAGCTGGCAGGCTGCTGAAGTTGACCAATACGACGGTCGTGGTGACTTGTGGCGTGTGTCGGTTGCTTATCTGAAGAACTTCTACGAGCTGCCAACCACTTGGTCGGCGCTGGATGTGTTCCACGATCTGCAAGCCCGTCGCTATCACGTACAAAACCTGGATAGCGAAGAGTCGACCACCATCGACTTCAGCCAGCCGATTCCGGACGATGGCTACTTCAAGCCAGCCGCCCTGCGTCGTCGCGGCACTCGTTAAGCGTTACTGTTAAGTGCAAAGGCCGCTCATTCGTAGCGGCCTTTTCACGTTATAAGCTGACCAAATTGCAATTGCCGGCGATAGGTAACAAAACATAACGTCGCGCCGATTGTCAGGGGTTTGTATTGCTCGCTAGGATAGGCGGCCTACTTCGTAGAGCTTCCGATAATAATCAAGGGGATAGGTGTATGCGTGAGCCCATTTCGCGGCGCACCCAGTCGGGTATTAGTGCAGCTTTGCTGCGCATGCCTGCGTTGCGCTGCCAGTCACCACTGGCTAAGGCCGTTTCGTTGCTCGGCGCCTTGTCACTGCTGAATTTGTTTGCTGCACCGCTAATGGCAGCGAGTGCTGCAGATGCGCCGGTGTACTCGTTAGTAGTGCCAAAGGCGGCCAATAGCTTGCTGTTGGATGTTGCCCGAGCCGGCAGCCGTTTGGTCGCAGTGGGTGATCGCGGGCATGTGCTCTATTCCGACGACAACGGTGCCACCTGGACGCAAGCCAAGGTGCCCACTCGACAAATGCTGACCTCGGTGTTTTTTGTCGATGACAAAAAAGGCTGGGTGACTGGGCATGACTCGCTGATTCTCGCCACTGCTGACGGTGGCCTGACCTGGACTGAGCAGTTCAGCGACCTGGAGCGTGAAGCACCGTTGCTGGATATCTGGTTCAAGAATGCCGAACAGGGCTTTGCCGTCGGTGCCTATGGCGTCTTGCTGGAAACCACCGATGGTGGTGCGCAGTGGGACGATGTGAGTGATCGGCTCGATAACGAAGACCAGCGGCACCTGAACGGCATCACTGAAATCAAAGATTCTGGCCTGTTTGCGGTTGGTGAAATGGGCAGCATGTACCGCTCCAGCGACTGGGGACAGACCTGGGAAACCGTCGCTGGGCCTTATGAAGGTTCGCTGTTTGGTGTGTCTGGCACCACCGAAAGCGGTTCGGTGTTGGTGTATGGCTTGCGCGGGCATTTGTTCCGCTCCAGTGATTTTGGCAAGACCTGGCAGCAAGTTGATTTAAAAAGCAACGCTGGCGTCTTGGACTTTGGTTTGGCCAATGGTGCTTTGCTCAAGGACGGCTCGGTGGTGGTGGTTGGCCACGGTGGTAGCGTGCTGAAAAGTACCGACAAGGGGCACAGTTTCAGTGTGCTGAACCGTGCGGATCGCTTGTCTTTGTCCGGCGTTAGCGCCGATGACAAAGGCGATTTGATTTTGGTAGGCCAGGGCGGTGTGCATGTCGCAACGTCCACTGGCGCCGCGCCACAACAATAAGCCGGGCTCGATAAGGTATTAGCGATGAGTAAGCATCACCAGGACAAGGCGACATTTCTCGAACGCCTGATTTTTAATAACCGCCCGGCAGTGATTTTAATCTGCCTGTTGGTCAGCGTATTTCTGGGTTACCAGGCGCTGCAAGTGCGTCCCTCGACCAGTTTCGAGAAGATGATTCCACTGCAGCATCCGTTTATTCAAAAGATGATGCAGCACCGCGATGATTTGGCCGGTCTGGGCAATACGGTGCGGATTTCGGTTGAAGCGGTGGATGGCGATATCTTCTCCAAGGAATACATGGAGACGCTGCGCCAGATCAACGACGAGGTGTTGTACATTCCAGGCGTTGACCGTTCGGGCTTGAAGTCGCTGTGGACGCCCAACGTGCGCTGGACCGAAGTGACCGAAGAAGGTTTTACCGGTGGCTCGATTATCCCGCAAACCTACAATGGCTCCTCCGACAGTCTGAATGAGCTGCGTAACAACATTCTCAAGTCGGGCCAGGTCGGCCGTTTGGTCGCCAACAACTTCAAATCGAGCATTCTCGATGTGCCGTTGCAGGCCTCCTATCCCGACCCGAATGACCAGGGCACGCTGTTGCCACTGGACTACCGGCAGTTCTCCCATCAGCTGGAAGAGCGGATTCGCGACAAGTTTCAGCAGCAGAACCCGAATGTGAAAATTCACATCATCGGTTTTGCCAAGAAGGTTGGTGATCTGATCGATGGCTTGCTGATGGTGGTGATGTTCTTCGGCATCGCCTTCGGCATTACCTTGGTGCTGCTCTACTGGTTCACCTGGTGCATGCGCAGCACCATTGGCGTGCTGGTCACCACCTTGGTGGCAGTGATCTGGCAGCTGGGCCTGATGCACCTGGTCGGTTTCGGGCTCGATCCCTACTCGATGTTGGTGCCCTTTCTGATTTTCGCCATTGGCATCTCCCATGGCGTGCAAAAGATCAACGGTATCGCCCAGCATTCAAGCGATGCAGAGAATGCCTTAACCGCCGCGCGACGCACCTTTCGGCAACTGTTTCTGCCGGGGATGATTGCGATTCTGGCCGACGCCGTGGGTTTCATCACCCTGATGGTGATGGATATCGGTGTGATCCGTGAGCTGGCCATTGGTGCCTCGATCGGCGTGATGGTGATCGTGTTCACCAACCTGATCCTGCTGCCGGTGGCCATTTCCTACCTGGGTATCAGCAAGAAGGCGATTGCGCGCAGTAAGAAAGATGCCAACAGCGAACAGCCGTTCTGGCGTTTGTTGTCGAATTTTGCCCACCCTGTGGTGGCGCCGATTTCGGTGGTGGTGGCCTTGATGGCCTTCGGTGGTGGCCTCTGGTACGGCCACGACCTGAAAATCGGTGACCTCGATCAGGGCGCACCTGAGCTGCGTCCCGAGTCGCGCTACAATCTCGACAACAAGTTCATCATCAATAACTACTCAACCAGCTCCGATGTGCTGGTGGTGATGGTTGAAACGGCTCCCGAGGGTTGCTCAACTCATGAGGCGCTGACACCCATTGATGAGCTGATGTGGAGCCTGGAGAACACCCCGGGCGTGCAGTCGGCGATTTCCCTGGTGACTGTCTCCAAGCAAGTGATCAAGGGCATGAACGAGGGCAACCTGAAATGGGAAACCCTGTCGCGTAACCAAGACGTGCTGAACAACTCGATCTCCCGTGCGGACGGTCTGTACAACACCGACTGCTCCTTGGCACCGGTGCTGGTGTTCCTCAACGATCACAAGGCGGAAACCCTTGATCGTGCGGTCGCTGCCGTGCAGGCGTTCGCTAAAGAGCATGACACCGATAACCGCAAATTTGTCCTGGCCGCAGGTAATGCCGGGATTGAAGCGGCCACCAACGAGGTGATCAAGGAGTCTGAACTCACAGTTCTGCTGTTGGTGTATCTGTGCGTGGCGACCATGTGCATGATTACCTTCCGCTCATTCGCCGCGACCCTGTGCATCGTCTTGCCATTGGTGCTGACCTCGGTACTGGGTAACGCGCTAATGACCTTCCTCGGGATTGGCGTCAAGGTGGCGACCTTGCCAGTAATCGCCTTGGGTGTGGGTATCGGCGTGGACTACGGCATCTATATCTACAGCCGTCTGGAAAGCTTCCTGCGCGCCGGTTTGCCGCTGCAAGAAGCCTACTACCAGACCCTCAAGTCGACCGGTAAGGCGGTGCTGTTTACCGGTCTTTGCCTGGCGATTGGCGTGGCCACCTGGATGTTCTCGGCAATCAAGTTCCAGGCTGACATGGGCCTGATGCTGACCTTTATGCTGCTGTGGAACATGTTCGGTGCCATCTGGCTGTTGCCTGCTTTGGCGCGCTTCCTGATCAAACCTGAGAAGCTAGCCGGCAAAGTCGGTGGCTCTTTGCTCTCGCACTGATAGCCGCGAGTTCCACAAAAAACCGCAGCCTTGGCTGCGGTTTTTTTATGGCTGTGTCCCTGTTAGCTGTTGAACGCTGCGTACCGCGTAGGAGGGGCTTTAGGACCCACATGGATGTGGGATATGCGGTGAGCCGTATGGAACGGCTGCCGCCCACGATGCTTTTTGTGTTGCAGGGTAAACCCTGAATCAATGAGCCGTTTGGCGATGCTGGTCGCGGCTAAAGCCCCTTACAGAACGCAGACATAGCCAGTGCTTTCTGCCAGGCGCTCAGTGAACGCCTGGGTTTTGCGCGGTTGGCTTTGCCCTTGAACTTAGCGTGGATACAGCGGCGGTAGCGGGCTAGGCTCTTGGGTGCTGCTGCCGACGGATTCGGCGGCGGGCAGGGTGCGGATGGCGCGCCAGAGGTCTTCACCTTGCCAGTGCTGGCCGGTTTCGCTGTAGAGCGCGCCGTTGAGGCCGTCGAGGGCGGCCGATAAGGGTAAGAAGCGCGCGGCTAAATCGGCCAGGGTTTCCGGCTGCTGGCGGGCCCAGGCATCCAGGGCTTGGCGGGTGGCTTGCGGTTCATTGCTTTGGCAGGCGCGCTTCAAATCATCCAGCAGGGTGCGTGGGCTCGGGCCGGTTTGGCTGGCGGCGGCTATGGCCGGTTGGCGGCGGGCCCGCCACCATAGGCCAAACCCCAGCAGGCTGGTGCTGGCCAGCACGCCACAGGCCAGTTGCCAAGGCCACAGGGGCGGTCCTTCAATCGCCGGTAACAGCGCTGGTGGTTCGTTGCTGGTTGGCGGCTCTAGTGCCTGATTAGCCGCGACTTCTAGCTGGCGCGCCGGCAGGCTTAGGTGTTCGAGAGTATCGGTTTGGGTGTTCCACCAGGGCAGCTCGATGGCCGGCAATTCGACTGTGCCACTGCGGTTGGGCACCAAGGCCTCGCGCTCCTCGCGACTGCCGAGTAGGCCCTGCTCATTGATTTTATTGCTCAGTTGCGGCTGGTCAGGGTAGTTACGCAGCCCGGCAATTGAGCTGCTGGGCAGCGGCGGCAGTTGGGCGCTGGAGAGGCCTTCGGCGTTGAGCTTGAGGATGCGGGTCAGCGAGTCGCCGACCTTGACCTTATCCGGTTGCGGGCTCCAGTCCTCACTGAGGGTGAGTGCCCTCGCCGGCAGCCAGGCGGCGTCGGCTGGATACTGCGCAGGCTTGGCTTTGACCTGCAGGTTGATCGGCGCCGAGTTAACCCGGGTCGGCCGGCCAGGGCGGTCAAAGGGGCTGAAGTCATTGTTCTGCCGAGCGCTGGCGACCGTGGCGCTGAACTGCAGGGCTGGGATGTTCAGCTCGCCACTTTGCTGGGGGAAGATGCCGTAGCGCAGTTCGATCACGCCGTGGCGCACGCCGTTCAGCAGTTTTTCGTAGGTGCGTGGCTCGCCCAGTTGTTCGATGCGCGCATCGCTCATTTGCAGGGGCGTCAGGCTGCTGTCGTCATACAGCGACACCGAGTGGTAAATGCGCAGGGTCAAAATCGCCTGGGCCTGCACATAGACGCTGTCCTGGTCGAGGCTGACCTCGATAAACACCGGCGCCAGTTTGCCCTGAGCTTTTTGACTGTCGGCAGTTAGTACATGCAGGGTTATCGGTTGGCTGCTGACATCGCCCAGTTTGATCGGCGGTATCACCACATAGCCGGTTTGCTTGGGCTGCAGGGTAATAACCCAGCTGGTGGTGGAGTGGGCGTTACCGTTATTGCTGCTGATTTGATTGAGTTGCCGGGTGCCCAGTTGCTCGAACAGTTCATTCAGCGGGCTGAGGTCGGGTTTGCCGAACAAGGTGATGTCATCGGACTCGAGGGTAAGCTCGACGGTTTCACCCTCGCTCAGTTGCACGCGGTCGACCCGCGCACTAAAGCCTGCGGCCTGCGCCGACAGGCTAAACAGGGCGAGCAATGTGAGTAGCAGGGTGAAGGGCAGTGAGAGTCGGTGGCGGATCATCGCGATTGTTCCTGACGCTGTTGTTGTTCGTACCAAAATTTACGCCGCAAGAGTTCACCCGGCTGGTCCGGGATCTGCCGCAGCCATTGTTCCAGCGCTTGCCGTTGTTCGGTGTCCAGAGGTTTCGCGGCAGTGCCCTCGAGGTCGTCGCTGGGCTGGCCGGGGTCTTTGTCGGCGTTGCTAGCGGATTTTCCCTGGGCATCTGCTTGGGGCTTATCGGTCTGCTCGCCGGGCTTGGGTGTCTGCTGGTCCGCTGGGTTTTGTGCCTTGGCCGGCTCGGTCGGCTGCTTGGCTTGGTTCTTGTCTGCCGCGTCGTTGGCCGGCTTTTCAGCAGGCGGATTTGCTGCTGAGGGTTGCTGCTCTTTTGGCTCACCAGGCTCTTGCGGCGACTTGGCGTCCGGCGCGGGCTCGCCCGGCTTCTGCGCTTGCTCACCGGTTTGGTTTTGTTGCTGCTGTTGCTGCGAGGACTGTGAATCCTGTGGCTGCTGATCTTTATTGGACTGCTGCTGATCTTGTTTTTGCTGCTGTTGCTGCTGACGTTGTTGCAGCGCTTGCTCGACCAGGGCTTTGTTTTGTTTGGCTGGGAGTAGGTCGGCTTGGCGCTCCAACGCTTGTTCGTAAGCGTCGATCGCCGCTTCCAGCTCGCCGGCTTTGGCCAGGGCATTGCCGCGGTTGTAGTGATCGGTGGCGCTATAGCCTTGGGCGAAGCGCTCGGCGGCGCCGTTGTAGTCGCCGGCCTGATACAGGGCTTGGGCTTGCCACTGCGGGTTGGAAAAACGTTTGGCCGCCTCCAGAGGCTTTTGCGCCTCAAGCAGGCGCTGGCCCTGTTGGTCGGGACGCAGCCAGAGGTCATCAAATTCGAAGGCATAACTCGGTTGCGGGGCGGCCAATAATAATGGCAACAGCAGGGGCAGGCAGAACAGCCAACCGCGCCGGCCGGCGCAGGCGGCCAGCAGCAACAGCGGCAGTAGCAACCAATGGCCCTGATCGGCCCAGGTGGTCAGCTGGGTTGGCTCGCTGCCCTTGCGCAGGCTTTGCGCGCCATCCAGCAGGTTGAGACTGCGCAAGTCGTCATCATCCAGGCTGGCGCCGGCATAACGTCCGCCCAGTTCGCCGGCCAGTTGCCTGAGGCTGCGACTGTCCAGGCGTGGCAGCAGAATCGCGCCCTGGGCGTCTTTCACAAAGCCGCCGCCTTCCAGAGCAATAGGCGCGCCTTCGCTGGTGCCAATGCCGAGAATCAACAGCTGGATTTTTTGTTGTTCGAGGGCCAGGCGAATGCCGTCTTGTTCCTGCGGGTCAAGGCCGCTGTCGATCAGCAGTATTTTGCCCGCGCCCTGGGCGCCTTGTTTGAGTAACTCGGTGGCCAAGCTGACGGCCAGGTCGGCGCGCTGGCCGGCTTCGGGCATGATCGCGGGGCTCAGCGATTCAAGCAGGTTGCGGCTGGTGGCCAGGTCGTCTGACAGCGGCACCAGGGTGTGGGCGCTGCCGGCAAAGACCACTATGGCGGTTTGGGCATCGCGCCGACTTTGCAGTAAATCCAGCAGTTTGCGTTTGGCCTGGGCGAGACGATTGGGCTGCACGTCGCTGGCCAGCATCGCCGGGGTCAGCTCCAGCACCACCACTAAGGGGTCGGCGCGTTTCAGGCTGTTTTGTTCGACCCGCTCCCAACCAGGGCCAAGCAACGCCAACAACGCCAGCAGCCAGGCCAGGGCCAAGGCCAGCCAGGGCAGGCGGCTGTTGCGGGCACTGGCGCCGCTGAGCAGCACCTGATGAAAGGCCGCAGGCAGCAAGCTTTGCCAGCGGCCGGCGCGTTGCTGGCGATGCCAGAGTTGCCACAGCAGCCAGCCGAGTAACGGCAGTAGCAGTAGCCAAAACGGCCGCAACCAATGGGGCCACAGCCCGCTTAGCGCAAGGCTAGTCATGCTTGCCTCCGGCGCCACTGGGGCTTGAGTCGTTGGATATTGGGCCAGAGTTCGCGAGCCACCAGCAGCAGGCTGAGCAGCAGCGCGCCGGCCAGCGGCCAGCAATACAGCGCCAGCGCCGGACGGGCCTGGGTGGCTTGTTGGGCGACCGGCTCCAGTTGGTCGAGGCTGGCCTTGATCATTTCCAGTTCATCGGCGTCGCGGGCGCGAAAATATTGCCCGCCGGTTTGGCTGGCTATGGCCTTGAGGGTCGGTTCGTCCAGGTCGGAACCGGGATTCAAGCCAAACATGCTGAGGAGGCCGGCGTCCGGGTCGGCGCCAATGCCGATGGTGTAGATTTTTACCCCCTGTTCGGCGGCCAGACGGGTGGCTGTCAGTGGCTCGATGGCGCCGGCGGTGTTGGCCCCATCGGTAATCAGCACCAGTATTCGGCTATTGGCCGGGCGCTGGCGCAGGCGTTTAACCGCCAAGCCAATGGCATCGCCAATCGCGGTGTTTTTGCCGGCGATGCCGATCACCGCTTCATCCAGCCAGGTGCGCACCGTGTGGCGGTCGAAGGTCAGCGGCGCTTGCAGATAGGCCTGGCTGCCAAACAGAATCAGGCCGACGCGGTCGCCACGGCGCTGTTCGATAAAGTCGCTAAACAGGTGCTTGACCAGGCTGAGGCGATCGACGTCCTGGCCTTGCCACTGCATGTCGCGTTGCTCCATGGAGCCGGACACATCCACTGCGACCATCAGGTCACGGCCACTGGCGGCCAACGGCAAGGGTTCGCCGACCCATTCCGGGCGGGCCGCGGCCAGCAGCAGCAATAGCCAGATCAGTGCAAAAGGCAGTTGTTGCTGCCAGGCCGACAAGTTGGCCCGCGCCCGGCGGCCGGCCAGGGCTTCCAGCTCGGGCAAGAAGCTGACGTTGAGTGCCGCCTCGCCGCTGTCGGCCACTGGTAACCAGCGGCGCAACAGCCACGGCAGCGGCGCGAGCAAGAAGATCCACGGCCAAGTGAACTCAAACATGTTTACGAATCCAGATTTCAATCGATTGGTTCAGGCCGTCGATGGCCTTGTCATCGAGTTTGCAGTGCGGCCGATAAGCGCCATCCACCAGCACCATCCAGCGGGTCAGGCCGGCGGCCGGGCAGCGGCTGTCGAGAAAGGCCAGCCAGGCACGGCCATTGAGGGTGTGGCTGTGATTGTCCGGGTAATGACTGCGGCACAGGCGCTTGAGCAGGCCATTGAGCTGCTGCAGCCAAACTCCGGCGGGCTGGTCATAGGGCTTGGGCAATAGCGCCAGCTCCGCCAAGGCGGCCGTGCGCAATGGGTCGAGGGGCAGTTGGGCACGGCTTTTTTGCCGTTGTTTAGGCAGTTTGCGCAGCAAACGCCACAGGCCCCACAACAGCACCGGCAACAGCGCCGCCAGCAGCCACCAGCCAGGGGCGGGCGGCCACCATTGAATGGCGGCGGGGGCGATCAAGGGTTGCAGTTGCTCAAGAATGGGCTGAGTCGCGGGCGTGGCGATCTGAGGTTGCAGTGGCTCGAGTGGGTTCATCGGCTTTTTCTCGGGCGCAGGGCCTGCAGGTGTTCGCGGATCTGTTCGAGTGGCGGGCTTTGGGTGGTTAATGGCATCAGCGGGGTGCCGAGTTTTTGCGCCAGTAGTTTCCAGCGGGCGCGGCGTGCATCGCCCATTTGTCGATAGGCCTGGCGCAAATCGCTGCTGTGGGTGTCCAGTTCCAGCTGCGCATCGCGCTGACTGAAACGCAGCAAGCCGGCGGCCGGCAGGTCGTGGTCGAGCGGATCGGACAGCGGCAGCAGCAGCAAATCGGTGTGCCGGGCCAGCAAGCTCAGTTGCTGCTCGGCGCTGTCCGACAAGGCGCGCTCGTCGCACAACACAATCGCCAAACTGCCGGGCCGTAACACCTCACGGGCGCGGCGCAGGGCCAGGCTGAAATCATCGCCCTCTAGATGCAGCTCGCTGTGCAGGGCTTGATTGGCGCGTACCAGGCGGTTGAGCAATTGCAGCAGGCTCTGTTTGCTGCGCCGTGGTTTGATTTCGTGTTGTTGGTTGTTACCAAACACCAAACCGCCGATGCGGTCGTTATGCCCCAGCGCGGCCCAACCGATCAGGCTGGCGGCGTGGGCGGCGAGCACCGACTTGAACATCAGGCTGCTGCCGAAAAACAGCCGGCGGCTTTGCTCGACCAGGATATAAATCGGCCGTTCGCGTTCCTCATGGAACACCTTGGTGTGCGGCACCTGGCTGCGTGCGGTGACGCGCCAGTCGATGGTGCGCACATCGTCGCCCGGCTGATAGACCCGCACCTGATCGAAATCGACCCCGCGCCCGCGCAGCTTGGAGTGGTGCAAGCCGGCCAGCGGGCTGTGCTTGGCGTTAGTTGAAAACAGCTGCAACTCACGGGCACGGTGACGCATCTCGATCAGCTCATTGAGGCTGACCTGGATGCCCGGCGTGGCGATAAAGGACTGCATTTAGGCAACGGCAACCACGTCGAGAATGCGCTGCAGCACGCGGTCTTGGTCGATGCCGGCGGCTTCGGCCTCAAACGACAAGATGATCCGGTGGCGCAGCACATCGAAGAACACCGCCTGAATATCTTCCGGGCTGACAAAGTCGCGCCCTGCCAACCACGCATGGGCACGGGCGCAGCGATCGAGGGCAATCGAGCCGCGCGGGCTGGCGCCGTAGGTCAGCCATTCGGCCAACTCGGGGGCGAACTTGAGTGGGGTACGGGTGGCCATCACCAACTGCACCAGGTACTCCTCCACCGCATCGGCCATGTACAGGCCGAGGATTTCGTTGCGCGCGGCAAAGATCGCCGCCTGGGTCAGTTTGTGTTCGGGTTTGGTTTCGCCATTCAGGGCTTCGCCACGGGCCTGTTGGAGAATTTTGCGCTCCACCACGGCATCCGGGAAACCGATTTTCACGTGCATCAAGAAGCGGTCGAGCTGGGCTTCCGGCAGCGGATAGGTGCCTTCCTGCTCGATCGGGTTTTGCGTGGCCATCACTAAAAACAACGGTGACAGTGCATAGGTGCTGCGACCCACGCTGACCTGGCGTTCGGCCATGGCTTCCAGCAGCGCCGATTGGACCTTGGCCGGTGCCCGGTTGATTTCGTCGGCCAGCACCAGGTTGTGAAAAATCGGCCCTTGCTGGAACACAAAGCTGCCGGTTTCCGGGCGATAGATTTCGGTGCCGGTGATGTCGGCCGGTAACAAATCGGGGGTGAACTGAATACGGTGGAATTCGGCCTCGATGCCTTCGGCGAGTTCTTTGATCGCCTTGGTTTTGGCCAGTCCCGGAGCGCCTTCGACCAGCACATGGCCGTCGGCCAGCAAGGCGATCAGCAGCCTTTCGATGAGTTTTTCCTGGCCGAGGATCTGGGTTGAAAGAAAATGTCGCAGCGCGACAAGCGCCTCACGGTGTTCCATCGGTAAGCTCTTC
>C687J26845_10000104_pt1 | contig 53245 bp, 48 predicted proteins | sample RifCSPlowO2_12_FD_26845 | JGI IMG/M metagenome (IMG submission 26845)
AAGAGCCTTAACCGTGATGGCTTTACCTTCGTAAATCATCAACTGATCTCCACGGTATGGAAGCTAAACAGTACACATCGGACGCCGAAGCCAGACTAACCNACGGCANAGCCGTCGAGGATAGTCCNNTTTGCCCAGCTCACCCACCGACGCGATATTCGTGTGTAATCCTGTGTGGCCCAAGGCAAACACAAAATTCATACGCCCGTTTGATTTGGGTGCGCACACCATCATAGAAAAGCTCGCAGTTGTCAATTACACAGCAAAATTCTTCGTCCCGTCACCTCGTGCGCCTAACCACACAAATTGCCCTCTTTAACGCTCACTAGAGTGCTCACTGTGGTGTTAAATAGCCGCCTATTCGCGTGACTACCCAGTCAAATGCTGCGAACTGGCGCACGTCTAGCCAAATCAATCGGCGGCAGGTAGAGTCGCAGCAGCACAAGCGCGCGGGCCTGTTTGTGACAAAACAACAACAAACTAGAACCCTTCGGAGTTACACCATGTCGAGCCGTAGTCTGCTTGCCGTTTCGCTGAGCGCCTTGCTCGCCTTTAGCTTCTCCTCTTTAGCCTATAGCGCCAACGCCAGCAATGAGCCTGAAGAACTATTGAAACTCCATCAGCTGCGCCTTGCTGCGCAAAAAAGCCTCGGCGACTTTTATATGCTTAACGCCATGGAGGGTGATCTACGTTACGCACGCCTGATCAAAGAATCCCTGCAAGCCGGCCACGCGCTGCTGGAAAAAATCAAAACCATGCCTGGCGAGGGCTCCAAAGCCTTGCTGGCGCAACTTGAGCAACAATGGAGCGCCTATGAAGGCGAACTGAACTTGCTCACCGAGACCCTCAAGACCCAGGGTTATACCGATCTGCAGCCAGTCGCCGACCTGGCCACTCGCAGCCAACAACTGCTGGCCTTAAGCACCGAGCTCTACAGCAAAATCCAGCAAGAAAGTGGCAGCAACGTACCCGCACTGACGCAGCTAAGCCGCGATGAAAGCATGCTGATGGAAACCATTTCAGTGAGCTATGCGGCGCGCAGCGCATCCGTTGGCGGTTCTTTCATCGGCTTTGGCGGTGAAAACGGCAAAAGCATCGATCAATTGGCCAATGAATTTGACATCAACCTGAACAAACTCGAGCAAGCGCCACAAAACACCGCGGAAACTCGCCAAGCAGTCGCGGCCATTATCGTCAAATGGCGCTACATCGAAAAATCGCTAAAAAACTACAACGAAAAAAGCGTGCCATTTCTGATCAACAAATACTCTAACCGCATCACCGATGGCCTGGAAGCCGTTTCCGCCCAATATGCGGCGAAAAAGCTCTAAACCAGCGGCAGGCGCCCCCTACTCAGCAACACACCCAGCCCGGCATTGCGCCGGGCAGCGCTGTTAAGCCAATACATCCAGCGCTGCGACAATATGCTCAAGCGCTTGCGGCTCTGCCCCCTCGCCCCAAAACACTGAAATCATCTGCTTGCTCGCCTCGACCTTGTACACATCGCTGGGTAAACGTGCCAATTGCTCAAGCACGCGCTCATCGACGCAAGGCTCTTGCCACTGATTTAACCACTGCCCAGCACCCGCCTGCCAATAGCACCACTGATCGTCGTTGCCACGGCGACGACCCCGATGATACTGCGGGCAACGGCTAGGCGGCTCCTTGGGCAGCCAGTGCGGCCAGGCTGCACTCGCCAGCTGCATCCCCAAGCCCATGCCACGCGCAGCCAAGCGCTGGGACATTTGCCGACTTTGGCGCTGCGATGGACGCAGCCAAGCCAAGGGACTCAGCGCGACACCGATCAATATTGCGACTATCCAAAAACTCATAATGACTCTCAAAAGCTAAAGGCTGACAAACGCGCCATACTGACAAGCATGTCCCCACGCAGCAGGAGTTAGTCATGCCCTACACCCATATCTTGGTTGCCATCGACCTAACCGCCGAATGCCACCCCGTTATTTTGCGCGCACAAGCTCTGGCGAACAGCAGCAACGCCCAGCTATCGCTGATCAATGTTGTCGAGCCCATGGCGATGGCATTTGCCGGCGACGTGCCGATGGACTTATCCATGCTGCAACAGCAACAGTTTGAGCAAGCTCGCGAGCGGGTTGATACCTTCGCCAAAGCCTACCCCGAACTAACGCCCGAACATTGCCACTTGATTTATGGCCAGCCGCGCCAGGAAATCCATCGCCTGGCCAAAGAGCAAGACTGCGACCTGATAGTGGTCGGCAGCCATGGTCGACACGGCCTGGCCTTATTGCTCGGCTCAACCGCCAATGATGTATTGCATGGCGCACCTTGCGACGTGCTGGCAGTGCGCCTTAAACAGCCCGCATAAAAAACGGCTCTAGCGGTGCTTAAATCACACCATTAGAGCCGTCATTACACAGGCGCAGCACTGCTAGCGACTGATTACCGCTCAGCCCAAGACATTTTCGGCGCTCATGACCAGCGGACGGATTTTTTGCAGCTGCGTTTGTAACGAGTAAGTCATGCTCGATGACATCGAGAAGAACGTCAGAAACGCCTTGAGATTCGAGTCACCTTCGCAGGTGTCATGAATACGCTGCCAGAATGCCTGATTGACCAGTTGCAACTGCTGAAACTGGCTGACCAAACCCTTTAATTCCCAGTCCGCCTGACGACCTTCGCGAGAGTTGAAATATTGCTGGGTCAGGTACAGCGACACAGAGCGCAGGGCAAATTCCTGGTTGCTGGCAAAAGGCAAATGGTTCTGCGCCATGGGCTTTAACCGGCCCAGTATCGGGCAGGCGCTGGTGGCCATGATCACCCCCAGCAGCGAACGCAAGCCTTCTTCCAACCCGACCAGCTTGGTGTACTCACGCTCCGGTGTGCGCACCCATACCAGCGCTTTTTTGAACGCGGGCAGACCGTGAAAGTCGCCAATCACCTGATGCAAATCAACCGCCGCCGGGCAATGGCTGAAATCATTTTTGCTTAACGGACAGTTACTGCACTGCTGATGCTCCAGCCGCGTCCACTTCGGCGCTGCGTTTGCGGCGTCCTGGTCGTATTCGCGGTCCAGTTCAATCCGATAACTGAACTCGTGGGCATCATCCAGGGTGACGCGGTACTCAATAGCCATTGTGCTCTCCAGCAGACAATTTAGGCGTCCAGTTCGGCCCAGCGCTCCAGCAGGCCATCCATCTCCTGCTGCAAGCTTTCCAAGCTCGCCAACACCGCACTGGTCTCAGCCGCCGGACGTTGGTAAAAGGTCACGGCGGCAATTTCAGCCTGCACCGCCGCCATTTTCTGCTCCAGCCCATCAATCTGCGCCGGAATAGCCTCTAGCTCGCGCTGCAGCTTGTAACTTAGCTTCTTCTTCGTCGCGGTGACCGCAGGCTCGCTGACCACCGCAGGAACCACGGCCGTGGCCAGCGCGGCTTTACCCGACTTGCTCTCACCAACACCCAGCAGGCGCGGTGAACCGCCTTGACGCAACCAATCTTGATAACCACCGACGTACTCGCGAACCAGACCTTCACCTTCAAACACCAGGGTGCTGGTCACTACGTTGTCGAGAAATGCCCGGTCGTGGCTGACCATCAACACGGTGCCCTGGAAGGTTTGCAGCACCTCTTCCAGCAATTCGAGGGTTTCTACATCGAGGTCGTTGGTTGGTTCGTCCAGCACCAGCAAGTTGGCCGGCTTACTGAACAGCTTAGCCAGCAACAGGCGCGCACGCTCACCACCGGACAAGGCCTTAACCGGGGTGCGGGCACGCTGTGGGCTGAACAGGAAGTCGCCCAGATAGCTCAGTACATGCCGGCTTTGGCCATCGATCATAATAAAGTCGCGGCCTTCGGCGACGTTATCGATCACGGTTTTTTCCAGATCCAGCTGATGACGCAGCTGATCGAAATAGGCCACTTCCAGGCGCGTGCCGACATCGACACTGCCGTTGGTGGGCTGCAAATCGCCCAGCAGCAATTTGAGCAGGGTGGTCTTGCCGGTGCCGTTGGCGCCGAGCAAGCCGATCCGGTCGGAGCGCTGCAAGACCATCGAGAAGTCTTTAATCAGCGCCGGGCCGCCTTCGTGGGCGAAGGTGACGTTATCGACCACCATCACCTGCTTGCCGGATTTCTCCGAAGTATCCAGCTGGATATTGGCCGCGCCGACCCGTTCACGGCGCTCGCTGCGCTCGTTACGCAGGGCTTTCAGGGCCCGTACGCGGCCTTCGTTACGGGTGCGGCGGGCTTTAATGCCCTGGCGAATCCACACTTCTTCTTGGGCCAAACGCTTGTCGAACAAGGCATTGGCGGTTTCTTCGGCGGCCAGTTGTTGTTCTTTGTGCACCAGGAAGCTGGCGTAGTCGCCGTTCCAGTCGATCAAGCCACCACGATCCAGCTCAAGGATGCGGGTCGCCAGGCTCTGCAAGAATGCCCGGTCGTGGGTGATAAACACCACGGCGCCGGGGAAGCCCAGCAAGGCTTCTTCCAGCCAGGCGATGGCGCCGATATCCAGGTGGTTGGTCGGCTCATCGAGCAGCAGCAAGTCCGGTTCAGAGACCAAGGCCTGGGCCAGCAATACGCGCCGGCGCCAGCCACCCGACAGCTCGGCGAGGGTCTTATCGGCCGGTAATTGCAGGCGGCTCAGGGTGCTGTCCACCAGTTGCTGCAGACGCCAGCCATCACGGGCTTCGAGGTCCTGCTGAACATGCATCAGCTTGTCCAGATCGGCATCGGTGTGAATGTTTTGGCTCAGGTGATGGTATTCGGCGAGCAAAGCACCGACGCCATCCAGACCTTCGGCGACCACGTCGAACACCGTCCGCCCGTCGGCGACTGGCAATTCTTGCGGTAATTCGCCGATTTTCAACCCCGGCGCACGCCAAACACTGCCGTCATCGGGCAACTGATCACCCTTAACCAAGCGCAGCATGCTCGATTTTCCGGTGCCGTTACGGCCAATGATGCACACCCGCTCGCCACGCGCGATCTGCCACGAGACCTTATCTAGCAGCGGCATAGCGCCGAAGGCCAGGGACACATCGGTGAACTTGAGCAGGGTCATGAGCTTCTCCAAAAACAGGGCGCGCATTCTACCTGACTTACCGGCCTTGGAAGCGCAGCATTTTTGTCGCAGCCCGGCGGCAACTGCCGCAAAGCGTTCTCCTGCCGCCGGCAAAGGGCTAAGCTAGCCGCTCTAAATAACGGCACTGCGTGACGCTGCTGCCAACAATCTTGATTTTTACAGCGGAATTGTCATGCGCGCACGCCTGTTAAGCCTGTTCCCCAGCGCCCTGCTTGCCTCTTTTTGCCTGCTGCCTAGCCTGGCTGACGCACAGGCGACGAGCTTGCTGCAGCAACGCCAATATTACGACGAGGCCAAACTGGCGCTCAGCAAAGGTGACGGCGGACCTTATCGGCGCTACGCCAATGTCTTGCAGGATTACCCGCTCACGCCCTATCTGGCCTATGACGAGCTCACCGCCCGACTGAAAGCCGCCAGCAATAGCGAAATCGAAACTTTCCTCGCCGATCACGGCGATCTGCCCCAAGCCAACTGGATGAAGCTGCGCTGGTTGCGCTGGTTGGCCGAGCGTGGCGATTGGCAACCCTTTGTGGCCCATTACGACGCCAAGCTCAACTTCACCGAACTGGACTGCCTCAACGGTCAATATCAGCTCAGCCATGGTTTGACCGCAGCGGGCAATGCCAGCGCAGAAAAACTCTGGCTGGTGGGCAAGTCGCAACCGCAAGCCTGCGACGCCTTGTTCGATCTGTGGGCGAGCACCGGTCAGCTCACCGAAGACAAACGCTGGCAACGCCTGAAGCTGGCCGCCGAAGCGCGCAACTATTCGCTGGCCAGTCACCTGGCGACTCAACTGCCCAAACTGGGCAAACCAGGTGCCTTGCTGATTGAAGTGGCGCAAAACCCGGCATTACTGAACAAGACCGAGCGTTTCACCCCGGCCAGCCAAGCGATGGCCGACGTGGTGGGCTTGGGGTTGCGCCGCCTGGCCCGCCAAGACCCGGAAAAAGCCCTGAGTCTGCTGGACGCCTATGCCCTTAAGTTGTCGTTCTCCAAGAGTGAAAAAGTCGCCATCGCCCGTGAAATCGGCCTGACCCTGGCCAAGCGTTTCGACAGCCGGGCACTGCCGATCATGGCCAAATATGACCCAGAGCTACTCGACAACAACGTCTCCGAATGGCGCGCGCGCTTGCTGCTGCGCCTTGGCCGTTGGGATGAGGCCTATCAGCTCACCCTGCAGCTGCCGCCGGAGCTGGCCAACACCAATCGCTGGCGTTACTGGCAAGCGCGCAGCCTGCAATTGGCCCAACCGCAAAGCCAGCAAGCCATCAGCCTGTACCAGCCGGTTGCCAATGAGCGCGATTTTTACGGTTTTATGTCGGCCGATCGCCTGCAAAGCCCTTATCAGCTGAATAACAAACCCCTGGTATTAAGCTCGCAACTCACCGAGAAAGTTCGCAGCACCCCCGGCATCCGCCGCGCCCTGGAGTTCCATGCCCGCGGCCAGATCGTCGATGGCCGCCGCGAGTGGTACAACGTCACGCGCCTGTTCAGCCGCGACGAGATGGTCGCCCAGGCGAAAATCGCCTACGACATGCAGTGGTACTTCCCGGCCATCCGCACCATCAGCCAGGCGCAATATTGGGACGACTTGGACATCCGCTTCCCCATGGCCTATCAGGGCAGCCTGACCAGCGCGGCCAAAGCCCGCAGCCTGCAGTCGAGCTGGGTGTTTGCCATCACCCGCCAGGAAAGCGCCTTTATGAACGACGCCCGCTCAGGCGTGGGGGCCAGCGGCTTGATGCAACTGATGCCAGCCACCGCCAAGGAGACCGCCAAGCGCTTCAATATTCCCCTGGCCTCACCGCAGCAAGTGCTTAACCCCGACACCAACATCCAGCTCGGCGCCGCCTACCTGAGCCAGATCCACGGCCAGTTCAACGGCAACCGAATACTCGCCACCGCCGCCTACAACGCCGGCCCCAGCCGCGTGCGGCAGTGGCTCAAAGGCGCCAACCACCTACCCTTCGATGTCTGGGTAGAAACCATTCCCTTCGATGAAACCCGCCAATACGTGCAGAACGTGCTGTCCTATTCGGTCATCTACGGCAAAAAGCTCAACAATCCACAGCCGCTGGTGGACTGGCACGAACGCTTCTTCGATGACCAATAACTAAAAAGGCGCTCACATGAGCGCCTTTTTTATTCAGCGCCTGAGCTACTCCAAGACCTCAACTGCCATCCCCACAGCTAACTCGCCGGGCCCGCTGTGCAGCAGGTTCTGGCCGAAATACACCTCACCATCCCGCTCGCGGTAGGTTTTCAGGGTGGCTAATGGCTCGCGATCCGCGCTGCGCTCACCCGTCAATGGATCGAGGGTGGTCATGATGCAGCGCGAGCAGCCCTTGACCAGGCGAAACTCCAGCGCACCAATGCGGATACGTTTCCAGCTGTCTTCGGCATAAGCCGCGCTGCCGCTGATGACCAGATTGGGTCGAAAACGCAGCATTTCCAGCGGCCGACCAACCCGCGCCGACAGGTCATCCAGCGACGCCTGGCCGATCAGCAACAGCGGGAAACCATCGGCAAAACCGACCCGCTCACCGATGTTCGCGTAATTTTGATCAACCTGCCGGGCCCGCTCTGCCGGCACCTGCACCAGGCGGCAAGGCCGGCCCAGCCAGTCACTCAGCCAGAGGGCGGCCGCATCACCGGCATCCGGCACCTGCAGGCTATCGCCCCAGACCGTCACACCGCGCAACTCGGCAGCCGCGCTCGGCAGCGCCACCAGCAAATCAGTGCGGCCGGCGACACTCAGGCGCACATGCTGCGCGTCCAGCCATTGCGCCTTAAGCTGAGTGAGCTGGGCCAAAAGCCGCTGAGTGAGAAACCGCCCACTGCTGGCATCGACTATCATCCAGCGACGGTCACCGCTGAGCCCCAAGGCATCCAACTGAGCCAGCTGTAGACTCTCACCCACCGCAGATTTCAGCGGAAAACGATACAAAGCACTGAGACTTAACATGCACACACTTCCTGCGCTGAAGAACATGACGGCACAAGCTACCCGAGCTTATCCAGTTTTGGCACTGGGACTGTTACTCAGTGCCTGCAGTGGCACCCCGCCGACTGACCTTGGTGTGCGCGAAGGCCATCTGACCAGCTGCCCACCAAGCCCCAATTGCGTCAGCAGCCAAGCCACCGACAGCGAGCACCAGATCGCGCCGTTGCCGCTCAGTGGCGACCCGGCGCAGGCCCGTGCCCGGCTCTTGACCCTGCTCGCCAGTCAGCCGCGCGCCAAGCTGGTGACTCAGCAAGACAACTACCTGAGAGCAGAATTTACCAGCCAGATCATGCGTTTTGTCGATGACGTGGAGTTTTTGATCGGCCCGCAGGCCATCGAGGTGCGCTCGGCATCGCGCCTGGGACGCTCCGACTTTGGCGTTAACCGTGAGCGGGTGGAACAACTGCGCCAGCAACTGAGCCGCCCCGAGTAACGCCGCGTCTCAGACTCTGTGCTGCGGCTTACTCGTCGAGCAGTAGCCGCTGGTGAACCATCTCCACCAGCTTGTCGGGCTGGAACTTGGACAGAAAATCGTCGCAACCCACCTTCTTCACCATCGCCTCGTTAAAGCTGCCGGACAGCGAGGTGTGCATCACCACGTACAAGCCTTTCAGGCGTGGATCGTTGCGAATCTCGGTGGTCAGCCGATAGCCGTCCATCTCCGGCATTTCCGCATCGGTAATCACCATCAGCAGTTTGGTCGGCACATCGATGCCGGCATCTGCCCACTTTTGCAGCAGGGTTAAGGCCTTTAACCCGTCGCCGGCCGAATGGGTTTGAATATCCAGTTGCGCCATGGTGTCTTTAAGCTGATTCATCGCCACCCGCGAGTCATCGACCAGCAGCACTTCACGCCCACGGGCTTTTTCCAGCAGCGGGTCTTCGAGTTTATCGGCGGAAATCTTGCTGCTCATCGGCGAGATTTCCGAGAGCACTTTCTCGACATCGATCACCTCGACAATCTGGTCATCGACCTTGGTGATCGCCGTCAGATAATGCTGGCGGCCCGCACCACCGGGCGGCGGCATCACCGCCTCCCAATTGAGGTTAAGAATGCGCTCCACCCCGCCAACCAAAAATGCCTGCACCGAACGGTTGTACTCGGTGACGATAATGGTGCTGGTTTCACTCGGCACTTGCGCGCGCATGCCAATCGCTTGCGACAGGTCGATGACCGGCAAGGTTTGACCGCGCAAACTGACCACCCCGCAGACGAAGGGATGACGCTGCGGCATCAAGGTCAACTTAGGCATCTGCAGGACTTCCTGCACTTTGAACACGTTGATGGCAAATAGCTGCCGACCGGCCAAACGAAACATTAAAATTTCGAGGCGGTTAGCGCCAACCAACTGAGTGCGTTGATTTACTGAGTCGAGAATGCCGGCCATCATGCGCTCCTGTTTCACTTTATCGATCTAGCCTAGCTCAAATAGCCACAGCTTAATGTATCGGCCATCGGTGCTGCATCTGAAGGCGCATAGCGGTAAGCCATCATGCGCGAAGCCCGGAGCAGAGGCCAACCAGAGTGGCCATTGACACATTCTAATCGCGCAACAGTGGCGAGTCCGCCGGCAAATGCACCCGCAAGGCAGCCGGCATGGCCGCAAACCGCAAGCGGCTGCTCTCCATCGGCTCACCGTCCAGGTTCATGTCCAGGCCTTCCGGGGCCTCGATTTCCAGCCAGGGCAGACGGGCATTCAGGGCCACGCTTTGCAAGCCGTTGATCCCGCCAGACAGCAGCGTGCCGAGGGTGCCGACCACATCTGCGGGGGCCGGCACTATGCACACATCCAGCAAACCATCATTGACTCGTGCCTGCGGACACAGCAGATGCCCGCCACCGGCCTGACGGCCATTGCCGATCCCCAGGGCGAGAAACTCACCCTCCCAGCTAAAGCCCGGCCCACTGAAGCGGCCAAAGGATGAATGCACTTCGGCGAAACGGGTCAAGCCAGTGAGAAAATACGCCGCCCCACCAAGCACGCGCTTGAGCTCTTCCGAGGTATTGGCGGTGACGTTGGAACCAAAGCCGCCGGTTGCCATATTGAGGAATACCTGGCCGTCGACCTCGCCCAGGTCGATCGCCTGCGCCGGCTGATCCAGCAAGGCCAATGCTGCCAAAGGTTCAAGTGGCACGCCGGCGGCACGGGCAAAGTCGTTGGCCGTACCCAGCGGCAACAGCGCCAGACTGGCGGTGGTTTTAGCCTGCGCCATCGCCTCGGCCACATCGCGCAGAGTGCCATCGCCACCACCGGCAATCAGGATGGGGTAACCCGCCTGCAGCGCCTCGTTGACTAGGCGCTGGGCATCGCCGGCCTCCCAGGTCAGCCGTACATCCAGTTGCCAGCCGTCCGCCCGACGCGCCATCACCGCTGCACGCACCTCGCTGTTGAGGGCTTGCTTGCCGTGCAGGATCAACAGCGCTTTAGGTTCGTGCATTGCAGCTTCCTCGAGGAGCGGCCCGGACAGTCCGCATCATCCCCCGAGGCGGGGCACGGGCGCATCCTTTGATGCTTTGCGAACGCGCATTCAATCTAATTAATCGATTAGTTAGACCGATATTTACGGTTTTTTAATCAATCAAAATTGATAGATCATACTGACAACGCCAACCGACGGCTGCAGCAACCCGCCCAGCTGGTCATTGATGAGGATACGCAGATGATCGAAGTACGCCCCTTCGCCGAACTCGGCGCTGCCAATCATGGCTGGCTGCAGGCTCGCCATCATTTCTCCTTCGCCGAATACTATGATCCGCAGCGGATGGACTGGGGCCAGTTGCGGGTGTGGAACGATGATGAAATCGCCCCGCACACCGGCTTCCCGAGCCATCCACACCGCGATATGGAAATCATCACCTACGTGCGCCAGGGCGCCATCACCCACCAGGACAACCTGGGCAACCAGGGCCGCACCGAAGCCGGCGATGTACAGGTGATGAGCGCAGGCAGCGGGATCGCCCACAGCGAATACAACCTGGAAGACAGCGCCACGCAGATCTTCCAGATCTGGATTCAACCCAATCAGACCGGCCTGCCACCCGCCTGGGGCGCCAAGCCGTTTCCCAGGGGTGAGCGCGCCGGGGCCTTTATCACCCTGGCCAGCGGTTATGCCGAGGACGCCGACGCCCTGCCGATCCGCAGCGATGCGCGAATGGCCGCCGCCACCCTGCAAGCCGGGCAAAGCGCCGAGTATCCGCTGGGGCCGACGCGCAAAGCCTATCTGGTGGGAGCCACAGGCCGCTTCGAGGTCAACGGTGTAGCGGCCCAGGCCCGTGATGGCGTGGCCGTGCGCGATGTCGCGGTGATCCGCGTCACCGCCCTCGAAGACAGCGAAATCGTGCTGGTCGATGTGGCCTGAGCCGTCGCGGGGCCAGCGGCGCAGCAAGGCTTATGCGCCGCTGGCAGGCCGCTTTTAATCCCGGATCGACAACCTTGGCAGCGTTAAAGCCAGGTACTCATGGCGGCTTGAATCGAGTCGCAGCGCCTACAAACCCATAACCAGTACATGGCCTTTTTCAACCGCCGGCTTAGCCACCCTAAGCCGGATAGCCGGTGATCTCGCGAATGCTCTGGTACAGCGGCTTGAGCTGCTTGTACATGCGCTGGTAAACCTCCGTGTAGAGCCGCTCATAAGTTTGCTGCGCCTCGGGCTGCGGCAGAAACACCTGGCCGACGCGGGTCATGGCGGCAATCGCGGTAGTGAAATCCGGGTGCAGGCCAAGGCCCACGGCGCAATCAATCGCGGCGCCCAGCCCGGAGGTTTCATAGGTGTGCGGACGCTCGGCGGGCAGGCCAAAAATATCCGCCGTCAGCTGCATGGCCGCATCGCTTTGCGAGCCGCCACCGGAGACGCGCAGCCGTAAAATCTTGGTGCCGGAACGCTTCTCGATTTTCTCTTTGCCTTGGCGCAGGGCGTAAGCCAGGCCTTCGAGAATCGCCCGATACAGGTGGGCGCGGGTGTGCACGTCGCCAAAGCCGATGATCGAGCCCTTGGCCTCCAGCCCCGGCTCGCGAATCCCCGGCGACCAATAGGGCTGCAACATCAGCCCCATGGAGCCGGCCGGCACGCTATTGACCAGCTCATCGAACAGCGTCTCCGGCGCCACGCCCAGCTCGGTGCCGCGCTGCATCTCGCGCAGGCCGAACTGCTGCTTGAACCAGCTGACCATCCAGAAGCCGCGAAAAATCATCACCTCGGTGTTGAAGTGATCGGGAATCGCCGAGGGGTACGGCGGAATCAGCGGAATGGTTTCCAGGTACTTGCTGCGGGTGGTGTTGATGGTCGCCGTAGTGCCATAGGACAGGCAGGCCGTGCTCGGCTCCACACCGCCGGAGCCGATTACCTCGCAGGCCTTGTCGGCACCGGCGGCAATCAGCGGCAAGCCTTCGGGAATCCCGGTGTGACGGCTGGCCTCGGCGCTGACATGGCCGAGCAGCTCACCGGGCTTGCACAGCTCGGGCAACTGCTCGCGGCGGATCGGCATCGCCTGCCACTTCCAGTCCCGCGGCGCCGCCCATTTCAGGCGTTTGTAGTCAAACGGCAGATAGGCCACGCAGCAGGCCACCGAGTCGACAAACTTGCCGGTCATCCGATGGGTGAGAAACCCCGAGAGCAGCAGCATTTTGTGGGTCTTGGCCCAGATCTCCGGCTGCTCCTGGGCGATCCAGTTGACTTCGGCCTGGGCGCGAAAGTAATCCACGGTCGCCTCTTCACCGATCAACTTGAACAGCCAGCCCCAGGGCCCTTTGATCTTACCGCGCACGGCGGCGCGGCGCTGATCGAGCCAGAGCATCGCCGGGCGCAGCGGTTTGCCCTGCTCATCGACATTGATCAGGGTGCCGCGCTGGGTGGTTAGCGACACGCCCTTGATCTGCGCCTTGTCGATCGACACCTCTTGCCACAGCAAGCGACAGGCCTCACCGAGGCTGGCCCAGTAATACTCCGGGTCCTGCTCGGCCCAGCCGGGCTGGGTCGAATAATAGGCTTCCAGCTCGACCTTGCCCTTGCCGAGCAAATTGCCCTCAAGGTCAAACAACAGGGCGCGCACGCTCTGGGTGCCATTGTCGATGGCCAGCAAATAGCTTTTGTCGCTCACGCGGACAGCCTCATTGAATGGTTTTTATTGGTTTGCCGGAGCGACAGGCACGCTGTAACAGCGCTGCCACAGGCTCAGGTAGGCCTGCTGCTCAAACGCCCAGCGGGCATCGTCCCAACCCAGCCGCGGCTGACACAGGCTGCGAATGCGCGGCAACTCGGCCACGGCGCCGCCGGCCAGCAACAGGCCCAGGCGAGTGCGACGCAGCAGCAAGTCGTCCAGGTGCAACACCAGTTCGTGCTCGGCGGCAAAGGCCAGCTCGGCCCACAGGGTCTCGGTGGCGCCGACGGTTTCGCTGCCCACTTCGGCCACCGCCTGCGCCACCTTCGGCAACTCGCGACCATAACGACCGGCCAAGCGCCGCTGCTGACTATGACTCAGCCCCGTCAGCGACAACTCAGGCTGCGGGCAAAACACCGCACTGCCGACATCCGTCACCGGCTGGCCGACAAAGGTGGCGCAGGCCTGCAGCACTTCCAGCGCCAACAAGCGAAAGGTGGTCAGCTTGCCGCCGGCCAGGGTCACGCAACCGGGCTCGATCCACAGGGCGTGCTCACGCTTCTCATCGGAAGGTTTCTTCTCGGCCGAATTCGGCTGGCCATCGGTCACCACCGGCCGCACCCCGGCCCAGCTGGACAGCACGTCGCTGCGGGTGATCTGCGCGCCGGCAAACTGCTGGGCGCAGGCGGCCAACAGGTATTCCACCTCGGCAGCGCTGATGCAGGCATCGGTGTTCAGCCCGTCGGCGTGATCCAGGTCGGTGGTGCCAATCACGGTCGCGCCTTCCCAGGGGAAGACAAACACCGGCCGGCCATCGGCGCCGTGCATAAAGCTCAAGGCGTGGGCCAATGGCAGGCGCCAGGCCGGCAGCAACAGATGGCTGCCGCGCAACGGGCGAATATGTTCCAGGCCGGTTTTGCGCCTTAACTCATCGGCCCAGGCGCCGGTGGCCTGGGCCACGGCGCGGCTGCGCAAACTGAGCTGCTGGCCGGTTTCGGCATCCTCAACCACAACGCCGACCACCACCTCGCTCTCACGCAGCAGCTCGACCACCCGCAGGCCATTGACCGCCACACCGCCGTCGCCACGGGCCTCGCCCAGCACCCGCAGTACCAACCGGGCGTCATCGGTGACCGCATCAAAAAACTGGGTGGCGCCCAGCAGCCCCTCGTCACGCAGCCCCGGCAGCAAATAGCGCAACTGCTGCAGCGGGTAATAGAGGTGATTACGTTTGCCGGCCAGGGCGTCATACAGCGCCAGCAAACCGCCAAACACCTTGGGGCCGGGGAAGCCGCCGCGATAATGCGGGAAGATAAAGCTCAGCGGCTCGACCAGCCCGGCCGCCTCAGTCAGCAGCCGTTGGCGTTCGCGCACCGAGTCGCGGGTCAGGGCGAACTGGCCCTTGGCGATATAACGCAGGCCGCCATGGACCATCTTCGAGGAGCGACTGGAAGTGCCCCAGGCAAAGTCGCGCTGCTCGATTAGCAGGCATTTCCAGCCGCGCCGCGCCGCTTCGCGCAGAATCCCGGCGCCACTGATGCCGCCGCCGACCACGATTAAATCCCAGTCAGTCGCAGCCAGTTCCGGCAACGCCTGGGCGCGCCACGCGGCGTTCCAGCAGCCGTCTTGCACAAGAGCCGTCATGTTCAATCCTGCAACAAAACGCCGGGATTCAGGCGCCCATCCGGGTCGAAATGCACGGCCATGGCTTTGATGGCGGCCATGCCCAGCTCGCCCTTCTCCACCGGCAAGTAGGGCGCGTGATCGCGGCCGACCCCGTGTTGATGACTGATGGTGCCGTGGTTATTGGCGATGGCGCTGCAGGCCGCGTGCTTGAGTTTCTGCCAACGTTCGAAGGTGCCTGCGTAGGTGCTGGCCGGGCGGAACACGTAGCTGGTGTAGATGCTCGAACCCTCGCCATAGACGTGGGACAGGTGGGTGAACACATGCACCTGCTCGCCTTCGGCGCTCAAGCCGCCGCGCAAACTGGCTTCCAGCTTGTTCAGCAGGTTGTCGACGTTCGACCAGTCGGTGGCGGTTTCCAGGGTGTCCACCGCGTAACCGGCCTCCCACAGACCATGGCGCAGGTACGGGAAGCGGAAACGGCCTTCGGCCCACTTGTTGCCGAGCAAGGTGCCGGTAAACACCCCGTCGTAACTCTTCAGGAGTTTCTTCGCCTGTTTCAGCGAGGCGGCGTTCTGCTGGCGATTACCGGTGACGCCGAAGGTCAGCATGCATTTACCGGCGCCCGCGCCGCGCAGCGCCAGATATTTTTCCAGCAGACTGATTTGCCCCGGATGACCGGCTAGCGCTAGTTGCGTCTGGGTTTCGATGGCGTTGGAGACCCGCAGCATCGACAACGGCACCCGCGCCTGAGTCAGGTTACGCACCGCCAGCAAGGCCTGCGGCCACGACGGCAAGAACACCGCATAGAAGCGCTCCTGCTCGGCCAGGCGGGTGACCCGCACCTTGACCTCGGAGACAATCCCGAAGCGCCCTTCCGAACCCATCACCAGCTCACGCAAATCGGGACCGGCGGCAGAGGCCGGGAAAGTCGGAATCTCCAGGGTGCCGGCAAAGGTTTCCAGCTTGCCGCCGGCGAACACCTGCTCGATCCGCCCGTAACGCAGCGATTGCTGGCCGCTGGAGCGGGTCACCACCCAACCGCCGAGGGTCGACAGCTCCCAGGACTGCGGGAAATGCCCAAGGGTGTAGCCGCGAGCGCGCAATTGGCTCTCGACTTGCGGGCCATTGGCGCCGGGACCAAAGGTGGCGATCTGACTTTGCTCATCCAGCTCCAGCAAGCGGCTCATGCGCTCCAGCGACAGGCACAGCACCGCTTTATCGCCGGCTTGCGGATTGATATGGCCGGCCACCGAAGTGCCGCCTCCGTAGGGAATCAGCAGCACATCATGGCTGGCGGCCCAGGCCATCAACTGACGAATGTGCTCGGCGGTTTCCGGGTAGGCGACGCCATCGGGGAACACGCCAAAGTCGCCGGAGCGCATCGCCAGCCAGTCCGGCAGGCTCTGGCCACGGGCATGCCGCACGCGGTCTTCGGCGGTGGTGACCACCAGCTCGTGTGCCGGCAAACGCGAGGCCGGCACCTTGGCCAGCACCTCGGCCAAACTGGCATCCGGCAACACCTGACCGGCGCCGATTAAGTCCGCCAGAAACGCCGCACCGTGCTTGGGTAACTCCACGACTGTCGCCTCATCACCCCAACCGTTCCAACGCCGCATGCCGCTCTCCTCACTCAATCAATTAATAGGCTGGCGAATCAGACTGTTTTTAACGCCGCATAACCGAGCGCAGTAGTTTTCACAGAGTCTGCACTGCCCGTTTCGAACCTGCCTCTAGACTGCCTATACTAGCGGGCCGCCGCGCGCCGTCACTGTCCAAAGGTGCCAGTCCTGGTAACCAATCAAGACAGAACAGAGCCATGGGCCGCGCCTAACTAGTCCGGTACTGTGCAAAGATGCCAGTGCCAGTTGCCAATCAAGCCAAGCCACCCAAATAAGAACTACAAGATGCCTAGCCTTGGTTACACCTCAGTTCCCGCGCTACTTAAATACCTGCGCTACGCCGAACACCTCGGTCTGAACATCGACGCCGCCCTTAGCGCTGCGCAGATAACCGCCGAGCAGTTGCGCGACAACAGCCAGCGGATGCCCAGCGAAGCCCACGAACAACTGTTGGCGCACCTGATCGAGGTCAGCCACGACCTGCTGTTTGGCCTGCATGCCGCACGCTTCGTGCAGCCCGGCTCCTGGAGTGTGCTGGGCTATATCACCATGAACTGCGCGACCCTGGGCGAGGCCATGAGCCGGGTCATGCCGTTTGAGAAACTGGTTGGCGACATGGGCGTCAGCCGTATCCAAGCCGCCGACGATCACGTGCAAATGATCTGGAGCTGCCGCCACCAGAACCCGGAAATCCGCCGGCACATGGTGGAAAACGTGCTGGCCTCCTGGCTGCTGTATGCCCGCTGGATTGCCGATATGGACAGCTCGCCACGGGAAGTCTGGTTCGAACACCCACAACCGGCGGACACCGAGTTAAGCGATTACGAGGCCGTGTTCGGTTGCCCGATCAAGTTCGAACAGAGCTGCAACGCCTTGCTGGTGCCGCTGGAATATTTAGGCGTGCCACTGCGCCAGGCCGACGCCAATTTGCTGCGCACCTTGGAAGAACACGCCCTAACCCTGATGGCCGGGCTGGATGGCGACGAGCCGCTGCCACAGCGGGTCAAGAACGCCCTGCGCCTGCTGCTCAAAGATGGCTTGCCGCGCAAGGAACGGGTCGCGGAGAAATTCAACATGACCGTGCGCACCCTGCAGCGCCACCTGCAGCAGGCTGGCAGCAGCTATCAGGAAATCCTCGACCAGCTGCGCCAGGAGCTGGCCGAGCACTACCTGCTGCGCAGCGACCTGGCGATTCAGGACATTGCCCACTACCTGGGCTTCACCGAATCGCGCTCCTTCCACCGCAGCTTCAAAGGCTGGACCGGCATGACGCCGGGGGAATACCGAAAAACCGCAAGCTAAAGCAATTGCGAACCAGATCACAGCCGTGTTCCAATTGCCAAAAAATTGGCCGAAATAAAAAGACACAAAAATAGCGCCAGTTTATTGACAGCAATATCACTAATCGAACCCAGCACTCTGTGGCCAAAAACGGCCGCGAGGGAGTTATATGCGCGTGTCATCGGTAGAGCACCTGCGAGTCGCTAGCCCTGGATTCGTCAATTATTTCGTTGCTTGCGTGCGTATTCTGCATGGCCTGACGGCCATCGTGCCGGGCATGTTTTTTTTGCTGATTAACGACGGCAAGCAGTCACCACTGAGTCGCTACTGGGATGACAACGAGGCGGCCCTGCTGATGTTCTTTGCCTTGTTGAGCACCCTGATTTTTCAAGCTTTCCGGATTTATAACGACGAGCTGTTCAGTAACCTGCTGCGCTTTCGGCGGATGTTTTTTTGTTGGCTCGCCGCTTTCAGCATGCTGGCTTTTCTGCATCAACAACTGGAGCTGTTTGCTTCTATCAGCAATCAGCAAATGGTTAGCTGGTTTTTTATCAGTTTGGTGCTCTACGGCGCTGAGCGTCTAATACTCCTGGCCAGTTTTAAACGGCTAATGCGCAAGGGATTTCACTTGCAGAATGCGGTCATTTTGGGCGCGACCGACAATGGCGTACGCTTGGCCAACTACCTCACGCACAACGCCGATATTCGCTGCGGCCTGCTCGGTTTTATCGATGACCGAATCGGTCGTACCGGCGCTGAACTGGCCGGGTTCCCCGTACTGGGCAATACCGATGAACTTGAACGATTAATTCGCCAGGAGAAGGTTGCGCAGGTATTAGTCGCCCTGCCCTGGTCCGCCGAAAGCCGCATCGGCGTACTTATCGGCCGTTTGCGCATGCTGCCCGTTAACGTGATGCTGGCCCCCGACCTGATCACCTTCAGGCGAGCCCACAGCCGCATCAGTTCAGTGGCTGGCATCCCCATGTTCAACGCCTCGGAACTACCACTGCGCGGCTGGTCACCCCTAATCAAGCGCATTGAGGATCTCCTCTTAGCCAGTATCGCCCTCGTTATGTTATCGCCCTTGATGCTGTTGACGGCCCTGCTGATCAAACTCGACTCACCGGGGCCAGTGTTTTTTCGCCAGCATCGTTACGGCTACAACAACCGTCTAATCGATGTATTTAAATTTCGCTCCATGTACCAAGATGCCCATGATGCCAACGCTGAGCGTCAGACTACCCGCAACGATGAACGCATCACCCGCGTCGGCCGCTTTATCCGCAAAACCAGCATTGACGAACTGCCACAACTGCTCAACGTGTTACGCGGCAACATGTCCATGGTTGGGCCAAGGCCCCATGCCACCGCCACCAAGGCGGCGGGCATCCTGTTTGAGGACGCCGTCGTGCAATACAGCGCACGACATCGCGTCAAACCCGGCATCACCGGCTGGGCGCAAATCAATGGTTATCGTGGCGAAACTGACACCCTAGAAAAAATCGAAAAACGCGTTGAGCTCGATCTCGAATACATCGAGCAATGGTCGGTATGGCTCGACCTGTACATTCTGTTTCGCACCGTGCCCGCCGTAGCGCTGACCCAGGAAGTTTACTGATGACTGAACTCATCCCATGCATCATCGCCGGCGGTGCCGGAACCCGCCTGTGGCCAGTGTCCCGGGAAGCGCATCCAAAGCCATTCATGCTGTTGCCCGACGGGCAAAGCTTGTTGCAAAAAACCTTTTTGCGCGCCAGTCGCCTGCCCGATGTGCAGCGTTTACTGACTGTGACCAATCGTGACTTGCTGTTCAGCAGCCAAGACCACTACCGCAAAGTCAACCAGCGAAATTTAACCCTGGAATACCTGCTTGAGCCCTGTGGGCGCAACACCGCCGTAGCCATTGCTCTGGCCGCACTGCATGTTCAGCGCCATCACGGCGATCAAGCCCAGCTACTGGTATTGCCCGCTGACCATCTGATCCAAGATGAAACGGCCTTCGCCGCCGCCATCAGCCAGGCGCGCCGACTGGCTGCCGCCGGCTATTTGGTCACCTTCGGCATTCAACCTGATCGTGCCGAAACCGGTTTTGGCTATATAGAACTCGGGGCCGCACTGGCGAACGGTGGCTATCAAGTTGCTCGTTTTGTTGAAAAGCCTAATAGCGCAACCGCCCAGACCTACCTCGAAGGTGGCCAACACCTGTGGAACGCCGGCATGTTTTGCCTGCAAGTGGATGTCCTGTTACGCGAGTTAGAGCTGCACGCCGCAGAAGTTCTGATGGTGGCCCGCGATAGCTTGGCCGCAAGCCGGATACTGCAAGGTGACGGCAGTTTGCAGTGCGAGCTGCCGAGTGAAATTTTCGCCAAAGCGCCAAATATTTCCATCGACTACGCGCTATTTGAACCCTCCAAGCAGGTCGCGGTGGTGCCTTGCACCCTAGGCTGGAGCGATATCGGCTCCTGGCAAGCACTGCGCGAGCTACTGCCCAGCGATGCCGAAGGCAATCAGACTACCGGCGACAGCGTGCTGCATGAAGTTCACAACTGTTATATCGATGCTCCCAATCGCCTGGTCGGCGCGGTCGGAGTGGAGAACCTGATCGTCATCGACACACCCGACGCCCTGTTGATTGCCGATGCCTCACGCAGTCAGGACGTCAAGTACATCGCCCTGGAACTCAAACGCCGCGATCACGACGCCTATCGCTTGCACCGTACCGTGAGTCGCCCTTGGGGCAGCTACAGCGTGATCGAGGACGGCCCGCGCTACAAAATCAAACGCATCGTGGTTCGCGCCGGTGAGTCACTGTCACTGCAAATGCACCACCACCGCAGCGAGCACTGGATAGTCGTCAGCGGCATGGCCTTGGTGGTCAATGGTGAGCACGACTTCCTGCTCGACACTAACCAGTCGACATTCATTCCGGCCGGGCACAGGCACCGGCTCAGCAACCCCGGTGTGATCGACTTGGTCATGATTGAAGTGCAGAGCGGCGAATACCTCGGTGAGGACGACATCGTCCGCTTCGATGACGTCTACGGACGCGTCCCAGCCGCCACGGTGCAGGTCTGATGCGCACCGCGTTAATCATTCCGACCCGTAACGCCGGCCCTTATCTGGACCGACTGTTGCCGGCACTGGCAGAACAAACCCTGGCAGTAGACGAATTCTTGGTGGTCGACAGCCACTCCCAAGACAATAGCGTGGCGCGCCTGCGGGCAGCCGGTGCGCATGTCGAAGTAATCGACCCGCGCAGCTTCAATCACGGCGGCACACGCCGCTGGGCCTGCCAGCAGGTGAATGCCGAGGTGCTGATTTTTCTCACTCAGGATGCCATTCCAGCACGCCCGGATGCCCTGGAGCGGATCAAGGCAGCGCTCTTTAGTGAAGCCGATATTGCCGTCGCCTATGGCCGTCAGCTGCCTCACCCTGGCGCCAGTTTACTGGCCAGCCAAGCCCGGCAGTTTAACTATCCGGGCACGGGCCGCACCAAGCGCCTGCAGGATGCCACCGAGCTGGGCATCAAGACCTGCTTCAGTTCCGACTCCTTCGCCGCCTACCGCCGGGATGCACTGTTAAGCATTGGTGGCTTTCCCGAAGACGTGATTGGCAGTGAAGATGCCTACGTCGCCGCCAAACTGCTGCTGGCCGGCCATGCCGTACGCTACGCCGCCGATGCCGAGGTTTATCACTCCCACGACTACCGCTTGCTTGAGGAGTTTCGCCGCTATTTCGACATTGGCGTGTTTTACGGCCGCGAGCCCTGGATTAAACAGGCGTTCGGCACTGCCGGTGGTGAAGGTAAACGTTATGTGCTGGCCGAGTTGAGCGCTTTGCATCACGCCCAAGCCTGGCTAGAGATACCCCCAGCCTTACTGCGCAGCGCGCTGAAGTTACTGGGTTATCAACTCGGCCAACGCGAGCAGCACCTGCCGCAGAAGCTCAAGCGTCAAATCAGTATGTTTGCCAATTACTGGGCCTGATCGCCTTTTCAATTTCTCAAGGAGCAATAGTATGTTTCGCCTTGCCCTGTGCAGCCTGATGCTGGTTTTGCTTAGCGCGTGCACCACCCCAGCCAACGTGCCCTTGCCAAACCAGCAGGCACTGGCGCTACGTCACCAGGAAATCTACCAACTGGCCGATCTTCCGCCGCCACAAGTACGCATCCAGAGTGGCGACACCCTGCGTATCGTGCGCGATGCCCAGGAGCCCTCGGAGAAGGATGACATGACCCTGTTCGTGGTCCGCCCCGACGGTTTTTTCTCCGTACCCTTCGTTGGTTTGATCAAGGCTGACGGCCGTACACCGCAAGATGTTGGCCAAGAAGTCAGCAGCAAACTGGCGAAAATTTACCGCCAACCCAATGCCACGGTAAACATCGCCATCGCACCGAGCAACAAGGTCTACATCGGTGGTGCGGTGCCCAATGCGGCATTCTTCGACCTGGTCGGACATGCCACGCTAGAGCAGGCCCTGCTCGGTTCCGGCGGCGTGCTGCCATCGGCCGACAGCGACAACATTGCCCTGCTGCGACCAGGCACCGATGGCAAGTACAAGCTGTATTTCTTCAGCCTGAGCAGCCTGCTGCAAGATCCAAACCGGCCCATGGTGGCCCTGCAGCGCGGTGACATCATCTATGTGCCGCAATCGGGTATTGGCAGCGCAGTCGAGGCTGTCGATATGTATTTCACCCGCCTGTTCCCGGTTAACAAAGGTCTAGGTGTGGGTCTGAACTACGACTTAAACCAACAAGAAGTGAAAAACAGCGGAAACACCACTAACACCATCAACAACATAGGAACGCCTTGAGCCATGATTGAAATCCGTTCCTTACGTGATTTGTTGCGCCTGTTCTTCATCTTTCGCCGCGAGTTTCTCTGGGCTGTCGGCGTAACCGCAGTGGTCGCGGTCTTAGGGGCATTCCTATTACCGACTAAATTCGAGTCCACGGCCCGTCTATTAGTAAAGCCTGGCCTGGAAAACAGCACCCTGCCGATTGAGGCGGCTGATCGGCAAACCCTGATCTCGCCAAGCACCCAGCGTGACCCAGTGGTCGACGAAGAGAAAATGCTCACCGGGCGCACCATCGTGCACCTGGTAGCACAGCGCTATCTGGACGAAATACCCAGCTATCAGCCGCAAGGCTTCTGGCAAGTCATCAAATACAGCCTTAAAGAAGCTGCCGGCGCCGTATTCGACCTGTTACGCCGGACCTTGCAACTGCTGGGCATTGTCGAGGAGCAATCGGCGGTCGAGCGCCTTGCGACCAAGCTGGAAAAAAACTTTAGCGTGAGCCATGAAGCCGGCTCGGCGGTGATGGAGCTGAGTTTCACCTGGGACAATCCGACGGTGGCCCAGAAAGTCATGCAAACCTGGGTCAGTATCTACCTGGAAGAACGCCTGCATGCCCTGGAGCGCAAGAGCCTGTACACCTTCTACGAAAGCGAAGCAGGCAAAGTCGCTGAACAGATCAACGGATTGAAAAAACAGCTGCAAGTGCAGTTAGTGAAAATTAACGGCATCAGCGCCAAAGAACGCCTGGAAAACCTAACCAACCAAATCAACCGAATGACCGATGCCCGTAGCGGCGCTTTGAGCGATCTGGCCGGAGCACGCAGTTTTCTCAACAGCGCCCGCGAACAACTCAAGCGCTTGCCGGCAGAGTCGATTACCGATCGCCTCATCAGCCTCAACCCCAACCAACTGGATCTGAAACTCAAGCTAAACGGCCTCAACCTTGACCGTACCCGCCTGCTCAGCACCTATCGCGAAGACGCACCGCCAGTGCGTGATCTCGAAGCAAATATCAGCGCCATTCAAGCCCTGATCAACGCCGAAGCTGAACGCATAGAGCGTTCCCGGAACGTTGCGCCCAACGCCATAGTGAGCAATCTACGGCAGCAAATCCTCGATACTGAACTGCATGAACAACAACTCAACGGCCAATTGAGCAACTATGAGAAACACCTCAAGCAGATGCAGCAAGAGCGCTCTCAGGTATTGACCGACGAACCGCAAGTTAGCCAACTGCAGATGCAGCTGCAAAGTGCCGAGCAGAGTTTTGCGCTGTACGCCAACAGCCAGGAAAAAGCCCGGATCAATCGCGAACTGGACAACAGTCAGATCAGTAACATTGCCCAGATTGAACACGCCACCTTCAACCCCAGCAGGACCTTCCCCAAGAGCCTGCTGATTATCTTCCTGGCGCTACCCGCTGGTTTTGCGGTGGGCTTGCTGACCCTTTATCTGTGCTATTTGCTGGATCAGCGTATCCATGACGGCGACCAGATCGAAAGCACCTTCAAGGTACCGTTGTGGACCACCCTGCTGGATGTTGACGATAGCGCCGAACAGGCCGCCAGCCCGTTCTTCATGGCCAGCATCTATCGGATCTATGGCCTGTTGCCGATTGAGCAGGTCGAACAACGCGGTCTGAGCCTGGGCCTAACTTCTGCCCGTCCAGGCGAGGGGGTGAGTTTTATTACGGAAAAACTCCAGACCCTGCTCCAAGAGCGCGGCTACCGGGTGCGCCTGGGCGGCGATGCGCCGGCCAGCCCTGGTGAGATTGTATTGATTGATGCCTCGGCACTGCTGTCCAACCAAGAGGCCTTTATCAAGCTACGGCGAGCCGACTTGATCGCGCTGGTGATTGAAGCCCGGCAAAGCACAGTGCCGATGGTCGAGCATGCCTTGTCGATACTGACCATTGCCCATAAGACCGTGAACGGCATCATCCTCAATCGCCGGCGCTTCGAAATCCCCGAGTCATTGCTCAAGCGATTCGCCCGCTGGCGGAGCGTGATTTAATGCGCATTGCCCTGCTCGCCCCGCTGCCACCCGAACAAACCGGTATAGCCGATTACGCGGCAAATTTTCGCGCCGCGCTGCAGGCTTGCGGAGTTGAGGTTGTCACGCCGCTGCTCAATTGCGGCGCTGAGCCACAAGCAGTGCAACGCGCACTGGAACACTTCGACTGGACCTCAGTCGATTTGGTCCATGCCGAGCTGGGCGGCGGCCGTCTGGGCGAGTTTGCGGCCTTGCGCCGCTTGCGCCAACGCTACCCGCGGCTGCCGCTAACCGCCACCGTCCATGACCCCGAACGCCTGGTCTGGCGCCGTGCCAGCCTGCCGTGGCCGCTGTCGCTGGCCGAGCGATTACCGCGGCCGCTGCCGCAAATTGCCGCGTTGCTGGCCGACCCCTTGACCTTAAAGGAAGAACGCAGCCTGGCTCGGCAGATGACCCGCCTGATCACCCTCACCGAGTTGGGCGGGCAGCATCTGGCCAAACGCATGGGCCTGCGCGACGAACAACGTGCGGTCATCGCCCACGGCAACCTGACCCTAGCGGCAACCGCCCTACCGCCGATGCAACCGTTGAAACTGCTGTATTTCGGCTTTATCTACCGCGGTAAAGGCATTGAGGACCTGCTCGACGCTCTGGCCCTGACCCTTGAGCGCCAGCCACAGTTACGCGCCAGCCTGCGCCTGACTCTGGCCGGTGGCACGGCACCGGACATGGCCTTCGGCCCGGCCGGCAACTACCTCGAAGAATTACGCGCGCGTGCCCGTCAACTGCAACTGGAAAACAATCTCGACTGGCAACTGGACCTGCCCGCCGCCGCCATTGCCGCCACCATCCAGGCGCACCATGTGATGGTGCTGCCCTATCGCGAATCGAAGAAACTCGGTTTGCTCGGCGAGATGCGTGGCACCAGCGGCGCCTTGTCCTGGGCCAACGCCTGCGGCCGTGGCGCCATCACCTCGGATGCCCGGGCCTTCGCCGAGGAGGTCGCCAGCGGCAATGGTGCCACCTACCCACAAGGCAATGTTCAGGCCCTGGCCGACTGCCTCACGGGTCTGGCCCTCAATCCGCCATTGGCCCAGCAATGGGCCGAGCGCGCCAGCTTGATCGGCATCGAACGCCAATGGCCAACCACCGCCCTGCGCTTTCGCCAGCTGTTTGCCAGCGCCTGTGGGGAGCATTGATGCGCCTACACAAGAGTCTCTATTGCTTGCCCATCCTGGGGCTGAGCCTGCTGTTACTGATAATCAGCCTAGGCCAACCGGCCGAGGCTGAAACCACCCAATTGAAAGCGCCGCGCCCAGTGATCTGGAAGGACTTCCTGGGGGTCAATGCGCACTTTCTCTGGTTCACCCCGACGCAATACCAGCAACAGATGCAGCGCTTGCAGGCGCTCGGCTTGCAGTGGGTGCGCGTCGATCTGCACTGGGACCGCCACGAGCCCGTCGAGCAACAGTATCGCCTCGGCGAGCTGGACGGCGTGGTCGATGCGCTGCACACCCGCCAGTTGCAATCGGTGTTTTACCTGGTCGGCTCGGCACCCCACGCCAGCAGTGCGCCACCCGGCTCAGCGACGCCAGACCAGTATCCGCCGCGCGACCCACAGCTATTTGCCTCGCGCATGGCGCTGCTGGCCAAACGCTACCCGAGCGTAAACGCCTGGCAAGTCTGGAACGAACCGAACCTGCCGGCATTCTGGCGCCCTCAGGAAGACGCCCAAGGCTATGCCCTTCTGCTGCAAGCCAGCGTTCGAGCCCTGCGGGCAGTGGCCCCCGACAAACCGCTGGTGATGGCCGGCATGGCCTATTACAGCCAGATGCCGGTTAAGGGCGGGCTGATGCTGGAAAGCCTCGGCCAGCTCGGTGTGCAACAGCTGGGCGCCATCGCCGCCTATCACCCCTACTCACAGACGCCAGAAAGCGACGAGGCCGGCAAGCGCGACTTCATTCTGCGTAGCCAGCAGCTCAACCGGATGTTGCGTGGCGCTCAGGCGCCCGCGATCTGGGCCACCGAGTGGGGCTGGTCGAGCTATGCCGGTCCCAAGGAAGAGCAACCGATTATCGGCCCCCAGGGCCAGGCCGATTACGTCTTGCGCCGGCTGGCATTAATGAGCGCGCTGGATTACGACAAAGTTTTCCTGTTCGCCCTCTCCGACCTGGACAGCCGCGCCGGCGGCCGTGACCAGCATTACGGTCTGCTCGACCTGCAAGGCCAGCCAAAGCCGGTCTATCTGGCGCTCCAGCGCTTTCTCGAGATCAGCGGCCCGCGCCTAGAGCCGGCCGAGCCACCGCAACTGAGCGAGCTCCCAAATGACCTCTACAGCATCAGCTGGACCCGCGAGGACGGCAAACACCTGTGGCTGTTCTGGAGCGCCAGCGGCGCCAGCCTGCACCTGCCACAGGTCCAGCAAGCCGAATTGTATGACCCTTTAAGCGGCACCAGCCGCCAACTGAAAGCCGCCGACGGGATTCGTCCCCAGGCGTTAGCCAGCCTGCAAATGCTGGTCTGGTAAGGCGACTTTATGCGCATATTATGGATTCTCCCCTACCTGCCCTGGCCCACCACCAGCGGCGGCAAGACCCGTCAGTACCAACTGCTGCGCAGCTTGGCGGCGCGCGGGCACCGCATCACCTTGCTGGTGCAATCCAAAGCAGTCCTGGACGAGGCCAGCCGCGCGGTACTTGAACCGCTGCTGGAGCGGCTGATAGTACTGCCGCGCCGCCCGCTCAAGCACCCGCTGACCCTGCTCGCGGCGCTATTCGCGCCCTGGCCGCTGCTGACCAGCATTAACGGCCTCAGCCGCCCACTCCAACAACAATTTAGCCGGCTACTCGATGAGTCCTGGGATGTCATCCAGATCGAGCACAGCTATAGCTTTCAGCCCTATGCCCGGCTACTCGCGCAACGTCAGCAGCCTTTTTTACTCACCGAACACAACCTCGAATCAAGCCTCGGCGCGGCCACCTACGACCGTTTTCCGGCCTGGCTCAGGCTGTTCGTGCGCTACGACCAATGGCGAGCCCGGCGTTGGGAACAGCAGGTCTTCGACCAAGCCAACCGCGTGCTGGCGGTGACCGAAGAAGACGCCATCGCCATGCGCGCCCTGACCCAGACCCCGGTAGAAGTTGCCGTGAATGGCGTCGATACCCGCAGTTTTGCCGGAGTGCAGGCCGACGGCAGCAGTCAACGGGTGCTATTTGTCGGTAACTACGAATACGCCCCGAATGTGGATGCCGTGCATTGGGCGCTGGAGGAAATCTTCCCGCGCCTCTGGCAGCACTGCCCGCAGGCGCGCTTCGCAGTGGCCGGTTATGCCCTGCCGGCTGACTGGGCACAACGCTGGCCTGATCCACGCATCGAATGGCTCGGTTTCGTCCCCGAGCTGAGCGAACTGCAGGGCCGCTGCGCACTGTTTCTCGCGCCGCTACGCCATGGCGGTGGCTCCAAGCTCAAGGTACTGGAAGCCCTGGCCGCCGGCCTGCCGTTGATCAGCACGGCCCAAGGCGCTTCCGGCCTGCAACTGCAAGACCGCCACGACTACCTCCGCGGCGAAACCCCGGCGGCACTGGCCCAAGCCTTGACCGAATTGCTTAATGCACCGCAGTTTGCCGCCCAACTGGCCGCCAACGGCCGCCACTACGCCTGCCAGCACCACGACTGGCAAGCTGTCGCCGGCCAGCTGGAAGCGGTTTATCGACAACTGCCGCACAAGGATCAAGCCGCATGCGTGTAGGTCTGGATTACCGCCCCGCCACTGTCGCACCGCAATCCGGGATCGGCCGTCAGGTACTGGCCCTCGAACAAACACTGCGGGCTAGTCCACAGACTGAACTGGTGCTTTTCAGCGAGGCCCCACTGGGCCATGGGCAGCGCGACAACGCCTGCTGCCCGCACTGGGCCGGGCCGTTGGACGGGCTGCAGCGACCGCAAGTACGGCTGCGCTTCGAAGCGCGGTTTTTACCGCAAGCGCTCGCTAAACAACACATCGATCTGTATATCGCCACCGCCAACATGGGTTTGCCGCTAGGCCGCAAACCCGCCGGCCGGCGCTATGCGCTGCTGCTGCACGACCTGTTCCAGCTCACCGAACACAACCATCACAACTCGCGCTTCAAGGCCCTGGCTTATCGGGCCATAGACGCACTGTCGATCGCTTGGTCGGTGTGGATCGCCGATCGGGTCTGGTGCCCCTCGCAATTTTCCGCCAACGAAGCGGCGCGCCTGTTTCCCTTCGCCCGCGCCAAGCTGCGAGTGCTGCCTAACTTGGTGCCCGGTTTTCCACAGGCCGCTGGCGAACGACCAGCCCAACTGCCCGCACGCTTCTGGCTGGCGGTCGGCACCCGCGAGCCACGCAAGAATATGCCGTTGTTTGTCGACTGCTGGCGCCAGGCACGCCAGCAGTCGACGGCGGTACCGGACTTGGCCTTGGTCGGCCACCCCCACGACCTGCCGGCCGAACTGCGCGACTTGCCCGGTCTGCATTGGCTGAGCAACCTCGGGGATGCCGAGTTACAGGCTCTGTATGCTACTGCCGAATGCTTGTGGCAGCCCTCCTACGCCGAAGGTTTCGGTCTGCCGGTGGTCGAGGCGCTGAGCCTGGGTACGCCCGTGGCGCTGGCCCGCGGCTCGGCACTGGATGAAGTGGCTCCGCCGGCTAGCCCGCGCTTTGCCGCCCACGACCGCGCCGACCTAAGTGCCTGCCTGCTGCGCCTGGCCAACCAGCCACCCGAGCGCGACCAGCAGGCCCTGCGCGACTGGGCCGCACGTTTCGCCTACCCGGCCTATGCGGCGCGCTTGCAGCAACTGTTGCTGGAGCTTAACCACTGATGCCACTTGGAATCTCCATCGCCGTGCTGCTCGGCTTACTGTTCGGCGCCTTACTCTGGGTGCTGCCGCTCGGCAAACTGCTGATTCTGCTGATCGGCCTGGCCGTGACCCTGACGCTGCTGCGCAAACCTCTATGGGGCCTGCTGATCTTTGCCGTGCTGGCCACCAGTATTCCCTACACCACGCTTGAGCTGGGGGTACGCACCACCATCAGCGAGGCGGTGCTGGCGCTGACCTGGGTCGCAGTGTTCTGGCAAGCCTTTATCGGTCGTACCCGCGGCCTGCTCAAGTGGTATCCCACCGAACGCAGCCTGGCCTGGCTGATGTTATTTAGCGCGCTGCCCTTCGTGGTCGGCATGTTTATTATCCACGCCGAAGGCAGCGGCCCAGTGAACTGGGTGCGCTGGCTGATGAACCTGTCCTTGCTGTTTCTGGTGCCGCTGTTGCTACGTACCGAACAAGACCGTGACCAACTGATAGTCGCCCTGCTGCTGGGCAACCTGATCATGCTGTGCCTGTCGATGTTTATGTTTTTGAAAGACCGCAATGCCATGAGCATGGTGCCAATCCTGACCGCCCTCAAATACGCCCACCCAGAGGCGGTTCTGGACATCTTCTCGGCCAACTACCAGCGCATGGCCTCACCCTGGGTGCACCCCAACCTCACCGGCGGCGTGCTGGCGTTGTTTATCCCGCTGGCCCTGCTGTATGGCTGGACCCGCAGCGGTTGGCGCCGCGCCCTCGGACTGGCGGTGGCGATCCTCGGTTGCGCCGGCCTGCTGTTCAGCATCTCCCGGGGCGCCATTCTCGCGTTAGTGCTGGTGTTGTTCTGGCTGAGTTACCAACGGGTGCCCTACAGCGGCCGGATCATCGGCCTGGGCGCCGCCTTCGCAGTGGCCTTGGTAATGTTCTACCCGCCCCTGCAGGAGCGCATGCTGAGCATGTTTTCCGCGAGCAACGCCAGTACCGAGGTGCGCTTCGAGGAATACGCCCTGTTCCCCGCCGCCATGGCCAAGTACCCCCTGGGTATCGGCTTCAAGATCGACCCGCCGGTGCCCGGCAGCGGCCTGGTGGGCATCTCCAACCTGTGGCTGAACTTCATCTACAAGATCGGCATCCCCGGCATGCTGCTGTTTGTCACCGTCACCCTGCTCTGGTGGCGCGAAGTCCGGCCGGTAACCCTGGTGCGCCGCATTACCCCACAGAATGCGGTCTGGCTCGGTAGCCTGGCTGGAGTGATGGGAGCCCTATTGACCGGTATCTTCGACCATTACTACAGCTTTACCTTCGTCATCATTGCCCTGTTCTGGCTGCTGATGGGCATCAGCCTGCAGCAAGTGCGACTGGATCCACAGCAGACTCGGGGCGACAGCGCCGCCAAGGAACCCGCCCAATGAAACACCGTATTTATCACTCCAGCTTGCTCAACGAGCGGCTGCCGGCCTACGCCGAACGACTGGGTGCAAGCCTTGCGGACTTGCACGGCACGGTCGAGTACATGCTGGCCAACGACATTCTGTTTGCCGAAGGCGAACGCTTTAGCATCTGCTCGGTAAACATCGAAACCCTGATCGAACCGCCACTGGCCCGGCGTTTCTACGCCCTGCTACGGGATGAAATCCCGACCAACATTGTGCCGCTTTATGGCAAAAACTGGGTCACCCTGAAAGACCGTTGGCTGCGGGCCTGGGAGCAGGCCTACAACATCCTGATCAACAAGATTCCCAGCCACCATGTGCGCCTGGCCTGGCTGCGGTTGGGCGGCGCCAAGATCGGCAAGGGCTCCTCGATCTGGCGCACCACCGAAGTGCTCGGCATCGAGAACTTACGCATGGGCGACGACAGCGTGATCGCCTGGCACTGCCAGGTGGATGCCCGCGCCGGGCTGATCATCGGTGACCATGTAGCAATTGCCTCCCATGTGTTGATCATCGCCGGTAGTCATGACCTCACAGCGCCGGAGTTCTGGTCGGTGTCGGCACCCATTTATATCGAGGACTATGCCTGGATCGCCAGCCGGGCGCTGATCGGCCATGGCGCCCGGATTGGTCGCGGCGCAGTAGTCACCGCCAATACCCTGGTGGCCAAGGAAATTGCCCCCTACAAAATTGTCGGTGGTAGCGGCGCCAAACCCATGGGCGAACGCCCGCACAACCTCAACTACAAGGTCGGTGGTAAAGGCCTGTTCACCCTCTTTCACTGACGGCCGGCCATGTTCAACCGCACACTTTGGCTGACCCTGGCGACCCTCGCCGGGCTCGCCGCCGGGTTCGCCCGTGAATGGTTATTGGTCGCCGCCTGGGGGGCCGGCGGGCGTAGCGATGCTTTTTTGGTCGCCCTGTTTCTGCCGGAGGCCCTGCGCATGAGCCTGGCCACCGGGTTGCTGGCCGCCGCCGCGCTACCGCTCTATCAACAACGTAACGAGGTCAGCCGCCAGCGTTGGTTGAACGGCCTTACGCCTTGGCTAATGCTCGTCGGGCTGCTGCTGGCGGCTCTGTTTGCCGGTGCCGCGCCGTTCTGGGTCGGGCTGATCGGCCCTGGCTTGCAACCTGCGGCCAGCGCCGAAGCCAGCGCTAACCTGCAGTTACTGGCGCTCTGCGCCCCCGGCCTGCTGCTGCATGGCTTGTTCAGCGTGCCCTTGCAGGCCCGCGAACGCTTTGTGCTGGCGGGTCTGGGTTCGCTACTGTTCAACTTACCAGCAGTGCTGCTGCTGGCCAGCCTTGGCACGGCGACCCAGCCGCAGCAGCTGGCACAGAGCTGCCTGCTGGGCAGCCTGCTGATGCCACTGGTGCTGCTCCCGGCGATGCTCAGGTTGGGCTGGCGACCCTGGCTGTGGCAAGGCGGCAACACCGCCGGGCGCGAATTGCTTGGCCGAGTCGGCCCATTGCTGGCCAGCAACCTTGCCAGCCAGGGACTGGCCTTGCTGGAACGGCTGGTCGCCAGTCTGCTCGGTGAAGGCGCAGTGACCTGGGTCAACCTGGCGCGCAAGCTGATCAACCTGCCGCTGATCGCACTGATGGCGCTCAACCAAGTGCTGCTGGGGATGATGAGCGCACGCCAAGCCGGCGAGCGCCTCAAGCTGCTGCACCAAGGCTTGGCCGCCGCCACCTTGCTCAGCCTGCCAGCGGCCCTCGGTTTGATTGCGGCCAGCCCGGCGCTGGTCACGCTGCTGTTACCGCAGCAGGCCGGCGGCAGTCCGCTACCGACGCTGCTGGCCTGGTTTGCGGTGCCCCTGGTGTTCGGCGCCTGGAATGCCATGCTCGCGCGCTTCGCCTATGCCGCTGGCGATACGCGCCTGCCACTGTATTGTGAGCTGCTCGGCAGCCTGCTGAATGCCGCGCTGCTGGCCGCACTGCCGAGATTCGTCGGTTTGCCCGGGATTGCCCTGGCGACGCTCTGCGGCGTACTGCTCACCAGCCTGCTGTTGATGCAGCGCCAGGGTCTGCTGCGCCAGTTGGCGTGGCCACGCCAGTGGCTGGTTAGCCTGCTACTGCTCGGCGCCAGCGCCTGGTGGCTGCACCCGATCGGCAACCTCTGGCTGCAGTTGGGACTGGCCACCTTGGCCGGCGCTGCCAGCCTGGGAGCCTTGGCCCTGTGGCTCAAGCCTTGGCGCTGAGCCGCAGACCGTTGAAAAACTACTGCGCTCGGTTATACGGCGTTAAAAACAGGCTCGGACTGCTCATTTACAACTCGTAAACTCCGCGTCCTCGCCTGTTTTTGCCTTGCCTAACCTTCGCTCGCTACCTTTTTCAGCGGCCTGCAAAGTGCGCTCAGCCCAGCAACTCACTAAAGGCAATAAAGCGCACGCTATCGCCCTCCAGCAGCGTGCGGTTTTCCAGCACTTCCACCAGGCCGTCGGCCCAGGCGGCGCTGCGCAGTACGCCGGAGCTTTGGTTGGGATAGAGCACGGCGCGGCCATTCTCCATGCGGGCGCGCAGGTATTCGCGGCGCTTACCGGGCTTGCTCCAGGCAAAGCCGGCCGGTACCGCAAAACCCAAGGGCTCGACATCCACCACGCCCATGCGGCGCAGCAGATAGGGCCGGGCCAGCAGGCCGAAGGTCACCAGGGTCGAGGCCGGATTGCCCGGTAGGCCGAGCACCGGCACGCCGCGAAAATGCCCGCAGGTCAGCGGTTTTCCGGGCTTGATCGCCAGCTTCCAGAGGGTCAGTTCGCCTTCTTCGCGCAGCACCGCGCCGAGAAAATCCGCCTCGCCGACCGACACGCCGCCGGTGGACAGAATCAAATCGACCTGGCTCAAAGCGGCCAATGCGCTGCGGGTTTGGTCCAGGTCATCCGGCAGAATCCCAGCATCGACCACGGCGCAACCGAGGCGCCGCAGCCAGCCGATCAGCAGCTGGCGATTACTGTTGTAGATTTGCCCGGCGCCTAGGGGCTGGCCCGGTTCGATCAGCTCATCACCGGTGGACAGCACCGCCACTCGCGGCCGACGACGCACGCTGAGTTGAGCGATGCCGAGCGAGGCGATCAGCCCTTGTTCGATCGGCCCCAGGCGCGTGCCGGCGTCCAGCACCAACTCGCCACTCCGGGTTTCCTGGCCTTGCGGACGAACGTTTTGCCGCAGCTTGATGGCTTGGGTGAAACGCACCCGGCCATCGGCCAAGACTTCGGCGTTTTCCTGCATCTCGACGCAATCGGCACCGGCCGGCAATGGCGCACCGGTGAAGATCCGCGCGCAGGTGCCGGGGAGCAGCGCATCAGGTGCCATACCGGCGAGAATCCGCTGACTGACCACCAGCGGCTCACCTTGCCAGTCGGTCAGGCACAGGGCATAACCGTCCATGGCGCTGTTGTCCCAGGGCGGCAGGTCCAGGCCGGCGACCAAGGCTTCGGCCAACACCCGGCCATCGGCATCGGCCAAGGCCATCTGCTCAACTTCGCTAATAGGCGCCGCTTCGGCCAATTCCAGCAACTTGTTAATGGCGGCTTCGACCGGCAGCAAAGAAGGTTCTGCGCAGCAATCGCTCATGCTCAGCCTCGGCTCGGGCAGGCGACCGCCGCTTTCAGGTGCGGAACGAAGTTGCAGGGTCTGTGGCTGGCGTCCAACTGCTCGGCCAAAATGCCGTCCCAGCCGGTGCGACAGGCATTGGTCGAGCCCGGCAAGCAGCACACCAGGGTGCCATTCGCCAAGCCGGCCAAGGCCCGCGACTGGATGGTCGAGGTGCCGATATCCAGCTGGGAAATCTGCCGGAACAGCTCGCCAAAACCCTCCACCTGTTTATCCAGCAAACAGCTGACGGCTTCGGGGGTGCTGTCGCGGCCGGTGAAGCCGGTGCCGCCGGTGATCAACACCACCTGCACGCTGTCTTCGGCAATCCAGGTGGCGACCTGGGCGCGAATTTTGTACAGATCATCTTTGAGCAACACGCGCTCAGCCAAGTTATGGCCGGCAACGGTCAGGCGATCAATCAGCATCTGCCCCGAGGTGTCGGTGGCTTGGGTGCGGGTGTCACTGACGGTCAATACTGCAATGTTGAGCGGCACAAAAGCCGCATCAGCCTTATGGCTCATGGCGCAATCCGGTTATGATGAAAACGGCCCTAAGTTATACCACAGGCCCCAGCCAGAGCGCCGCCATGAGCACTTGCCAGCCCACAGCCAAGGGTTATACCAACACCGTCAAAGCACCCAGCCAGAGCGCCACCATGACCACTGCCAAGCCCTTAGCCAACCTCTCCATCTTGCTGCTCGCGGGCGGGCGCGGCCAGCGCATGGGCGGCCAAGATAAAGGTCTGCTGGAGTGGCACGGCCAGCCGCTGATTGCCCATTTGCACGCGCTGACCCGACCGCTGACCGATGACCTGATCATCTCCTGCAACCGCAACGCCGAGCGCTACCGCGCCTATGCCGACCGCGTGGTGGAGGACGCCGAAAGCGATTTCCCCGGCCCACTGGCAGGCATACGCGCAGGCTTGGCGCTGGCCCGTCATCCGTATTTGCTGGTATTGCCCTGCGACAGCCCTTGTCTGGATAGCACCCTGCTGGAGCAGCTGCTGAACATGGCAGGGCCGCAGCCGGTGATGCTGCGCCAAGGCGAGCATTGGCAGCCGCTGTTTAGCCTGTTGCCAACCCACTTGGGCGCGGTGATTGAAGCCGCCTGGCAACAGGGGGAGCGCAGCCCGCAACGGTTGTTACGTCAGCTTGGCGCACGGGCGCTGGACTGCGCGGTGGATGACCCACGCCTGGCCAATCTGAATACTCCAGAACTGCTCACCAGCGCCATCACTCAGGGGCTCTAAATGACTGTGTAGCAGCTATGGATTGAAGAAGGATTTCGTAGGGGTGGGCTCGCCCACCGCATCAGGACGCAATAGAGCTGGTGGGCTAAAGCCCACCCTACGCGTAGCACTGCCGCCGAAAAGGCTTGGCTAAAACGCCTCTCGCCGTCCTGTTCTGGGCTGCATCAGTGGTTTAACCCAAGAAACTCACTACTTGCTCGGCCTCGAAGGGCCAATCCAGCTCTGCGCCGTTGTCGGTGCGGCGCAGCACCGGAATGCGCAAAGCGTACTGATCGACCCAGGCTTGGTTCTCGACTATATCGACCACCTCCACCAGCAAACCGTGCTCGACAAAAGGCACCAGCACCGCCTCTGCCACTTCACACAGGTGACAGCCGAGGGTGCCGAACAATTGGCATTCAGGAATCATCGCAGCGCTCCACTAACAGTCAGAAACGCAGTTTAGCACCGCCCTTAAGCGCCGGTTACCGGCGGCTCCGCAGCCGGCTCAGCGCTCGGTTCCAGCAGTTGTTGCAGGCCATCGAGCAAGCGCTGGTTGAAGCTGTTAGCTTTGTCCAGGCGCGGTTTATCGAAGCGCTCATCCAAGGCCAAACTGCCTTGAAGCAGGTGCTCCAGGGTATCGCGGGCGTTATCACTGGCCTCGTTGCTGCTGCGCAACGCCTCCAGCAAGCCCTTGGCGTAATCGATCAGCGCGCCATTCACCGCGCTGGCGGGCTGGCCGCCTTGCTCGGCGACCGCGCTGTAGGCATCGGTGGCCTGGCGAATGCTGGTTTGCGTCAGGTGCAGCGACAGGGAAGCCAGCTGCGAGCCGTCCAGTTCAAGCTTGAGGGCCTGGTCGAAGGCGCCTTGCAAATCCCCGGCGTAGAACTTGTCGGAGAGTTCCTGCACCTGGCCAAACAGCTTGGTCAGCGCGGCACGCTCCTCATCGTCCAGCTCACCTTTGACGCTGATCTGCAAACCGGCAATCTGCAGGCTGCTCGACTGGCTGCTGACTTGCACTGCGCTGCCGTTGCCATTGCTGGCGGCGGCCACACTGCTCTGCGAATAACTCGCCGAGGCCTGGGCCACGGCGATATGCAGCTTGTCGCCATCGCGGGTGGTGATATCCAGCTCAAAGCTTTGCGCTTGCGCGGCAAAACGCTCGCTGTAGGCGGCCACCGCCGTGGTGCCGCTGCTGTTGACCGGGGCAGCGTAGCGCTGATCCAGCTCGCCTAACCCGTCTTGAATGCGCTTATAGGTGTCGTCGATATTGGCCGCCACCTGACCGTTCAATACACCCATGCCGTCGAGGATTTTGCGCGCGTCGGCAAAGCCCTTCTCCACGCCTTTACGAAACTCCTGCAGATGCTTTTGCAGTTGCTCCGAGTCGGCGCCGTCGGCCGCCTCACGGGCCATATTGCCACCGACAAAACCGAGAATCCGCTCGGCGACTTTAGCCGGGCTGAAGTCGTCGGCCTTGGCGCTCAAGTCGCCGGGCTTCAAACCCAGTCGCTCAGCCAAACGATTGGCCAGGGTTTGCTGCGGATCGACGGCCGTGCGGGCCGACGCTGGGTTGTTTTGCTGGGGCGCGCGCATCGCGCTGGAAGCGAGCGAAGCCAGGGTGGTCATGGCGGTATACCTGATAGATGTATATGTCGGGTTGGCGGCGCCAGCGCGCCAAACTTGAGTGCCCGCCGCCCCCTCTCCGACCAACGGCCCGGCTACCAACCGAGCTGAAAAGCCAACAACCGAGCAAGGCCGACGGCCGGCTTATCGTTATACTCAAGGGCACATTGACCCAGGAGCCCACCATGACTATTTCTCTGTACGCCGCATCCGTCCCAGTATTCAAGCAGATGCTCAACAGCCTCAGCGGCGTGTTGCACAAAGCCGAGGCCCACGCCGACGACAAAAACATCGAAGCCCACGCCCTGCTGCAAGCGCGGCTGTTTCCGGACATGTTCGCCCTGACCCGCCAAGTGCAGATCGCCGCCGACTTCGCCCGTGGCATCACCTCGCGCCTGGCCGGTGTCGAAGTGCCCAAGTACGAGGACAACGAGCACAGCTTCGCCGATCTGCAAGCTTTGCTCGCCAAGACCCTGGCCTACCTCGACAGCTTTACCCCGGAGCAGATCAACGGCCAGGAAGAGCGCGAAATCATCACCCGTCCGGGCACCCCGAAAGAGCGCAAATTCAACGGCCAGGACTACCTGCTCAGCTACGGCATTCCGCAGTTCTTCTTCCACGTCAGCACCAGCTACGCGATCTTGCGCCACAGCGGCATTGAAGTCGGCAAGCGCGACTACATGGGCAACTACTAAGCCCAGCCACCGGCGACTTGGCCGCGGCGGGCCCAGAGCACAGTTGCGCTCAGGTCGTCCGCGGCCATGCCTATGACGCAGTTGGCGTTGCAGCGACTAAGCTACAAAGACGCCGCAACGGAGACCGCCACCATGTGTCGTAATTTTGCTTACGCCTGTTTGTGCGCCCTACTCCTTAGTACGCCGGCCACCGCCGAGCCGCTGCGCTTAGCCGGCGACAGCTGGCCGCCCTTCACCGATCAGCGCCTGCCCTACAACGGCCTGGCCATCGACCTGGTCACCACCGCACTGAGCCGTGCCGGCTTTGCCAGCGAGTACCAGGAAGTGCCCTGGGCCCGCGCCATGGAAGGCCTGCAGCATGACCGCTACGACATCATTGCCGCCGCCTGGTACGCGCCCGACCGGGCGGTGTTCGGACAATTTTCCGAGCCCTACTTCACCAACACCATTCGCTTTATCCGCAAAAAAGGCAGCCCAGTTGCGTTCCAGCAACTCAGCGACCTGCAACCCTATTTAATTTCCGTGGTGCGCGGTTACACCTATGCGCCGGCCTTCGACAGCGACGCCAGCCTGCAGAAACACCCAGTCAGCAGCTTCGCCAGCGCCGCGCGCATGCTGGCACTGGGGCGCGTACAACTGACTCTGGAGGATGAGCAGGTGGCCCAGCACGCCTTCAATGGTGAGCTGCGCGATATTCGCGACGAGCTGGAGTTTTTGCCCAAACCGCTGTCCGAGTCGCCGTTGCATATCTTGCTGCGCCGTAGCCATCCGCAGCACCAGCAGATCATCGACGGCTTCAACCAGGCCATCCGAGCCATGCGGGCCGACGGCACCTATCAGACCATCGTCAAACGCCACGCCAACGACTAGCAGGCCGTTGAAAAATTACTGCGCTAGGCTATGCGGCGTTGAAACCAGCCTCAAAATGCTCATGTACAGCTCGTACACTGCGCTTTTTCGGCTGATTTCGCCTTGCCTAGCCGTCGCTCGCTACATTTTTCAACGGTCTGCTAAACCATCTCGACGCCAAAGCAATGACGTTCAGGCTGACTGAATCAAACTGGCCAGCGCATCGATGCGCGCGCTGACCTTGACCTCGGCCCGCTGCACCTCCAGCTGGCGCTGCTGTAATTGGGCATGTTCCGAACACAGCTTGAGCGCCGCCAACACCAGCAATTTGTCGCCGAGCAAACCCGGCGCCTTGGCCTTGGTCGCGGCCAGCAAGTCTTGCAGCATCTGCGCCGCCGCCAACAAGGCCGGCTGCTGCGCGACGGGGCTTTTGATGCTGTAGTCACTGCCCAGAATGGAAATGACCGTGACCTGGTCGCCGCCACTCATGGGCAAACGGGGCTGCCAGCGGCGCTTTGGCCAAGGGTTGCGCGCTCAACCAAGGCCTGAATCCGCACCAGGGTGGCGTTTTGCAGCTCGTCTTGCTCAAGGGCGCCGAGCTGCAAGTTGTCGTTGTCGTCCTTAACCTGCGCCAGCTCCGCGCTGAGTTGCGCATTACTGCTCAGCAATGCTTGATTGGCGACTAGCAACTCACTGACCAGTGCTTCCAGCTGACTTAAGGATTTTTCCAACATATTGATTACTCAGGCTTTTTTTGCGGACGCAGAGAATAAAGAAAAGCCCCAGCAGAAGCCAGGCACACGACCCGCCACGCGCCGCTTAAACCTTGCCTATTTAGCTGCGCGCCGAGCCCAAGCGAACAGCAAGCCGCAGTTGACGCATGCATAAACGTGCATATATGCTCAAACCATGAACCAGCCCACTAGCCGTACCGAAGCCGCCGATGCCTGTATTGAGATTCTCGATACCGATTTCTTTCGGGCCCTCTGTGAGCCTGCGCGCATCCAGATATTCCGCGTACTGGTGCTGCAAGGCCGCTCCGACATTGGCAGCATTGCCGAGGCGATGCCGCAAGACCGCTCGGTGATTGCCCGGCATTTGCAAACCATGGAGCGCGCCGGCTTGCTGCGCGCACAGACCGAAGGCCGGCACACCTTTTACTGCATCGACGGGCCGACTATCGCCGCCCGGGTCGAGCGAATTTCCACCCTGATTCAAGCCTTGGTGCCGCTGTGCTGCGCAGTGCCGGACAGCTAATTTTTTTACCCACATATAGGCATATCGGTGCCTGTAAGCTTACAAGCAACAGTAACCCACTAGCCACAGCGCCGCGCGCCAGGAGCACCACATGCCACTTGCAGACTTAGTCGGGATTGCCATCCCCGTGTTTTTTATCCTGTTGCTGGCCATTGAGCGCCGCTATCAGGCCAGGGCCTTTAGCCCGCTGCCGCACTGGCGGCTCACTGGCGCGCTGTTCTTTGGCCTGGCGCTGCTCGTCGGCGCCCTGGTACCACTGCTGCTGCCGGTGGCCTGGTTAGCGCAACACAGCCTGCTTAACCTTCGCGAACTGGGCCTCTGGGCAATAGCGCCCGGCGTGCTGGCAGTGACCCTGCTGGGTTATTGGTTGCATCGCGCCATGCACCGCTTCGACTGGTTGTGGCTGGCCGCGCACCAACTGCACCACAGCCCCGATCGGGTCGATCTGCTCGGCGCCTATTTCTCCCATCCACTGGAGGTCGCGCTAAAAGTCACCAGCAGCACGTTGGTCAGCACCTTGCTGCTGGGCATGAGCCCCTTGGCCGCCGCCTTGGTGGGTTTGTTCGTGGCCCTGACCAGCCTGTTTCAGCACAGCAATATCAACACCCCGCGCTGGCTGGGTTACATCGTGCAGCGGCCAGAGTCGCACTGCCTGCACCACGAATACCAAGTCCATGGGCGCAACTACAGCGACCTGCCACTGTGGGACCTGGTCTTCGGCACCTTCGCCAATCCGCAGCGCTTTAACGGCAAAGTCGGCTTCCAACTGGCCACGCCGCCCTCGGTGCTCGACCTGCTGCTGATGCGCGATGCGCACCAAGCCAAACCCCAGCCGACTAACAACGGCCTCACCGGTTGAAGCCGAAAACAAAGTTTTTCAGCCACTAACCGAGGAGCAAAATGATCCCCCACAGGGCTTGGCGCCCCCCTCAGCCAAGGTACTAAAGACCGTTCGGCAGTTTTAATAGCCGTTTTAAATCAATAGTTTAACTAACAATCACCGAATCCGAGCGGGGATTTAAGGTTGCCCTCAGGGGACCACTGCCCTAGGGTAGCGGGCTATGTTGTTTCTGATGGCTCCCATCAGCTCGTTGCTTTGCGCGGTTGCATTACTGCTGCTTGGCAACGGTCTGCTTAACACCCTACTGACCCTGCGTGGCGTCGCCGAAGGCTACTCCACCGGGATGCTCGGACTGATAATGTCCGGGTACTTCGTCGGTTTTCTCCTTGGCACTTGGCTGGCGATTCCGCTGGTTCGCCGCGTTGGGCATATCCGCGCGTTTGCCTTCTTTGCCGCCTTGGCCGCCAGCACCGCGCTGCTGCATATTTTGCTGGTCAATCCCTGGGTCTGGCTGGGCTTGCGGGTGCTGTACGGCCTGGCGCTGGTCAGCCTGTATATGGTGATCGAGAGCTGGCTCAACGCCCAGGTGCCCAGCGAGAAACGCGGCCAGGTGTTTGCCCTCTATATGATGGTCAACCTTGGCGCCCTGGCCGCCGCCCAGCAGCTATTGAACCTGGCCAGCCCCAGCGATTTTGTGCTGTTCGTGCTGGCCGCGCTGCTGATCAGCGCGGCCTTGATGCCCATCACCCTGACCCGGCAAACCCAGCCGAGCATGCCCGAGACGCTGCACACCAACCTGCGCCAACTGGCCCGGGTAGCGCCCGTGGCCATGGCCGCCGCCGGCTTGTCGGGCCTGGCCCTCGGCGCGTTCTGGGGCATGGCGCCGGTGTACGCCAGCCGCAGCGGTTTCGATGCGTCCGGAGTGGGCCTGTTGATGAGCGGCACCATTCTCGGCGGCGCCCTGTTGCAGTGGCCGATTGGCCATTACTCCGACCGCCATGACCGCCGCCGGGTGCTGCTCTGGGTGGTGCTGCTGGCGGTCGTGGTGGCGCTGCTGATGACGCTGCTGTCGGCCGGCCCCTGGCTGCTGGCGGCGATGTTCGTTTGGGGTGGTCTGGCCTTTGCCATCTACCCGCTGGCCGTGGCGCAGATGGTCGACCAATTGCACAGCGATGAAATTCTCGCCGGCTCCAGCGGTCTACTGATGGTCAATGGCATCGGCTCGGTCTGCGGCCCGTTGCTGGCCGGCCTGCTGATGGAGCAATTCGGCGCCCAGGCCCTGCCGCTGCATTTCGTCGTCAGCCTAAGCCTGCTGGCGGCCTACACCCTCTACCGCTTGCGCCACGTCAGCGACCTGATCAACGAACCCCATGGGCACTTTATGCCGATGCTGCGCACCAGCCACACGGTGCTCGAACTCATCCCCGAAGCACCGGCCACCGAGCCAGAGCCCCCAAGCGCAGACGCGCAGCCAGCCACCGCCACCCCTTAAGTGCGCCAAGCGCACATTGCACCGCCCATTAACAACGTCAAACAACAACAGGAACAGGGTCGACACGACCCATCCACTTAGCTCGTCGGCCCAGGTCGGCGCGTCAACTCAGTCCGCATGGACAGGAGACAGCGCATGTTACTTGCCACCGATCTTGATGGAACCTTTCTCGCCGGCAATCCCGCCGACCGTTTAAGCCTTTACCAAACACTCGCCGCACACCCGGAAATCCGCCTGGCCTATGTCACCGGCCGCAGCCTGGAGTCGGTGTTGCCCTTGCTGGCCGACCCGACCTTGCCGCAACCGGACTTCATCATCGCCGACGTTGGCGCAAGCCTGGTGCACGGCGACAGCCTGCAACTGATCCAGCCGCTGCAAGGCGCGGTCGACGCCCTCTGGCCCGGTGAAAGCCAGGTCGCCAGCGCCATCGAAGGCTTCGGCCTGGAGCGCCAGGACATCCCGCAGATGCGCCGCTGCTCCTATTACTGCAGCCCCGCCCAAGCCGCCAATCCAGCCCTGCTGGCGGCTGCCGAAGCCCTGGGTTGCGACCTGCTCTACTCGGCCGAGCGCTACCTGGACTTTCTCCCCAAGGGCGTCAACAAAGGCAGCAGTTTGCAGGCGCTGATCGACTGGCTGGCGCTGGACATCGACCAGGTGCTGACCGCCGGCGACACCCTCAACGACCTGAGCATGCTCAGCGGCCAGTTCAAGGGCGTCTGTGTCGGCGCCGCCGAAACCGCGCTGTTGCAGGCCACGGCCCGCCATTCGCGGATCTTCCACGCCCAGCGGCCAGGCTGTGGCGGGATTCTCGAAGCCATAGTGCATTTTGGCTTTCTTGGCGAAAGCGGAATTGCCGCCGAACAACGGCTGGCCTTACCACCGGGCAAATCGGACCTGGTGATGGTCTACCACCGCCTGCCCTATGAAGAGCATCGGGTCGAGGGCAAATTGCAGCGCCGCCGCCCCACTTCACCGAATGGCATTATCCCGACCCTGCTGAGCTTCTTCGGCGATGGCCGCAAAGGCTCCTGGGTAGCCTGGGCCGAGCACGACGACGCGGTCGGCGAGTCGTTCGAAACCCACACCACGGTGGATGCCGAGCGCTACCCCAAGCTCACCGCCGCCCGCGTGCCGCTGAGCAAGGAGGAGGTCGACATCTTCTACAAGCGCTTCTCCAAGGAAGCCTTCTGGCCGACCCTGCACACCTTCTGGGAGCGCGCGCAGTTTCGCGAAGACGACTGGCAGGTGTTCCTCAAGGTCAACCGCGCCTTCGCCGAACGCACCGCCCAGGAAGCCGCCGAAGGCGCAATCGTCTGGTTGCACGACTACAACCTGTGGATGGTGCCCGGCTACCTGCGCGAACTGCGCCCGGACCTGCGCATCGCGTTTTTCCACCACACCTACTTCCCCTCGGCCGACGTGTTTAACGTCTTGCCGTGGCGCCGGCAGATCATCGGCAGCCTGCTGCAATGCGACTACATCGGCTTTCATATCCCGCGCCAGGTCGAAAACTTTGTCGACGTCGCCCGCGGCGTCACCCCGCTGCAAACCATCAGCCGGCAAAACTGTGCGCCGCGCTTTATCACCTACGGTTGCGCCGTGGGCCTGGAGCGCATGACCACCGCGGTGGATACCGGCAACCGGGTGGTGAAACTCGGCGCCCACCCGGTCGGGCTGGATCTTCAGCGAGTCAGCGCCGCGCTGGCCGCGCCGAAAATCCAGCAGATGATGGCGCGCCTGCGCAGCGAACTGGACGGCGTCAAACTGATCCTCTCGGTCGAGCGCCTCGACTACACCAAAGGCACCCTGGAAAAACTCCAGGCCTACGAGCGCTTGCTGGCGGAAAACCCCGAACTGCTGCGCAAGGTCACCCTGGTGTGCGTCTGCGTGCCGGCGGCCAAAGAAATGACCATCTATGACGAGTTGCAAGGGCAGATCGAGCAAGTCGCCGGGCGCATCAACGGCCGCTTCGCGCGCATCGGCTGGACGCCCCTGCAACTGTTCTTTCGCAGCCTGCCCTTTGAAGAAGTCAGCGCCTGGTACGCCATGGCCGACGTGATGTGGATTACCCCGCTGCGCGACGGGCTTAACTTGGTGTCCAAGGAGTTCGTCGCCTCCCAGGGTTTGCTCGGCGGTTGTGGAGTTCTGGTGCTGTCGGAATTCGCCGGCGCCGCGGCCGAACTCAAGGGCGCCCTGCTGACCAATCCCCACGACCCGGCGGACATGGTGCAAGTCTGCTATCAGGCCCTCAACATGCCCAAGATCGAAGCCCAGGCGCGGCTGCGCGAGCTGTACGACATCGTCAGCTACAACGACATCCGCCGTTGGGGCGATGAGTTCCTGGCCGGCGTCGCCGAGCAACCGCAGCCAAAGCCACTGAGCGACAGCGCCAACGACAGCACCAGCACCAGCACCAGCAACCTCAGTGAGCAGCTCATCAGCGTCTGAGTAAAGCGCCTGTTCAAGCGCCCCAATCAAGCGCGTGAGCAGGCGCACGAACAGGCAGCGACCTACCAGTCAATAGCTGCGCAATCGATCAACTTGAACACCCTAAGACCATTGATTAACTTGTGCTTAGGCGCTCTATTCCGGTAGTTTGCGCGACCCTAGGCGCAGCCAGCCAGCCGCACTGGCCGCCGACCTGCGTTACCGCCCAACCCTTGGAGCCCCATGAATTCCGCCGATATCGTTATGCAAAGCTATGGCCGCTGCTGCGCCAGCAATGGTTTTTTCGACACCTTTTACCTGCACTTTCTCACCAGCTCCGCAGAAGTACGCGCCAAGTTCGTCGACACCGACATGACCGCGCAAAAGCAGTTACTGCGCCACGGCATCCTCAATCTGGTCATGCACGCCCGTGGCATGCCCGACACCAAACTGCGCGCCCTCGGTTGCAGCCATGCCCGCGGCGGCCTGGATATTCGCCCAGAGCTCTACAACCTGTGGCTCGACGCGCTGCTAAAAACCATTGGCGAACACGACAAACTCTGCGACGGCGATACCCGCCTGGCCTGGCGTGACGTGCTGAACAAGGGCATCAGCGTGATCAAGTCGCAGTACTGAGTCCAAGCCCGCCCTCAGCCGGCTGGATCAGCTGGGCGATGGCATCGATGCGGGCGCTGACCTGCGCTTCGATCTGCTCGACACCCTGCTGGCGGTTGTATTGCTGGGCCTGCAATTGGGCGCAGATCTTCAGCGCGGTCATCACCAGCAACTTGTCGCGCACCAGGGCCGGCGCCTGCGCCTTGGTCTCGGCCAACAACTGCTGCAGCAACTGCCCCGCCGCCACCAGCGTCTGGTCTTGGCCGGCAGGTGCCTTGACGCTGTAGTCGCAGCCGAGAATGTTGATCAGCGTCACCCCGGCGCCATCTTTCCTCATGGGTTACCCGCGTTTAAGCCGGCGCCGCCGTGCCCGGCCGAGGCCACGGCCACCAAGGCCTGAATCCGGGCGATGGTGGCACTGTGCTGATCGTCTTGCTCAAGGGCGCTGAGCTGCAGGCTTTCGTTCTCATCCTTGATTTGCTGCAGCTGCGCGGTTAACTGCGCGTTGTCGCTGTGCAGGTTTTGATTGGCCTTTACCAGGCCGGCCACCAACTGCTCCAACTGCTTTAAAGATTGTTCCAACATATTCAATACCTGAGCTTTTTAATGAATTAAAACAGCAAGAAAAACTCCCATCCGCCCAAAGTCTGAGCGACCCAAGAGCGCTGCACGTTGGGTAAAGACCCCTAGCGGGCCACAAATGTTCCGCAGCATCTGACCAAGCGCACTGAACCGGCGCAATGAGCCGCTAAATCCCGCTGAGCACTCCTTTAGCCGGCAGGGCAATCACCCGGTTCGCACTGCTTTCACCTGGGCCGTGGTGACGAAAAGGCTATGTACCAGCTGCATATTGCGTCGGATTACGGGTGCAGCTCTTTGTCGACGGGGCTGGCGGCGTTCAGCACTTCACGGGCACAGAGCCATAAAATAATCGCCATTAACAATCACAATTCATTCAGCACACAGATTCAAACAGACTCCTGCACTTACAATTTAAATCAAAAAACAACAACACCAATCAAATCAGCACAACTAAATAAATACCCCAACCAACTATAAAATCCAGCATTCAAAAATACTTCCAGCTTTATTTAAATACCCCGCAACCACCCAAATCATTGACCCAACGAACAGTATTTAAATCGCCATCAAACATTCATTAAGTTCTCTTACCGTGGCCCAGCTTCTTTCCAGCCAGACCTGCCGGGCAGAAAGCGCTGGACCATCGCAAACATAGAATAACGAGGACTTTCGATGCGCTATTTCTCCCGCTCACTGCTGTTCACCAGCACCCTGGCCTTGCCACTGTTCGCCGCCGCCCTGCAACCCGGCGATGTCGCGATCATCGGCCTGCACAGCGATGCCCCGGACAAAACCGCTCTGGTCGCCCTGGTTGACCTGCCGGCCGGCACCACGCTGGGCATTACCGACGCAGGCTGGAAATCCACCGGCGGCTTTCGCAGTGGCGAGAGTCACCAGAGCTGGACCGCGCCCGCCGGCGGGGTGGCCGCCGGCACAGTGATCAACCTGAGCATGTCCGACCTGTCCAACAGCGGTGACCAGGTCATTGTCTATGCCGGCAGCGCCAGCAGCCCGATCCCGCTGTTCGCCGTGAATGACGAGGGCAGCAGCTGGCAAAGCACCGCCAGCAGCAACTCCACCTCGGCCCTGCCGACTGGCCTGACTAACGCCGCCACCGCGCTGGCGCTGAATGAAAAAGACAACTTCGCCTACAGCGGCCCAACCTCTGGCAGCCAAGCCGAGTTGCTGGCGGCCATTGCCAACCAGGCCAACTGGACCGGCAATGACTCCAGCTTCCCGGCCTGGCCCGGCGCCTTTACCCTCAGCAGTGGCGGCGGCAGTGGCATCCCCGCCACCGCCACCTATCAGTCCACGGCCGATGGCTCGGCCGCCGTCTGGGCCGGCGACCACTTCATCAACTTCAACGATGAAACCAATATCGCCGGGCTCTACAAGGCCGGCACCGGCAGCAGTTTTGTGAAGTCGTGGAACCTGACCAGCGGCCTGGGGCTGACCAACGAGGCGGACTTTGAAGACGCCGCACGGATCGGCAACGACGTGCTGCTGATCACCTCCCACGGCCGCAACAAAGATGGCGAGTACAAGGCCGACCGCTATCGCTTTGCCCGCTTGACCGTCACCGGCAGCGGCGCCACCAGCGGCTTGAGCGTCGCCGGTTACAGCAAAACCCTGCTGCAAAACATGCTCGACAGCAGCAAGTGGCAGCAACCAGATGCCCAGGTCATCAGCCTCCTGCAAGCGCGCACCCAGCTGGGTACCGCGACTGTACCGAGCCTGGCGCCCAAGGTGGACGGCTTTAACATCGAGGGGATTGCCCAGTTGCCGGGCGCCACACCACGGGTCGCGATTGGCCTGCGTAACCCACTGATCAACGGCATGGCGATTCTGATCACCCTGGAGAACCCGCTGCAGGCCGCAACCGGCACCACGCCAGTGTTCGGTCAGGCGATCCGCCTGGATCTGGCCGGCTCGGGGATTCGCGGCATGGCCTGGTCGGCGACTGAAAATGTGATGTACATAGTCGCTGGGCACATCAGCTCCGACCCTGCGGCCAACTTCTTTATGTATCGCTGGAATGGCCTGCCGGACTCGGCCCCCGAATACCTCGGGGCCATCCAGCACAGCAGCGGCGGCTCCATTGAGGCGATCCTGCCCCATGAAGGCACGAACAGCCTGCGCCTGCTGGTGGACGAAGGAGCCGTGCTGATCAACGGCACCGAAAACAAATCGCTGCCAACCGCCCAGCAGCGCTTTGACGACATGCTCTTCACCCTGCCCTAAAAACCGGGCGGGCCAGCCTTAGCGCTGGCCCGCACGCCTGGCCAAACCCCGCCCGCCGCACCCAAGGTTGCTAGCCAGTCGACCTCAAGGCACACCAGCCCATCAATCAGCGTCGCTTAATCCGGCACGCTAGGCCTGGGCCAGCACCCACACCTTGTAGAGCAATGACGGCCGGTAGCCGGTGTTGAGCGCCGTCCACAGCTGCTGCAGCTCGGCATGGCTGAGGCTGCGCAGCTCCAGACTGATCAGTTCGATGCCCTCGGGCAAGGCGGCAAAACGCTGGCGATTAAACAGCGGCGTGGCCTGAAAAAAGCCCATCACCGCCGACAGCAGCGCCAGACCCTCGGAGTAATTGCGCCCACTGAAACTCGCCGCAATCAGCACCTCAAGGTTCAGATTAGCCGGCGCCCGGCCCGCCCCCGCCGCACCCGCCGAGGCGCCTGACGCACCGGGTTCGAGCGCCACATTGAGCAGGGAGAAGCTCAACTTATTGTCCATATCCAGAGTCAGGCTGCCGTCCGCTTCGACCACCGGCGCCAGCAGCACCAGATCCTCGCTCAGCTGCAATTGCTGGCGCAGATAGACATTCAGTTCAGCGGCCACAAAAGCCAGCGCGCTGTACAAAGGCATGGAGTGAGTCATAAGGCCGCCGTGATTCATCTGCAGTCCACGCCAGGCTGGCGCGGTAATGCCTTGGATAATAAAACGCTTGCGGACCCGCTTCAAACCCCGCGCGTGCCAACCAAACCGCGCCGCGCAGCAGATTAACAAGCGGCTAAAAAACTGGCTTATCCGCCACGATGCGCAAATCGCAGCCCAGCAAGCAGCGCAAAATGGCCTGCTCCTTAGTCAGCGGCCAGCCGCTATAAAGAATCCGCTCCAACGGCACCCAGACCGCCACCCAGCCGCCGATAATCAGGCTCTCCGCCAGCGTGCGCTCAAAGCCGCTGTCCGCCTCGCCCAACCAGGCACCCAAGGCCAAACAACTGGCCAGCACCGTCAGCCCTTTAAGCAAAAACCGCCGCCGAGTTAACCGCAGCTCCTGCAAACGCAGCTGTTGCTCCTGCAAGCGACTGTTCACCACCCGCTTCCAGCCATCATGCAGCGCCACCACAATCCCGGCCGCGCACTCACTGGCCGGCAGGTGCAGCGTCAACTGCAACGCCTTAGGCAACCGGCGCGCCCGCAACTCGCCTAACAGTTGCTCAAACACCGGTACCAGCGGCCCCGGGTTTTGCAGCGGATTGCCAGAAGGCACGCTGAACAACCAATCAACGCCCGGCAAGCGATAGTCCAATGCGAGTGTTGGCATGGCCGACTCCTTATCTAAACAATGGGCGGCACCCTTCGGGGCCTGATACGGCGAGATTAGTCCAGCCCATAAACGCCCACCAACCAACCCCGTAAAGCGGTGCCACGCCACCGACCGCAACAAGCTGAACAACCAGCCAAAAAACCCTAGCTAATGCGCGGCTTTAGCTTGTGCCGGCCGGCAGTGATCCGGTAGTTTCCGGGGATGACTTGCACAATGGCGCCGGGCCAGCATCCGCCGCCTTGCTTTAGCCTCGAACGGAACTCGACCCATGCGTAACTGGTATTGGAAGCCCATGCTCGGCGCCGGCCTGCTACTGACCGGCCTCTACGCCCTCAACCCCCTCAACACCGCCACCCTCGACCCACGGGCCCGCCTACTGGGCCTGACCACCTACAGCATCCCGTCCCGCTCGATGGCCCCGACACTTGAAGTGGGCGACTACATCGCGGTCAGCACGGCGGCTTATGGCTTTAGCGAGCCGCAACGGGGCGATGTGGTGGTGTTCAACGCCCCAAACTCGCAGGGCATTAACTACGTTAAACGCATCACCGCACTGCCCGGCGACCGGGTGGCGATTAACCACAGCCAACTGTTAGTCAACGGCCTGCCCGTTACCGAACCCTACCTAAACCCCGACCAAAGCCACGCCACAGCCCAAACCACCGAAATGGTCGAGCGAGTAATAGCCGATGGCGAATTGTTTGTGCTGGGCGATAACCGCAATAACTCGAATGACAGTCGATTCTTTGGCGCAGTGCCGAGGGCGAGTTTGATTGGGCGGGTGATGGGAATTTGGTATTCGGGAGAGGCGGGACGGATTGGGGTGATTGATTGAATAATTAGTCACTTCAAAAAAAGCCCTCCCACTACTTCGCGAAAAACGATAACAAATGAGTTCAATCATGACAGAGCAAACGTACATAAGCGGTGTAGCCCTAGCCAATTACAAGGGCATAGGGGAAACAACGCAATTTATAGGCCCATTCAATCGATTCAATTTCTTTATTGGCGCAAACAACACCGGAAAATCTTGCGTCCTAAATTTTTTAGCAAATCATTTTAACCTCTTCCTAGCCAACAACCACAGAAGAGAAACCCCCACACTTAACCCACTGGACATTCATCGCGGCGCTGACTCATCCCAAGTTATAATGGGCACGGGAAACTCAAAAAATGCAACCATCGAATCCATCATTGAAAAACTCAAACAAAACTCTAGAAATAACAGAAAAACCGAAGAAAACATAAATGCAATAATAAATAAACTTTCAATCAACGACATGATTTGGACACACAGAAGCGACACAGAACTTAATATAATCAACACCACAACAAAAGAAACACTCAAGCATTTAATAACTGCACATGAATGGTCTGAAATCTGGCATATTTTAACACGCCGACAAAATGGCGACATTGATGCTCACTGGATACCTGAGACTATAAAAGCCATCGCCAGCCACCTACAACCTCCAGAAACAAAAATCTCTATTATTCCAGCAATACGTGAAATATCAAAGACTGGTGTAGCTTTTGAAAACTGGAATGGCAACGGGCTAATTGACAAACTTGCCGAACTGCAACAGCCCAGTCTTCACGAACGACATAACGTTGAAAAATTCACATCCATTAACAATTTTCTAAAAGTAGTAATTGAAAACAACACTGCCCGAATCGAAATCCCACATAACAGAGAGCACGTACTAGTTGAAATTGACGGAAAAATACTACCTCTCGAATCACTAGGTACTGGAATTCATGAGGTGGTGATGCTTGCCTCATTCTGCACCATAATGGAAAAACAGGTCGTATGCATTGAAGAGCCAGAGATACACCTGCACCCGATTCTACAACGAAGGCTCATACAGTATTTAGAAGAAGCAACATCTAACCAATACTTTATTGCCACACACTCCGCAAGCTTAATTGATGCTATAGACTCATCAATCTTTCACGTTCGCAACGTCGACGGATCCACGATCATTGAGCCTGCAATAACCGAAAATTCAAAATTTAAAATTATCACCGATCTTGGCTACAAAGCATCCGACATATTGCAATCAAACTTTATAATATGGGTTGAAGGTCCATCAGACCGAATCTATATCAACCATTGGATTAAAAACAAAGACAGCACACTAAGAGAAGGCATTGATTACTCAATCATGTTCTACGGCGGAAGATTGCTCAGTCACCTATCAGCGCTAGACTTTGATTTTAGCAATGAGGGCGCCAACGCCTTAATCGCCTTACGAAAGCTTAATAGAAATATGGCAGTAATTATTGACAGCGACATGGAAAACGCCTCATCCGCAATAAACGGTACAAAGCTACGAATAAAATCTGAAATCGAAGCGGATGAGGGTTTCGTCTGGATTACTGCAGGCCGCGAAATTGAAAATTACATCGAAAACAGTCAAATGACATACGCCTTATCTACGAAGTATTCATCACGCTTCGGAAAACGTATCAAAACCGGCCAGTTCGATCATGTTCTGCCATTCAGAGACACCGAAACGAAAATCGTTAAAACTATCGACAAGATTGCAATAGCAAAACTACTCTGCGAAGAAGCTCCTTCTTTTGCAGTTCTTGATCTAGACGAACAAATCACCAAACTCATCAGTTCAATATTACACGCCAAAGGCTAGCGCCCCCAACCCGACCAACAGACACAATTAACCGCCGCACATTTGCCGCGCGCACAATTTATTTCGCCCCTCGGCGAGTTACTTTCTCTTTGCTCGCGCAAAAGAGAAAGTAACCAAAGAGAAAGCGCGCCCGACATCCGGGTTTCGCTGCGCTCAACTTCCCTCGCTCCGGCGCTGCTCCGAGGGTCGGCAAGACGGGCCATCCTTGGCCCAACATGCCTCGTTTGGCATCCTGCCAAACGCCCCTCTACGCAACACCTGCACTCGGCCTCCTGACGGGACCTTGGGACCGAGGTGTTTGGGCGATTTGGGTAATGATCTGTGCTGGTGACTGGTGGAAAATGCTTCGCAGTTTCCCACCCTACCCGCGAATTTATTGGTTTGTAGGGTGGACTCAGGAGCGCAGCGAACAGTCCACCAATCGGTGGTGTACTGCCTTCGGCGAGTACACCCTACGAACTTGCACACGCTCTAGCACCGCGTTGCTGGCAGCCTTGTCGGGCGGATAAAAACCGCCCACCGTCTTCACCAAATAAAACGCCAACACGCCACCGCGCCGAACCCATCCATTCGCGCCCGGACAAACGCCCCTTTCAGCAGGCCGAGCGGAGTCGTTGTGCAGTGGGTTGAGCAACAGGATGTTGCGAGAGCTGCGTTGGGCCATGGATGGCCCGTCGCAGCGGGCCCACGGAGCAATGATGGAGCGAGGGGACCCGCCGCAGGCGGGCCGGATGCATGGGGCAAGACTTTTTGCTTACTTTTGGGGCGACTGCCAAAAGTGAGCCGCCGTAAGGGCGGAACCGTTAGATCAGGCAATAAAAAAGCGGCGCTGAAATGCCAAATCGAAAACAACAGCCTCGCGGGCGGCAGCCGTTCCATACGGCTCGCCGCATTTCCCACATCCATGTGGGTCCTAAAGCCCCTCCTACGAGAGCTTGACCGCAGTGGTTGGCGAGCTTGCATGACGGCGGCAGCATCGCTTCGCGGACAAGTCCGCTTGTGTCAGTCCAAGACGTTAGGATTCGAGTTGAGAGCAGTAGGGGGCAGGCTGGACAGCCGCAGTGCCTGAGCACGAGTAGGAGCTAATTCCGCCC